>WNFZ01003140.1_pt1 | contig 23697 bp, 27 predicted proteins | sample 5400081 | NCBI WGS metagenome assembly WNFZ01 (sample SAMN13153365, study PRJNA577476) | soil metagenome | isolation source: 80 cm soil or saprolite under grassland replicate 1 | place: USA:California | collected 2016-06-15
CTAAATCCCTTGCTTGGTATGTTCGTCAATATCGCTGAAGCTAGGAGCTGACTTCTAACGATTTTGGACGTCCTGCTTCTTAATTTTTCCTTCTAAATTTCTCCCGTCTTATTCACCCTCTGCTTATGAAAATTCTTCTTGCCGGCGTCCTCGGTGGAATCGTGATGTTTATCTGGACATCGATCGCCCATATGGCACTGCCGCTGGGCGAAGCTGGCATCCGCGAAATTCCAAATGAATCGGCCGTCCTTAACGAAATGCAGAGCAATATCGGCGAACAGACCGGCCTCTATATTTTTCCCGGTCCTGGTATTGGCAAGAACGCAACGCGACAGGAAAAGAACGAAGCGATGAAACATGTAGGCGAAAAAATGGCGGCCAATCCGTCAGGCATTCTCATGTATCATGCGCCCGGCCGTCCGTTCACGCTTGGCAAATGGCTCGGCGTCGAATTCGGCAAAGAATTCCTCGAAGCGATTTTGGTGGTGTTCCTTTTGGCCCAAACGCGCATTGTGAGCTTTGCCGGTCGGATCGGTTTCGTGCTTGTCGCAGGAATCCTGGCGGCTATTTCGACCAACGTTTCCTACTGGAACTGGTACGGCTTCCCGTGTGTTTACACCGCCAGCTACATGCTCATCCAGATCGTTGGCTTTTTGCTTGTAGGAATTGTTGCTGCGCTGGTGTTGCCTAAACGCACGCCTGCGGTCTGAAGGGGGATAATTGAGAACTGGTTACTGAGGAACTGACGCAAATCGCTAAGATTTCGTGCGAAGTTCCCATACGGTCAGCGCCGGCCTGCCGCGTACAGTTCCGTACGTCGCCTCAGCTTTATCATCGCTGCGGCTGAAACGCCGTTCCTTGGTCGTGTTCTCCGCTGTCCACGTGGCGCCAGCGGCGTTGGCCTTTAGAAATCTCATGATTTCTTTTTCGGAAAGATCGGTGCCCTTAACGTGGAAATACGTTTCCGAGACGCTTCGGCCATTAGCAAAGGTCACCTCATAGAGATAGCGATCCTTGTGGTAAAGGACACTCACGGTTCCGTCGTCCCGCAGGCGCCGCTGTAGTATTGAGCCATAAGAATCTTCAATTCTATCAGCGCTGTCCCCTAAATTCGCCCAACTGCAGCACACGGTTGCGAGAATCGCCAGAACAATGACGCTGGATTGCTTCACATTCATCCACTCGGACATTTCGCAGTAATCCGCAACCGTCGGCCCAGTGCTGAGCGAAGATTGCCACGCCGTGATACAGTTCTCGACTACAAATGAGTGGCAACCTCGATACTCGAGAATTTTTCATTGATGATTACGACGCAGCGATCCGACTCTGGCGTCGAGTTGAAGGTCTTGAGATCGCCGAGGGCGATGACAGAGAAGGCCTCGCTCAGTTTCTTAGGCGCAACCGAGGGCTCAGCAGAGTGGCGATTGATGGAGGGGCAGTTGTTGGAGTCGCCTTGTGCGGACACGACGGACGTCGCGGACATGTTTATCACCTGGCAGTCGATCCTGCTTATCAGGGGTGCGGGCTGGGCAAGCGTCTGCTGGACGAATGCCTCAATGGCTTGCGCAGCGCTGGAGTGAAACGCGTTATTATCATGGTAGCCGACGATAACCAGCGTGGCGCTGAGTTCTGGAAACGTCAGGGTTGGGAGGAAATTTCTGGCGCTATCCTAATGGGAATCGATCTGTAGAAAATTCAGCGATAGTAAACGAAGGGGTCAGAGCCCAGATCATAGCCACACCGTGTGAAAGTAGGCGGCAGACATTTTCGGACGATCTGGCTGAAACCAGATGATGAATGCATTGTGCAGTTGATCGATCAGCGGTTCTTGCCGCATCGCTTCGTTATTGAAGAAGTCCGCACAGTCGAACAGATGGCGACGGCTATTCGCGAAATGCATGTTCGCGGAGCGGGATTGATCGGTGCGAGCGCCGGATTTGGAATGTACTTGGCGGCAATTGAGGCCGCGTTGCATGCCGAACTCTCAGAATTCAATCAACAGATGGCCCGAGCAGCGGCACAACTCGAGGCAACCAGACCGACGGCAGTGAATCTTTCGCGGGCAGTCGAGCGTCAGCTAATGAGTATTAGCGAAGGGAAAACCGCGCAGGAGAAGGTCATGCTCGCTCTGCGCACGGCCAGATTGATTGCCGAAGAAGATGAAGAGCACTGCCGGATGATTGGGCAGCACGGATTAGGGCTTATTCAGCAAATTGCGAGAAACAAAAGCGGCAAGCCCGTGAATGTCCTTACACATTGCAACGCGGGATGGCTCGCCTTTGTGGATTACGGTTCTGCTACGGCACCGATCTATGCCGCATACGATAGCGGCGTACCGCTTCACATATGGGTCGCCGAGACCAGGCCGAGAAATCAGGGTTCGAAACTTACAGCTTGGGAGCTGGGCGAGCACGGTGTGCCACATACGGTGATTGCGGACAGCGCGGCCGGGCATCTAATGCAACATGGCGAAGTCGATCTGGTAATTGTCGGAACGGACCGCACGACTTGCACAGGGGATGTTGCAAACAAGATCGGGACGTATTTAAAGGCATTGGCGGCAAAGGATAATAATGTCCCTTTCTATGTAGCATTGCCTTCCTCTTCGCTTGATTGGAGCATGCGGGACGGGTTGAAAGAAATTCCAATCGAAGAACGCGGCGCGGACGAGATAAAACACGCGCACGGCTGGCTAGCAGGACGACAAGTGGACGTGTGCGTTGCGCCAGAGAGAAGTCCCGCTGCAAACTATGGTTTCGATGTTACACCGAGACATCTGGTAAGCGGACTAATTACCGAGCGAGGCGTGTGCGAGGCTAATGAGAAAAGCATTCGCGCACTTTTTCCCGAGCGCGCCCGATGAGCAAATACGTAAGGTTCACTTGTGAATGCATGCGTCCGGAGATCACACCCTTCGCGGGGTTCGCCGAACTAAACGCGTACCGACGGAAGCTTTGTGAGCTTCAATTGATCGGCATGGATTCAAATGCGATCGGGTTTGGCAATTTGAGCACAAGGGAGGAGGCGACGTGCAATTTTTATATCACCGGTTCGGCGACTGGTGGAAAATCAGAGCTGACGTCCGCGGATTGTGCCAGAGTGGTGGCCTACGACTTCGAAAGAAACTGGCTCCGATACGAGGGGTCCGCGATTCCCTCATCAGAGTCGCTGACCCACGCCGCGGTTTACGAATCAGATACAAAGGCTGGCGCGGTTATTCATTGCCACGACCTAAAATTATGGGCGGCCCTCGTGGATCAGATTCCGACAAGCTCGAATTCTGTTAGGTCCGGCACCCGCGAGATGGCGCACGAAGTAATGCACCTCTTCAGGGTTACGGATTTACACAGGAGAAGGATTCTCGTGATGGCCGGGCACGAAGGAGGCATCATCACCTTCGGCAGAAATCTTGAAGACACATTTACCGTTCTAATGGACGCGCGAAGGGAATCATCTACTTGCGCTGGCAGCGCCTTCCATCAACGTACGCCTGTGCGCGATGAGAGATGAGTTTCCTGAACCGACCCAACTGCAGGCCGTTTCTCGTCGAAGATTTCTTCAGATCAGTCTAGTAGGCGGAGCCGCGCTTTTGGCCGGGAAATCCGATGTAATTTTCGGAGCTGACACATCAAAGACATCGAAAATGGCTATCAACATGACTTTTACGTTGGGCGGCGACCTGACGGTGAACAGGCTCGGTTTTGGCGCAATGCGCGTCACCGGACAAGGCATTTGGGGTTGGCCGCCTGATCGAAAGAACGCGCTCAAAGTTCTCAGACGGGTCGTCGAACTCGGTGTGAACCTGATAGATACTGCTGACGCATACGGGCCCGATACAAGCGAACTGCTCATAGCCGAGGCGCTTTATCTTTATCCAAAAGGGCTTGTCATCGCGACGAAAGGCGGTCTGACCCGGCCCGGACCTGGCCAGTGGGTGCCAAACGGACGACCTGAACATCTCAAGCAAGCCGTCGACGGAAGTCTGAAGCGCCTGCGGTTGGAGCGCATCGATTTATATCAATTGCACACCGTCGATCCCAAAGTTCCCGTTGAAGAATCCGTCGGCGCGCTCAAACAAATGCAAGATGCCGGAAAGATTCGGCACGTCGGATTATCCAACGTGGACCCGGACGAAATCGCGCGAGCGCGCAAGATTGTTCCAATCGTGAGCGTGCAGAACCGGTACAACATTGAGGACCGCAAATCGGAAAACGTTTTAACGTATTGCGAGAACGAGAATGTCGGTTTTCTGCCATGGTTCCCAATTGGAGGCGGGGGGGGGTTAAAACCCGAGAACCCGCTGAATGCGGCGGCAAAGGCGCACCGAGTGAGCGTTGTCCAAGTCGCGCTGGCCTGGCTTCTGGAGCGATCACACGTGATGCTGCCCATCCCCGGGACATCGTCTGTTGCACATTTGGAAGAAAATATCGCTGCCGCGAAGCTCAAGTTAACTCCCGAAGAATGGAAAGCGATTGATGCGCTGGCCAGTTGAGGCCTGAGATGCTGCCTTGCCATGCGGGGAGCAGGGAAGGTCTTCACCCATCAATAAATTCAGCGGCGATAAATCCAGAAGTTAATGCGCACCGCGCCCGCCAACGCGGATGGCCGTTCGTGTGTCGCCTTAAGGAGTCGGAAACGGAGTGATAGTCGGCAGAGGAGTGATACTCGGTGTCCCGGTAGGAGCAGGAGTAGGGGTAACAAACACGATGTTGCCACCTCCACCTCCGCCGCCTTCATTGGACTCTTTCCGATAGCTGATGAAAAGCGTTGCCCCCGTTATAGGCGCGATCGTCACTTGAGCCGGCCCCGCTATTATCACTCGATTAACAATTTCCGGAGAATTTTGCGAACTGGCTCCTGTGCTTAAGTCGATTCGGGTCGCGGTGAGAACATTCGCCGTCCCGCTATTTTCATCACCGGTGAGCGTGACCGCAACGACGCCGCGATCAGTTCCTCCTTCCTGAGAAAAATTCGTGATCTTGAGAAAATGATCGTCAGGAACCGTGATTACCAAAGGCGAACTCGTGCCGGTGATAATCCTGCTCTTGAAAGGATTGGCAAACGCAAGGCTTGCCGCAGCCAGTATAATTAGGGCGATCCCACATCGGACAGCGAACGTTTTCATGTTTGAAGACATACACGCGGTACTCGCCTCAGCAAGCTCGAAATGGCGGCCGGGCCATACTCACAATGGTCGCAATCTCCTCGCTGGTAATTGTTGAGATTAACCGGTCCGCGTGATTCATTCTAGCCGCGACGCGGAGCAAATTCGTGCTATGATGAGCGCATGAGCAGCTTGACTAAATACATCAGCAGAGTCTTTCTCGTTTGTACTTTCGTTTGGATTGTCTCGATCGAAACTGCGGCCGCTCAACCGGGTGGGCGTCTGATCATTCTGAGGGCACCGAACTTTGGATGGAATTTGGCTTACCATCTCCAGATCGATGGCAGGTCTGTCGCGAACGTCACACTAGGTCACCGCTATGACACCTGGCTACCAGCGGGGCCCCATGTCTTAACCGTGTACAAGGTGCCATATGCAAGCTTAAGCGAGCCGATTTCGACCACAGTGAACGTTCAGCCAGGGTGGGCGTATGTGTACACTGCGATGTGGGATTCGAATCTGGTTTTTCTCCGCCCAGCAGGAGCGTTGTTGTCCCCCGGGGCGATTTGGCAAAATCGAGGCGACGTGTACTGACGGCCGCGGCCGCCCCACATTACAACTCCTCTCAACCGACATCGACGGTGCGATATCGCCTGCAGCGGATTTGTCCCGCCTTGTACGTTAATAGCAGCTATATGATATTCGCCAGAATCTTTTCCATCTCATTCCGGAAGACGCGCGAGTGTGGCTTTTGAAAGCAGGAATGCCCAGCCTCACGACCTTGTAAGATCCTCTGGCGGCAGCACCCGACAATGACAAGTCCGGACGTTGATCCATAGTGCACTGGCCAAAATTCACCCCTACGCGTAACATGCGGTCATGAAGTCAATGTACAGATCCGCCACCAGATTCTTTCTTATTCTTGTTTTTGTTTGCATAGCGTCGATCGAAATCTCCGCCGCTCAGTCGGGTGGGCGTCTTATTGTTTTGAGGACCCCGAACTTTGGATGGAATTTGGCTCTCAATCTTCAGGTCGATGGCAGAACGGTCGCGAATGTTGTGCAGGGACGTCGCTACGATCATTTTGTGCCAGCGGGACGTCATGTACTGACGGCCTCGGCCGTGCCAAACTACTACTTCTATCAGCCGACATCGACCGTGCTCAACGTGCGGCCCGGTCAGACGTACGTATTCACGGCAATATGGCAGGACTCGGATCGCGTTGTTCTCGTTCCATCAGCCCTGCCTCCGGGACAGGCATACTAGACCGAAATACAGGATGCTGAAGCGAAAGCGGTCTAAGCGCAGTGAAAGCTTGCCGATCCGCCAATCGGACGACTCAGCCTTTTGGCGAGCTTGCCGTGTTAGCTGCCAATAAGCTGGTTGAGCCCTCGGATCATGGCGGCCGCTATTTGATCTTCGCCAGAATTTCTTCCATCTCGTTCCGACGGAAAGCGCGCAGGGTATGGCTCTTCACATTGCCGAGTGAGCCGATTTTGAGCATGAACGCGCTCATCGTCTCATCGTTGGGTGCATCGACTACGACCACAACGTCGTAAGCGCCCATCGTCCAGAATTCCTCGACGATCTTCATACCCATTTTCTCCGCCTCCGCCGCCGCGGCGTCGCCGCGTTTCACCGTATCCTTGATATTGCGAATGCCCTGGTCCGTAAACTGAACCAAGCCAACATAAGTAGCCATGGTTTGTTATTCCTTTCGTATAGTTGTGGGGGAAAGATTATTGAGACTTTGCGTGTTTGCAAAGTGGCAGCGGGCATAGCGGCCAACTGGAAAATAATTCTTCCGCAACGCCACGGAGTGTTGAAGTCATAGTCCATGGAACCGGGTGAGGCTCTCAGCACGGCGGCACAGATCGCCGTCGCGCTTGCCGGTTTTGCGGGTGTGGTGGTCGTTTTTCGTCGCGAATCGGTTCACGACTGGTCGCCGATCAACAAATTTCGGCTTCGGCAACTTCTAACCAACTCAATTCTCCCACTCGCATTTTGCATGATTGGGCTGTTGTTGCTGACTATCAGGCCTGTCCCGGCAGACATCCGGTGCTGGTGCAGCGGCGCCGCATTCGTAATTCTTTTGCTGTTCGGCATAGGGACAGTGAAAGTTTTTCGCCGGTTTGATCTGCAAGAGTTGCACCGCGCGGGCGCCAGCCGCTCCGTCTTTTATCTGACAGCAGCGGTCGGGATTGCAGCGATGCTATTGCAACTATACAACGCTGCCCTACGTAATGCGTTTTGGCCGTTTTTCACCGCAATCGGGGTTCAGCTCATTGCCGCGATGTTCCCGTTTGCGCGGATGGTCCTCGCGCCGTAACAAAGCCCAGACTAGCAGTCGCCGCAGCGACAAAGATTCTACGACACTGGCTCAGTGTCGTGAAGGCGACCGTAATCGACTGTGAGCCGTCCCCCACCATGCTCGGTATAAATTTCGACGAAACGTTCGCCGAAACGTATATCCCGCCAGGAGTAATCCTTTTGGGTTTGAACGGCCGCGGCAATGACTGGATCGATTCCGACCACTGAGACAATGAAGAGGACCCGGCTGGATTCGAGCGACTCGGGAGTTGCGCCAAAAAGCGGACTCGTTTCATCGATCGTATGTCGCAAGGTCAGTGCCGCGGGAAAAACTGTGAGCCGATCGAAATGCAGTTTCAGGTCATAAAAGTATCTGAAATCCCCACCTTCGATCAAAGGTTCGTCGCGCGAAAACATGATCCGGAACTCCGCCTCCACCATGCTGTGCTGATTTTCGTTGCCAATTCGAACCATCAGCGTCGGCTTCCCATTCAACGGCGCAACGACTATGGAATTACTGAACACAACGCGCGCAATCGGTCGCGAAAAGCGCACGAAGATTAGGCCGGTCATCACCGCGAGCAAAAATATCCCGGTCATGATTTCAACGGTGCTGACGATGTGGCTATAAAGCGTTTGCGGATACATGTGGCCATACCCGACAGTCGCGAGCGTTTGCACACTAAAAAAGAAGCAATCAAAAAACCAATGCCCACCCGTGCTGCCAGCGATGCTGTCTTGCTGGAGACTGTACAGGGCCGCGAAAACGAGATTTAGCCCGACATACAGACTAGCGACAAACGCTGCGAACTGTGGCCATCTCAATCCAATCAGCCATCGATAGACATCGCGCCACCGCCAGGCGTCTGTGCCGACCTTAACAAACTCGACCTGACCAGCGCGGAGCGAAACTTGATTGTGCCTTCTCCTCACGTTGATCTAATCCGCAGGCACGATCAATCCGTCAACAAATTCAGCGATGGCCCTGAAGATCTGTTGATCAATATCTTCCTGCGTTTGGCCGCTGGCTTGAAGCAGGCGTTTCGGTGCGCGCAAGGAATGGTCGCCGCCTTCAACGAGATGCAAAAAGTTTGGCGCTTTCATCTCTGATCGCACGCGCTCCAACAGATCCAGCGGGCAAAGCGAATCGCGAGTGCCTTGCACAAACAGAATTGGGGTCGTGAGAGCGCGCAAAACTTGGTCGCGGAGTTTTGTGCGATCGCCCATCGCACAGAGCGGATATCCAAGGCAAACTAATCCTTCCACATTTTCTTCGAGTGATAAATGACATCCAACCCGGCCGCCCATGCTCTTGCCGGCCAGGATCGTGATGGCAGGCTCATATCTCTCGCGCGCCTGGCTTAATGCCTTTCGGTGTGCTGCGATTAATTGTGGCAAGGGATCGGGGCGTTTTCGGCCATTGCGCATGTAGTTGTAATCGAAGGTTTCGACGGTCCCGATTGCGGACAAACGCTCTTTCCAATTTTGCATCCAGGGATGCGAGGAAGGCGCTCCTGCACCTGGAGCAAACAAAAGCAATGGTGTCATTCCTTGCAGTCGCCTCGTAAGCGGGAAAGCCTACGCTGTACTCAACAGCTCTGAAAGCTTTTCAGAAACCTTACGTGGAAGCCCGGATGACTAGGAGAACAATCTCGGCAAGACGTTGGCAACGAAGTCGACCAAACCGTGGCCAACCATGTTGGCCACCAGATCACGGCGCCACAAATAGAAAACGGTCAGGATTGCCCCTGCCGCGAAGGCGATAAGAATGTTAGCCGCGCCGCCTGACCAATGGCCAAGCGAAAAAATGACCAGCGGAATTGTGACCGACCAGAAGCGTCCGACACCAAGCATCTGCAAGCGTTCGATCGCATAACCGCGGTAAAATAATTCTTCTACCACTCCAGCCCGGAAAACAATGAGTGTAATTAACCAGAGCGGAAATTTCTCGAATGCGGCAGAGCCCGGACCATGCCCGTACCCGGTAACGTAAGCCAGTCCCCCAACGATTGCTGCCGATACAACGGCGATGACGAGCCCCCACAAAATCGACTTCCACCAGCGGGCCGTGCCGAGGCCAATAGAGCGCATCGGCAAACGTTCGCCGCGGCGCACAATCACCAGGAGAGCGGCTGCACTCGCCCAGATCAGCGTTTCCTTTAGAATTGCTGAGGCAACGGTGATTTCCGGTACAAAAAACACGAACGCATGGCGAATTAGTACCATCGCGAACAGCGCCAGGAACAGGCCTACCCAGGTCGCCCGGGAGACATTACCGGCTATTGACGGTTTGTCGGTTATGAGAAAGGACGACGCTTCGATGTTGTCTCTTTCCATGGCTTTCCATTGAGATGTCGCCCGAGACAGTTTGGATTCAAGAATCAGAAGAATCTTCTTCCGCGTCGAATCTACTTTGCGCAATTATCCGTCGCTCTATTGCACCGTCACAAGCGTGCCGACGGGCAGTTCAGAGAAAAACTTGCGAGCAGCTTCCTCCGGCAACCGAATGCAGCCATGCGATGCTGGGTAATTCGGCACGTATCCCGCGTGCATGCCAAAATCGAGACAGCTCAGTCGCATGAAATACGGCATCTCGACATGGTAGATCGTGGAACGATGGTTTCGTTCCTTATTAGTGATCACAAATTCGCCCCTTTTCGTCGAATAACCCGTTCGGCCAGTCGAACACTGCGTGCGATACACCGGCACGCCGTTTTTAACGAGGGCGACCCGCTGTAAACCGAGAGAAATTTCGAGGCGCAACCGATCGGGCGATGGTCCGCCGCCGAGAAGAATTTGTGCGGCGCGCCAGTGACCTGTCTCTGCGGCAACGTCCAACGCAGACATCTTGTTCCGGCTCGTCAGCCGGTTCCGGGTGGCACCTGCATCGAGCAGAGCGCGAAGGTAGTCGTCCTGTCCAAGCCCCGCGGCAAGCATCACGACGGTAAGATTTCTGTCTTCTTCCACGTAGCTGCGAAGCGATTGCGAAGAGAGCAGTGCCAGAAAATCTTTATCACAATGCGACGGCAAAACGGTGTTGGGATCTGCTCCACAAGTGAGGAGTGTGTTGAAAAGAGAGGAGTTGTTTCCCGCGATGGAATACGCAAGAAACGGCACCTTCTTGCCCTCTGGCGTCGGAGGCACTGAATGTTTGCCGAGAAGCAACCGGATTTGTTCCTTCTTCCCGGCTTGTAGCGCCGCGATCAGAGCGCGTCGCGTACTGCTTGTCCACTCTGGCATGACGGGCAAGCGCTCCAGCACTGTCTCGATAATCTCCCGGTTTCCACCGTCGAGCGCCATTCCCAGAAGATCGCGCCCGTCGTTGGTCGGCGCTTCCGCATGAAGATTGTCAGTACGTGCGAGGAGCAGTTGGAACGTTTCGGCATTGCCGTACATCGCTGCCGCCATCAGCGGCGTAAAACCATTCTTATCGGCAAGATCAACCAGTGCACCGGCGTAAAGGAGCCGATGCGCCGTTTTCCAATCCTGTTGCGATGTTGCGATCAGCAACGGCGTGCGTCCTTGCGCATCGCGCCCGTTTGGATCGACATGTTCGATCAAGCACAGGTCGATCAGCGAATCGCGCTGAATGGTGACCGCGCGAACCAGTTCCTCGGGAGAGATGGAGATGCGCGCAGGCGGCTCAGGGCCAACCGCTATAGACCAAAACAATATCAAAAACACGACGCCTGCCGCGAAGACGAACCGCCTCTTGAACGCACGCATAAACACAGTTGGGCCGGTAATTATACGCGATTCGTCAAGAAATGTAGTACTGCGACGATTGAATTGCGAGCGCACCTTTGAGTAAGCAGGAATTGGACGTGTCCAGTTGAACGTTGCATGTTCAGTGCTGTCCAAATTCAAACCGATGCGCTTAGCCATTTTGTCCCTGTGCGTTGCATTCAGTACATCGTTCGCAGCGCAACCCGAGGCCGTCCCAACTTCCAGTGTTCCTCCGGCTGCGGCGGAGGCCGGGAAGGACGTGGTTCACCAACTGAACAATGCTTTTGCCAAAGTCTTCGAAACCGTGGCGCCGAGCGTTGTCATTATCGAGATTTCCAAAAAGAATGAAATCAGCGAAAGCTCGCCCTTGGACGACCTGTTCTTTCAAGGACCGCCCGATGAAAACAATCCGCGGCGAAATCCGGGTGGGGTACGTCCGGTCCAAAGCGAAGGCTCTGGTTTCATCGTGCGGCCCGAGGGCTACATCTTCACGAATTTTCACGTAGTCGAAGGCGCGGACAAAATCGGCGTGAAGTTGAGAGACGGACGGAATTTTCCAGCAACGGTGGTGGGCACTGACGAGAAAACGGATGTCGCTGTCATTAAGATTGACGCGAAAGATTTGCCGGTCGTCCAGCTTGGTGACAGTGATGCTGTGCGGGTTGGACAGTTTGCGTTTGCCATCGGCGCGCCATTCAAGCTCGATTATACATTCACCTATGGAGTGATCAGCGGCAAAGGCCGAAGCAAATTGTTTCAGACAGGCGGCTACTCCATCTCGGATTATTTGCAGACTGACGCCTCAATTAATCCGGGAAACAGCGGTGGCCCACTTTGCGACATTGATGGCAAAGTGATTGGGATGAACACGCTGATCAACGGCATGAACCGAGGGCTGGGCTTTGCAATTCCAATCAACATGGCAAAGGAAATCGGCACCGAGCTGGTCGCCGGCCACAAGATCACAAGGCCCTGGCTGGGCATTCGCATCGAGACGCTGGGCGACGACCCGACAATCCGGGATTTGTTTAAGGGCGCCGAAAAAGGAGTGGTGGTTCGTACCATCGAAGCCGATGCGCCTGCTTCCAAAAGTGATTTGCACCCGTTCGATGTGATCACCCAGGTGGATGGAACGCCGATCGAAACAGACTCGCAGCTTCAGCACGAGATTTTGAAAAAGAAGGTCGGCCAAAATGTCCAGCTGACTGTTTGGCGCAAAGGCCAGACCATAAAAGTCCCCATCAAAACCGGTGAATTGCCGAATGAGATTGCGCGAACATCAAATGCGTTGCCGACCCAGCCGCGGCAACCGTCACAGGAAAATGTCGGCAAGTTTGGCTTGCAGGTGCAGGAATTGACGAAGGAAGTTGCGGAACGTCTGCATCTCCCCGTCGACAAAGGTGTGATCGTAACGGATGTGGAGGACAACAGCATCGCTGCGGCCCAGGACATCCAGCGCGAAGATGTCATTACGGAAGTGGACGGCAAACCCGTCACGAACGTGCAATCCTTCCGCGAAGCGCTGAACAAAGCCGATCCAAAACGCGGCGTTCTCCTTTACCTTGATCGCAAAGGCAGCAAAACTTTCGCCGTGCTTAAAGCAGGCAGCTAACGCACTGTAGCCATGACGCTGTGGGCCGTTAGATAGGGCGACCGGCCACGGGCCGGTGGCTACAGAAGATTGCAAGTCGCGCAAATCGATTCTGCTCATTGCGGCGAATGCGCGCGGAGATACTCAGATAACGGCTGGTTATCGATGTAGAGCTGATCGAGGGCTGCGTCCCCACGGCGCACGCGAACTGTGACGTAGGCATTCTGATTGTCGCGGCGATTGTTCTCCACATATGCGTGTTCCGCTGCGGCTGCGTTTGCTTCGGCAACCCAGAATTTGTTGAACGGGAAACGCACCTGCTGTTTGCCTCCCCACCACCAGACTGATTCAACCGGAACGGCATCGTCGGTTCCCGCCGCTTCGGTTGTGAGATGGTCAATCTCGGCAAAACCATCTGTGCTTTGCTTGAGCACAGCGTACACGGGCTTATTGCCTGCTTCGAATTTCGCAGGCGCAGCGAATTCCTCCGCAGTGAAACGTAACGCGATGTATCGGCCGCGGATCACATCGACCGGATCAACGGGCGCAGTGCGGAATTTCCAGATGCGACCCTGTTTAAGGGTTTGGTCGCGTTGCCAGACCATCGTGGCCGGCACGGCTAATTGCGCAAGCGCCACCACGCCGAAAATCAGAATCCGTAACATCTTCATGATGCGGTCCGTCGTTTAAACAACAGCAAGTTGGCAACGAGAAATCCCACGCCCACAATGATGAAGCCGACTCCGCGAGCGACAAAGCTGAGGTCATTATCAAAGAAACGGCAGATCGCCAGCGCAGCGATCAGTAGAAGCCCAAAGTTTGCGCGGGCGATGCTATTTGTGCGGATGCCGCGGGCGAGAATGTCGATCCCGAGCAAGAGCGCGTAGCAGTTCATGACCGTGCCAGCTGCGAACGAGCAGCGTGTGCTTCGCCATCTGTCGTTTGGAAATTCGCACAGATGAGTGATGGCCCACGCGATGGCGGTGACGATCGGAAAAAGAGCCGCTGAAAGACTAAACTCAGCGCGTCGACGCAGAAGATCGAAACTCGCCAGACAAACAGCAGCAATTGGAAATAGCAGTTCGACAACCACTGCCAGATTCGCCGCCGAAGTGCGTGGAACCGACGCGACACGGTACGTCATGTGCCAGTTTGATTCAAAGCTGAGCACAATCGTAACGACACCGATCGCAATTCCACCGAGCAATGCGAGCAAATGCAAACGTCCAGCCGGCTGCGGGAAAAATTTGATTCCGCAGAGATAAATCGCTGTCGCCAGTCCCGCATACGCGATTGCGCCGACATTGGCGTCTGCGAAATCTGCAGTGGCGCCAACGCCGAACATTGCCGCGAGCGCCACGGTGATTACGAGTGTGGCCGTTTCCCGGCTGTCACAATCAGACCGAAAACGAATCGCAACATACGGAATCACCAGCGTCAAAAGAAACCAGAAGAGCATCGGGTTTCCTGCCGACGAAGCGGGTCCCCACCGCGCAAACAGCCACAGAACGCAGCCAATTACATACGCAATCACGCCAAGACTGGTGCGTAACAGATAAACGATCACGATGCTCAATAACAACCATGTGCGCATGAAGTCGGCGAAGGTTCCCTGCACTTGATACGTTTGGCTGATCAGCGAAATAGCTGTGGCTACTGCCGCCACATCGAAAATGGCGGCAGCTTCGCGCCACGGCCGCGATTCATTCCTCCGCATCAACGTGAACACGACCAAAGCTTGCGCGATGACAAGCGGCAGGAACGCGACTCCTGCGCGGGTGGCGCGGCTTAAGTCATCCCAATTGTGCGCGATGAGCAGAATGATTCCCGCGGCAACTAACGCCGACCCGAGCGCTGCCAATATAACGAACGCGAAGTTCACTCGGGGTTGATCATGCTCGTAATAGCCGTCAATTGCTCGAGCGTTTTCAGAGCTGATCACGCCGCTGGCTACTAATTCTGGAAGCTGCGATCGCAGCCAGCGAATTGCCCGCCGATTTCTGACGCCTGCCACGCGCCAGATTCAATCAGAATCGGTGTTGATCTGAAAGCGAATTGTGCGCCTAGCTTTTTCGGCTGCCGACAATCACCAGCACGACTCCGCCGACCAGACAGATTCCGCTGGCGACCGGCGGAAAATTGATTCCGTGAGTCTCTTTGTGAGTGATTTCAAGCGGGCCTAATTGGGCGTCTTTCTTTTGTGTGGTCCAACCCAAACCGCCCCAGGCAAAGCCGATCACGCCGACAATGATCAGAACGATGCCGATGATTGCGGCTGGTTTCACGATGCCGAGCTTACAATGGCCGCCGACCTGAGAGCAATTGAATGATCAGCACCACAATTGCAATTACGAGCAGGATATGAATGAACCCGCCCAGCGTGTAGGAGCTGACCAACCCAAGCAGCCAGAGCACCAGCAAGATCACAAATATTGTCCACAACATAGAGGTTTCCTTTCGGTTAAGTCATACCTACCTTCGCGCGAGGCAGTTCTGCTGCGCTTATCGAAGTCAAATTTTTTTGTGACGCTTTGGCGTTGATCGGTTGAACGGCTCTAGAGCCGACGCGCTATGAGAAACTGGCGAGGTTGCCCGCATTGGAAAACGCAAATGCGTTCGAAGACTAGTTTTCGTCAAGGCCTACCGATGATCTCTCGCAGATTCCACCCGCTCGCTTCGAGCTTTTGGCGTGCGGTGTCGTAATCGCTTTGGGTCAACTCGGCGACGACTCGCACCGCGCGATCGCGCAGCTTCGTGCTGGTGGTATGCAGGTCGATCATCAGATCAGGCGTGTCGATCCGGTAAGAATTTCTGGCCCAACTGCGAGAGTAATCACCAAATCGACGTGCGCCGTTGTAGCCGGGATCGATGATCCCGGAGCGCCGGCGTCAGCGACACCGGCTACAGCCGGATTGCACGTGAGCAGCATCGTACTTGCGCCTACCTGCTTCGCGCGCGCAAGAGCGCCGAGTACAAATGGCGTCCTGCCGCTGGCCGAAATTCCGATTACAACATCGGCATCTCTTATTCGGCGCTCATCCACGGCTAATGCGCCGGCAGCTTCGTCGTCTTCCACGCCTTCCGCGCTGCGATACATGGCAGACACACCGCCCGCGATTACTCCCTGTACAAGCTCGCGCTGTGCGCCAAAAGTCGGTGGGATTTCGCTCGCATCAAGGACGCCAATGCGTCCGCTGCTCCCAGCGCCGATATAAAACAACCGGCCACCGTTTCGCAGCGATTCAGCTACAATTTCAATCGCTCTCGCCAGCTCGCCAACAGCGGCGCGCAATGCCTCCTGAACGAACTTTTCTTCTTCAACAAAAACTTCGACTAATTCTCGTCCACTCATTTTTTCCAGATTCTCCGAGCGCGGGTTGCGCTGTTCGGTCAGCGCCGCCGCCAGACTCTCGATTTCATTTTGGGACGGATTTGCGTAAAACGTAGGGTGACCGCCGGCTTCTGCCGCCAGCAATGAGGCGCCTAATTCAGGAGCGCGTTCCGCGATTGCCACGCGAGCATCAGGCAGATTCTTTTTGAGTCTGCGCCGAAACGCGTGGGTGTAGATTGAGTCACGGTGAAACAAACCGCCAATCAGCGCCACTTTTGGTGCAAGCAGATGCAGAGCGGATGCGACGGCCTCGGTGTATTCGCACAGGACGCGCGCGCCTTCTTCGATGATCTCCATCATGCGCGCATCGCCCTCGGTCGCCGCTTCAAAAACCACCGGCGCCAGCATCGCGATTTCCATTTTGTCCGCCGTCTGCACCCAGCGAACCAGTTCATCCAGATTGTTCAACGAAAGCGCATGCAGGATTTTCGCGGTGAAACGGATCGCGCCGCGATGCAAATCATGTTCCCGCAGGATCAGGCGAAGCGCCTGAATGGAAAGAAAATAACCGCCGCCCGCGTCGCCCAAAATGTGCCCCCAGCCTCCAGCTCTCTCGATTCGATTGCCCCGGCGTCCGGTGACTGATGATCCGCTTCCAGCGTTGACGACGATGCCATCCCCGTGATCGAGGGCCGCTGCGAGCCCCGAGTCGCGATCGCTGCCCGTAACGATTTTGGCGTTTGGCCAAACCTCGAGACAGATTTGCTTGAGCGAGCTGCGATCTTCCTCAGTGCCGCAACCGGCAAGGAAAACTCCCGCGCGATCGATCTGCTTTGGCAGCTCAGCAAGAATCGTGCGCAGACGATCGGATGTGGTGAGCCGGAAATTCGATGGGGGCAGTTTTCCCTGGTCGATAACGCGAAATTCGCAGCTCGGTGCATTCACTCCAGCCACAGTTTCCGCAAGCACCCAGGCGGTTTTCGTGCCGCCGCCCTCGACCCCGAGGATGCGCTCGCCGGGTTTCATCACTTCCTATGCTTACCCGTTTTTGTGGAAAATTGAAAGGTGCATCGGCTTCTCCGAAGGACGATCGCCACGCGTTGAGGACAACACGTTCCACCTTTGCCGACAATTTCGTATGCTCGTATCGTGCAGAATGACAGTGGACGAGAAGCAAGCCGCAAAACGTCTCCAGCAGCTGCGAGACGAGATCCGGAAGCACGACCGTCTTTATTACGATGAAGCCGCACCGATAATCGGCGATCGCGAATATGACCGGCTCTACAAGGAACTGGTCGATGTAGAGACTCAATTCCCCCATCTTGTTACGCCGGACTCACCCACTCAGCGCGTGGGCGGCAAACCGTTGCAAGCATTCGAGCAGGTTTCGCACCTCATTCCGATGCTGAGCCTCGATAACACTTACTCGGAAGAGGAAGTTAAGAATTTTTACGCGCGCATCCAGCGACTCTTACCGAATGAAAAAATCCCTGTCGTAATCGAGCCAAAAGTAGACGGCGTCGCGGTTTCGCTCATTTACGAGAACGGCAAGCTCCGCCAAGCCGCGACGCGCGGCGACGGAAACGTGGGCGACAATATCACACAAAATATCCGGACGATTCGCTCGGTGCCGGACCACCTGCGCGGAGCAGCGCCAAAACTTCTGGAAGTGCGCGGTGAAGTTTACATGGACCGGAAAGGCTTCGAAAAACTTAATGACGAACGCAACAAGCAAAGGTTGCCCTTGTTTGCAAATCCCCGCAACGCCGCGGCCGGTTCACTCAAGCAACTCGATCCAGCCATCGTGGCGAAACGTCCGCTGGGCATCGTGCTTTACGGAACGGGGGCAACTGAAGGAATGGATATCGATCTTCACTCGGAGATTTTCCCTCTGCTCAAGAAGCTGGGCCTGCCGACCACCGAGCGCTGGTGGGTAGCAGCGTCAGTCGAAGAAATTTTGGATGCGATCCACGAGCTGGATGCGATCCGTCACAGCTTTGCTTATCAAACCGACGGCGCAGTGGTGAAGGTAAATACGTTTGCGCAGCGCGAGCGACTCGGTTTCACCGCCAAATCGCCGCGCTGGGCAATCGCATACAAATACGCGGCGGAACGGGTCGAGACGCGCTTGAACGACATCATAATTCAGGTTGGGCGCACTGGGATTCTCACGCCGGTAGCGGTGCTGGAGCCCGTGCTTGTAAGCGGAAGCACTGTCGGTCGCGCGACGTTGCACAACGAGGACGAAATTAAACGCAAAGACATCCGAATTGGTGACACGGTAGTGATCGAAAAGGCCGGCGAAGTCATCCCGGCGGTGGTTGAAGTTGTGAAATCGAAGCGTCCGCGCAGCGCGAAGCCGTTCGATTTTTCAGAGCACATTCAGGGCAAATGCCCAGTGTGCGGCGGTCCCATCCGGCGCGACCCGCAATTTGTCGCCTGGCGCTGCGAAAATCTTCAGTGCCCAGCGCAGACAACACGACGCGTGGAATTTTTCGCGGCGCGCGGTGCGCTCGACATTGAAAGTGTAGGCGGAATTGTCGCGGATAAGGTGGTTGAGCGTGGCCTCGTGCGCGAGCCACTAGATCTGTTTGAGCTAAAGGTTGAGCAACTCGCCAAATTAAATCTGGGCACCGAGGAAGCGCCTCGCGTCTTCGGCGAGAAAAACGCGACCAAAGCAATCAATGCGATCGAGCGCGCTAGAACTTTGCCGCTTTCGTGCTGGCTTTACGCCTTAGCTATTCCAGACGTAGGAAAAACCACAGCAGCACAGCTTGCGCGATTCCACGACAATATCGACGACGTCGCGCAGTCGAAGTTGCTCCGAGATGTTTTGGATTATCACGAGAAACGGGATCAAAAGGAATCCGCTGAGATTGCGGAACGCTTGATCAACGCGGATTTTGCCGACCGCTCCAAGAGCAAAGCGGAAAAGGGTGGCATTGTCACCGAAGTTGGGCCGGTAGTCGCAGAGAGCGTCCTGGATTTCTTCGCCTCAGCGAGCGGGAAAAAGATTCTGCGACGCCTGAAGGAGCTGCAAATTCAGCCCAAGAGCGAAAAAGTTTCGGCGAAAAAAGCGGCGGAATTGCCCCTCGCGGGGAAAACGTTTGTGCTCACCGGAACGTTGTCTTCGATGACGCGCGACGAAGCAACGGAAAAAATTGAAGCGCTCGGCGGCCACGTCACCGGCAGCGTGAGCAAGAAAACCGATTACGTACTCGCGGGCGCCGACCCCGGCACCAAATTCGATAAGGCGAAAGAACTCGGCGTTCGAATCCTTGATGAAGCGGCTTTTCAAAAAATGTTGTGACGTTAAAGGGCTGCTTGTCACTGCAGACGCATAGCGGCGGAGACTAGCAACTAGCAGCGCTCGACTAGGCACTACTCCTCGTTACGGCGTGCGCGGCACCTCTGAGTTAAGCGAGAGCGGAATAGCCTGATTCCCCGCAGGTGTGGCGGGAGAGGCAAGCAATGGCCCGGTTCGGCTGGCCGGATGAAGTGTCGCCTGCACATGGAAAGTCAGTTTTTGATTCCCCCGCATCACAGTGATCGGGACGGTATCGCCTGCAGTGATGAAGAACGAGGCATCGAGTACATCTTCTGGTTGAGTCACTTTTTTCTGACCTACTTGTAAGAGAATATCTCCGGATTTGATTCCGGAACGGGCGGCCGGCGTTTCCTCCATGATCTGCGTCATTTCCGCACGTGACCCTTCCACCGGTTGAGCGGCTTCCGAAACGTTAATCCCAACCCAGCCGTGTCTGGCCTCGCCGAAACGAACAAAATCGCTGCGGATTTTCTCCGCTGCTTCGATCGGCACCGCATAACACGCCGACTTGTTTTCGAGACTGCTAACCACGATGCCAACGACCTCCCCTTTCATGTTCAAGAGCGGCGCCCCGGCTTCTCCACGTTGCGTGGGGAGATTGACGCGCAGATGCGTTGTTGAAAAATAGCGGCCGAGATATTTATGATCAAATCCTGCGATCATCCCGCAGTTGGGCGTTTCCGGTAAATCCAAAGGATAGCCGATCGCCACGACGGGCGTCGCTACTCCCAGTTCTTCAGATTTCCCAATCGACAGAGCCGGAGTAGCCGCGTCTATTTTTAGCATGGCTGTCCCGCTGCGGATGTCCGCCAAAAGCTGGTGCGCCGGATATTTTTTACCGCCGAATTCGATTGTGAAATTTCCTGCTTCGCCTCCAACCGTGTATGCGGTGTAAAGCGTCCCTGTGGGATCGATGAAAAATCCGGTGCCGCAAATTTCGCTGTGTTCGTCGACGCCATGAATCTTCACCACCGCTTTGGCCGCGCGTTGAAAGATGTCTTTAAGCTGATGGCTGATTGCTGCAGTCGACTCCGCCTGCGCAATAGCACGCTCCAAGAGCTCCTTAGTCTGATCCCTATTTGCCGTAGCGGACTGCTCCTGCGCAAAGAGAAGACTCCCGCCTGAGCAGAAGATCAGCGCGAGTGCAAGTATGCTGCGCTTAGAATCTGAAAGTGGGCTCATAACTCACGGGGACGCTATCGAGCACGTAACGCGGAGGGGCGGCTCGGTGAGTCTGGGCGCTTTCATGAAAACTGCGAACCGGCTGCGTCCTGAGAATCTGTGTGGCGACCGGAGATGCGAGGCTCCATTCTCCTTCGGTATTCGCCGGCACCGATATGGCGGGCGGGCTCTGGAGAGCGACACGAGCCGTCTCGGGCTGCTGATAAATCTTTACTGAAATTATGGCGGCACAAAGCAGGACAGCCGTGACGGCAGCGGGATAGGAGGTTAAAGAACGAACATCCAGTTGCAACATGAAGGTGTGAGCGCGTTCCAGGCAAATGCGCCAAAGCGGCTGGCGAAGCAATTCATCACGCTGCCGGCGATGAAATTCGTGCAGGAAATTCTCAAAGTAGGCAGGCGGCGGCTGCTCGTAACGCTTCAACCGAAGCAGTCTCGCGATTTCGCTATCGTTAAATTCCTCCATTTTCAGTGCCGGTTAAGAAACAGGATTTTTCCGAAATTCATCCAGATAATTTTGCAATTGTCGATTCGCGTAGAAGAGCCTGGAACGTACTGTCCCTTCTGAAACTCGCAAGATTTTACTGATCTCTGCGTGGGGCATCCCTTGAATATGAAACATGGTGACCACGGCTCTGTGTTCATCAGACAATTTCATCATGGCCTCGTTCAATCTTCGCTGCAGCTCCGAAAGATCAGCTTCTCGTACAGGACTACTCGTTGCCGTTAGTTCCAGGAATTCCTTGTCGTTGTGAATGCTCGCGTCCACGTCATCCAGACTCAGTTGAAATCGGCGGCCGCGCTTCTTGAGAAAATTCAGGGTCATATTTACCGCGATGGAATGAATCCAGGTGTAAAAAGACGATTTGCCGCGGAATCCGCGGATTGCTTTGTACGCTTTGGCAAAGATATCCTGCAAAAGATCGTTCGTATCCTCGTGGTTCGAGGTCATGTTGTACACCAGGCCGTAGAGACGCGGCGTGTATTTGATGACTAGTTCGTCGAAAGCGCTGGCATCGCCCGACTGCGTGCGCTTGACCAACTCCTGATCTGGGTCGGTTCTCGGCTGGTCCATCGCGTCGCGCTTAGATTTAGCACGAGCCTCAACAGCCGACGACAACAAATCAGAGATCCGGCGAGCAGGTAATGCGACTGAGGCGTTCATCTTTTGCAGTGATTCAGATCAGCGCCGGTCGCGCAGGGAAAGTAGCCAGAGCAAGTTACCCAACGCAGCGATAAATGCCGCAACGTAAGTGAGCGCGGCCGCGTTCAAGACGCTGTTCACACCGGCAGTTTCCTGTCCCGGCTGAACGATTCCCATCTCACGCAAAATAATTTTCGCTCGGCGCGAAGCATCGAATTCCACCGGTAACGTAATCAATTGGAAAACGACCAGGACCAGGTAGCAGTAAATGCCGAGTGTAATCAGACCGGTAATACCAAAGAAAAGGCCGCCGATGATGATGAACGGCAGCAGTTGCGACGCGATCATCGTCACGGGCACGATCGCCATTCGCGCTTTCAGCGGCGCGTACGCCCTGGCGTGTTGAATGGCGTGACCGGTCTCGTGCGCAGCTATCCCCAGCGCTGCTACCGAAGGAGTATGATAAACATTACTCGACAGGTGCAGTTTCTTATCCCTCGGGTCGTAATGGTCTCCGAGAAAATCATTAGTTTCCACAACCTCCACATCACGTATTTGCGCCGCCTGCAGAATTTCTTGCGCGCACTCGGCGCCTGTGATGTTGGAGCTTGCTCGCACCTCGCCCCATTTTCGGAACGCGCTGGTTACACGAATCTGCGCCCAAATTCCCAGAATCAACGGAACGCCGATGTAGAGCAGCCAGTGAGATCCAAGACCGAAACCGTAGGGATAAAACATATCGAGTTTAAATTTAACGCGGCGAAGCGACTTGTCACTTTGCCGCAGGGAAATTAGACGCCGGAAGACACTGCGCGTTCATTCGGTGGATCGGCTTCTCTGAAGACGATGCCAAATTTGCCGGCGAGGCCATTTGTTGCCAACGCGATGAGGACAACGCGTTCCACCTAGATTTCCAACTGCTTGGGAAATCGCGACAGAATTTTGCAGCCCGTTTTCGTAACCAAAACCACGTCTTCCAGGCGCACTCCGCCCAGGCCGGGATAATAAAGTCCCGGCTCAACCGTGAGCACCTGCCGATCTTTTAGAACTACTTTTTGCAGACGAGGATGCTCATGAATTTCCAATCCCAGCCCATGACCGGTGCCGTGAAAAAATCCCACGCGTCTGCCCTTGCGAATTTCGGTCGGGAAACCGCGTCTGGCGAAAAGTTCCTGGATCGCCTTATGAATCGTCATTCCATCCACGCCAGCTTTGATTTGCCTTAAGGCCAGCGCTTGCCCAGCCTTCACCGTTTCCCAAAGCTTGCGTTGTGCGTCGCTCGCGCGCCCGCGCAAGACCGTGCGGGTCATGTCGCCAAAATATCCGGTCTTCGCATCGCGTGGAAAGACATCCAGGATAATCAATGAATCCGCGTAGAGCGGTCCGAAGCCGCGCTCATGTGGATCGCAGGCCTGATCGCCACCTGCGACAATTGTGCCTAGCGAAACACCTCCCGCGCGCAAAATCGCGGAGTCAATTTCGGCGCGGAGGATTTCCGAAGTCAGGCTCTTACCGCGCCAGTGTAATCGTTTTCCAGAACCCGGTTTGGACTGTTTCAACACTTCAATCGCGCGTTTGAGCCCTTTTTCCGTGATCCGCAAGGCGTGTCCCATCATATTGATTTCCTTGTTTGATTTCGCTTCGCGCTCCGGCCAGAAGAATCCGTTTGTAGCCCGGACACGGATTTTGTTCGCGGCGAGTTCCTCCGCGTAACGAAGGGGGAAATTTGCAGGAACAGTTGCTGATCTTACACCACGCTTTCTGAGAAAATGGGCGAGAACTTTTTCATACGGCGGCGCCTTTTTTGATTTTCCCTGTACTTCGCGCTCGATCTCGCTGAACATCACAAATTCATCCGCATCTGCTTGTTTGCGGCCACGGTCGATTTCCAAATCGCTCAAGACGAGCGTGCGTTTGCCGTTGCGCTGCAAAAAAATGAAGGGGTCAGGCGCCCAAAACTTCGTCGCGTAAAGCATGTCGG
>WNFZ01010112.1_pt1 | contig 23686 bp, 19 predicted proteins | sample 5400081 | NCBI WGS metagenome assembly WNFZ01 (sample SAMN13153365, study PRJNA577476) | soil metagenome | isolation source: 80 cm soil or saprolite under grassland replicate 1 | place: USA:California | collected 2016-06-15
CGACCCGCCGCCGGCGGGCAGCGGCGGCGCGGTAGCGGACCCATCTCGGCCCGGCGCGCGACTCCTCACGGTGAGCACCGGCTCCGCGTTGCGCACCGGCCGCTCGTCGAGGACCCAACCGGGCGCGACTCGCCCAGCGGGACACTGTCTTGGGCGTGACGTGCAGGATCTCTGCGACCTCTGCGGTTCGCAGGTAGATCGGTTGGCCGGTGCGGGGCATGCAGACTCCTTCCTGCCGGGCGAGGTGACGCGGGTCTGATCGGACGCGCGCCGACCTGGCGGGACGCAGATTCCACCAGCCGTCTGAGGGCAGGCGTTGGCCGTGCCCCCTTCGGGCTGGTTATCCGGGGAGTCGCGGCCGACGCCGATGTGTGTCCACCTTGGGCGACTCTCTCGGCCTGCCGTGCGCGGCTAGCTGGGAGCTGGATGGGAGATGGTGGTGCTGTCGAGGAAGTAGGAGTCGTCTGGAGCGCGGGAGAAGTACCGCTCGATCGCCGCGTCGGGATCGGCGGGCATCGGCTCATCGGCGAACACCGACGCCCATGCCTGATCGACGAAGCTCGCCAGCGCCGCGCGGGCGTCCTCGTCGCTCCAGTGGACGGTGAGGGTCCGGTCGTGCTTGGTCTCCACCTCCATCACGTGCACGAGCGGTTCAGCGGCGGGGTCGTCGCCGAGCAGGTAGGCGACCTGCGCCTCCTCGCCAGCGTTGTTGATCTTGGCTGCGGCCTGGCTGACAGCGTCATGGACGAGTTCGTCGAGCAGGTCCGCGCGGTGATCGGATGCCAGGTCCTTGAGCCGGACCTCCCTGCCGTTGTCACGCACCACCCAGACGGTGCCGACGCCGTCGCGGTGCAACCTCATGACCGGCTCCAGACGAACCGGGTCAGCACCGTGGCGTAGTCCTCGTCGAGCAGTGCCAGCGCCTCACGCCAGCGGAGGACCGGCGCGCCGACGATCTCGCCGCCGATCTGCAGCAGGTGCTCGCCGAGCACGCTGCCCTGCAAACTGGCACCCCCCTCGGGTCGAACCAGCAGGACACCCTCGGCGACGTCGGTAGAGGGCTGGTATGAGCGAAGCAGCCAGATCGCCCCGGCTGCGGTCGCCCCGGCCAGCCGTCGGGTGCCGAACACCGCCAGCGAGCAGTCGCCGCCGTCGCGGGGGAGTTCGGCGAGGCGCTCTTTGGTTAGCGCGGTCAGGTCCGGCAGGGCTGCCCGGACTGCTTGGACCCGCCCGCGCAGCGCCTCGACGCCGGAGTAGCCGGGCTCGACATCCAGCACGGTCTCGGCCGAGATGGCAGCGCCGTAGCGCCGCTTGCCCTTGGGCAGCAGCGCAAGCTGGCTGCCCCGGAAGATCGTGCCGGGGCTTGCCGCGATGTAGGCGGCGCCCATCATGGTGCTGGCGGTGCGGAGCAGCGTGACCTTGTTGCCGACCAGCTCGCCGAGCTGCTCCTCGGTGACCGGCGTGCGTCCGGTCCGTCGGTGGTAGTCGGCCACCACGGCGTTGACGATGGCGGCTGCGTGCGGCTCGCCGCTGGGGTTGTAGCTGGTCACCTGCACGTTCGGGGTGGTGCTGGGCTCGGTGTTCTCCACGATGCTGGTCAGCAAGGTGATGTCGCTCACGAGGTGTCCTCCTGGGTATCGTGGGGTGCTGGCAAGAGCAGCCCGCAGCAGCGGCGGGTGACCTGGCGGCATGCCCGGCGGGTGTCCAGCGAGGTGCGTTGGGGCTGCCGCGCACCCGGCCAGGTCACGCGGCGGAGCCGCTGGGGTTCGGTGGCTGCGGCTGGTCTGCCAGGTGAGCGATGTCGAGGTCGCAGCGCATGGCGCGCAGCACGGCCGGGCAGTCGCTCAGGTCGCCGATGACGTCGTACAGGTCGGTGGGGGAGTCGCCCCAGCTCGACCCGCCGGTCACCAGCAGCCGGTGGCCGAACAGCTCGAGGACCACGTAGTCGTGGCTGGGCTGCTCGGCGGCCCGGGTATCGGCGGCACCGTAGGCGGCGCGCAGCTCGTCGACGCGCTGGTGCAGCCGCCGCTTGACCACGGCGAGGAGGTCCTCCTCGGTCGGCCAGTCGTCGGGTGCCCCCTCGGGCCGTTTGGTGTCAGCGAGTTCCCACTCGACGGATTGGCCGAGATTCCAGTCCAGGTCGATCCCGTCGCTCGTGAGGCGCTCGATTGCCGCGTGACCGGCGGCGTAGTCAGGGTTGCCCTGGTCGGGCAGTTGCAGGAAGGTGAGCAGCAGGCTCGCGCCCATGTCGTTGCCCCTTTTCTGCTCGCGCGTCGTTGGCTAGATGAGGCCGAGTTCCAGCAGCCACGACGGCTTGCCGTGCTCGCAGCGGCCGTCTGGCTCGACCCAGCAGCCGTCGGTCGCCTCCGCGCCGCTCTCGTCCAGCCACTCCTGAAGCTGCTCCTCCGAGGGCGTGTCAGGCATCGGTGTCACCTCCTTCTCTCTCTGCGGCGCGGGACGACGCCACGCATGACGGGCTGGCGCGCACGATCACGCCGCCCACCGCGGCGCCGGCCTGGGCCGCCGGCGGCTCTGGGCCGCGCACAGAGCAGGCCAGGCCAGCGGCTAAGCAGCAGAGAAGCCCCGGGGGTCCTGGGGGCTTCGCGGGGCGGGGCGCCCTAGTGCGGGCACGCGATCGGCGGGCAGGGCCGCCCGGGAACCCCGTAGTGGGAACCGGGCACGTTGGCGCAGCGGCATGGCTCCATCACCGCGCCCGGAGCGTGCTCCTCGGCAAGCTGCTTGGCCCGGTCGAGGCCCTCAGCCGTGCGCGTGTAGAGCACCGTCCGGCCGTCCTCGCTGACTTCCACCTGCCAGTAGGTGTAGGAGCCCCTCGGGTCGGGGAGTGACTCCTGGCGGATACGCTCGATTCGGCGGACGCCTGGCACCTTGAGCCACTCGCGCGTCCACGGACCCGTGGGGGTCTTGCTTCTCCACGCGACAGCAACGGTTTCCATGTTGGCTCCTCTGGTGCGGGGGTGAGCACGACCCAGACCCCGCCGGCGGTCGGCCCGGCCGGGCGGCAGTCAAGGATGGAGAGGTCGCGGGCAGGGCGCCGATGCGGGATGGCCAGCGCGGGCCGCCCGCAGGCAGGCCGGGCGGCTGGTCAGTCGCTCAGACGGAGTCGCCGTAGAGCACGATGCACAGCAGTTGAATCGCCCGGTGGCGTACCGCGAGGCTGGCCTGCTCCTCCAAGCAGGCTTGGACGGCTCGGTCCAGGGCGGCGCGATCGCCACGAGCCAGCCACCGCAGCCGACCGGCGGCGCGGGCCTCGTCCGGCTCCTCGACGGCCAGCGCCATGGCCCGTTCACGTAGCCGGTCGGTTCTGCTTCCACCGTCCATGGGTGGACTGTAGGGCGCCCACCACCTGGTGGGCGCCCTCCCGGCCGATCTGTGGATAACCCGCGTCAGTACTGCACTTCGACGACCTCCCAGCGGCCACGCGCCCCGTCCAGCCGCAGCGCCACGGGCTGGAACCGGCCGCCTCGGCGCAACACCACCACCGCATCAACCAGCCCAGGCGTGTGCTCCTGGAGCCAGACGCGGACGACGGGGCGGGGGGGAACCGGCGGTCCCCCGGTCCGGCGCAGTCGCAGGTCCCAGCGCTCCCACAAGCTGGCGTGACACAGGCGCTCAAGTTGTTGCGCCGATCGGACGCCGGCCTCGACCTCCACCAGGGCGACGGCGACCATGACGGCGAAGCGCGCCGATGACGGGAGGGTCCGCCGGGCCGTCTGCCGCCGCGCGGAGCGGTCGGCAAGGTCCTGGCGCTCGAGGTCTGCCCGCAGGGGCGTGGCGGCGGCGAACATGGCGCTCCTCTCATGGCGGCTGGTCCGGCGAACCTGTCTGTCCAAGGAGTCGCCGGCGACGCCGATCGGCGTCCGCGTGGTCGGTGGGGCGGCCAGACAGGGATGGGAGCCCAGAGCCGCGCGCAAGGTCCGACGCTGACGGTCGGGTACGGGTCAGCCGCAGTTGACAGGCCGGTTGCGGCCCGCAGCCGCGAAGAGCTGCGTGATCCCGGGTATCGCTACAGGCTGTGCTCGGACTCGTCACCGTTGTTGACCGCGACCAGCAGCACCGGCGAGACCTGCCGGCTGTCGGCGTCGCCGTCGATGTGGACGTACAGGCCGTCGTCGCGCTGGCGGACCAGCACGCTGACGCCGAGCACGTCCAGCACGTACATGCGGCCGAGGTCGTTCTGGGCGGCGTTTGGCTGCCACACCCGCAGCTCCCCGTCGGGCAGCGTGATGCTGGTCACCATCGCCGACTCAGGCGGCCACGACACGGGCAGGTCGTAGTCGTGCTCGCCGTGCAGCGCTGAATCGTCCTGGTGCTCCGCGATCCACAGCAGGGAGTCGAACAGCTCGTCGCTGAGCCTGTCGAAGCGGCCAGGGTCCATCGGCGGCACCGTCTCGCCGTCGCGGAGCACGGCGACCAGGCTGAGCCGCATGCCGTTCTTGGTGTAGTCGCCGTGCAGCCGGACGCCGCTGGCGTCGGGGACGGCCTCGCGGACCAGCGCGGCGACCAGGCACCAGTGCAGCTCTAGCAAGCCGGTGGTGGCACAGCGGAGCGCCTGCTCCTGTTCGGTGGCCCGGTCGATCAGCGCTTTGACGATGGGTGGCAATGACATGTGGCTGTGCTCCTCTCAGTCGGCCCGCAGCGGGCGGGCTAGCGGCCCCAGACGCGCTTGCGGTCGGCCTCCTCGACCTTGACCACCTCGTACAGCGACAGCGTCCGGGCCATCTCGTCGACGCGGCCGTAGCCACGCAGCCACCGGCAGCCGAACCCGAGCAACCCGCTCATGCCGCGGGACAGGTCGGCCAGCTCGCTCTCGCTCCTGCCGACGAACTCGCGCATCTGCTCCTCGTCGGCACGGTCGACCATGTAGCGCCGCCTGCCGCTACCGTGCTCGACGGTGACCAGTACCGCCGGCCTGATGTTGGCCCGCTGCACCACCCGGGCGATGACAGCCAGCTCCTCGGTGGTGGCGTACGTCGCCAGCTCCGTGACCTCCATCGCTGCTCCTTTCAGCCGGTACGACAGTCGCCACCCACTCCAGGGACGTGGAGCGGGTGGCGTGGTCATGCGGTGGTGGTGTGGTTGCTCAGCGGGGCTTGCTACGTGCCCCCAGCCGCTCGCTGCGGCCGATCTCGGCCAGCGCCTCCTCGGCCTGCCCCAGCGCCATCGGGTCGTGCTCGACCATCCACGCGCGGTGCTTGCGGTCGAGCACCATCACCAGCAGTGCCTTGACCAGCGTGTCGAGCGCGCAGTGCTCACACGCCCTGCCGCCCTCGACGCGGTCGTAGTTGCCGCACGAGTCGCATCCGGCGTTGCCGTCTTCGGCCTGCTCGCCTTCGTTGTTGAAGTCGAGCAGCACCGTGGCGCAGGTGCCGCACTCGACCGCTACGTTGTCGGCAGCCGTGACCTCCCTCCCGTGGGTGCCGTAGGTCACCACGGCCACGTCGTGGCCCACGTGTGTCACCAACTCCCCGAAATGGCGCACCATGCCTGCTCCCTTCTCCCGCACCCCGCCCGGGGTGCTCCTGTCTTACGGCGATTGCTTCAGGTGTCCCGTGTCAGCCGGCAGGGTGGGCGAACCCGCCGGTTGGGGTGCCGCAGGTGGCGCAGTACGGCGTGCGGTTGCTGGTGTGGACGTGGACGACCTCGGCCACGTCGGAGCGCTGGCCGTGGTGCTCGCGGTCGTCGCCGACCAGCACATAGGTGAGCCGGTCGCCAGCGGCGGCGGTGACCTCGGCCAGCCAGGTGCCGCCGTGACGGTCGTAGACGAGGATCTCGGCGCCGACCGGGACCGGCGGCAGCGGGCTGGTCCCGCCGTCGACGCGCATGTCCAGACGCATCCGGAACCCCGACCTGGCGACATGCGGGGCCGGATCGCCATAGGTCCACACCAGCGGGACGGTGGCGCGGACGCGCCAGCCGCTGGCGGTCTGGTAATAGCCGATGCCGGAGGCCACGGCACGCACGGCGCGCCACTGGCCAGCCACCTCGATCACAGCACCGGGGACCAGGTCCTGCGGGCCGCGCCACTCGTCGACGATGAACCAGCCGGTAGGGCTGGCGTGCTGGAACTCCGCAAGGGCCTCCAGGGGCACGCTCCACGGACGCATCACGCACCTCCTTGCGATGCAGGACTGGAACAGGTCACCGCAGCCGGGCAGGCCGGTTGTCAGATGACGGCCCCGCGCGAGAATGCGGCCATGAAGTTGCGGTGCTTGGCGAGCGCTTCCGCACGCCGCCGGATCTCCTCCGCCGAGGTCTTGTACTGGTCGGGGTTGATGACCTCAACCCTGTCCGCGTCCAGCCACCGGTACTTGTCCTCACCGACGACCTCGACAGCGAGCCGCTGATTGGCCAGCGCCTCCGGGTCGTTGTAGCCGTTGCGGTAGTAGGTGCGGTACGGGTTGGCCATGCGACGACGCACCAGGCCAACAACGCCCTTGTTCTTCCCGCGCGTCGTCGTCGAGCGGACCTCCTTCCCGATGACCGGGTCAGCGGCCTGCTCTTCGTCGGCGCGGGTGAGGAGCTGCTCAATCAGATCAGCGAGCCACCGCTCGGCCTTCGCCATGACCTCCGACGTGGCGTCGACGGTCGCGCTGTTGTTGTAGGTCCACCAGCGCGTGGTCGCCCACTCCACCGCCTTGACGCGCTGCTCCGCCTCGTCCCAGACGGCCGCGTAGAAGTCGCTGTCGTTGTAGCCGTTGTGCTCCCACGTCTGGAGCACCGCGCCGGCGTAGGTCTCGTCCAGGCCGTCGCGGGTGTCCATGCGAATCGCCATCGGCCGCTTCCTTTCACGAGTCCGCTCGCGGCTTCCCCGGGGCAGGGTCGTGCGCGGGTTTTGCCGTTCCGCATTCCTCCCAAGGAGTCGCGCCAGCGGCCGATCTGCGTCCAGACGAGGACGTAGCTGGGGTCCTCAATATGGCCTCTGAGCAGCTAGTATGGCTTGACTGTTACAGTACATTCGTACTAGAATAGTGCTGTAAGGGTGGTCGCACGGAGACGACGCCCACGGTCCTGGGAGGGACTCCATGCCGGTGGCAGTCAAGTTCGATGCCGCGTCCGGTCAGCGCGTGACCACCGAGATGGTGCGCGACATCACCCAGCAGGCAGCGCGGCTGCCCGGCGCGCACGCCGGCTGTGCCGCCTGGGTGGCCGTCGATCCGGCGGCTGCGGCTGCGGCCAGTTGCGCCGGACGGGCTGGCCCCGTCACTCGCCACCGCCGAGGACGACGGGGTGGCCCCGGGCCGCTGGATCGTGTTGCCGCCCGCCACTGCCCCCGGCCCGGCCCCGGCCCGCCCCGTGCCCCCCGAGGGCTACGTGGCCATCGCGCGCCTGCCGCAGCCGGGTGAGACGACCCTGCATCCGGTGCTCCGCCTGGCCCTGGCGTGGGCGCGGCTGACCCCGCGGCAGCGCGCCGTCCTGAACGCCACCATGGACGTGCAGCCCGAGGTGCCCACCGACCACCGACGCAACGACCACAACCCCTTCCGTCCCCGGACCGGGCAGGTCCTGACCGCGCTTGAGCCCCGCGCCAACCCCCGCTCGCGCCGCCCGCTGGCACGGCTGGGCGACGAGCAGCGCGACGCCTGGCGCGCCTTCTGCGCGGCCCGCGCCGAGGTGGACGCCGAGATCGGCGACGAGGCCCCCTAGCGCCACGCCGCGCCGGCGTGCAGCGCGCGACGACCGACCGCGCCGCCGCGCTGCTGTGCAGCTCCCCGGCTGCAGGGCACAGCGCCGACAGACGCACCACGAGGTCGTGGTGCGCAGCGCCAGGCCCGCCTCCTTGCCTTGTCCTTACTGCACCAGTCGCACCCGGCGCCGTGCAGTGTCCGGCCGCTGCAATGGCGCAGCCGCCACTACCACCACGCGGTCGCGCGCCCCCGCCCGCCTGCGCGACCCAGCCGAGCTACCACGCCGCATAGCGGTAGTACCGCGCCTCCTGCTCACGGTCCTCCGCTGGGACCAGCGCCAGGTAGGTCTCGCCGTGCTCGACCATCCACGCCGCCAGGGCCGAGCAGTGCTCCGGCGAGAGCTGGTCGTCGCGGTCGCCGTAGAAGCCGTCCTCCAGGTCGGGGTGGGAGTTCATGCCCGGCCGAGGTCAGCGTCTCCAGCATCGCGGTGCCCGCTTTGCCGCGATACCAGCAGTAGGTGCCGAGCATCCCGTAGTGCGCCGTGTTCGCGCACACAGGGGTACTCGCCCGGGATATTGTCCAGGCCCCATCGCGCCTCCTTGCGAAGCGACGCAAGGAGGCGCCGAGCTGACAGCACCCAGGAGCGCAGAAGCACCAGCGCCCCGGACTTCTGAGCCCGAGAGCCCAACCCCTCCTGGAGTACGCCGGCGACCGCCTCAGGCCGCCCCGTCCCACTCCCGGAGAAGAGGCTTGACAGACTTCCACTAAAGTGGCTACAACCGAACGCACTCGGGGGTTACTGGAAGCATTCGGGGTTGCTTGGCGGTCCTCAGGGCCGACCGTAGGAATGCCGGGGGCAGGGATCGACGTCACGGATTCCTGCCCTAGGCGCGGAGGGCGGCGGGTGTTCGACATCGGCAAGCTGGGCAAAGGCCAGTTCACCTACTACCTGCGCGGCATCGCCGACGACCAGGTCGACTACTACCTGGGCCGCGGCGAAGCCGACGGCTACTGGTTCGGCGGCGGCGCCGCCGCGCTCGGCTTGACCGGCGCGATCACCAAAGACAACGCCGACGCCTTCTACGCGGTCATGGGGGGCTACCACCCAACCACCTGGATGGCACTGTCCCGCGACGCCAAGAAGCGCGACTTCCTCGACGTGCTCAGCCCCAAGCAGCGGCGGGTGGTGCTGGAGGCCGAGCAGGCCGCCTACGACAAGCACGGCACCCGAGGCGGACCGGTGTACGGCTACGACTTCGTCATGCGGCCAACCAAGAGCGTGAGCCTGGTGCATGCGCTCGCCAGCCCAGCGGTGCGCGAGACGATCACGCTGGCGCACCGCGAGTCGGTCGCCGCGGTTATGCAGTACCTGGAGCGGCACTGTGCAGTCGCGCGGCGCGGCGCGGGTGGCGCGCGCTCGATCGCCTCGCACGGGCTGATCTGCGGCTGCTTTGAGCACCGCACAAGCCGCTGCGGCGACCCGCTACTGCACACCCACGTCGTCACCGCCAACCTGCTGCAGGGCGAGGATGGCCGCTGGGGGGCGCTGTACAGCAGAGACTTCTACCGGCACGCGCTGACTGCGGGCTACCTGTACCAGGCGGAGATGCGCCAGCGGCTCACGCGCGAGCTGGGGGTGGGGTGGACCCCGGTCCGCAAGGGTGTCGCCGAGATCGTCGGGGTGCCACGCCAGGTCATCAAGGTGTTCAGCCAACGCCGCGAAGAGATCGAGGCATACATGGACGCGCCGGCGTTCCGCGCCCGCTTCGGGCGGTCGGCACGGGCGTTCCAGATCGCGACCCGCTGGACGCGCCAGCCCAAGGCGGAGCCGCTGCCCGAACACGAGCTGCTGGAGGCGTGGCGCGAGCGGGCGGCACAACTGGGCTTCGGGGAGCGGGAGATCCAGCAGCTGCTTGGCCGCACCACCTTCCGCGAGCGGACCGCCGAGGAGCTGCACACCGCCAAGGACGTGCTGGCCGGGCCACTCGGCCTGACCGAGAAGCTGTCATCGTTCACGCGCCGGGAGGCGCTCCGCGGCTGGGCCTCCCAGCTTCCCCAGGGCGGGTCGGTGGCCGACCTCGAGCGCCTCGCCGACGACTTCCTCGCCGATGCCGAACGCGCCGTGCCGCTGGCGTTTGTGCTCAGCACCGACCCCTCCAACCGGCGCTACACCACCCCAGGGCTGGTGGCGATCGAGAAGCGCATCATCAACTACGCGCTGCAGACGCGCGGCTCCGACTGCGGGGTCATCGACGACGCGACCGTCGCGCAGGTCCTGGCCGCACGTGAGGACCTCAACGACGAGCAGCGCGAGATGGTGCGCCGCACCTGCACCTCGGGGGATGGCGTGCAGGTGGTTGTCGGCCCGGCCGGGTCCGGCAAGACCCGCGCGATGAGCGCCATCCATCAGGTGTACAAGACCGCCGGGCACCATCTGCTCGGCGCGTCGCTTGGTGGTCACGCGGCCAAGAAGCTGCAGGACAGCTCGGGCATCCCCTGCTTCACGATCACCAGCCTGCTGGGGTTCCTGCAACGCGGCGAGCTCGTCCTCGACGACCGGTCGGTGCTGGTGCTGGACGAGACCGGCATGGTCGGAACCCGCCAGCTGGCGGCGGTGTTCGAGTTCACCCGGGCGGCCCGGGCCAAGGTCGTGGTGGTCGGCGACGACAAGCAGCTCCCCGAGATCGACGCCGGCGGCGGGCTGCGCGCCCTGCGCAGCCGGCTGGACGTCATCGAGCTCCGCGAGAACGTCCGCCAGCGTCATGCCCCCGCATGGGAGCGCGAAGCCGTCAAGCTGCTGCGGGACGGCCAGATCGGCGAGGCCATGGCCGTCTACGACGAGCACGAGCGGGTCACCGTGCTCGACGACCCCATGGAGGTCCGCCGCACACTGATCTCCGACGCCTGGCGGGCCGCAACCAGCGAGATGACCACGCCGCCGCACTTTCTGCGGGCGATGGTGCTGGCGGCCGAGAACCACGAGGTCGACGACCTCAACGGCCTGTTCCGCGCGCTCATGGATCGGCACGGCTACCTCGGCAAGCACCGCCTGACGGTGGGGGAGCGGGAGTTCGCCGAAGGCGACAACATCATCTGCCTGTACAACAAGTACCGCCTGGGGGTCCGCAACGGCACCAGAGGGATCGTGGAGAAGGTCCATCGGCGCGACCGCGCCTTGGAGGTGCTGACCGAGGACGGCGTCCGCGTCCGGCTGCCCGCCTGGTACCTGGACGCGGGGTACGTGGACTACGGCTACGCGCTGACGGTCCACAAGGCCCAAGGCCTCACCACCGAACGGGTGTTCTTCCTTGGGGGACCGTCGATCTACCGGGAGCTGGTGTATACCGCGGGCACGCGTGGCACGGTGTCCAACCGCTTCTACGTGACCGCCAGCGACGACAGCCTGCGGGAGCTTATGCACACCCCTATGCCGCGTGAGCAGGCCGACCCGCTGGACGCGTTCGTGCAGGCCGCCATGCAGAGCCGGGCCAAGAGCTTCGCCATCGACGAGAGCCAGGCGATCAAGCTGAGCGCCCGATTCATGGACGAAGCCGAACTGCGCGCCGAGCTTGCGCGCATCCGGCAGACGCTGACGACCCGCCCGCCGGACTTGAGCATCGCCGTCCAGCATGCGGCCACCCGGTACGCCCAGGCCGTGGCCGAGCGGAACAGCGCCTGGCGCATCCTCGAGGACCTGCAACGCGAGCGCGCCAGGCCAGCCAGGATCCGCTGGAGCCACCAGCAGCACCACGCCGAGCTTGACGACCTGATCACCCGGCGGCGTCAGGCACTCGGCATCGCCAACGAGCGAGTCGCCGAGCTGCACCAGGAACTGCAGCGACTCGAGGACCAACAGGCACGGTTGGACGAGTGGATCGTCGAGCATAGCGACGAGCTGCAACGCCTGGTCGCCTACGGCGGCGAGTTGGACCACCGCGAGCGCCGTGACCTCGACCAGCTCGTCGCCGAGGAGCCGGCCTGGCTCGTCAACACCCTCGGGGAACGTCCAGAGCGGCCAGCCGCCCGGCTGGCATGGCGGTCCATGGCGGGTGACCTGCGTGAATACCGGGAACGCTACGGCATCACCGACGCCGACTCGGCCTTCGGTGCGCAGCTGCCCACCGACCCCGGACAGATCGCTGCATACCAGGAGCTGGCAGAACGGCTGCAAGTGACGCGCGCCAACATCGAGCGAATGGGGCCGGTCGAGGTCGAGATTCTCGAGGACATCGTTGGCCTGGAACTTGGCCGCTGACCACGCAAGCACCCACCGCCCAAGCGGGGAGGCTTTTTGCCTTGTCCAGCTGGTCGGCACCGTATGATGTTGTCCATGATCACCGCGATGGCGCCGCGCGAGCTGACGTTCTACGAGCTGCTTGACGTCAGCCCCCGAGCCTCCGACACGACGCTCCGCGAGCTGCTGGATGCAGAGCTGTACCTGGTTGATGAGGCCCGCCTGCGCGACGCGCCCGCACTGGTCCGGCGGGTGGCACGCGACCGGCGGCTGCGGCTGCAGGCGGCGCAGGCGGTGCTCACCAACCCTGCCGCCAGGCGGAAGTACGACCTGTCGATTGGCCTGCCGCCGGCGCCGGCCACCGCACGGGTGCACCGCCTTCCCACCTCGACGGCCGCCCCGACCCGCGCGCCACAGGCCCCGCCCACCGACTTGGGGGGCGAGCTTCGCCAAGCGCGGTATGCCGGCTCATGCCCCAGCTGCAGCGAGCCGATCGACCGTGCCGACCTGATCGGCCCGATCACCGCTGCGGGCGGCGGCCGCGCGTGGGTGTGCGCCGACTGCTACCGCACCGAACAGGCATACCTGCAAGGCTGATCGGCGTCAGGTCGACCACGGGGGCCGCCGCAGGGTGAGCGGATCTCCGACGCACCGCACCGCTGGCAGCTCGTGGCGAGCCCCGCAGCCGGTGCCCCAGCCGGGTGGATCGGAATGCACTCCAGGTCAGCGGAAGCGGCCTGCAGCTGAGCCGGGCATCCCGTTCGAGCCGGATGAGCATGGCCTGAGCCGCCATGCCTTCATAGCCTCCTGCGCCACAGTCCCGCCTTCAGCTCGGTTGCCGGCCGTCGGCATCAGCCCAGCCCGGCAGAGCCAGTGGCCAGCCACCCGGAGAACCGATGACCGTTACCACGTGTTCGCCGAGCCCGCGGCGCAGCTTCCACACCGCATCCCGCCTGCAACCGGCCACCCGCGCCGCGTCTCGCCAGATGCTTTCGTTTAACTATGTTTGCCTCTGGTAGACTGCATCAACAGTGTGCTGAGCGGGTACGCCTCCGCTGGCAGCGCCGCTCAGTCCCAACGCGTCGGGGGCGGGCATGGCCAGACGCAAACGAGGCGATAATGAGCAGCAGCTCTCGCTTGACCTCTGGGGCGCTCCCTCCGAGGGAGGTGACGATGAACCAGTACGGCCGCCTGGCCCAGCAGCACTGGCGTCGCTGGCTCCCCGAGCGGTACCGGACGATTCCCGACCCAACCAACTACTTCTCGACCCTGGGAGCAGAGGTGGAGCAGGAGATCCAGGACCTGGCCCAGGCGCTGGCGGGGGACGACCCGCCGGACGAGACCTACCTGGCCAAGGTCGGCCGGCTGCGGATGGCACGCCTACAGGCCGAGGAACAGATCCTGGCCGAGCGGATCCTGCTGCCAGCCGAACCGGAGACCGAGGACGACCAAGAGGACCCGGAGGCGACGACTACGGGCGCCTCCCAGGGGTTGCTGCCGCTGGTCGAGGACCCGACCGACCCGAGATGGCAGCAGCTGCGGGCCGAGCACGAGCAACTGACGCTGCAAGAGCAGGAGCTGGAGGCGACCGACCCGCAGTAGCCGCTGAGGTTGCTCCCTCACCGCCGGCGCCGAGCCGGTTTCGGCCCGCCGGCCAGCAGGACCTGGCCCCCTCTGGCGCAGTCGCTCGGGTGCGCGCCAACCTGGCCGCGCTGCGCACCATCCGCACCATCCAAGCCGAGGATCGGCCGGCCACCGGCGACGAGCAGGCCGTGCTGGCCCACTGGAGCGGCTGGGGCGCGGTCCCGCAGGTGTTCGACCCCACCAGCCCTCGCTACGCCACCTTCGAGTGGGCGCGGGCGGAGCTGGCCGAGCTGCTGTCGGCCGAGGAGCTGGCCGCCGCGACCCGCAACACCCTCAACGCCCACTACACCGACGCCGCCTACGTCCAGGCCATCTGGGCGGGCGTGACCCAGCTCGGCTTTTCCGGCGGACGGGTCCTGGAGCCTGGCTGCGGCAGCGGGAACTTCCTCGGCCTAGCCCCCGACGGCCTCGACGTCGAGCTGGTCGGGGTGGAGCTGGAGCCGGTCACCGCAGCGATCGCCCAGGCGCTGTACCCGCACGCGCGCATCCGCGCCGAGTCGTTTGCGGACACCCGCCTGCCCGAGGCCGCCTTCGACCTGGCGATCGGCAACGTGCCGTTCGGTGACTTCTCCCTGGCCGACCCGCGCCACAACCAGGCCCAACACAGCATTCACAACCACTTCATCATCAAGGGTCTGCATCTGGTCCGGCCGGGTGGACTGGTGGCGGTGCTGACCAGCCGCTACACCATGGACCGCCAGCATCCCGCCGCCAGGCGCGAGATCGCCGGGTTGGCCGACCTGGTCGGCGCGGTCCGGCTGCCCACCCGCGCCCACGCCGAGGCGGCCGGCACCGACGTGGTCACCGACCTGCTCATCCTGCGCCGCCGCGAACCCGACCGCGCCCCCGACCCAGTCGACTGGGAGCAGGTCCGACCACTGGAGGTTGCCGACAGCCCAGCCCCGATCCCGGTCAACGGCTACTTCCACGACCATCCCGAGCAGGTGCTTGGCACGTGGGCGGTCAACACCGGCCGCCGCCACGAGCTGGAGGTCCGCACCGGCGGGCAGATCGCCCCAGCACTTGCGGACGCGATCGGCCGGATCGCCGAGCGGGCCCACGCCGACGGGCTGACCCTTGGCCCCCGGACCGGCCACACCCCCGAGCCGATCGCGCTGGTCGGCCCCATCGACGCCCACGACGGGCACCTTGCCTGGACCGGCAGCCGCTTCACCCAGGTCCTCGACGGCGCCCCGCACCCCTACCCGGTCCCCAGTAGCCAGGCCGCCGAGCTGCGCGCGCTGCTGGAGCTGCGCAACACCGTGACCGCCCTGCTGGCCACCGAGGCCACAAGCCGCGACGACACCGACGAGCTGGCCGAGCTGCGCGCCGACCTCAACCGCCGCTACGACCGCTACCTGCGCGTCTACGGGCCGATCAACCGGTTCACGTGGCGCCGCACCGGCAGATACGACCCCGGCACCGGCGAGGAACGCATGGCCAGGGTCCGCCCGCCGCAGGGCGGGTTCCGCGCCGACCCGCTCAGCGCGGTGGTGTACGCGCTGGAGCACTTCGACCCCGAGTCGATGCAGGCCACCAAGGCCGACGTGTTCCGAGGGCGCGTGATCGCGCCTCGCGCCCCCAGGCTGGGCGCCGACACCCCCGCCGACGCGCTGGCGATCTGCCTGGACACCCACGGCGAGGTCCGCCTGGGCGAGGTCGCCCGGCTGCTCGGCGTCCCGCCAGAGCAGGCCCGCCAGGACCTCGGCACCCTGGTGTTCGACGACCCCGGCGAGCCTGGCCGGCTGATCCCAGCTGCCGAGTACCTGAGCGGCAACGTCCGGGTCAAGCTCGAGGCCGCCGAGATCGCCGCCGCCGGCGACCCGCGGTTTGCCACCAACGTCGAGACGCTGCGTGGGGTGCTGCCGGCCGATCTTGGCCCCGACGAGATCGACGTGCGCCTGGGCGCCGCCTGGATCGGCCATTCGTATGTCCAAGCGTTCCTCCGCGAGTTGCTGGACGACCCGATGCTGGTGGTGGAGCACCCGGGCGGGGCGATCTGGGCGGTGCGGGGCGACCGGCACAGCGTGCTGGCCACCCAGACCTGGGGCACCGTGCGTGTCCCCGCCCCGCGGCTGGCTGAGGTGCTGCTCGAGCAGCGCCAGATCAAGGTCTACGACGAGGTCGACGAGCGGCTGGTCTTCAACCCCACCGAGACCATCGCCGCCCAAGAGAAGGCCAAGGAACTCACCGAGCGGTTCGCCGAGTGGGTCTGGGCCGACCCTGTGCGCGCCCGCGAGCTCACCGGCGCCTATAACCGGCTGTTCAACGCGATCGTGCTGCGCTCTTACGACGGCGCGGAGCTGTCCCTGCCAGGTCTTGCCGCCTCGTTCCAGCCGCGCGCTCATCAGCTCGCCGCGGTCGCCCGCATCATCCACGAGCCCGCGGTGCTGCTGGCCCACGATGTCGGCGCGGGCAAGGCCCAGCCGATGGACGCGCTCATCCTCACCCCGGCCGGGTATCGGCGCATGGGCGACCTGATGGTCGGCGACGAGGTCATCACCGTCGACGGCAGCGCGACCCCGATCGTCGGGGTCTACCCCCAAGGCCCGCGTGACAACTACCGGGTCACGTTCAGCGACGGTGCGGTGGTGGAGTGCAACGACCAGCACCTGTGGCAGGTCACCACGTCTGACTGGAAGGCCAAGGGCATCAGCCCGAAGGTGCTGTCGCTTGCCCTGCCCGAGGGCTACACCTTGGAGCCCGCCAACTCCGGCCGCCCCCACGACTATCGGATCACGCACGGCCTTGGGGTCACCCGGGGCGGCAGCCAGCTCGTGGCGTGGCTGTACGAGCTTGGACTGATGGGCATGAATGCCCACCACAAGCACGTGCCGCGCGCCTATCTGGAAGCACCTGTCGATGCCCGGATCGCGTTGCTGCAGGGCCTGATGGACACCGACGGCACGATCGCGGCGAATCGTCCAGGCTGTGCCGCCACCCTGACTACGGCGTCGCGCCGGCTCGCTCACGACGTGGCATGGCTGGTCCGATCCTTGGGCGGGGTCGCCAACCCGCGACCCCGGTCGGTCAAGGGCTCCAGCACCACTTTCTACGTGGTCACCGTGAGCCTGCCGCCAGGGATCGGGCCGTTCCGGTTGGCCCGCAAGGCCAAGCACGTCACGCCCCGCTCGAAGTACCCCGTCCGCCGCGCGATCGTTAATGTCGAGCTGGTCGGCCGCAAGCCGATGCAGTGCATCGCCGTCGCCCACCCAAGCCGGCTGTACGTGACCTCTGACTTCGTGGTCACCCACAACACCGCCGAGATGATCATGGGCGCGATGGAGCTGCGCCGGCTCGGGCTGGCCCGCAAGCCCGCGATCGCGGTCCCCAACCACATGCTGGAGCAGGTCCGCAACGAGTGGTTGCAGCTCTATCCCCAAGCCCGGCTACTGCTGGCCACCAAGGACGACCTGCGCGCCGAGCGGCGCCGCCAGTTCATCGCCCGCTGTGCGACCGGCGACTGGGACGCGGTGGTGATGACCCACTCCACCTTCGAGCGGATCCCGATGAGGCCCCAGGCCCAGCGTGCCTATCTCGACAAGGAGACCGCCCGGCTCAAGCAGTGGATCCAGGCGTCCGAGGACGCCGGGTCGACGTTGACGGTCAAGCGGATGGAGCGGGCGCTGCTGCGCGCCGAGGAGCGGCTCAAGAAGCACCTGGCCAGCGCTAAGGACACCGGGGTGAGCTTCGAGCAGACCGGGATCGACTACCTATTCTACGACGAGGCGCATCTGCTCAAGAACCTGCGGACCGCCAGCAACATCCAAGACGCCAATATCGAAGGCTCCCATCGCGCCTCCGACGCCGAGATGAAGATCGACTACCTACGCCAGCAAAACGGCCGCCGGGTGGTCACCTTCGCCACTGCCACTCCGATCGCCAACTCGATCACCGAAGCGCACGTCATGCAGCGGTACCTGCGTCCCGACATCCTCGACGCCGCCGGCGTGGGGGACTTCGACCGCTGGGCCGCGACCTTCGGAGAGATCGTCTACGAGATCGAACTGGCGCCGGCCGGCGGCGGGTTCCGCATGAAAGACCGGCTGGCTAGGTTCCACAACCTGCCTGAGCTGTTCAAGATGTGGCGCGTCTCGGCGGACGTCAAAACCGCCGAAGACCTCAAGCTCCCCACCCCGCCGCTGGCTGGTGGTGGCGTGGAAACCGTCGTGGTCGAGCCATCGGCCGAGCTGCTGGCCTACATCCCCGAGCTGGCCGAGCGCGCCGACAAGGTCCGCACCCGCGAGGTGCACCCCAGCGAAGACAACATGCTCAAGATCTCCACCGACGGACGGCTGGCCGCGCTGGACCTGCGCCTGATCGGCAAGACCGCCCAGGCCCCGCAGAAGGTCGACGCCATCGCCGCGCGTGTCGCCCAGCTCTGGGCGGCCCACCGCGACGACATCTACCCCACCCTGGACGGCAGCAGCGATGACCCGATCCGCGGCAGCCTGCAACTGGTCTTCTGCGATCTTGGCACCCCCAACGAGCGGGGCGGCTGGAGCGTCTACGAGGAGCTGCGCAGCCAGCTTGTGGCTCACGGGATACCCCATCAGGAGATCCGCTTCATCCACGACGCCACCAACGACCAGCAGAAAGCCGAGCTATTCGCCGCCGCCCGCGCAGGTCGCATCGCGACGCTGGTTGGTAGCACCAGCAAGATGGGAATCGGGACCAACGTGCAGCGCCGCGCGGTCGCGCTGCACAACGGCGACTGCCCCTGGCGCCCCGCCGACCTCGCCCAGCGCCGCGGCCGCATCGAACGCCAAGGCAACCTCACCCCCGAGATCCACATCCTCAACTACGTCACCGAAAAGAGCTTCGACGGCTATCTGTGGCAGACGGTCGAGCGCAAAGCCCGGTTCATCGCGCAGATGATGAGGGGCGACCTCGACGTCCGCTCGGCCGAGGACATCGGCGAGTTCGCGCTGTCCGCCCAGGAGGTCAAGGCGCTGGCCACCGGCGACCCCCGCCTGCTGCAGCGCGCCCAGGCCGAAAGCGAGCTGGCCCGGCTGGAACGCCTGGAACGCGCCTGGCGTCGCAACAAGGACACTCTCGCCCGCAACATCGACCAGGCCGAGCGACGCATTCCACGCCTGGAGAACACCATCGTCGAGATCGCCGCAGCGATCGCCCGCCGCCAGCCCACCAGCGGCAAGGCATTCCGGATGACGGTCGACGGGCGCACCTTTGACAGCCGACCCGACGCCGGTACCCGCCTACAGGCGGCGATCGCCCGCGAGTTGGCCGCGCGTGGCCCAAGCGGTCAGCGCTACGCCGGCGACGTCGCCAGCCTGGGTGGCTTCAGCGTGACCCTGACCATCCGGCCGACCGACTTCGGCCCGGAGGTGTACCTCGACCTGGCCGACGTCCCCGACGGCAGCGTCCGGCTCGACCAGCGCGACCTGCAGCAGACCAGCCCCGTGGGCCTGGTGACCAGGCTGGAAAACCGTCTGACCGGGCTGGAGCAGCTCCAAGACCGCACCCAGGCCGACCTCGACAGGGCACGCTCCGAGCTGGACCGCGCCCGCGACGCGCTCGGCCAGCCGTTCACCCACACCGACGCCTTGGCCGCCGCCCGCGCCCACCTCGACCAGCTCACCAGAGAACTCGAGGAACAGGCCACCCCAGCACCCGAGCCGACGAGCTCACCCCCGGGCGACGACCATCCGGCGCCAGCCCCCGCCCACACGGCCGCGGCCGCGCCGGCGCCGAGCCAGCCGACCGCCACCGCGCTGGCCGCCAGAGCGATTCCGCCGGCGTCACAAGCCGCCCCCACCCCCGCCCCGCCGGATGCACCGCCCGTCCCGGCAGCCCCAACCCACCAGGGGCCAGCCAGTCCGCCGCCGGCGTTGGCGACCCCCACCGTCGCAGCGGCCGCCCCGGCCGAGCAGATCCGCATCACCCACACCCACGAGGACACCCTGGTGCGTGGCACCGACCGCGAGGACCTAGACGTCCGCAAGCTCCTCAAGGCCAACCGGTTCACCTGGTCCCGCAACCAGCAGTTCTGGTACCTGCCCCGCCCCTGGGCCTACGAGCGCCGCAGCAGCCACGTTCGCGGGCTCCTCGAAGGCCTCCGCGAACTTGGCCGCCCGATCCACATCGAGGACGGCCAGCCTTCCCCTCGGCACGAGCAGCTCACGCAGGCCCGCGACCACGTGCGACAACTGGCCGAGGAACGAGGGTCAGTGGCGAGCGAGCGGGACGATTCGACCGCTGCCGGGCAAACCGCCACCCTTGAGCACACCCCCGAGGCCAATGAGCAACCCGCCGAAACTCATGAGGACCAAGCGGGGTTGTCCGCGTCGGTCACCGATCTAACCAATACTGATCCAGGCGACGAGGGCAGACGAGCCGGGTCCATGAGCAACGACACCATTCCCTCCACCCACTGGGGGTACTTCGAGGATCCCGATGCAGCACAGCGCTGCGCCGCCGAGCTGACCAACCTGGACTTCCTCTGCGGCGTCGACTTCTCGCAGACCCTCGACGATACGTGGGTGCTGCGGGCGGTACGGGACATTCCGATCGGTGACGGCATGACCGCACGGCGCGATCTGGTCAAGGCGATCGTGGTCGGGCACGGCGGCGTCTACGATGGCGGCGAATCCGGCTGGCTGGACCTACACACCGACGACCATGCGCGCCGGGCCGGGTCAGATCTCGGAATTGACTAGCGTCAACAAGGTGTCCAGTGCTGTGCGCCACCCGAGCACGCGCGCGTGCGCCTCGTCGAGCAGCGCCGCGTGATCCTTGGAGCGACCTGGACCGGGATGGCCCAGATCACAGCCTCACCTGACGGTGGAGCGTCAGAAAGATGTCAGCGGCTGCGCCACATCCGTGTCAGTCACGACTTGGCTGGCTCTGCATGCGGCGACGCGACGGCGCGACCTCCATGGCACTAGAGGATCGCGCGGCCGCAGTCACGCGCCGGACCCTCTGCCCGCTGGCGCGGAGACACCAAGCGCTGTGGTGTCAGAAGTCGAGTTCCTCTTCACGCCACTTGGCGCCGGCCGCGGTGGCGCGGTCGCCGACCACCCGGACCGCGGCCGGGTCGGCGGTGACGTTGACATGCACGTCGATGAGCTGCACGTCGCCGCCGGTGTCGGGGTCGACGGCGTCAAGGACGGCTTGGAGCAGGTTCGCCATCGAGCGGCGAGCGTCGGGGTCGACGAGGCTTCGGTTGGGGACCTCGAGCGCGTAGCGGCGATACTCGCCGGGGGTCTGCGTGGGCTTCGGCGGACCCTTGCCCGGCGTGTCTTCGTGTCTGGAAGGGAACCTGTCTGCTGGCGGTGTGACGGTGGCCTTGCGGAGCAGCTGGTCCATCGACCCGATCGACAACTCGTCGGCGGAGGTGATGGTCAGCACCTCGCCGCTGGCATCGACGATCTCGTAGCGTTCAGCGCCGGTCAGCAGCTCATACACGGCGCGGCGGATGTCGTCGACGGAGGGAACCATCGGGTAGGCCGGGTTCTTGTAGAACTGCTGGGTGATCTCCTTGAGGGTCAGCGCCCGTGGGGTGCGCTCAAGCAGCGTCCGCAGGTAGGCGCCCGACAGCGTGCCAGGCCGAGTAGCCCGGTCGTTCTCGGCCAGCGCGTCCCACACGTGGCCGCCCTTGAGGGAACTCTTGGTGTCGTCGTCGAAGCGCCGCCAGTCGACCTCGACCCGGTCGGTGCGGATCAGGTAGGCGTAGTGCTGATAGGCCTTGAACAGGTCGGCATCGACGCGCAGCGCCGCCGCCTTGTGCTCGGCTTGGGCTTCGGCGTACTTGTCGTCGCTTGGCTCGAGCTGAGCGAGGACCGCACGCCAAGCGAGGGCCTCGGTGGCCCGCTTGCGGACCGCGTCGCGGCGTTGGGCGTTGACGCACGCGACGACGCAGGAGGCGGCGTTGTCGACCGGGAGCGGCTGGCCGCCGGTGCCGAGCAGGGCGGCGATGTCACCCCGGGTGGGGGTGTCGCGGCCATTGAGGAGCGTCCAGTGGCCGGGGTCGAGCACGACCAGCCGGGTCGTGGCGTTCTGGTCGACCTCAGCGAATGCCTCGGCGATCGGGCCTTGCCTGGCCGGCATGGCGACGGCGATGACGTCGTCGAAGGGGCCCTTACTGGCCAGCGCTTTGGCGCGTTCCCACAGGTAGGCGTCCCGCTCGACGGCTTGGACGCTGCCCTTGGCCTGCTTGAGGAACATCCGCAGGGTCTGGGTGATGGCGAGGTGGAACCTGGCTGGGATGCCGCTGCCGACGGCGTCGGTGCGCTCGAGCGCCCCGAGACCCTCCTCGGTGTCAGTGAGGGCGTTGAACACCTCCTCGGCGGCGTGGAACGGCACGCCGGGGGCGTACACAGCACTGAGCAGCTCGGGTTTGGTGGCGCCGCGCTTGGCCTGGGCGCGGGGCACCAGCGAGTAGCAGTACAGCGCGGCCGCCATGCGCAACGCTGGTCGGGGCTGGCCGGCGTCCACGCCCCGCTCGGCGAGGACGCCGTCGAGCTCGTTGGCGCGCCCCTGGGTGGCGTCCTTGGAGACGATGTCGGCGGCGGCGACCTGGCGGAAGCCCTGCACGGCCCGCTCGTTGCCGTGCAGCAGCCCAGAGGACAGCACCTGTTCGAGCGCGACGGTGAGGGGGATGTCGCCCACCCCGACCAGCGGCGGCGCCCAACGGCCGGCGCGGTGCTCGCCAAGCCAGTGGTAGGCGGTCAACGCGAAGATCTCGACCGTGGAGCGGACCCGCTGGAAGCCGGCGTGGCGGGACCAGTCGTCGCGCACCAGCGCCATCAGGTCTGGGGCGAACGGGTAGCTGGCGGCGGCGCGCTCCTGGAAGCCGGCCAGGCTGCGGTTGGCGCCGAGCCGGTCGAAGACCTGCTCCCGCCATACAGTGTCGGCGCCGGCGCGCCAGGCTGCGGCCAGCTCGCCGACGGGGAGCGTGGTGGGCCGCTCGAACAGCCGGCGGCGGATGATCGCGGAGAAGTCCTGGGCTTCGGTGACCGCCACGGTGGTGCCGTTGCGCTCCAGCCGCGTGGCGACGTAGCCGCGGAAGTCCTCGGCCTCGACGGTGTAGCCGCGCTCGTCGAGGTCGGAGCGGATCATCACCACGACAAACGCCACCTGGGCGACGTCGTCGACGGCGTCCATGAGGTTGCTGAGGAACGCCTTCTCGCCCGGCATCGAGTCGCGGTGCGCCTTGTCCGACAGCAGCATCACGTAGTCCATGAGCTCATCCAGCAGGATCAGCACGGGACCGCCGACGGCGGCGAGCGCGCGCGCCAGCGCCGCCTTGTTGGGGCCCTCGGCAAGATGCTGGTGGTAGCGGGCCTTGTCACCGGCGAACAGCGTCCACAGGAACCGCTCGTAGAGGGTGGTCGCTGGGCCGAACTCGGGGCTGGTCGCCCCGGGGGTCATGTTGTCGGCCGACAGCACCACCGCCCTCGCGCCGGTCAGGTCGATGGTCCCGCCCGCCTGCTCGGCCTCCTCCCGCACGAGCCGGCCGAGCTCGGTGGGGAGGAAGGCCGCCGGGTCACCGGCCAGGTGGTAGAGGCCCACCAGGGCGTGGCTCTTGCCACCGCCCATGCCCTGGTCGAGGTGGAACAGCGCCTTGCCGCCGGTGCTCCTGGTGCCGAGCCGGCGGGCAATGGCGCCCATGAACCGCACCAGCCCGACGGTCGGCTCGGTGATGTCGGCGTAGTAGCCCGGGTCTTGGTAGGGGACGTCACGGTCGGTGTAGACGGCGCTGTACAGCGACATCTGCAGATCGGCGATCTGGCCGGCGGTGTCAAGGAGCTCCTGGCGGAGCTCAAGCACGTCGGCCCAGTGCGCGGCGGGGCTCATCGCTCAGTCTCCTGCTCGGCGGCAAACAGCGTCGGACGGCGCGCGGGATCGGCATCAGCGTGGGCAGTGGCGATGCCCTTGGTGAGGTTTTGGATGGCGCCGGTGTTGCGCTGCACCGCGGTCAGCGCCCTGGCGGTCGCATCATCAGCAGGCAGCTGGGCGACCAGCTCCCCGATGACCGCCCACACGTGCTCGTCGTCCGGGGCCCGTTCGGCGACCACGAGTACCTTGGCGGCCGCCTCGGTGCCACCATCGGCAAAGGCACCAGCGACCGCGCGGGCAACGTCGAAGGCTGGGCTGTCCGGGCCGAGGTGGCCAGGCGGAGTGACCAGCAGCCGAAACC
>WNFZ01001580.1_pt1 | contig 23681 bp, 17 predicted proteins | sample 5400081 | NCBI WGS metagenome assembly WNFZ01 (sample SAMN13153365, study PRJNA577476) | soil metagenome | isolation source: 80 cm soil or saprolite under grassland replicate 1 | place: USA:California | collected 2016-06-15
TATTTGATCAACTATCGCGGTTTAAATGGTCGCCGAATAATCACTGTGGTTGGTCCAGCGCGGCCCGACTTGATGATTCACTTATGGGTCTGCCCACAGGGATCAGCTCCAAAGTAACTGGGCGATAGGTGTGACTGCCTTGAGAATGATTCGTTTCAGTTAGCGTCGAGACACGCCCACACGAGACCAGGGCTGGTATTTTTAAGCACCTTGTCGTCAATCCCTAAACAAGGAGCTTATTTGGCGACCCATTAATCATTAGTAACCAAGACGCTCCGCACAATCGCGAAGAATATCGGTTTCCCAAGCGGGGCGGAGCGGGCTTAGCGGGTGTGTTCGAGATGACGGAATCTTTCCCTGCAGTTTTAAGAAGATCGCCGCAGAACTTTTATAAGCCGGCACCGGCGCGCGGAACGCGACATTGCCCAGGTGCTGCAAGGCGTCCGAGAGCGCGTAATAGGCTGGGTCTCCGACTTCCCAGAGTCTGTCGCGCTCGGCAAATTTGTCCGGGGTGAACGTCGCCAGACCAAGAAGGTAGTCAGAGCCGTACTCGAGCATGTTAATGCCAAGGTCGTTGCCGGTGTATATGCGAAAGTCCGGCCTGAGCTCGTCGCGTAATCTTAGCCTTTCCAACTCTCTAAGCCGATCTAAGGAAGAATGTTTCAGTCCTTTCAGTTCAGGGATCTCCATAAGTCCACGTACCGTCTCGTCGTCGAAAATTTCGCCGTTTGGCGCGAACACTGGAGCGAGCTCGAAGGCCAGCACTTCCGGGAATCCGCGACATATTGTGCGATAGACAGCAACCTTCTCGTGCGACTGCTTACCTCGGAGGCGCACGGTCTGAAAGATGATGGGCGTACCCCCCTGAGCTACGATCTGATCCATCTGCCGGCGGTAGAGAGAAACAACATCACCGTCGAGCCCTTCGATATAGGTGCCGGCGATGAAGCTGTCATCAGGACCCAAGACTTCGCGCGACCAACGCAATACTGAGAGGCGTTCCTCCGGGGTAAGATAATTGACATACCCAGTGTCCATGTTCACCGCGTTGCGCAGTCCTGCGCCTCGGGTGGCTACCAGATGTTTCTGAAATGCTTCAACGGCGATGCGCCCATCGGGCTCGAATGGTAGAAGGGCGGCGGCAATGCCTTGCACTTTGCGACGCGGACGCAGCCGCGCGATCATATCCTCGACTCTCACATCGATAGTCCTCCAGTTCGCACCTGGATCGTCCCTGAAGTTTACACGCGGCGATTTTAGTGCGGGTGCTTCAAGTCTTTGAGAAGCACGGCCGCCTCCGACTGTCTGTAGTGTTCGTCAAGCGGATAACAACCAGAGGGCAGCCCCGCGCGAGGCGCCGTAGTGCAGTCGCTGAAAGTGCGGCAAACTCGCTTTCGTTGCATTGGCTGACCGCGGATCACGTCGATCGGTAGAGTGGGATAGGCGAGGGCCATTCGCCCCAGTCCCACACAGTCAACCCAACCTTCGCGCACCGCGGCCTGAGCGACGTAAGGCAGAAAGTCTTGTAAGTATGTGTAGGCCGATCCGACGGTAATCAGGTGCGGAAATTTTTGCTTGAGCGTATGTGTCATTTGCATCTGTTGGGCCACTCTCAACAAAGGTTCTTCCGGTGGTTGGTAACCGTCCGACGGTGGATACAACGCTGGGCGTTGAAGGTGGGGATTGTAATAAGGGCTGCCCGCCGAGAGATTCACAATCTGAATCCCCAGTTCGCCAAGCAGCGAGAGAAATTGCACCGGCTCCGTCAGATCAGCTTGGACAGGATTAGCAACGTCGACACCAAAGCCCCAACGATAGGGAAGCAGCGCACGGAATGCTTCGGGCACGCCCGGCCCGGGCTTACCTGATGCGGAGCGTGGCGAGTCTGGTTTGAATGGAATCGTGTCAAACGCCGACAGTCGTACACCTATAATTAGGCTCGGTGCGGCAGCGCGGACTCCAGCGACAACTTCACGCAAGAAGCGTGTGCGATTTTCGAAGCTACCACCGTAGTCGCCGGCGCGGGTGTGTGCACTTAGGAATTCATGCCCGAGATAACCGTGGCAGTGCTTTATATCGACAAAATCAAAGCCCGAGTCGTAGGCCACTTGCGCGGCAGTATGAAAGTTCTCGACGATTTTTCTGATCTCGCCATCGCTTAGTAACGGGTAGTCGTCGGGAATGCCAAGTCTCTTGTCCAGTATCGGGTGCCGATAGAGGATGCGCGGCTCGAGTCGATCTTTGAAGTTGGGATGGCTGTAGCGACCCGAGTGAGTCAATTGCAGACCAACCATTAAGTTAGCAACGGAGCCGATTGACCGTTGGTGCTCCGCGACCAGGGCCTCACGAAGTTTATATAGATCGATGCGGGCGTGCTTGTTGATGGCAAGTTGATTGGGGTTGGCGCGCCCGTCATGGCTCACTGCGACGGCCTCGCCTCCCCATATGAGTTTCGCGCCGCTCGCGCCGAAGCGACGCCAACGACGAAACGTCAGTTCTGTGGGGCGCCCGTAGGCAGTTCCATCCCAACCTTCCATCGGTTGTATGGCGAAACGATTTCCGAAATGAATCGCGTCGCTCCGCACAGGTTGCGCGAGCGGGGATGCTTCGCCGGCAATCAACTCCACGTCACAGGGGATCGCGATTTGCAAGTCCTGCAAGTGACGTCGAAACACTTCTACATTCCGTATTCCCCCAAGATGTAGATAGGAAGGTTCACTCATGGTTGTCAACGCTGCAGTCGCTTGTCCTGACAACGCGGAAAATGTGCGCTCCGCCCAAACGACCTGTGCCTGTTGGTTAACACCACTAACGAGGAAACCACCATCAACGACAAGAGCCTCGCCGGTGGACGAACGATAATGATATTCCACGTTATTGCCAAGCATTGTCTCAAGGTTATGTGTAAGGATCCAATCTCCCACGCGAAGCTTTTGCATAGCCCTTCCAATGGTGAAGCTGTATTTGATGATGGGCCGGACGATTTCAAGGTTTGCGAGAGCGATCTTGTGACCACGAGGAATCTCTAAGGCGGTTACAACTTCTGCGAAACCATCGTCAATCGGACATCGGCGCTGAGCGGCGTCGCTGCGATAGCCACGTTATCGCACTCGTGAATCTTATTGGTCTGACGCATCTCGTTCCTGCTCCTCGGCGCCGGTTTCACATCATAGCAGGCACGTTAATTCCACCGATTACATCCGCCCGGTCCGGCTCCGAGCCGCATCATCGGGACTCCCGCATTAAATGATCGACAACTGCGTGGTCTCGCCTGGCGCCGTTAACAGCGCGGCCGATTCACTATCAAGATAAACATTGGCGCGAGGATGCTCCTGGAGAATCGAAGCGGGCCGCAGCGGGCTCACTGCCGACTCCAGGCAGTCTCTGATAGCCTGTGCCTTCCTGCGATCGGGAACAACGCAGATTACTTGTTGAGCTTTGAGAATCTGCTGAATCGACATTGAAATGGCTTGGCGTGGGACCTCATTGAGATTCTTAAACCATCCCTCGCCGACTTGTTGACTGCGGCACGCCTCATCAAGATTGACGACAAGGTAGGGTTCCTCGGTTTCAAAGTCCGCCGGCGGATCATTGAACGCCAGGTGACCATTCTCGCCAACGCCAACGAACGCAACATCAATTCTTTGTTGCGAGATCAATTTGCCAACGCGACGACATTCCTCAGTGAGGTTTTCAGCCTCGCCATTAATAAAATGGAAGGCACCGGGATGAACACGATCAACGATCCGCTCATTAAGATAGCGCCGGAAACTGGCTGGGTGCGACGCGGGTAGGCCGACATATTCGTCCAGGTGAAAAAAAACTGTTTGCTTCCAATCTACATCCTGATTTACCAGCGCCTCGAGAAATTCAAATTGAGATGCGCCGGTCGCGGCAATGAGATAGGCTTTACCACGCCGCGCAATAGCATGCCGGATAATCCCAGCGGCGCTGGCTGCTGCTGCCTGGCCCATCGTAATTTTAGATTTAAATATGGCTACGTTCATTCTGACCCTAAGCTTTCGAACACTCCGCTGAACAATAAAACTTAACTAGACAGTTTTCCACCTCTGCAATTGCGCTGAACGTTCCACGGCATCAAGGACCCTTTTGATTCTTTACTCCATCTTCGAAATTGGGTGTGGGAAGTCGCTGCTCATCAACACCCTTTAGCAAATCGAACACTGTGTGTGCTCCCAGCCCATCGAGGCCGTCAGAGTAGAGTTAAAGCTGCGCGCCAGGTCTCCTTCAAACTGGCGCGCGAGATAATGGCCAACACCTGCCTCCAAAGCTCCAGGATAATCATCAGGCGGGATACTGCGATTAACCGCGGCGCGCAAAGTCTGTTGCTGTACTTCGGTCAATTCCGGCGTCTCATTTAAGGTTAAGTTTTGTTTCGGCAGTTGCACCGGTCACCACGTCAGTCGTTCGGATAGTGTAGGTGCCCGATGGATCGTTGAGCGCGGCAGGCAGAACAAAGGTTGATGATCCGTTCTGCATCAGCACGTTTTTGGCGTAGACAGGCAGCGGTGATCCATCGGGTGCGAACACGTGGCAGCGAATAAGCCGGCGTCCGGGTACGGATGAGGCGACCGAGAACGACACATGTTCTCCCAGCAATGCCGTGGCAGGACCATCCAGGGTGATCTTGTTTAGCACCGGACTCAGACCGAGCACGACGGCATCGCCTATGAGCGCTGAGGAATGAATGATGTTGGTGTAGCCGAGTTGTTTTCCAGAGCGCACATCAGCGACATAGAATTTACGCGGGAGTCTAATAGTGATCTCCTGCCTGGCGACACGTCCCAGGTTGACGTCGTTATAAACAGTCACTCCGTCCTGCCCTATAACACCGGACAAAGCTACGTTGTCTTTAACGATCATTAGAATCTCAGCGTCGGCAAAGCGGTAGCGGGCAACCTGGGCTTGAGTAATGGGGCGGCTGTCGGCCGAGAGTACTTCGATTGAGGGCTGCACTCCGGCGTGGGCGAGCAGCACATTAACGAGGGCACGATAATTTGTGCCACCAAATTTCGCTGCCCGCTGCTTGGGATATCGATCGAGGATTGTGTTGAGATAGATTGTCCAACCTTTGCCAAGGCGGCGGACTATTAGCGCGTCTGCTTTGCCAATATGAAGCAAGGGCGTGCCGTCAGCTGCCTTGATATCAGGTTCGGCCACCATGAGGCCACCCAAGTCCTTCGCTGCGAGTCCCCAACGAACGCCGTCATCTGTGACTGTAATGTCGCCAGGGACAATCTTAATTTCGCGTTTGTCTGGAGGGCCTGCAGTGATGCCAAACAACCTATTCAAGGAATTACTCTCTTGCCACGCGCAATGCTCATCCGTCAGTCCAGGCGCCGCGTCGGCGACAACGACCCCACCAGCAGCAACGAAAGCCTCGATGTTCCGAGCCTCTTCCGCCGACAGTGCCAGCGATAGCGGCAGGATCAAAACCTTGTACTTTCCGGTAGTCAGACGGTTTTGATTTATTTGTTCAGACGAGAGGAAATCAAACTGCAGGCCCAGATCTTTGATCGTACGCACCCAGCCGTCTCGGTTTGCCGGGAAGTTGAGACGTGATTTGTCCGGCACTTCGTCGTCGTCATCGCTGCTGCGCTGGTGGTAGCCGAGAATGCTCGCGGCGTGAATGGACGGCATCGAGTAGTGGAGCGCGATGCCATCCTGCTGGCGTGCGGATTCCATCAGGAGTTTTCCGACACCCTCAAACCTCAGCGACTTGAACGCCATTCCCATGTCGCGGGCAGACTCGGAGTAAGTCATGTCAGGATCAAGAAATGAGTACATCCAAAAAATATTCGGGTGCAGTACGTTGTGAATTGCCGCGGTCCAGATGGCGTTTTGAACAGCGACTCCATGCGAGCCATACCCGGTCCAAAAGCCGATCATAGCATCGGGCTTAGCGAACGAACGGTGCATGTCCCACTGGTTGCCGCCGTCGTAAGAAAGGAAATCGTCGATGACGCGATCAAGACGCGACCAATCCGCGCCGTCATAGGCATTAGTTGCCTGCGTCCCGGAGACAGCGATGTGCGCGTCTCTGTCGCCTTGTATCACAGCATCGCGAGCGGCCTGGTAGGCCTTTGCGAAAGTGATCTCCATGAAAGTGCGATGATCGGCCCAGGGGGCAAAACTGCGGCTCTTGCGCGCTTCGTCAGTGGTATAAGGAATGACAGAGCCCCAGTCTTTGAAATTCGTTCGCCACTCCTTATTGAGGGCTGGAAGTGTTCCGTATTCGCCAGTTAACCATAAGCGGAAGTCAATCAAAGTTTGTGGGCTCCAATCGAAGTCCACAGGATCGCCGTATGAAGTGAGTGAGCCTTCATCGCCGACGAAGTAGTAGTCCATGCTGTAACGCGCCTTATTGCGAGCCGACGCGCGCGCAATGTCGGAAAGTGTCCTCATGAACCCAGGCTCGTTGAAGGAGGGCGTGCGCCGCAGGAACTTTTTGTCCCCAGTCCGTTTGAAAAGTTCTTTTTTCGTCAGGTAACCGAGCGCATCGAAGTCGCCTGTCCGTTGAAACTCGGCAACAGCCCGCTCCATTGCTTCCGGTGTCGTCGGCCCGCGATCGTACCAGTAAACACCAAACGTGCCGCGCGGAATATTGAGCGAGTTGTCTACGTCGCCACTCCAGGTGAAACCTGTATCTGCACCTGCGCCGCGGACCATCCTCATCTGCGCGTCCTGCAAGTAGTGTTTCGTGCCGCCAAAAGAAACGAGAGCCGTGTATTCCTTCTGCCGGCGAACGTCCTGCACAACCATCACTGGCTTAGCGCGGAATTGATCGACGATAGCGCCGCGTTCATCAATTAGTTCGCCAGTGACAATGGCAAACTTACCGAGAAAGTCCGCCAGGGTGTAAGTCAATGTCCGCTCGCCACCGGCAGGTTTCGATATTGTCGCCAGTAACCGGCCCTGATCGTCTGATACTTGCATTCGCACTTGCAGTCCGGACAGATCTCCAGTTGCGCGCAACACAACGCTCAAAGTCTCGCCGCGCTTGTAAACATCGACGGCAGGTTTTGCCCCGGTCATCATGGCGCGCTTTGGAGTCTCGAAAGTTGCAGTACCCCAGTTGAGAGTTGTGCCTCCTTGCGAATCGCGAATGATTACATTGAAAATTTGTCGACCACCGGGCCACCCTATCTCCGGGCGCAGCTTAGAGGCTGGTATCTCGATTAAGCTATCGCCAGGCATCAGAGCCTGCGACACGTGACTTGAGCCGAACATTTGGCCGAACTCGTTCTTGCCTGAGACTTCGATCTCTACAAGTTGTCGGGTATTGGACGAAAGAGAAAGCTTAACCGCGGTATCGCTCGCCGTCAGCGACTTGATCTGGACCGCAGTCTCACGCCCCGCAGCCCACAGGATTGAGCGGGCCAGCAATGAATACTGATACTCCCAGTAGTCCCAGTAAATTTTCGTATCCGTCGGGTTAATACTTTGAGGTGTGAACCCTTCCTCGGTGTACGCCAGCGCAACGACGCGCCCTTTACCGTAGTTTTTCACCGCAACGATTGGGTAGGTGCCCGACTTGATCAGCACGTCTCCCTTCGCGCGATACTTGTAGAATGAACCTCCCGCATTTCCTTCAGGCAATAACTCAAGCGGCAATCCTGCGTTGATAAAATGCGTTTGGGCCAACTCCCATTTTCCCTTCGTCACGGCATCCTGATTGATCTCCGGATAACCGCGCTCATTAACGGTGTCATCAGCGACACCTACCAGCGGAGAGATGTCCCAGATGCGTTCATCGCCTACTGATTCGTCGCCCTTGAAAGGATGGCCCTTTACGTCGCCGACGAACGGGTGCAGGAGCACCAGGCCTGCACCTTGTTGGACGCGGCGGAGAATGGCATCGCGAGTTGCACGCGTCATGCGCGACCATCCGTTAAGGCCCGGAATCACCATTACTTCGAAGCGCGCATTGCCCGTCAGGTCTTTTTCGACATAACTGTAAACAGTTTGGAAGTCGTCACGGTCGCCGCGATACTCGTGGCCATAGTAGTCGCCGATGCCCCAGCAGCTGATGTCCCAGCTGCTATCTATCGAGACGGTGGTCGGATCCAATTGCAGACGCTCCATCAGCTCGACCATGTCTCTGCCGTACTGAACCGAGGGTATAAAGAAAGACTTGATTGGACCTTTGGGAAGTTTAGTGGCCCAGGAAACGTGCGGTGTTACAACCTCTGTTGAGTAAGCGATGTCGTTTTTATGAAAGGCGCTGCCGCCAACTGCGACTTGTTCCTTTTCGTGCCCGCTTGCGATCCGTAAAGCAAACACGATGAGTGCCAGCGAGATCAATAAGAATCTGTTCATATGGTCCCCACCAATGATTACTCAATCGCAGCTTAACGCAGCAGGGCTATTAGGATTCAGGTCGCATTAGTCCAGCGCTACCGTTTGTCGAGCAACGAAGTCGGCGATTGCAAAACAGATGCGCGCTGACGGCAAGATATCTTGAATTTCAGGCCGCGGGCGCGTACCGCTTCTAAGCGCCCGGACGAACTCTACGACCTCCTCGTAACCACCGTTGCGAAGGTCCTCGGGTTCGTCATCTGACGTTTTCGCCTCCATCACCTTTTGGCCGTCCTGCCAGAATTCCAACGTACGCTGTGTGCCGGATCCCGCCGTGACGCGTGCGCGGAAGCCCTCGCCAAATAGTTCGTACGACTCTTCAACCATGCCGGCTGTCGGCAGAACCTCTATCCGTCCATTCGCGCCAGTTTCAAAGCGAAGCGAGATCCCATACCAGGGCGCAGAATACTCCGGTCGACGTTGAACTTCTGCGTCAAAGTCTGCGATTTCGCCAGCAATATTACGCAGGGCATCGAGCACATGAATGGCTGTTGACCAGATGAAATCAGGCTCGCTGCGTGCATGTCGCACCTGAGTGGCCCTCACATATCGCAGTGGTCCCATCTCGTTGATCCATGACCGGGCGCTATTAAGATAGGGCAGGAAACGCCGGTTTACGGACACCATGTGCGGCGTATTAGTTTCCTGCGCCGCGCGCGCCAACTTCTCGGCCTCCGCGAGCGATGTGCCCAGAGGCTTTTCGATAACGCAGGGTATGTGGCGCTTCAGCAATCGTATGGCCTCTTCAACGATTTGCTCCATGGGCATGACGCACACGCATCCGTCAATTCTCTCGGTTGCCAACATTTTTTCCACTTCGGTATAAGCCCGAGCAAATCCAAACACCTGGCAGAACTCCGCGGCGCGATCGGCGTTGAGATCACATGCCGCGACAAGTTCAATTTCACCGGGTTGCTGCGCCGCGTACCTGGCGAGAGGCGCCGCATGGCTGGTTCTGGAATGTTCACCACAGCCGACTATCGCAAGCCGAACCATCCGAGCCTCCATTCTTTAGCCCGTCTGGCATTCTGAATGTACGCGTTGTACCAAAACCTGTCGCGCAATCCGTTCGACATCGCGAAGATCGATCTGGCCCGGCGCCTCGGCCAAACAGTTAGCGGTAGCGCAGGCGACCGCCAAACTTATCGTCTCTTCATCGCAAAGTCCGCGCTCATGGGCCACCGCAAAACCAGCCATTGCCGCATCACCGCAGCCGACGGATGAGCAGTCGGCGACTGGGGGCAGCTGCGAGATTAAAGGCGAACACTCTACGGAACTCTGCCAAAGCATGCCATCGGGACCGAGCGAGAGCGCGACACTTTGCGCTCGAGCCTTGAAGAGTTTCTGCGCGACCTTCACCGCTGCGCCGGCATCGGGAACTGGGTGGCCGGCAAACCAAGCCGCTTCGTCGCGGTTCGGTTTTACCAGATCCGGAGCGGCCTCCAGTCCGTAACGGAGGGCTTCGCCGCTGGTATCCAGGAGCGTGCGACAACCGTATACATGGGCTAGGCGAATTAACTCGGCGTACAAATCAGCGGGCGCGCCGGGCGGAAGGCTCCCGGAGAGAGCGACCTGCGTAGCCTCGCCACTCTCAGCAAAAATATCCCGGCAAGTAGAAAGAAGCCGTTCAACTTCTGCATCAGTTACAGCACCGCCTGGCTCCAGAATTTCGGTGACAATGCCGTCCGAGGAAATGATTTCAAGGTTGGCTCGCGTCTCAGTCCGGGTACGCACAACTGTTAAAGGAACTCCCAGCGCCGACAAACCGGTTTCGCATTCCTCTCCGGCACAGCCGCCAAGAAATCCGACCCACATCACTTCCGTGCCAAGCGCGCGCGCTACGAGTGCGACGTGCGCGGCTTTACCACCCGGCAAGGGCTCCGCCGAGAGCGCACGATTCACCTCACCGACTGCGATGCTTTTCAGACGCAGTCGCCGATCGATCGCAGGATTGGCACTAACACAGACGAGCATACAACCAGCCTCCAGTAAGCGGTGTCAGAATCTCAGCTTACCTTTCTTCGGCTTCTTCCCGTGCCTTTGTGGCGCTAAGGCGCGCGAGCATGTGCTTGATGTCTGCGGCCCCTTTGATTGCTACATAAACTGTGATGGTCGAGTACCAGAGCACACAGGCGGCTGTCAGGGTCCACCAGAACCAGTGATGAGGCATTACGCAATCTCCTTCCGTAATCCAAGTCCCGACTGTGGCTTGAGTAATGAGCCAACGACCATCGCAGCGCCGGAAAGCAGGTAAGTCGCAATGCCCGAGTAGTATGGACCGATGGTCTTCGCTACCTCGGCAGTAGAAGGTAACTGTTCCATCACCAGATAAGTGATGGGGATAACTGCGCTGATAAATATTGAGGCGGCAGCGCCCCAACTGTTAGCACGGTTCCAATAGCAGCAGGCAATAAGCAGAATTGAGATACTAGCCAGATAAATTGTGCCCGTCACGCCAAGGTACGTCCAAAGATCCCCCTTGAGCGGATACCAAAGTCCATAGAGCAGCAGGAATACTCCTATTAGTGCGATGATCGTTCGGTTCCAAAACAAGCCCTTCTTTTCGGACCAGGGTCTCTTGCGGAAAGGCGCCATAATGTCGTTGTAGATCACGCTGCACCACGTCAGCATGTATGAGGAATCAGTGGACATGTCAGCCGCCAGCATTGCGGCGATAAGAATCCCCATTAGTCCTGGCGGCACTGCCGAACTCAAATATCGTGGCATCGCTTCCAGTGTATTCGCGACCGGAGCCAGGGTCGCGAGCGCGGCAATACCCCATATCCCGGGAATCAAGAAACGGCACACAAAGAAAAAGCTCGTTCGCGTGTAAACCTTGCGGCCCGTGTTGGTATTCTTGGCTGCCAGCACGCGCGCGATGATTGTTTGCCAGGTGAGTACCGCAGCTGTGTTCAGCATCAGGTTGAAGACCACGTACTGCCAGCCCATTGTCGGGTTAATGAAAGGGTTGAAGCCTCCCGCCCCATAATGCGTCTCGACGGTGTTGACCATGTTCTCCCAGCCAACGTTCATGAGAATAAGAATGGTAACCAAAATCAATCCCGCGCTCATGACTACGAATTGCAGAAAGTCCGTCACTAACACGGACAGCATTCCTCCCAGCATGGTGTAAATGGCCACTCCGACGAGCAGCGCGGTCATCATGATTTCGAGATACCTCACGTTCAACCCCGCAACCAGCACCAGGAACTGTCCACCCGTGCGAAGAAAGACGCCCATGTTAAGCAAACCGCCGAGCACTATGACGACGCCCGCAGCCCAGCGAATGCGCGGACCGAACTTTTTCTCGAATAGTTCCGGGATCGTCATGACACCGGAATCCCGCAGCGGTTTGATCACAAATCCAGTTAGACCAACGACCAGCATTGCCGCCGCCATAAGGATTCCTGGCGTCGCACCGGCAAATCCCTTTTCATAACCGTTTTGCGCGGTGTACATGCACGTAACGATGCCGAACTCTGTGGCGGCCAGCGAGGCGATTCCAAGGTAGACATCCATCTCCCGGCCGGCTACGAGAAAGTGTTCCACCTTGCCGACATATTTCCGCACCATCAGGCCGGCCACCATCGTCATCAGCAAGTACAACCCGACGATGCTGCCGTCCAATAACCAGTTGAACTTTGTCATGCGCTCGCCATCTGCCTTTCGGTTTTTGTTATTGCCGCTTCGAACAGATTCGAATCTTTGCTTGCGAGATCTCCTGCACGGCGGCAATGGCCGGGGCTAAGGTGCGTCGCAAATCAATACCGTCGTTCGGAAACAGTAATAAACGAAAGCAATCAAAAGTGAAAGCGAAACTTCAAAGCAAGTCCCCTTCTGTCCCGCGAACCGCGTGATACACGGCGCCTAGAGCCCCAGCATGATCGCCCAATCCAGCAGCGAGGATGGACACGCGGTGTCCCAATGGTCGCCATTCTATCTGTTCCATAAAGTTGGATAGCGATGTGAAAAGGGCTGAACCGGCGCGAGCGATCCCACCGCCGATAATGAACACTTCCGGATCAAACGCATTAATGATGGACGTGATACCGACGGCCAGATGATAGACAGATCGCAACCAGATATCCGTAGCCTGTGAATCACCGGCCAGATGTGCATCGACCAATTGCCGCGTGGAGGTGAATCGACCTGCCGAACGAGCTGGCAAAGTGCAGTTGCCAATCATCTCTTCAAGACTGCCGGGAGTGCCAACAATATCCGGAGGTCCATCCGGATTCAGCGAAATGTGCCCGAGATGTCCGGCTCTTCCAATATGGCCCTTGAGCAAACGGCCATCAGCGAGGATCGCGCCACCAACCCCCGTGCCGAGTGTCAGTAGGACTACATTGCGATAACCTGCCGCTGCACCCTTCCAAACTTCACCAAGCAGTGCCGCGTGAGCATCGTTGAGGACCAGCACGGGGCGTGGCGACTCCAGGAAGTCTGTCCAGACGAGCCCTTCAAGTCCCTGAAGGCGGCCCTGCATGTTGACTATTGAAAGACCATCTCGCGCGGCCAGGCCGGGCGCTGCAAGACCGATGTGACTCGCTGGTTCACCGCGTTGATTCTGAGCCTCAGCGATCTTCTGTTTTATTGTCTCGGCCCAGCAGCCCACATGGTCCGCAGTTTCGCAGGTGGAATAGTCCAACACTTCGCCATCGTGGGAGACGATTGCAATCTTGATGTTCGTTCCCCCGAGATCCACACCGATTGCGTAGCTCATTGAGTTCTACTCACGTTAGGTTAATAAAAGACCTATTTTCGCTTCACCCGCCTTTGCTCCATTTGTCGTCGTCGCGACGAAGCAACTGGATCGTGAGTGAGCCGTCCCGGATTGGATGATTGGGCTGAAGCCCAGTTCACCGCTCGTCGTATTCCACCCTTAGTTTCAATTTCCGCCCGGATCTTCATCTTTTGGCCATCCATGCCTTTAGGTAACAGAATTGATGCCTGCCTCAACTTACCAGCGTAAGGATGTCCCGCATCCAGCGAACCCCCGACCATTTGCATATCCAGGTTCCTTTAGAAAACACTATTGGAAAGCAAGCGTCGAAGAAAGTCTGAACTGTTTCTTTCAGCCGGTCAGAATTTGAACCTTCGCAAGCGGCTTGTCGCGCACAAGAAAGAGAACGAGCACCATGCCGACAAGGGGGATTAGGCTTGCCGTGATCAAAATCGGCTCAAATGAGTAGCGGTCCGAAACGTACCCAATCAGATAGGTTGAGATGATCGTGCCCATCCCTGCTCCTGTGCCGCTCATTCCGCTCACCGTGGCCACCGACTCACTTCGGTATAGATCTGAAGGCAACACCAGCGCCATTGTTGAGAACGAAGCATAAGCAAAAGTCGAAACAGCAAAGAGGCCGGCCAGCGCCAATAGGTTTGAAGTGAAAACAGTAGGAATAAGAAGCGTCATACCCAGTCCACCAAACATGACCACGGCCTTGCGCGCACGCAAGACCGGCCAACCGCGTCTGATCAGCCAGCTGGAGATGCCGCCGCCAAAAAAGTTACCAAGGTCGGCAGCAACGAAAGGAATCCAGAAAGCCAGCAGTCCCTTTTCGGGGTTAATTCCTTTGGTCACCAGGTAAATCGCGAACCAGTCGGTAATGAAAAACCACACTGGATCAGTCATCGTACGAGCGGCGATGACTCCCCACGTCTGCGGCAGCTTAATCAAGTCTTTCCAGGCCAGGGGTGGACCGGTACGCGCCTCGGCAATCTTCTGATCGAGGCGATCCTTCAAAATCATCTCGCGCTCGCGCTCGCTAACATGCGGGTGGGTTTCGGGCGGATGATAAAGCAGTCGCCAGGCGACCAGCCACAAGAACCCAAGCGTGCCTGTGATGACGAAGGCTGGACGCCAACCGCCGAAGTATTTATACAAGCCGATGACTAGTAGTGGCGCGATCGCTCCGCCGATAGAGGAGCCGCTGTCGAAGAGGGCCACAGCCCAACCGCGTTCGCGTTTTGGAAACCATTCAGCGACAGCCTTCGTTGCCGCCGGCCAGTTGGCAGATTCGCCTGCCCCCAGTAAAAAACGGAAAAGCGCAAAGCTGCGTAATCCGACGGCGAACGAGGTTGCCATCGCTGCCAATGAGTACCAAATGACGGTGATTGTCAAACCTTTGCGCGTTCCGATGCGATCAATGATACGACCAGAAACCGTTTGTCCGACGGAATACGACACGCGAAAGGCAATGACGATCAATGCGAACTGTTCGTTGTTCCAGTGATAGTCGGTCTTAAGATAAGGGCCTAACACCGAGAGTGTCTGGCGATCGATGTAGTTAATAACTGTCGATGCGAAGAGTAGTCCGCCGATCCACCAGCGCAAGTTTGAAATTGGTGGGCGCACGCCGCCGGAAATATTTTCAACCTTTGCCATAATCTCTCTTCAACCGAAGACCGATTTTCGCTCGATCGCCGTCGAATCAGACAAGAATTCCTGCTACGTTGAAGCCCCAGGATTGCTATTGCCGCAACTCGGAGATGAATTGCTCGCAACGGCCGACGTCCTCGAGCGTTTTAATACCCTGCCCCTCACGACTGTCAGCAATAGGGGACGCAAAGACGCCGGTTTCTCGTTGACCCAGGTAGTTGATCAGCTCGCTAGGGAAAGCCAGTTCATAACCTGGACGTTGGTAACGCCCGCGTAATTTATCCCAGTAACGCAGTCTCAGATCGATTAGGATTTCGAACATTATCTGGCTCTTCAGGACAAACAGCCCGATATTGGTCTCACCGAAGGCCGGGACCTCGGTGCCTTCCAGGTGCGTCTCGCGTGCCGACAGGACGTGGCCGTCTTTATCTCGCTGCAGCGGGGCGTATGGAAGGTCCTTGAGCGCCGTTGGAAGTACCATGTCGTAGTCATCAAAGACGGTTGCCAGCTTCACCGTGCGTTGCATTGTCTTTGCGCGTATCACTGGCTGAGTGCCCCAAACAACTAACGCCAGGCCCTGAAAGTTACGCATTTGTTCCTGTGCGCGGAGGACCGCATCTCCCGTCCCTAGAGCGATAGGCTGCAAGACGAATGTTACTTCTTCACCTGCGAGCGCCTCGCGGACAGCTGCTTCAGTTTCCGGAGAGATGATGACAACGGGCGGGCGTGTTCTTCCCAAAGCTGCGCGGACAGTGTTAAGGACTCGCATGATGGCGGGTTTGCCTCCTATTAACGCCAGAGGCTTTGGCACTCTCAGGCCTGTTGCCGTCGCGCGGGTTCCTTTGCCTGCCGCCACGATTATGGGCCAGATGTCTGCGGGCGACACGTTGAGTTGTAGCGCATCGAGCACGGCCACCATGTTCGCATCGTAAGACAGCGCCTCACGACCCAACGAATTGAATTCTTCGATTGCTTCGCGCCAGACATTGTTTAAGTTCAAGGGGGCGAGTCCGTTACCCGGAGTTGAGATCATTACCGATCCCTCTCGCATTCCATGCCGCTGCCGCGGTTCGTAGTATTCCGCTTGCACTCGTTCTGTTAGCTCAGAGACGTGCTCTTCGCTCGTAAGCGCCAGCACGTTCCCACCGAATCCGCCGCCCATTAAGCGTGCGCCGTAAACATTCGGATCTGAGCGAATGATTTGGACTAACTGTTCTACCTCCGTGGTACTGACGTTATAAAGATCGCGTAAACTTTGGTGTGATTCATTAAGAAGTGTGCCGAGCGAGTGCCTCGCGGAGGCATGATCGTAACCATCTGAACCACTCTGCAGCGAATCCAGAATAAGTGTGGCCAGCGCAACTCGCCGTACTTCTCCGAGGTGATGCAAAGCCCGAGATCGCACTCGGAGCGCCTGATCTCGGCGTTCTTTGATCAGGGCTGGGAAAGCGCGGCCACATTCGGAGAAGGCACCCGGGCAATCCTGCTCGATCGCGGTTAAGGTAAGCGTTTCTGGTAGTTTCCTTAGCAATGCTTCAATTTCATCCAGAGCCGCCACTGATCCTTTGGCAAACGAATCCACAGCTTTACACCATGCGCGATAGCGGTCGGGCCGTTTAATCTTCCAGCCATCGATCACTGCGGGGATAAGTAAGCGTGAAACAGCGACGCGCTCGTTGTACTCAATCATCACTTCGCGCCCTTTATCGGCCGCCTTTGAGAAGAATGTTATCCACTGGAAGTGTTGGCCGGGCAGCGAGACGTGCCGCGTGCGTTCTCCCGCGTAACTAATAAGCACTGCCTGCGAGGTGCGGGCAAGACAGATAGTTGTATGGTCCATTGCGCCGCCTCTTGTACCGACGTACCATTCGGCCCTGGCAGAGTCGCGGGCCAGTTCCTCGGGCGTGTATTTAATATGATTGACTTCGCGTATAGCGGCGCCTGCCAGCACCACCAGGGCGGACGAAGAGGATGCGCCACCCCCCGCTGGGATAGTGGAATCAACCGCCAAATCAAATCCTAATCGGGTCTGTTGGCCAAACTTTATACGTGCAAAATGGGCGGCGCCTTTTACATAGTTGTCCCAGTGAGGGACTGGGGCGGAGATCTCATACAAGTAGGATAACCAGTCATCTTCTGCGCTGCCCGATGCGGGAAGGGAAGGTCCCTGAGCCAATGTAAAGGCGGCTGGCGGGCAGGCTGGAGAAGTGGAAGCGCCGCGCACGCGTTCCGTCTCGCTGCCGCGATACAACATCAGCATATCGCGTTCTCTACTGCCGAAGGTGAGCGATGCGGTCGGAATATAGGAGACGTAATCGACGTGTTCACCCAGGACATTGATTCGAGCTGGAGCACGCAGCAAGGTAACTGGGCCATCACCGTAAAGTTTCAAAAACAGATCACAAAGATCTTGCAATCGGGTGACCTTGTCATTGATCACCTCTTCGTGAGTGCCATATATCTGTTTGAAGAGGTAAAGGACGGAGCGATTATTTACCTGCCGCGGAGAATTCCCGTTCGCAATCAGATAGTCCAGAATTCGCAGGTGATCACCATTTGATCGGACCCTTCTATACTCGCTGTCTGCCCCGGTAAGTGCTTCGGACAAGGCAATTTTTAGTTCCGAGACAATCATTCGGTAGGCTCTTTCGGAAGACGTTTGAAAAGTATCGACCAGGTTCAAGTGACCTTAGGCAGTCCATATGTATATTGAAGAAAAAATCGTTGCAGCTGCTGGTTTCTGATGCTATAAAGCGCTAAGTCCATTTAGGAGTCATTCGATTACCGCCACCCCAGCATTGAGACTGAGAACAACTCGATAATCTGTGAACTGTCCGTTCCGTCTTGCAGGGCCCCCTGGTTCACCCCGGTCTTAAAAGGTTAGTTGGGATTGCTTACAAACATTTGCGCTTTAGACTCGAACGGAGAAACGCGATCTGATTCTCTTTGAGAAAACCAAAGAATGGTAATCCAATAATACAGGCCATTGAGATTGTCAAACTAATTCTCTTTGAAGTCGCCGGAGCTTATTTCGTAGTAGGCGTCTTTTATTCTTAGTTATCCAATTGCGGCCAGGCACGTAGGAGGAGACATGGACGCGAGCAGCAGAAGACACTGGTTAACGACAATGGCGACGGCAGGACTGGGCGTGATCGGCGCCGATCTTCTCAACCGCAGCAGCGCTAAGGACAAACCTGGGTCGATGGCTGAGTCCCTTAACTCTAAGACGAATGCCAGGCCGCTCGCATTGAAGGACTATGAACCGCGAAGCATGTTGCACGTTCCGGAAACCCAGGTCTCGCGTTCGCGATATCCGAATATAGATTTCCACTCTCACTTATCCTGGATTGACCGGAGAGGAAAGACTCACGTTGTCCATCACGCTGCGAAGCCGGCAGAGATTCTTCAGGTGATGGATGCCAAGAATGTGCGAATGATGATCAATCTAACGGGTGGCTATGGACCCCTTCTTGAGGAAACGATTCGTCATTGGCAGACGCCTCATCCTGATCGCTTCATTGTCTTCACCGAGCCTTGGTACGAAAAAATCACCACTCCGAATTATCCCAAGTTTCAGGCGGATCAACTTGAAAGCGCAAAGAAGATTGGCGCAAAAGGCTTGAAGGTTCTGAAGAGGCTGGGCCTGTATCTGCGGGAGAACGTGACGACGGGCCCATTGGTCAAGGTAGATGACCGGCGTTTCGATAAGATGTGGGACGCAGCCCGTGCTTTGGACATGCCGGTGGCCATTCATGTCTCCGATCCCGAAGCATTTTTTTTCCCAACCGACCGCTTCAACGAACGTTACGAGGAACTTAGCGCCCACCCTGATTGGTCTTTCCATGGCAGAGACTTTCCCAGCAATGCAGAACTACAAGAAGCACGCAACCGGGTGATGGCTCGCCACCCCGGCACAAAATTCGTGGCGCTTCATGTCTCAGATTCCGAAAACCTGCCGTACGTTTCAGAGTGCCTCGATCGCTATCCGAATATGTATGTTGATATTGCTGCCCGCATTGGCGAGCTGGGACGACAGCCGCGGATGGCGGGAAAGTTTTTCGACAAATATCAGGATCGAATTCTCTTTGCTACAGACGCCACACCTCACGGCAATGAAACTCCACAGCAGATCTTCGGCAATGAGCTGTACGAAATCTATTATCGCTTCCTTGAAACTGAAGACGAATACTTCGACTATGCTCCCGCGCCAAAACCACCACAAGGACGTTGGCGGATCTACGGAATCGGCCTTCCGGAAAAGATTCTGCGCAAGGTCTACTATGAAAACGCGTCTCGGTTATTGAGTATGAAGACTTAACAAATCCTTGGGGGGAGGCCTAGTCCTCAGTCTTCCTCCCGGCGATCTTAAGTAGAGATCAAATGACAGCAACGAGTGATTCCCGCAGGTTGTTTGTCAAAAACGGCCTACTGTTTTTGTTGGCGGCTCCGTTTGCGCGGCAACCGTGGAAGGTGTCTTCGGGGCGGTCGGAAGTTCAAGTGACGCTGGAGGGGCGCGCCACAGATCTGAGAAATGAGCTGGTTAGTTTCGGCCTTCCTCTTCCATTCGGTTTTTTGACGGACCCGCGAAAAGTGAGGGTTGTAACTGAAAACGGACAAGAAGCAACTGCAGCCGTGCGCTCCCTCGAACCCTGGCGCATAGGTGGACGAGATGGCAGTATTCGTTCACTGCTCATTCAATTCAAGTCAGACTTCTCACGCAAGCAGACTCAATCTGTCAAGGTTCTCTTTCATGAAGCGCCGCAAAAAAGTTCGTCGAACTTTGTTCCGGTATCCCGAACCTTGATTGACGAAGGAGGTCTGAAGGGGCCGCGGGTGACTGCGCTCTTGCCGGCTCAATGGCTCTGCGATTCGTGGATTGTGGGTCCGCAGACGCCGACCAGCTCCTCTGGTGAGTATTCGTCATACGATCAGTTCGTCGAAAAAAACTTCCCCGGTTCGCTTGCCTATCTTGACAGCCAGTTGTATCACGAATGGCTTTTTGATCGGACGACCAACTATTACAAGATGTACGTCCGCAGCGGCGACGGGAAGTTCCTCGATGCGGCCTATCACGCAGCGCATTTCGTCCGACAGCACACCAGGGTAGATGGTCCAGACGCCGGCATTTTCACGTTAAAGGGACCTGACCTCAAATACGTTTACCCGCGCGCTATGCATATTCATTACTTGCTGACTGGAGACGAGCGCGCGCTCGTTACCGGCAAGCTAATGGCGCAGTATTGTGTTAAGAATCAAGAACCCGTCTACCGTCCCGAGCTCATCAAACCCGTCCCTCTCGGCGTTGACCCCGAACGCGGTCGAAATTTCTGGACTCTCCGGCACCAGGCCTATGGTTTGCTCGGCATCCTGCACGGCTGGGAGATGACAGGCGACCGGGCCTACTGGATAAAAGCGCGCGAATGTGTTGCGGCGTATTATCGACACCAACGGCAGCCGCCCGATGGTCATCCTCCAGACGGTTCTTTAAGACAAGACTGGGAACTGTACGATCCCAATGAGGCAACCTTCAAAGGCGCCACTTCCGCCTGGATGATGGCGTTGTTGCTCGATCCGCTCTTTCACTACTGGACGTTGACCAGCGATAAGCGCGTGCCGGAAATCGTCGTCAAGTGGTGCGACTTTCTGGACCGGCAGGGAATAGTGCCAGATGGATCGAAGGCCTATTATGTGATCAACTGTTTCGCGCGTTTTGATCCGAAAGCACCACTCGGCGCGCTGGGGCCTGACATGGAGATGCACAATCCGGAGATGGCTTACACCTTCGCCCTGGGCATCTTTTTTACTCAAGACGCAAAACGGCGGGAGATTTATCGAGCGCGGTTCCAACGGCTCTTCGGGTTAGCTGTCACACTCGATGTTAACCACCCCGCGCGAGCATTTAACTGGGCCTTTCAATTCTCTAGCCAACTAGTCTATTTCCTGCAACATGCTGGCAGGGGCGTGCGAGCGCTTAAAAGTCGAGGTGTATGAAGGCGAGTTTGTAGTTCCTTCTCGGACTGATGATGAAGATCATATTTCGCAGATTGTCCTTATTGTTGATGCTGGCGATCTCGTTGGATTTGTCCGCAGCAGCACAAAATGACACCGTGATCGTCAGGCCGGAACAGAGTGGCGAGATACTGATCAATCCTGGCATGGGGATAACAACATTTCAGCGGTTCAACGGTGAGCCGCTGAATCAGGGACTGCACTGGTCGGAGGAAGGGCCGACGGGAAAGCGATCGGATTCGTCCACTAGATCGGATTTTCCCAATACATCCATCGCTTACTGTCGCTGGTTTTGGAGCGAGCTTCAGCCAACCGCGAATCGAATTCGATGGGAGATAGTCGATACTGCGCTAGCCGAAGCTCAGCGGCATCAGCAAACGCTCGCCATCCGCCTGATGCCCTACGATGAGGAACACGCGCTGCCCGAATGGTATCGCAACTCGGGAGCCAGGCGGGCCAACAAGCCAACCGACAAGGACGGCGCGATCTGGCAGCCTGACTTTAGTGATCCGCTGTACATGAAACATTGGAACGCACTGGTTTCATCGGCTGGCGCGCGTTATGACGGGCATCCGTTTCTCGAGAGCGTCGACATCTCTTCAGTCGGCTATTGGGGTGAAGGCTGGAGCGACTATATGCCGGCATTCCAGTTCCAGAAGGCACTAATCGATATCTACTTCGATGCTTTCAAACGAACGCCTCTGCTAATGAATTTCGACGAGCCGCAAGCGCTTGCCTATGGCACTCAACGTGGAGCAGGTTGGCGGCTCGATTGTCTTGGTGACATGGGCAGGCAGTGGAAAGATAGACCGAGTTTTTCTCACATGCTTGATTTTTATCCGCAGCAGATCGCTCGCATGCATGTTCAGGATGTATGGCAACGGAGTCCGGTTTCACTGGAAACGTGCTGGGTGCCGGGGTTCTGGAAGGAAAAGGGCTGGGACGTGGACTACATACTCGACCAGGCACTGCGTTGGCACGTTAGTTCCCTGAATGTTAAATCGTCTCCGATTCCTATCGAGTGGAAGAATAAGTTTGACGAGTTTCAGAAGCGAATGGGTTACCGCCTGGTCCTTCGACGGTTCGAGTATTCTCGAACGGCAAAGGCCGGCGAGATGATGCCGGTGCACATGTGGTGGCTAAACGCGGGCGTGGCGCCTATCAATTACGACTCGCGCTGCTGGACCCGCGTACAAGTCAACCAGCGATTCGGCTGGCCATTAAGGGACGTGGAGCGGACGGCTGGTACAACATGGGAACAATCAATATCTCCTCAGCTGCAACACAGGCGAGGTAAAAAACTTAGGCGTGGGCGGAAGCCGCATGAACGAGTTTCCGCATCAAGTTGGTGTTTAGTTGAAGTGGCATGATAAGGCGTGCGTATGACCAATCTGCTGTCGACTTATCTTCGTAAATCTGGGGTAAGGGATTTCATAATACTTGCCTGTACTGCCGTTGTTTTGAGTCTGTCATCATCCATTCTGTCAGCTCAGCCGGGAGCAGAGTACAAGGTCACCATTCAGAAAGCTGTTCGCATCAAGATGCGTGACGGCGTGCTACTCGCGGCAGATATCTACCGACCTGAGAGCGAGGCCAAGTTTCCAGTTCTGCTGGAGCGCACTCCTTACAACCGGACCGGCGAGTCAGACATGGCAAATGAGTTGGCGGCTCATGGTTATGTTGTGGTGTTGCAAGACACTCGTGGTCGTTATGATTCGGGCGGCGATTTCTACCCTTTCCGCGATGAAAGTCAGGACGGTTATGACTCGGTTGAATGGGCGGCGCAGTTAGAACATTCCAACGGAAAGGTAGGAATGTTCGGTGGCTCCTACGTAGGCGCTACGCAGATGCTGGCGGCAATGGCACACCCGCCGCACCTCCTGGCAATCTTTCCTTATTTGACTGGCTCCGAATATTACGACGGCTGGACTTACCAGAGCGGCGTGCTGATGCAGTGGTTCACCAGTTCGTGGACTTCTATTTTAGCCGTCGATACGTTACGTCGTCAGGCAGAGAAGAGTATGGTGCCACGTGAGTGGGTAAGACAGTTGCCTTTAGAAGAGTATCCCGTTTTAAAGCTGCCGCTTACAACCTCTCTGGCCCCATATTTCCACGACTGGATAGAGCACGAAAGGAATGATTCATATTGGCAGCGGTGGCGTATCTCGGATCACTACCGTGAAATGAATGTGCAGGGTCTGCACGCTGCCGGATGGCACGACCTTTTTCTGAAAGGCTCCATCAGGAATTACACGGGATTGCACGCCGATGGGCCCACACGGGAAGTGCGTTCAGGTCAGCGCTTGCTCATTGGACCGTGGGGCCACGTGCCCACATCGCCCGAAGGAAAAATCGGCGATGTCGTATTCGGGAAAAATGCTGTGCTGGATATGACTGGCACCGCCCTGAAATGGTTCGACCATACCCTCAAAGGAATCAAGAATGAATATGCGAATTCGCCGCCCGTGCGCCTCTTCATAATGGGTGAGAATGTGTGGCGTGATGAACAGGAAATTCCCCTGGCGCGTACGCGCTACACCAGGTACTTCCTTCACTCAAGTCGGGGCGCAAATGGATCGGCTGGTGACGGAGCGTTAAGCATGATTGCGCCAGGCGCAGAGCGAGCAGATCAATTTGATTACGATCCGGGAAGGCCTGTACCCACGATTGGTGGACGCCTTTGCTGCGGCGACGCCCTTGCGCCCGGACCTTTCGATCAACGGCCCAATGAATCGCGCGCAGACGTGCTGGTGTTTTCCACTCCGCGTTTGCAAGCGGACTTAGAGGTCACGGGGTTTATTACTGTGGAACTCTTTGCGGCAACCTCCGTGGTTGACACTGACTTCACCGCGATGTTGGCGGATGTTGATGCTAATGGGTATGCTCGTTTTTTGACCGATGGGATTGTGCG
>WNFZ01001346.1_pt1 | contig 23614 bp, 21 predicted proteins | sample 5400081 | NCBI WGS metagenome assembly WNFZ01 (sample SAMN13153365, study PRJNA577476) | soil metagenome | isolation source: 80 cm soil or saprolite under grassland replicate 1 | place: USA:California | collected 2016-06-15
CCTCACGGTCGACGTGGAAGAGCGCATGTACGCGGCCGGGAAGATCCCGGGCGGGTTCTTCCGCCGGGAAGGCCGGCCGTCGGAAACGGCCATCCTGACCGCCCGCCTCACCGACCGCCCGCTCCGGCCCACGTTCAAGGAGGGATATCGGGACGAGGTCCAGGTCGTCATCACCGTCCTCTCGGCTGACCTGGCCAATGCCTATGACATGCCGGGCATCAATGCGGCGAGCCTCGCCGTGTGCCTGGCCGGTCTACCGTTCGACGGCCCCGTGGCCGCCGTGCGCCTCGGGCTCATCGGGAGCCAGTGGAAGGTCAATCCCACCTATCAGGAGCTCGACCTGGCCACTTTCGACGTCGTCGTAGCAGGGCGCCAGAACGATCAGGGCTCGATCGACATCCTGATGGTCGAGGGTGAGGCCCCCGAGGGTGCCTGGGGCCGCATTCAGGACGGCGAGATCAGCCCAACCGAGGACGTCGTGGCAGAGGGCCTGGAAGTCGCCAAGCGGTACATCGCCGAGCTGATCGATTTCCAGAGGGACATCGTCGCCGAGGCAGGGATCAAGCCCGCCGAGTTCGTCCCAACCCCCGTGTACTCGGATGAGGTCTTCGCGTCCGTGGAGGAGTTCGCCGGACCGCGCCTGTCCGAGGCTCTGGTCACGGAGAAGAAAGAGCGTGAGGCCAGGCTCGACGCGCTCAAGGAGGAGCTCAAGGCCCACCTCCTGGATCGATGGGGCGACGAGGAGTTCGCCGCTCGCGCTTCGCAGGTGTCTCCGGCCTTCAAGGACCTCCAGAAAAGAAGCATGCGCAGGCGGATCGTCACGGAAGGGATCCGGCTGGACGGCCGCAAGGCGGACGAGATCCGCCGGCTCTCCTGTGAAGTGGGGCTGATCCCGCGGGCGCACGGCTCCGGCCTGTTCCAGCGGGGAGAGACGCAGGTGCTCAACGTGGCGACGCTGGGCATGCTGCGGATGACCCAGATGATCGACACCCTCGATCCCGAGGACACCAAGCGATACATCCATCACTACAACTTCCCGCCCTTCTCCACCGGCGAGGTCGGCCGGATCGGGAGCCCCAGGCGCAGGGAGATCGGGCATGGGGCGCTCGCGGAGCGGGCTCTCGTCCCGGTCGTCCCCGACGAGGACGAGTTCCCCTATACGCTGCGCCTGGTCTCGGACGTGCTCGAGTCCAACGGGTCGACGTCCATGGCCAGCGTGTGCGCCTCCACGCTTTCCCTGATGGATGCCGGCGTGCCGATCAAGGCGCCCGTGGCGGGCATCGCCATGGGTCTGATCGCCGAGCAGGGCGAGTTCGTGACTCTCACCGACATCCTGGGTGCGGAAGATGCCCTGGGCGACATGGACTTCAAGGTCGCGGGTACGAGGGACTTCGTCACGGCGCTGCAGCTCGACACCAAGGTGACCGGCCTTCCCGCCGAAATCCTGAACGGAGCGCTCAAGCAGGCCAAGGAAGCCCGCCTGTACATCCTGGACACCATGCTTCGGACCCTTTCCGAGCCGCGCCACGAGCTCTCGCTGAAAGCCCCGCGGGTGATCATGAAGCAGATCCCTGTGGACAAGATCGGGGAGGTCATAGGGCCGAAGGGCAAGAGGATCAACGAGATCATCGCCATCACCGGCGCGGACATCGACATCGAGGACGACGGCCGCGTGTTCATCGGCTCGCGCGAGGGTGAAGGGGCAGAAAAGGCGGTCGAGATGATCGAGGCCATCGTGAACCCGCGGATGCCGCAGGTGGGGGAGCGGTACGAGGGCACGGTGGTCAAGACCACCACCTTCGGGGCCTTCGTGAACATCCTTCCCGGCCGGGACGGCATGGTCCACATCTCGAAGCTCGGGCGAGGCAAGCGTCTCGCCAGCGTGGAAGAGGCCGTCAACGTGGGTGATCACCTGCTCGTGGAGATCGACTCCATCGAGACCGACAACATGGGCAGGACGAAGGTCAGCCTGAAGCCGGTGGGCGAGGGCTGGGATCCGCCGGAGGGCGGGTGGCCGCGTGTGGAAGGCGACGGCGCTCCCCGCGGCGAGCGGAGGCCTCGCCCGGAGGGCGAGGGACGAGATCGTGGTCGCGGCTTCAGGCCCCGAAGGGATCGAGACCGCGGCGATCGGGGCGAGCGGCGCGGGGACCGGCGCGACAGTTGAGTCCCCGAACGCGCGCTCGCGCTACCGAGATATCCCGGAGCGAGTACGCCTCGGGCCTCCGCGTGGTCACCGAGGACATGCCCGGCCTGCGCTCCGTGGCCCTCGGGGTGTGGGTGGACGTCGGATCCCGCGACGAGCGACCCTCCATCGCCGGAGCCTCACATTTCCTCGAGCACCTTCTGTTCAAGGGGACGAAGAAGCGCACGGCCACCGACATCGCCGAGGCGTTCGATGCCGTCGGCGGGGACCTCAACGCCTTCACCGCCAAGGAGTACACCTGTTACTACTGCCGGGTCCGGGATCAGGACCTCCCCATGGCCGTCGAGTTCATGAGCGACATGCTGCAGAACTCCGTGCTGGCTAAGAAGGATTTCGAGGCCGAGCGCATGGTGATCCTGGAAGAGATCAACATGCGGGACGACGATCCCGGCGACCTGATCCATGACCTGTTCACCGAGACCGTTTGGCAGGGCCACCCTCTCGGCCGTCCCGTCCTAGGCAGCAGGGAGACCGTGGCTGGCGTCTCCCGGGATCAGATCAAGCGCTTCTACAACCGCCTGTACGAGCCCCGGCATTTCGTCATCGGCGCGGCCGGCAACCTCCGCCATGAGGATGTGTGCCGGCTCGTCGAAGATCAGATGGACACCGGACCGATGATCTCGGACGGCGTGCCGCCTCGCGTGCGGGCGGGAGGCGACGTCCCGCCGGTGACCCCGGCGACAGTGGTTCGGAATCGACCGACCGAGCAGGCCCACATCGCCCTCGGCACCAGCGGCTATTCCAGGAAGGATCCTCGACGGTTCCCGTTCGGCGTGGTGAACTCGGTACTGGGGGGCGGAATGTCGTCCCGTCTGTTCCAGGAGATCCGGGAGAAGCGGGGCCTGGCGTATTCGGTGTACAGCTATCACTCCATGTTCGCCGAGACCGGGCTGTTCTCCGTGTACGCGGGGACCACGCCGTCGAAGGCGCACGAGGTGCTGTCGATCGTCAATCGTGAGCTCCGGAGCGTCGCCCAAGGAGGACTGACGGACGCCGAGCTGGACCGGGCCAAGGGCCACCTCAAGGGTTCGCTGGTCCTGTCGTTGGAGGACACGAGCGGTCGGATGTCCCGCATCGGCCGCTCCGAGATCAGCCACGGCGAGATCCTTTCCGTCGACGAGGTCCTGGAGCGCACGGACGCGGTGACGAAAGATGACGCAGTCGACGTGGCTCGCGAGGTCTTCTCCCGGCCGATGGGTCTGGCAGTGGTCGGACCGTTCGAGGCGAATGCCTTCGACGATGCGATGGGCGAGGCGGTGACCGAAGCGCCGGTGGCGGTGGCGGCGCACATGGAGGGCCGGCCTTGATCAGGGTCGGCGTCCTCGGCTGCGCCGGGCGCATGGGGCGGCTCGTCTGTCAAGCCGTCGCCGAGGACCCGGAGCTGGCCCTCGTCGCGGGGGTCAACCCGTCCTTGGGAGGCGAGCACCTGGGTAGCATGATCGGGCACCCCGACGTCGACGTCCGCATCTCCAATGAGCTCGATACCCTGCTCCAGGCCGAGACCGAGGTGGCCGTGGACTTCACCCGGCCGGACGTGGTGATGGAGAACATCCGGTGGGCCATCGAGCACGCCATGCACTTCGTGGTCGGGACGACGGGGATCGGGGAGAAGGACCTCGACGAGATCCGTAAGCTGCTGGAGGCCGAGGGCAACGAGTCGAACATCATCGTGGCCCCGAACTTCGCCATCGGCGCCGTCCTCCTCCAGCGATTCGCCCAACAGGCTGCACGGTTCTTCCCCGCCGCCGAGATCATCGAGCTCCACCACGAGGGCAAGGCCGACGCGCCTTCCGGGACGGCGCTGGTCACGGCCGAGATGATGGCCCTGTCCCGCCAGGAGTCGTGGGAAGGCCCCCGCGACGAGAACGTCAAGGGCGTGCGGGGTGGTGACGTCGAGGGCATCCGGATCCACTCCGTTCGCCTCCCCGGCCTGGTCGCGCACCAGGAAGTCATCTTCGGTGGGCTCGGCCAGACCTTGACGCTGCGACACGATTCCTCGCAGCGAGTCTCGTTCATGCCGGGCGTGATCCTCGCCATCAAGAGGGTCGTCGACCGCCCCGGGCTCACTGTGGGGCTCGAGCCCCTGCTTGAGCTTCCCGAGGTCACGTACAGGTGACGTACCGTCTCGCCGCCGTCTTCGCCCATCCGGACGACGACACGTACGGCCTGGCCGGCACCCTGGCGATGAGCAAGGGCGACGTCGAGTACACCGTGATCGTTGCCACCAGCGGCGAAGCCGGACCCATCAGCGACCCGTCGCTCGCCGCGCGGGAGAACCTGGCCCAGGTGCGCGAGAACGAGGAGCGAGAAGCACTCCGCGCGGCCGGCGCAGAGAACCCCAATGTGCATTTCCTTCGCTATCCAGACGGAGAACTGAAGGACGTCCGCCGCGAGGAGCTCGTCGACAAGGTGGCCGAGCTCCTGAGGGAGGCACGCCCGCAGGTTGTGGTGACCTTTGGGCCGGAAGGGATCACCAAGCACGACGACCACATCACGATCGGGGCTGCGACCACCGAGGCCTTCCACAAGGCTCGGGGGACTGAGGCTGCGGAGCTCGGTTCACGGGACGCGTTCCAGCGCCTGCTCTACGTGGGCATCCCGAGCTCGGAGATCGACCGGTTCTGGGAGAACCTCCGGGCGAGGGGAGAGGATGTCGGCGATCCCGAAGGCCCTTTCATGCCTCGGGGCGTTCCCGATCGGACCATCACGCATCAGGTCGATTGCACCGGCGTCTTGAAGTCGAAGATCGAGGCCCTCCGCGCCCATCGCACCCAACGGGACGAGATGGACCAGATCCCGGAGGACCTTCAGGAGGAGGTGCTCGGATACGAGTGGTTCGTCCAGGCGTTCCCACCGGTGACCGAGCCGCCGGCGCGTGCGGCCGGAAACGTCTTTGAAGGCGTGAAGGCCTGAGAGCTACGCCCTGAGCACGGTGCTCTTCGGGCTGTCCGTGCTCTCCTGCGATAGTCCCGGGTCAGGAGAGGCTACTTGACGATCTGCTGTTCGACGTAGACCAGACCGAAGGCGTCGGTGAAATTGGACAGATCGTCCGTGGAGTGTCTAGCCGAATCGCTCGCCATGTCGGCTTTGAATCCTTCGCGGTCATCCCACGTGAGGATCGCCACTCCATCGTAGGGTGCTGTCTGCCCCTCTGGGACCCGAGTCACCAGTTCAACCCTGTACCCACGGAGATGCTCGTACCCATCTCTGGCGATCGGAGCGTGCTTCGTGAGCCAGTAGTCGCGGAACCCCTCGGGAGACAGCCCCTCCTTCCTGCGCAGCCAGATATGAGCATGAACCACGGCATCCCCTCCTTGTTGTATGTACGCGGATCGTAACGGTGTTCCGCTAACCAGATCGGCTGGGCTCCTCGGGGCCGCCGGCCTCGGCTCTGGCCAGGACGAAGAGCAGGTCGGAGAGCCGGTTCAGGTATCTGAGCGCGTCCGGGCTGACGGTCTTCCCCGCGTCCTTCATCTCCACCGCGCGTCGCTCCGCCCGCCGTACGGCGGTCCGAGCGACGTCCAGGGCTGCGGACACTGCGTTGGCTCCGGGCACGATGAACTGGCTCGGGAGAGGCTGCCGCTCCACCGCCCTGTCGATGCGTCGCTCGAGTGCCTCGACCATATCGCCGGTGACCAACGAGATCCCGGCTTTGAGTTTGTGACGCTCGTGGGGATTGGTAGCGAGATCCGCACCGACCACGAAGAGGTCTCGCTGCAGCTCGAGGATGACCGGGGTGATCTCGGAGGCGGAAGCGAGCGCTCGGGCCAGCCCCAGGGCCGCCACGGCCTCGTCGACGCTCCCATAGGCTTCCGTGGCGTGATCGGCCTTGGAGATCCTCCCTCCGTACAGAAGGCCGGTGGTTCCGTCGTCGCCGGTCTTCGTGTAGATGCGCACGCGGCAAGGATACCGATCGGCCTCGCTCTTCCCGATGAGCCCGATTCTTCGGATCGTCCTCATCGCCAGGGGGAGTGCAACAGCCTGGTCCGCTCGCTTCGCTCGCGGGGGCTGCTGCCCCCTGGACCCTGCGCTCGTTGCTGCTACCCTCCCCTGAACCTCGCGAGCCACGAGTTGCACATGTGGCCCATGTGGCGCTTGTTAATCGTTGTGCAACGCGCTACAGTTCTCCTCACGCGACGGGCCGGGGGTCGAGCAAGGCAGGACGCCTGACCGGGGCTCGGCCTCCCGCCCGGAGTGCGAGCCTTCCGATCCGCACAGAATGGCGGCTTCGGATGCATTTCCGGAGTACGCTGCCTGAGCGACGAGAAGGAGGGTGATCAGCATGACGGGGAGGTTCGGCTCGGTCGTCACGGCGATGGTGACGCCGTTCCGCGATGACTTCACGCTGGACCTGGACGGAGCCCAGGCCCTGGCGAGGTACCTGCTGGACAACGGGTCGGACACGGTGTTGGTGGCCGGCTCGACCGGCGAGGGACCGACCGTCACCCACGAGGAGAAGGATCGCCTGTTGCGGGCCGTGGTCGAGGCCGCAAACGGGCGGGGAAGGGTATGGTGCAACACCGGGACCTACAACACCGAGGAGAGCGTCGAGCTCACCCTGCAAGCGGAGAAGGCCGGGGCCGACGCCGCACTGGTGGTGACGCCGTACTACAACAAGCCGCCCCAGCGAGGGCTGATCGCCCACTTCACCAAAGTCGCCGAATCTACCGACCTTCCCGTGATCCTCTACAACATCCCGGGGCGCACGGCCACCCTGATCGAGGCCGACACGCTGCTACGACTGGCCGAGGTCGACAACATCGTGGGGGTCAAGGACTCCACCGGCGACTTCCAGACGGCCGGCCGGATCATCACAGAGACCCCCGACGACTTCGATCTCTACTCGGGGGACGACTGGGCCACATTCCCCCTGGTCTGCATGGGCGCGGCGGGCATCGTCTCCGTCGCCTCGCACCTGGTCGGGCGGGAGATCAAGGAGATGGTGGAGCTGGCCACCTCGGGCGACGTTACCAGCGCGTGGAAGATCCACGCCCGGCTGTTGCCTCTGTTCAAGGGCCTGTTCATCACGTCGAACCCCATCCCGGTCAAGGCGGCGCTGGCGATCGCCGGCCGCCCAGTCGGCCCGCCCCGGCTGCCTCTGGTGGAGGCGACCCAGGAAGAGCGCACGATGATCGAGCAGTCCATGCGGGAATCTGGAGTCGTCTGACCTTCCCAGGATGGCGGACGTCTCCCCGACCCCGAGCCCCGGCGATCCGCGCCTCGTGTTCCTGGGCGGCGTAGGTGAAGTCGGGCGCAACATGGCCGCCCTCGAGATGAGCGGCCGCATCCTCGTCCTGGATGCCGGCCTGTCGTTCCCCGAGGTCGAGATGCCGGGCATCGATCTCGTCCTCCCCGACTTCCAGTACCTGCGGGAACGCCGGGACCGGGTGCACGCCGTGGTGCTGACACATGGGCACGAAGACCACGTGGGCTCCCTCCCCTATCTGCTTCGAGAGTTCTCCCTGCCCATCTATGCGACGACGCTCACCTTGGCTTTGCTGGAAGGGAAGCTCGAGGAGCACGGGGTGCGCGCCCGAGCCGAGTTCCACGAGGTCGATCCCGGCCAGGAAGTCAGCACCGGCCCGTTCACCTTCCGGTTCCACCGGGTGTCTCACTCGATCCCCGACGGCTGCGCGGTGGCCATCGACCTCCCCGCGGGCATCCTGCTGCATTCCGGGGACTTCAAGCTCGACCCGACGCCCATCGACAGCCGCCCCACCGATCTGCAGGGCATCGCCGAGGAGGCCCGCAGGGGTGTGCATCTCTTCCTTGCCGACTCCACCAACGCAGAGGACCCGGGAAATACCGGAAGCGAGCGTCGGGTCGGCCCGGTCCTTCGCGACATCATCCGGGACGCCCGCCGGCTGGTGGTGGTGGCGTGCTTCGCCAGCCACATCCACCGGATGCAGCAGGTGGCGAACGCGGCTCGGATGGCCGAGAGGAAGATCGCCTTCCTCGGCCGGAGCATGCACCAGAGCGTCGACGCCGCCCGGGCCCTCGGCTACCTGGACGTGCCGCAGGAGGACATCGTCCTCATCGAGGACGTGGAGCGCATGAACCCCGCAGAGGTGGTGGTGTGCTGCACGGGCTCGCAGGGAGAGCCTCTTTCGGCCCTCTCCCTCATGGCCGCGCGCGAACACAAGTGGATCACGCTCGAGCCGGACGACACCGTGATCCTCTCGTCCTCTGTGATCCCCGGCAACGAGACGGCCATCCACCGCACCATCGACGGGCTGTACCGAACCGGGGCCGACGTCTACCACGTGCCGATCGCCCCGGTGCACGTCTCCGGCCACGCGGCCGCCGAAGAGCTGAAGTTCATGCTGAACCTGGTTCGGCCGCGGTGGTTCATCCCGGTCCACGGGGAACGCCGACACCTGGCGCACCACGCCCGGCTGGCCCGAGACGTGGGCATCCCGGAGGACCGCATCCTGATCTGCGAGGACGGCGACACGGTCGAGATCGGCTCCGCGCTGCGCCGCGGCGAACGCGTCACGGCTGGGATGACCTTCGTCGACGGGGTGGGGATCGGCGACGTCGGAGAGGTGGTGTTGCGAGACCGGCGCAAGCTAGCCGGAGACGGGATCGTGGTGGTCGTGGTCACCGTGGACGCGCATTCGGGCGACGTCCTGGCGGGGCCGGACATCATCGATCGGGGGGTGGTCGAGGAACCAGCCGAGGCGATCCTGGATGAAGCGCGCCACCGGATCCTGGTGACCTTGAAGGAGAGCGCCGGGCAGGGAGTGACCGATCCGAGGATGTTGCGCGATCACATCCGCACGGCCCTCCGCCGGTTCTTCATGGAGACCACCAAGCGCAAGCCGGTTATCGTTCCGGTGGTCATGGAGGTGTAAGGAGAGAGATGGCGACCAGGAAGAAGTCGCGCTCGAGGACTAAGGCGCGGAGCTCCACGCGAACCGCGTCCCGCCGTTCCTCCGGCAACGCCAAGCGCCCCGGAGGCCGGCCCATCCGGAAGGCCGGGTCCAAGATCGTGCGCCATCTGTCGCCACGAGGGGCAGACGTCCTCGGCTTGGTCCTGCTCATCCTGGCGGTCCTGTCGATCCTGGGGATGTGGCTGGAAGCCGCCGGGCCATTCGGCCGGCTCCTCCGCGTGGGCACCACCGGGCTCATGGGACTTCCGGGATACGCGCTTCCGGTCGTGGCCTGCTTCTGGGCGTTCCTCCTGCTCCGGGGGACCGGTGAGGATGTTCGGGGCAGGATGCTCGTGGGATTGGTCATCGGCTCGCTCGGCGTCTTCGGGGTGTTCTCATTGGCTCAGGGAAATCCGGCCCCGGGCGATGGATACGACGCGGTGAGCTCGGCCGGAGGTGTGATCGGTGCACTCGTGGCCCATCCACTGTCGAGCGTGGTCTCTCCCTACGGCGCCACCGTCGTGTTCCTGGGTCTCGGCGCGCTCGGCGCGATGGTCTTCACGGCGACCCCGCTGGTGGCAGTGGGAAAGGCGCTTCGGTGGCTCGTCGTCGGACCCGTACGAGTGCCGGAGGCGGATGAACAGGACATCGCGCCGAGCAGGAGTAGGCGGCCGAGACGCCTGAGGGAGACCCCCGGATCGTTCGCCGACATCGCCCCGGCGATGCCCGACCCCGCCGTGATCGGGGAGCCGAAGCAGGTCCGCCTCCCTCTCACGGCTCGAGGGAACGGTTACAAGCTGCCGCCGCTCGATCTGCTCAGGCGAGCTCCGGCCACCCCCGCCGACGCCCGAGACGCCGAGCACACCATGGAAGCGCTGGAGCGGACGTTCCGGAACTTCGGCGTCGCAGCCAAGGTGGGCGCGTCCCATCGAGGACCCACCGTGACCATGTACGAGGTCGAGGTTGAGGCGGGTACCAAGGTGAACCGGGTCCTGTCCCTTGCCGACGATATCGCCTACGCGCTGGCCACCCCTGACGTGCGGATCATCGCCCCCATTCCCGGCAAGTCCGCCATCGGCGTCGAGGTTCCCAACAAGGTTCGGGACTTCGTCATGCTCGGAGACGTCCTCGCCTCGAAGGCAGCTCGAGAAGTGACCAGGCCGCTGTTCGTCGGCCTGGGGAAGGACGTGCACGGCCGGGCGGTGCTGGTCAACCTGGCCGAGATGCCGCACGTGCTCATCGCCGGGGCCACGGGAGCAGGGAAGTCCTCCCTGATCAACACGTTCGTCACGTCCGTCCTGATGCGAACGTCCCCGGACGAGGTGAAGGTGGTGCTGATCGACCCCAAGCGAGTGGAACTCTCCCACTTCGCCGAGCTGCCCCATCTCCTGATGCCCGTGATCGTCCAGCCGAAGAAGGCGGCCGAGGCGCTGGCCTGGGTCGTCCGAGAGATGGAGACGCGGTACGAGTCGCTGGCCGCAGTGGGCATGCGGGACATCGACACGTACAACGCCCTGCACGCCGAGGGGACGCTGCGTATCCCGCCGGGGCAAGAGGCCAACTTCGGGCGGCTCCCCTGGATCCTGGTGGTCATCGACGAGCTGGCCGACCTCATGATGGTCGCCCCGAGAGACGTCGAGGACGCCATCTGCCGGATCGCCCAGATGGCCCGGGCCGTGGGGATCCACCTGGTTGTGGCCACCCAGCGGCCCAGCGTGGACGTCGTCACGGGCCTCATCAAGGCCAACATTCCCTCGCGGATCGCCTTCATGACTGCATCCCAAGCGGACTCCCGGGTCATCCTGGACGTGGGTGGGGCCGAGAAGCTGGTCGGCCACGGCGACATGCTGTTCCAACCGGCCAACGTCTCCAAGGCCGTTCGCATCCAGGGCGCGTGGGTGACCGAGAAGGAGATCGAGAGCATCGTCGACTGGTGCCGGAAGCAGCGTCAGCCGGAGTACGCAGTCACCGTGGAGGGGATGGGCAGGCGGGCCGCCGACGACGAGGACGACTTAGGGGACGACGATCAGCTGCTCGAGCAGGCGACCGAGCTGGTGATCCGGTCACAGCTCGGATCCACCTCGATGCTCCAGCGAAAGCTGAAGGTCGGCTTTGCCCGAGCCGGGCGGCTGATGGACCTCATGGAGGAGCGGGGGATCGTCGGACCCAGCCAGGGATCCAAGGCCCGCGACGTCCTGATGACGTGGGAAGAGTGGGAGGAGGCCCGGGCCCGGGCTCGATGAGCCTCATCCTTTCGGACCCCCAAATAGAAAGGAGCGAACCCGAAGGCTCGCTCCCTCCGCCACTCCGCACTTCCGGATCCGAAGATCCGGCCTTGCTTCGTGACGCGCGGAACATACGCTAGGCGATGCTCCCTGTCCAGCTGGAAAGAGCTGTCCGAGGCAAAAAGAGTGCCAAGAAAAACGAATCCGGCTCGATCCTCGCCCATGCCCAGCGACTGTAGCCGAGCAAGGCCGCGGCGAGTGCCACCACGAAGCCCGAGGGGCGTGGCTGCCGGACGCATGGCTACTATGAGCAGGTGCAGGGAATCGGGATCGGTCCGGCGCTCCGGAAGGCACGGCTCCTTCGGGGGAAGTCGATCGCGGAGGCCAGCCGGGAAACGAGGATCCGGGCGGAGTACCTCCAAGCGCTCGAACGAGAGAAGTTCGACGCGCTGCTGGGCGACGTGTACGTCCGCGGCATGCTCCGGTCCTATTCGTCCTACCTGGGGCTGGACCCGACCAAGGTCGTCACCGTCTACAACCAGCACTTCGGTGGCCCTCGCCCGCTACTACCCGACCCGACGCCCGCCCCCATCAGGAGCCAACGCAGTCCGCACCTCCCACACCTCGTGCGGCATCACCCGAGCTGGACGTTCCTCATCGGGGTGGCGCTTCTCCTGCTCGCCATCCTGGGCGCGGTGGGACTGCTTTCGCGGTCGAAGGCGACGACTCGAGTCGGGAGCCTGACCGCTCCGCAAGCCTCTATCCCGGTCCTGCCCCCGAGCGTGACTGTGGTTCTCCGAGCGGACGAACCGGTCACCGCCATCATCCGCACCGACAACGCCAAGCCCCGGACGTTCGAGCTACGGGCAGGAGAGGGACGCACGTTCGAGGGGAACACGAGGGTCGTGGTGAGGCTCGACCATGGGGGGACCACGGCGCTAACCGTGAACGGGCACAACCTCAAGAAGCCGGGCAGGAAAGACCAACCGTACTCGGGGACGTTCAGGCCTCAGGACTTCAGGGGGACGCCATCCGCGAACGGCCCCTGACTCCCCTCGGGCTCGGCTGGCCCAACATCGTCTCGGTGTTGCGAGTGCTCCTGGTGCCATTCCTGGTGATCCTGATCCAGGCCCAGGAGCGGTCCGCCTCCTACCTGGCGGCTGCCATCTTCGTGCTGGGGGCGGCGACCGATGGACTCGACGGTTACCTGGCCAGGCGATATGACTCCACCACCCGCACGGGAGTCTGGCTGGACCCTCTCGCCGACAAGATCCTGGTGACCGCCCCAGTGCTCACCCTCGCCGCGCTCGACGAGTTCCCGGTGTGGGGTGCAGGGATCCTGGTGGCTCGTGAGCTGGCCATCTCCCTTCTCCGCGGGGTGCTCGGCCTCCAGGGAAGGAGCATGCCGGCGTCCCGCGCGGCCAAGATCAAGACCACCCTTCAGATCCTTGCCATCACGCTGTACATCCTGCCGCTCGGACACGGAGCGAACGGCCTGAGGCTGGCCATCCTCGTCGTGGCCCTGGTCTTCACCGTGTACACGGGCGCCCATTATGCGGTCCAGGCCTTCGGCCGGCGCCGGGACAGACGGAGCGTGGCCGGATGAAGGCGGAGATCATCGGGGTGGGAACCGAGATCCTGCTTGGGCAGATCTGCAACAACAACGCACAGTGGATCTCGCAGCAGCTCGCCGAGATCGGGGTCGACGTCCTGCACCACCAGGCGGTGGGGGACAACCTCGTCAGGATCGTGTCCGCATTCCGTCTAGGCCTTTCCCGCTCCGACGTGGTCATCGCCACCGGAGGCCTGGGACCGACGCAGGACGACATCACCCGCCAAGGCCTCGCTGCGGCGCTCGAGGTCGGGCTGGTCCGGCATCCGGAGATCGAGGGATTCCTGCGCGCGAAGTTCGATCGCCTTGGTCGGGAGATGCCGGAGATCAACCTGATCCAGGCCGATGTCCCGGAGGGGGCATGGTACATCCTGCCCGACCGAGGGACGGCTCCCGGCCTGATCTGCGTAACGGCGGATGGCAAGCGGCTATACGTGGTTCCGGGGGTTCCCGCCGAGATGCGGGAGATGATGACGGGGACGATCCTGCCCGAGCTGGCGGATGTCGCCGGCCCCGCGGCGCTCGTCTCCCGCACCATCAAGGCCACGGGAATCGCCGAATCGAGGGTGGCCGAGCTCCTCGATGACGTGTTTCGGGCATCGTCCAACCCCACGGTGGCCTACCTCGCGTCCTCGGGCGAGGTGAAGGTGAGGCTCACGGCCAAGGCTTCCTCGAGACCGGAAGCGGAGGCGCTCATCGAGCCGCTGGCAGATGAAGTGGTGCGGCGGCTCGGCCGGCGCGTGTTCTCGACGAGCGACGAGGAGTTGGAGCAGGTGGTGGGCCGGCTCTTGGTGGCGCGGGGGATGACGGTCGCCTGCGCCGAATCTCTGACCGGAGGCAACGTCGGCGTTCGCCTGTCCACGGCGGCCGGCGCCTCCGAGTACTTCAAGGGCTCTGCCGTAACCTACACGGCCCAGGCCAAGCGGAAGATCCTCGGCGTGCGAAAGGAAACGATCGACGGCCCGGGGGTGGTGAGCGAAGAGTGCGCGATGGAAATGGCCCGGGGCGCCCGCCGCCTGTACGAGGCAGATGTCGCGCTGGCGCTCACGGGGGTAGCGGGACCCGATCCCCACGACGGGAAGCCGCCTGGCACCGTGTGCCTGGCGGTCTCCGCTGGGGATCGGGAGGAGACGCGGTCATTCCGCGCGCCGGGAGATCGTGAGCAGGTCCGACGGTGGGCCGAGCAGGCTGGCCTCGACATGCTGCGGCGGTACGTGGAGAGCCTGCCCGAGCCCGCCGACCTCGGTCCGTCCACCGGCGCCGTCACCGCGTGACGGCTGGTACCGAGTAGATGGCTCGAGATCGCGCCTCTCGCCCGGAGGCCAAGCCACTCAGGCTCTTCGTCGCCGTGGACGTTCCCGATCGCGTCAAGGGCGAACTCGCGACCGCTGTGGCCGCATACCGCGATCGGATCCCCGGGGCGCGGTGGACGCGCTCGGAGGGGTGGCACGTCACGCTGAAGTTCCTCGGAGCCACTTGGCCAAGATTGGTCGATACGGTGCGCGAGTCGGTCCAGGTGGCGGCGGGCAGGGCACAGTCGTTCGAATCGAGGCTCACGGAGCTCGGGGTGTTCCCCAGTCCGGGCCGGGCCCGGGTCGTGTGGGCAGGGCTGGATGATCCACAAGGCCGCTTCTCGGCGTTGGTGAAGACACTCGACGATCTGCTGGAGGAACACTTCGTTCCGGAGAAGAGGGCCTTCTCTCCTCATCTCACCCTGGCGAGGCTGAACCCTCCCCGGAACATCAGGGAGTTCGCTCCCGACCTGATGGGGACGGCCGTCCCCTCGGAGTCGTTCCCCGTGGACCGATTGGTCCTGTACCGCAGTCGCTTGTCACCCAGGGGCGCCACATACGAGCCGCTCCTTTCCTCTCCGATGTCGGGCCCGGCCTGAATTTCCTTTCCTTGGCAGGCTGAGGAGCACTGGGCGCGGGGTGTTGACCTCGAACACCTGTTCGGGTAGGATTTGGCGGTTCGCACTCGTAACTACAGGGGTGTAATTTATGTCGGACCCAGCCGCTAGAGTTCCCACCAGAAGGAGCGCCACCAAAGAGTCCCGAGCAGCGGGCGGCGCGCGGTGGATCGAGGAGGTTCCAGGGATGGAGCGGGAGAAGATGCTCGACGTCACGCTGTCGCAGATCGAGCGGCAGTTCGGGAAGGGAGCCGTGATGCGCCTGGGCGAGCATCCGGCCGGACAGGGGATCTCGGTCATACCCACGGGGTCGCTCGCCCTGGACATCGCGCTGGGGATCGGGGGCATCCCTCGCGGACGGATCGTGGAAGTGTTCGGGCCGGAGGGCTCGGGCAAGACCACGGTCTGCCTGCACATCATTGCCGAGGCCCAGCGCGGGGGTGGCATCGCGGTGTTCATCGACGCCGAGCACGCCCTCGATCCCACCTACGCCCGGACCCTCGGGGTGAACATCGACGAGCTGCTGGTCTCACAGCCGGACAACGGCGAGCAGGCTCTGGAGATCGCCGATCTGATGGTGCGCTCGGGAGCCGTCGACATCGTCGTGGTGGACTCGGTGGCAGCCCTGGTACCTCGGGCCGAGATCGAGGGCGAGATGGGGGATTCGCACGTCGGCCTGCAAGCCCGGTTGATGTCCCAGGCCATGCGCAAGCTGGCCGGGTCACTGTCGCGGTTCGATACCACGGCCATGTTCATCAACCAGCTCCGGGAGAAGATCGGAGTGATGTTCGGCAATCCGGAGACAACCCCAGGTGGCCGGGCGCTGAAGTTCTACTCGTCCGTCCGCCTGGACGTCCGCAAGATCGACAACTTGAAGGACGGCCAGGAGGTCGTGGGCTCGCGTGTCAAGGTGAAGGTAGTGAAGAACAAGCTGGCCCCGCCATTCCGAATCGCCGAGTTCGACATCGTGTACGGGAAGGGCATCTCCAAAGAAGGCAGCCTGCTCGACATGGGAGTGGCCACTGAGATCGTCAAGAAGAGCGGCGCTTGGTTCACCTACGAGGGCGACCAGCTCGGCCAGGGCAAGGAGAACGCCAGGGCGTTCCTCGCCGAACACATGGACATCGCGCTGGAGATCGAGCGGAGGGTCCGTGAGGCCGTTGGACTGACTTCGTTCGGCGAGGACGAGGTCATCCAGGTGGACCAGGTCGAAAGCGAGCCCGCCGGGGCGCCGGCCGGTTAAGGGGAAGGGGCTGGCCGGCCCCCGGAGGGCCCGAATGGATCCCAGAGCGCAGAAGAAGCCTCGGGGCTCGGCGAAGGATCGTGCCCTCATGCTGCTCGCCGTCCGGTGGCGGAGCCGGCAGGAGATCCGCCGCCGACTCCGACTGGCCGGGTTCGAGCGCGAGGAGGTGGAGCAAGCTCTCGACGCTCTCGAGAACGCCGGGCTGATCGAGGATCGTCGTTTCGCCAAGGAGATGGTCCGGGACCAGGTGGGCCGACGGCTGGTAGGCAACCGATCGATCCGGGCCAACCTGCTCCAGAAAGGCGTCGCTCGTGAGGTCGTGGACGAGGCCCTCGAGGAGGCCGGCGAGGAAGCCGAGCGCGCGGAGGAGTTGGCGCGTCAGCGGGCCGGGCGGCTCGCCGGGCTCCAGCCCGAGGCAGCCTACCGTCGACTGTACGGCCTTCTCCTCCGCCGAGGATACGGTCCGGGGGTCGCTCGCGACGCCTCCAGAGCCGCATTGCGGGGGCTCATGCCCGGAAGCACGGTCGACCAAGAGCCCTGACCGACGCGTACTTTGGAGGCCGAGGTATTGCACGAGGGGCCTCTCGGCCGTACATTGTGAATTTGAGAGGCTGATTCGGACAAACACCAGTTCGGTATACGACACGTTTGCGAAGAGTCTTGGACGAGAGGTTCGCGGAGGCACGAGTGAGGCAGCGAGCAGGCCCTTGTAGGTAGCCGCTCGTCTCGTTCTCCATACCCGTCGCCGAGCAGGTGGCCGAAGAGGCCTCCCGCTCGGCTTTTTGTTTCTTGACGAGGAGGAAGCGATGACGACGGCACTGGTGGCGGTGCTCGCCCTGGTGGCGGGCCTCGCCGTGGGATTCGCCGCCAGGAAGGCCATGGTGGCCAGGCGGTTTCAGACGGCGGAGGCAAGAGCAGCCAAGCTCGTGGCGGATGCCGAGCTGGAGGCGGAGAGCCGCGTCCAGCAGGCATTGGTGGAGGTCAAACAAGAGATCTCCGCCATGCGGAAGGAAGCGGAGCAGGACGTACGTCTACGGAGAGAAGAAGTCAAGCGGAACGAGGAACGACTCACTCGGCGCGAGGAGCAGCTGGACGGAAAACTTCAGGAACTGTCCTCGAGGGAAGAACGCCTGGGCCGGACTGAGAAGGAGCTCGAGCGGCTCCGGGAGGAGATCTCTCGAGCCGCCGTGGAGCAACGTCGGGAGCTGGAGCGGGTCGGCCACCTCACGGCTCAGGAGGCGAAGGACGCGCTCATGGCGCAGGTGGTGGACGAGGCGAAGAGGGATGCCATGGCCACCGTCCGAGAGATCGAACAGCAGGCCCGGGAGGAAGGAGAGAAGCGGGCCAGGAAGATCGTGACCATCTCCATCCAGCGGGTGGCCTCCGAGCAGACGGCGGAGTCGACCGTCTCGGTCTTTCCCCTCCCCTCCGACGACATGAAGGGCCGGATCATCGGGCGAGAGGGGAGGAACATCCGGTCCTTCGAGGCCCTCACCGGCGTCAACCTGATCATCGACGACACTCCGGAAGCCGTGGTCCTGTCGTGCTTCGATCCGGTCCGGCGCGAGGTCGCCCGGCTGACGCTGGAGAAGCTCGTTTCGGATGGCCGGATCCATCCCGCCCGCATCGAGGAGATGCACGAACGGTCGGTGGCGGAGGTCGACGAGCAGATCAAGAGGGCGGGTGAGGAGGCGCTGGTGGAAGTCGGGATCACGGACATCCACCCAGAGATGATCAAGGTGTTGGGGCGCCTCCAGTACCGGACGTCCTACGGCCAGAACGTCCTCAGGCATCTCGTGGAGTCAGCGCACATCGGTGCCGCCATGGCCTCCGAGTTGGGGATCGACGCCAGGCTGGTGAAGCGGTGCGCCCTGCTCCATGACATCGGCAAGGCAGTGACCCACGAGGTCGAAGGTTCGCATGCCCTGATCGGGGCGGAGCTGGCCCGACGGCTCAAGGAGGCTCCCGAGGTCGTGCATGCCATCGAATCGCACCACGGAGAGGTGGAGCAGCGCACCATCGAAGCCGTGCTGGCCCAGACGGCCGATGCCATCTCGGGCAGCCGCCCGGGGGCCAGGAGAGAGTCTCTGGAAACGTACGTGAAGAGGTTGGAACGGCTCGAGGAGATCTGCACCTCGTACGCAGGTGTCGAGAAGACCTTCGCCATGCAGGCGGGGAGGGAGGTGCGGGTCATGGTGAAGCCGAAGGAGCTCGATGACGTGGCGGCGCAGGTACTGGCGCGAGATATCGCCAAGCAGGTGGAAGAGGAGCTCCAGTACCCGGGTCAGATCAAGATCACGGTCGTCCGAGAGACTCGCGCCGTCGAGTTCGCGAAGTAGGGCCGGCCGCCTCGTTTTCCCTGCTCAGAGAGCGTTTCTCCCTGACCGGGGTGGGCACACTTTCGTTTAGTCCTTGCCTTGCGCAGGGTACACCTAAGCAAGGAAGAAGAAAGGGGGCAAATCATGGCCGACCCTGCCCACGAACACGAACACGTCGAGCCCGCGCATGCGTACACCGCTGCGGCGGCGCCGACGACGGCGGCCCGAAGCGGGTGGGGGATCGTTGGACTGATCGTACGGATCATCCTCACTCTTGCCGGGGCGGCTGGGCTCATCATGGGTGCGTTCCTCGACTGGTTCCAGGGGAAGGCGGGGGTCGATTTGGACATCCGCGCTCTCTGGCAGACCACCTTCGACAAGCAGAGTTCGACCTTCATCGAGACGGTCGGGTTCGTGATGATCGTGCTCGGACTGCTGGCCATCGTCGGGTTGGCCCCGAGGTCCGGATGGCTCACCAGGTTCGCGGGGGCTCTGGGCATCGCGGGGTTCGTCCTGTTCCTGATCGAGGTCTACCGAGCCGACCAGACCGTAGCCGACGTGCGGGTGGGTGCGTGGGTGGCTCTCGCTGGAGCGGTCGTCGCCTTGATCGGAGGGTTCTTCGGGACGCGAACGGTGGTCGCGCCGGCGGGGACGACCGGCCCAACCGTCGTCGAGCCGTAACGCGGCATCGACCAGGCAACAAAGCGGCCGGTCACGCCTCTGCTAGATTCGAGAGCGTGACCGGTCGCTATCTCGTGCGCACCTTCGGGTGCCAGATGAACGAGCACGACTCGGAGCGGATCGCCGGACTTCTCGAGACGGACGGATATGCCAGGACGGAGGACGCCGGCGACGCCGAGGTGGTGGTCCTCAACACGTGTGCGGTCCGAGAGAACGCAGACAACCGGCTCTATGGAAGCCTCGGGCATCTGAAGCCGCTCAAGGAGCGGAACCCGCGCATGCGGATCGTGGTCGCCGGCTGTCTGGCCCAGAAGGATCAGGGGCTCATCCAGCGTAAGGCTCCCTGGGTGGACGTTGTCGTCGGCACGCACGCCCTGCCCTCTCTCCTCGAGCTTATCCGAACGGCCGAGCGCGATGGCCCCCAGGTGGACGTTCGGGAGTACACGGAGGTCTTCCCCAGCGCACTTCCGGCGCGTCGGGAATCCTCCTGGCACGCGTGGGTCTCGGTGAGCGTGGGGTGCGACAACCACTGCACCTTCTGCATCGTTCCGTTGGTGAGAGGGCCGCAGCTCTCCCGGCCGTTGGGCGACGTCCTGGCCGAGGTGCAGGGCCTGACCCGGCAAGGTGTGGTCGAGGTGACGCTCCTCGGCCAGAATGTGAACACCTACGGCCGGGACATCACCGTTCCCGGGTCCAGCCGACGTCCGCTCTTCGCAGATCTGCTTCGTGTACTCGACGATGTGGAGGGGCTACGGCGGATCCGGTTCACCAGTCCCCATCCGCACGACTTCACCGAGGACGTCATCGAAGCCATGGCCGAATGCCAAACGGTCTGCGAGCACATCCATTTTCCACTGCAGTCCGGATCCGATCGGATCCTCAGGCAGATGCGGCGGTCCTATCGAGCAGAGAGGTATCTGTCCTGGTTGGACCGGATTCGAGGGAGCATTCCGGGTGTCGCGGTGACCACGGACATCATCGTGGGGTTCCCCGGAGAAACCGAGGAGGACTTCGAGGAGACGTTGCGCGTCGTCGACAGGGCGCGATTCGACGCGGCGTTCACGTTCCAATACTCGCCGAGGGCTGGAACTGCGGCAGCAACATTCGAGGACCAGGTGCCCAAGCAGGTCGTTCATGATCGCTTCGATAGGTTGTGCGAGTTGCAGGAACGAATCTCGCTCGAGGCAAACCAGGAGATGGTGGGCCAGACGTGCGAGGTGCTGGTGGAGGGTGAAGGGCGCAAGGGCAACCTGAAGGGTCGAACCCGAACCAACAAACTCGTCCATTTCGCAGGTGATGTGAGCCCGGGCACCTTCTTAGATGTCGCCGTCACGGGCGCGCATCCCCATCACATGGATGGAGAGCTGGTTCGCGACCTCGTGGAGGCGGCGCCGCGTAGCCGCCGGGGGCCCCCCGCGATCGAGCCGAAGGCGAGCGAGCGGGGGTGGCGGCGTCAACAGCCGCCGCCCCGGTAGCCGTGATCGTGCGCGAGCCACTTCTTGCCCTGGTGGGGCCGACAGCATCGGGGAAGACAGAGGCCGCGATCCCGATCGCAGAAGCGCTTGGTGCGGAGATCGTGTGCATCGACTCGATGCTCGTCTATCGCGGGATGGATATCGGGACGGCCAAGCCCACTGAGGGGCAGCGCCAACGGGTTCCGCATCATCTCGTTGATCTGGTGGATCCGGTGGAGCCGTTCTCGGTGGCCCGATTCCAGCATCTGGCTCGGGAGGCGATGGCTGACATCCAATCGAGAGGTACGCGCGCCCTGCTCGTCGGGAGCGGTGGCCTGTACTACCGAGCGGTCGTCGATGGGCTGGAGTTTCCGGGAACGGTGGCGGCGACACGAGCGCTTCTGCAAGCTGAGGCGGCCTTGCTCGGGGCTGAGGCCCTCTACCGACGCCTGGAGAGCTTCGATCCGGAAGCGGCTCGCAAGATCGAATCCACCAACTCTCGTCGCACCGTACGAGCCTTGGAGGTTGCGGCCATCACCGGAAGGCCCTTCTCGACGTTCGCCCGAGACTGGGATACCTACCCGAAGGGCGCCGTCCGGGCTGCCGGCATCGACCTCCCGCGCGCAGTTCTCCATCGAAGGATCGAACTGCGGGTTCTGACCATGATGCCCCGGTTGCTCGAGGAGACCAGGCAACTGATGAAGCGGGGATTCGGTTCCTTCCTGACCTCCTGTCAGGCGATCGGCTACGCTGAAGCGGCCGCCTGTCTCGAGGGCATGATTGGCCAGGGCGAGGCGGTAGCCGCGACGACCCGCCGGACGAAGGCGCTGGCGCGTAGGCAGATGGCATGGCTTCGACGCGACCCCCGCACCCAGTGGTTTGGTGCGGGCGAGGAAGGCGCGCTCGAGGTGATGGAGGAGATCGAGGCGTATCTTCGAGGGGATCAGACAGGGACGGCGGTTCAGACGGTTGCGACCTCGGACGTCTAGGAGGAGACGGATGCAGTTCTCCAAGTACCACGGAACAGGAAACGACTTCGTGATGATCCAGGACGTCGCCGACCGGATCCGCTTGAACCGCGAGACAATCGCAGCGCTGTGCGATCGGCGCAGGGGCGTGGGCGCGGACGGGCTGATTCGCATCGCCCCCGCTCCCGATGCCGATTTCTTCATGGACTACTACAACGCGGAGGGAGAGCCGGCCGAGATGTGTGGCAACGGCATCAGGTGTCTGGCCAAGTACGTCTTCGATCGAGAGCTCACGCCTCTCACGGAGCTCGACGTGTTGACCAGGGCCGGGGTCAAGCACCTGGTGCTGGATGCCGGGGATGGCGCCGTCCGGACGGTGACGGTCGACATGGGTCCACCGGCCTTCGAGCGCAAGGCCATCCCCATGGCGGGGGAACCGACCGAGACGTTCATCGGCCGGCAGATCCAGGTTGGCGGCCGGACGTTCACCGCCACCGCCTTGTCGATGGGAAACCCCCACATCGTCCTCTTCGTGGACCCCGCGGAAGACCTGGCCGCGGTTCCCGTGGCCACACTCGGACCGACCATCGAGGTTCGGGAGGAATTCCCGAATCGGACCAACGTGGAATTCATCCAGCCCACCAACGGACGCATCAAGATGCGCGTCTGGGAGCGTGGGGTGGGGGAGACCATGGCGTGTGGCACCGGTGCCTGCGCGTCACTCGTAGCGAGCGTCCTCGCCGGATTGGCGGGCCGGGCGGCCCAGGTCGAGTTTCCCGGCGGGCTGCTCGGGGTGAGATGGCGCGAGGACGACGATCACCTGTTCCTGACGGGATCCGCTGTGTGCGTGTACGACGGCGAGTTGGACGAGCGGTGGCTCTACCAGGCCTCGCAGGGAGCCGCTCGGTGAGGACTGCCGCGCGGATCAGCTCCCTCCCCTTGTATCTGTTCGCCGATCTCGACAAGAAGGTTGCGGCCAAGCGGGCAGCGGGGGAGGACGTCATCTCGTTGGGGATCGGAGACCCCGATTTGCCAACGCCCAGGCACGTCGTGGAGGCACTCCAGGAGGCTGCGGAGGATCCCGCGACGCACCAGTATCCGTCCTATTACGGTTTGCCTTCGTTCCGGGCGGCCATCGCGGATTTCTACGCGCGGCGCTTCGGAGTCGAGCTCGATCCGGACACGGAGGTGCTCCCCCTCATCGGTTCGAAGGAAGGGGTGGCCCATCTGGCGTTCGCCTTCGTCGATCCTGGCGACGAGGCCCTGATTCCGGACCCGGGATACCCGGTCTACGCCACCAGCGTCATGTTGGCCGGCGGGCGCGCCGTCCCGATGCCGCTGGATGCATCGAACGGATTCCAGCCAGACTTCGAAGGCCTGACCCCGTCGTCGAAGACCAGGCTGATCTGGCTGGGCTACCCGAGCAATCCGACGGCCGCCGTGGCCGAGCTCCCATTCTTCGAGCGCGCGGTCGCCTTCTCCCGTGAGCACTCGCTGCTGCTGTCGCATGACGCGGCCTACAGCGAGATCACCTTCGACGGGTTCGTTGCGCCAAGTGTCCTCCAGGTGCCCGAAGCCAAGGACGTGGCCATCGAGTTCGGGTCGCTGTCCAAGACGTACAACATGACCGGGTGGCGGATCGGGTTCGTGGTGGGAAACACCGGGGCAGTGCAGGCCCTGGCAACACTCAAGACGAACCTCGACTCCGGCATCTTCAACGCCGTCCAACGGGCCGGGGTGGCCGCTCTGCAGGGGCCGCTCGACCACGTGGAACACATGCGCGCCGTCTACCAGAAGCGGCGAGACGTGGTGGTATCAGGCTTCCAGGACATCGGGATCGAGCTGGAGCCGCCTCTGGGTTCCGTCTACGTGTGGGTCCCAACCCCAGGGGGCCGTTCCGCCGTCGCGTTCGCGGACGAGCTCCTCGACGAGGCGGCGGTCGTGGTAGTGCCGGGTACCGGGTACGGGTCGCACGGCGAAGGGTTCGTCCGGATCTCTCTCACAGTGTCGGATGCGCGGCTGGAGGAAGCGATGACGCGCATCCGTGACCGCTTGCGCTAGCGCCCTTTCTCTGGATGGCCGTCGTGCGGATTCGTCACCAAGGGATCGCCAAATCCTGTGAAGACCGG
>WNFZ01004093.1_pt1 | contig 23586 bp, 24 predicted proteins | sample 5400081 | NCBI WGS metagenome assembly WNFZ01 (sample SAMN13153365, study PRJNA577476) | soil metagenome | isolation source: 80 cm soil or saprolite under grassland replicate 1 | place: USA:California | collected 2016-06-15
GATCGTCTCGCAGGACAGCCCGAGCGGCGTCAGCCGAATCGGAGGTCAGGCCGGGACCCAGGCCCCGACCCTACGCCCGCACCACCGCAAAACCGCGGAAGCAGGGCCGGAAGCACTATCCACATTCTCCCTGCCGAATATTTGCGACTGTCAAGGTGGGCCGAGACCTCTGAATATCACGCCAGATCTTCCAGTTATGTGCCCTCGCAGCGGTCCGGCGGATCGGGCATAACCGGTGGCCACGGCTTCGCACTGCGCCAGACCTGTCTCCCGGCCGCGGCGCACCCCCGGTCGAACGCCACGCCAGCGGACGGTTCTGAGCGAACAAGTCCGTTCAGGCGGGGGCTCAGGAACAGCCGGAGCCCGACCCCACAGATCCTCCGCGTCCAATGCGAGACCGGCGAGCTCCGAAGCCGGCACGCCGAGCACCGAGACCGCTGCACGAGGACGGAAACGGATACCCACGACATTGCTTCCGGGGGGGAGCACCTCGACCCGCGGGCGGGTCCGCGGCCGCACGATCTGCGGGACCGAGCCCACCTTGCACAGGAATTCGACGCTTCCGTTCGGGAAGTTGCGGTGTATGAAAGGCGCCGTGCCAGGAGAAGCCCGCTGAATCCACACCCACGAGACCAGCCCCGCAAGCGCCTGAGACGGCCGCCGCTCCAGGTAGCTCGGTACAACAGGAAGCCGGACACTTACCTGCAAGCCTGCGCGGACTTCGTCCCTCCGGCCTGGCGTGCTCACCGTTGGGCCTGCGCCTGGCCGGGCGCCGGCGGGTCGAGGAACGTAGCGATCATCGGCGACAGCCACTCGCTTCGGTCGAGCATGCTGACGTGTGAGGTGCCGGGCAAGACCGCGAGCTGCGGGGTCGGGAGCCCGGCGAGATCGCCGGGTACTCCTCCGCCGGGGAGCCGGAACATCTGCACCGTGTGCTCGGGGCGGACGATGTCTGAGTCTCCGATTATGAGCATCGTGGGCGCCCTTACGCGCTGCACCTCCTCAGCCGGCCAGCCCGCGAACGTCCGGTCGAGCTCATTGACCCTGGCGGCCAGCGCCGGCCACGCGCCGGGATGGGGCGCCACGTTCCGGTAGGCCTGATGCCAGACCGAGCCGTCAAGGTGTCCGGCTGGCGTCTTTGTCATCGCGTCGAGGGCTTCTGGGTACAGACCCGCGCTGTCGAAGCAGGCGCCGCCTGCATAGACCAGCCGCCGCACCAGCCGCGGATGCCACATGGCGACTTGCAGGGCGACGGCGCCGCCCATGCTGTAGCCAACGAAGTCGGCGCTGTGGATGCCGAGCGTGTGCAGGAGGCCCGCGGTGTCTTCTGCCATCTGCTCGTAGGTCAGCGGTCGATCGACATCGGCGGTGTGGCCGTGGCCCTGGAGTTCGACGGCGATGACCTGCCGGATCGAGGCGAGGGCTGCCAGGAGCTCCCTGAAGCAGCTGTCGATGGTGCCCATGGCGCCGTGCAGCAGTACCAGCGGCTTGCCTTCGGCGTGGATCTCGTAGTACATCTCGAGTTCGCCGACGTGGGCCCGGCCAGCCGTGACGCTCTTTTTAGATCCGCGGTCATCGATAGAGCTCGCATCAAGGCTCCATTCCTGTGCGGGGGCGGCCGACGTGTGCATGTGCGCTGCCGCCGCACTCTGTCAAGCCCGCCCGTAGCACAGGACGACCACACCGGTGCGGAACGTTGTGGTGTCGGCGAGCTGGAGCTTGGTCGGCTGTTCACGGTCACGGAAGAGATGTTTTCCGCTGCCGAGCACGAGGGGAAAGACCCAGAGCCGGAAGTCGTCGATGAGACGGTGGTCCAGCAGCGTGTTGAACAGCTGGTTGCTCCCGTAGAGCAGGATGTCCTCGCCCGGTTGTTGCTTCAGCTTGGAGACTTCCGCGACGGCGTCTCCCCTGAGGACCCGGGAGTTGTTCCATTCAAGGTCGTCGCCCAGCGTCGAGGACACGACGTATTTGGGGAGGCTGTTCATTCGGGCGGCGAAGTCGTCCCCGGTCCTCGATGGCCACGAGGCGGCGAAGGTCTCGTAGGTCGATCGGCCAAGCAGGAGCGTATCCGCCGCGGACAGCCGCTCGTAGGCGTACTGCTCGTGCTCGTCGGTCCAGTACGGGAACGACCACTTCTCGGGCGCCTCCATGACGCCATCGACTGACATGTACATCTGCACCGCTATCTTCCTCACGGGCACCTCCTCGGTCTGGGCTTGGTCGCATTCGCAGCATGCCGACGGGTGACTATTGCTCGCCCCAAGTCGAGGCGCTCCATGACCCCGGCCGGGGAGCCGTAGCCGGTCGGAAGCCAGCGCCTGGGCCGGCTGGCGATCGCGTCCAGGCAGATGTTAGTTGCGATCTTGAACAGCCACGGGCGAAGCGATCGGCGGCCATCGAACCCGGGCAGCCCGCGCCAGGCCCGCAGCAGCGTGTCCTGGAGCGCATCGTCGGCGTCGTGCACCGAGCCGAGCATCCGGTAGCAGTGGGCGTGAAGTTCGGGCCAGTAAGGCCCGACCAGCCGGCCGAAAGCGTAGTCCTGTCCGCAGCGGGCCCCCTCGAGCAGCGCCCGCTCCTGCACGGTGGAGCCCGGCGAAGCGGCAGCCATGCGGCGAGTCTAGAAGACCACCCACGTGGGGCGATCCGGCCGGCCCCCATCGGGCGTCACCGATGAATCCGCGGCCGCGTAACGGTATTACGTGCAGACCCATCGATGCGCCTTGAGCGCACCCGATGCCAACGAAGGGTGCGTCACGACAGCGGCAGCGTTACGAGATGAAGGGCGAATCGTGGCGACGCGGAACGGGAGCGCCAGGTGGACTGGCGATCTGAAAACGGGCTCGATCGCGACGCCGAGACCGATGAGCACGATCACGAACCCGACCAGCGCCGAGACCGAGGTGACGGCCGTCAGCGCCCAGACGAGCAGGAAGCTGGTCATGATCGAGATTACCGCGATCACCAGCGGCACGATCGCAAGCCATGAAGCGAATACGAGCGCGAGCACCAGCAGCGCGCCCAACCCGCCCAGCAGCCCCTCGGCGAACAAGCCGAGGCCGCCCTTCTGCCCGCTTGAGGCGGCGAGCGCGTCGAGCCCGGTCAGGTGGACCGGTGCGCCTGCCACCTCAAGCCCGCGCAGCGCCGCGCGCGCTGCCTTCACCGCTTCCGGGCTCCGGCCGAAGCTTCCCGATTCCGGGGGCGGGTAGGCGACCATGAAGATCGTGCGGCCATCGCACGAAAGAAATGCGCGATCGCCGGTCGATGCGTAGGAGGCGACGCGGACGTGTGGAACCGCCCGCTCGATCCGGCTCGCGATCTCGGCGAGCCCCGACTTCACCGCGGGCGAGTCGATGCTCGTGCCGGGCGGCAGCGTCACGACCGGCACCAGCGGCGGGCTGTTACCTCCGTTTCCGAACATGCGCGTGATCGCCGCGTTGGTCTCGTAGCCCTCGCGGCCCGGCACGCTGAATTGGTCGCTGAGCGCCTTCCATGCTGGGCCCGCGCTCGCCATTCCGGCGACTGTGAGGATCAGCCACGAGATGGCGACCAGGCGGCGTTCCCCGGCGTTGGGTAGGCGCCGGAACGCGGCACCGGCGGCGTCAGGAACGATCGATGATTTGGGTCCTCGAGCGGTCTCTACGGCGCGCTTGCTGAACCACTTGCGTTCCACGGAAGTCAGCCTCCCTGTCACATCAGCTGGGTCCCCGATAGGACGAACTGGAAGCGATCAAGAGGACAGTCCACCGCGACACTCGCGGCCAAGCCGGGCTCTGCGACGCCATACGATCCGACAACCGCGCTGCATGGCTCCTCCGTTTGGTCGACGATCACCTTGGACTGTTCCCCGCGCCGCTAGGAATCGGCCCAGCAACCGTTAGGAGGCGCGGCACCGCCGCGGTTTGCAGTCGGCTCCCCGGGTCACGGCGGCGGGGTCAGGTTCGGGGTGCGGGCGCCCTGCTCGCGTGCGACCGTGGCGGCGGCCTGCCGCGCCGCCCGGGCCTCCTCGTCGCGGCCCAGGGCGTCCAGGGCCAGGCCGCGCAGGTGGTGCAGCCGGGGTGTCTCGAAGCCGCCGCCGCGGCGGACACACTCGGCGAGGGCCGCGTCCAGCAGGGCGAGCGCCGCCCGGGGGTCGTCGAGAGCGAGGAGCACCTCGGCCTGCAACCCCTGGTGGAAGGGGGTCAGGATGCGCTGCCCCGAGCGGTGGTGCGCGGCCAGGCCGCGTTCGATGGCGGCCAGTCCGGCCTGGGGTTCTCCCTGCCCGGCCTGCGCCCAGCCGAGGGGGATCGCGGCGTCGCCTGCCAGCAGCGGGAAGCCGTGCTTCTCGGCGATCTCGCTCGCCCGGGTGGCGGCCGCCCGGGCAGCCTGCCGGTCGCGTCTCAAGGCGGCCAGCCGGGCGTGGAAGCTGTGGACGAACGCCACCAGGTACGGCTCTCCGGTGGCCTCGGCGGCGTGCACCGCCCAGGCGACCTGCCGTACCGCGCCCGCCGCATCACCCATCAGGCAGGCGGCGAGCGCATCGTAGGAGGCCGCCATCGCATCCGGCCGGGAGCTCGCGGGCGGACCGCGCAACACGGCCGGGGGGACCGCGCCGGCGTCTTGCCACGCCGCCAGCGCGGCCGCGAAGTGTCGTCGAGCCGTCGCCAGCTGCCCCCGGTAGAAGGCCACGATACCGACCCCCAGGTGCCCGCTGGCCAGGGCAGACCGGCCGGGGACATGACGCGCCTGCGCCAGCGCCGCGTCGTTAAGCTCGCCGGCGGCGACCAGATCCCCCCGCACCACCGCCGTTGCGCTCAACCCCCACAGGGCGGTGAGCAGGTCACCGCGCCGGTCCAGCCGCTCGGCCAGCATGCGGGCATGATCGAACGCCTCCCGAGCCGCGGGCGTGTAGCCGTGGCGGGCGGTGCGCAGCGAGCCCAGCCGGATGTGGACGCCGAGGTCGACGCCGGGCGGCGCCTCGCCCGGCGGCCGGGACCGCAGGAGGGTCGACGCCCGCTCCAGCAGCACCTCGGCCTGCTCATAGGCCAGGCCGGCCCACGCCACGTCGGCGGCTCGCGCCTGCGCACGCAGCGTCGGCTCGACCTCGCCGACGGGCAGCGACGCCCACCGGTGCTCGGCGACCGCCGCGGCGTGCTCGTCGTCCTCGCCGTACGCGTCGAGCAGCGCCGCCGCGATGCGCTCGTGCAGCCGCGCCCGGTGCACCGGCGACAGGTCGCCGGCCAATGTCTGATGGACCAGGGCGTGCGCAAACCGGTACGTGCGCGCCTTGTCGGCCACGACGGTCAGCAGCCCGTCGACCACGGCCGCGTCCGCCGCCTCCAGAGCTAGGTCGCCGTCCAGCCGGCACAGCCCGCCCACCAGGCGAAGGTCGACCTCGCGGCCGATCAGCGCCGCGGTGTCCAGCAACGCCCGGGCGGCGGGCGGCAGCCGGGCCACGCGGCGGCGGACCACGTCGCGGACCCCCGCCGGTACCGGCCCGTCCGCCAGACCCGCCGGGTCGTCGAGCCGCAGCAGTTCGGTCACGAAGAACGGATTGCCCTCGGTACGCCGATGCGCCGCCGCGGCCACGTCGGGGGCGGGCGCGGCGCCGGTGCGCGCCCGGATCAGGCTGGCGACCTCGCCGATATCCAGGCCCCGCAGCGCCACCCAATCGGCCCCGGGAAGCCGCGCGAGAACACCCAGCGTGTTGGTCAAGCGGGGGGCGTACGCAAGGTCGACCTCACGGTAGGTGCCCAGCACCAGGATGCGCGCGCCGGCCAGACGCGCGGCGAGGAACTCCAGCGCCGCGAGGGACCCCTCGTCGGCCCACCGCAGGTCGTCGAGGACCAGCAGCAGCGGCCGGTCGCGCGCCCGCTCGCCCAGCAGGTCGGCCAGGGCCCGGTTGAGCTGCCCGCGGGCGACCTGCGGGTCCAGGCGCCCACGCTCCGGCACCAGCCCGGCGATGTCGCGGTCGTCGCCAGCGGCGCGGAGGACCTGCGCCCAGGGCCACAACGGCGGCGCACCCCCACCTTCCACGCAGCGGCCCCACACGGCCAGGAAGCCCCGCGCGGCGGCCTCGATGGTGACCTCCTCCGCGAGCCGGGTCTTGCCGACCCCCGGCTCGCCCTCCACGAGCACCACCCGGCCCGGCCCGGCCCGGGTGACGCTCAGGTGGGCCCGAAGCACCGCCAGCTCCGCCGCCCGGCCCACGAACGGGGCGGGACCGCCACCCGGCCGGTGCGCAGCGCAGGATGCGGCGGGCAGGACCGCTTCCAGCGCCGGATCCTGCCGCAGCACCTGCTCGTGCAGGCGCCGCAGGCCGACACCCGGGTCGAGGCCGTGACCCTCGGCCAGACGCCGGCGCACCTCGGTGAACACGTCCAGGGCCTCCACCTGCCGACCCGCCCGGTACAAGGCGACCATCTGCAGGCCCCGCAGCCGCTCCCGCAGCGGATGCCCGGCGGCGACCGCCGCCAGGTCGTCAACCACCTCGTCGTGGCGACCCAGCGCCAGCACCACCTCGGCGTGGTCCTCGACCGCGCTCAACCGCAGGCCGTCCAGGCGAGCCCGCTCGCGCGCGGCGATCCCGGTGAGATCCGCCAACGCCGGGCCCCGCCACGGCGCCCCGGCCTCCCTGAACATCCCGTCCGCAGCCAGCAGATCACCGGCAGCGCGGGCCTGCCGCGCCTGCTCAACCAGCCGCTCGAAGCGCAGCCAATCAACATCCTCCGGGGCCACCTGCAACGCGTACCCCGGCGCCCGCCAGACCAGAACCCGGGCCGGCTCGCCCGGCCGCCGATCCGGCTCCAGAGCACGGCGCAGGTTCGACACATACGCCTGCACGGTCCCGGTCGCCCGGGCCGGCGGATCGTCCCCCCACAGGCCGTAGACCAGCTGTCGCATCGACACGACCCGGTTGGCCTCCAGCACCAGCAGCGCGAGCACGCCACGCTGCACCGGCCCGCCCAGCGCCACCGCGCGCTCGCCGTCCACCACCTGCAACGGGCCCAGCACCCTGAACTCCATCCTCGCCTCTTTCACAGCGCCACTTTCAGCCCGGGGAGCCGCCGTCCGCGTGGAATGGCTCCGCATCGTCTGGTCTGCTGCGGGGCGTAGGGACCGGACGGTGGGTGCCGGTGGAGCGTCACGCCGCCCGTTAGGTTTGGGTCACCGCAGCCACCGCCTCGATCTCCAGCAGGATATCCAGTCGGAATAGGCCCGCCACCCGCACCAGCGAGCTGGCCGGCGGCCGCTCCGCGTCGACGAACTCGTCGCGGACGGCTCGGATTATGGGAAGCGCCGAGGTGTCGACGACGAAGATCGTGAGCTTGAATACGTCCTGCCAGGTCGCGCAGCCGGCCTGGAGTGCGGCTCCGACGTTCTGCATCACCAGGCGCGTCTGCGCCTCCCAGTCCCCGGCGGACACCGCTGCTGGGAGCCGGCCGATGCTCCCAGCTACAGGACGGGTCATTCCGCAAACTCGAATCGTGGTGAGGACTGGCTCAGGATCATGGTCTTTGGGGTGACGGACCAGATGACGGTGAGTTCACCAGCAATCGCGGCTATGAGGTTCTTTACATCTGTGGGTGCAGAGCTATGCATCGCTTCCGCGACGATCAAGCTGGCAGTTGTCGTGTCCCGGACGGCGGAATAGCTGCTCTGCCGGTTTGTCCATCGCCGGGCGTGTGCCCGCCGCGCGCTGTCGGCGAAGATCACCTCATGAGCATCGGGTTTCTCTATTCCGCCGGAGAAAGTGCGGTAGCTCTCGTCGCCGTCCGCATACCGGACTTCGATGTATCCTGTGATCTCGGCGACATCGAAAACGGCCACTGGAATAGCGAAGGCAAGTGAAATCGCATTACAGAGATCGATCAGGGGATGGATCTGCTGGAGAGAATGCTCTTTTCTGAAGCGTCGCAACAGCGACTCAGAGGCGCACCGGTACTGCGTGGGCTTGAGTCCCATCCTGGAAAATGCGCGCCGCCAAGCCCGTATTTCGGGTAGCTCACCCTCTGAGGTGCTGGCGAGCCGCGAGCGTGCAATTGCATTGAACGGAGCAACCCGCGAGCCAACGGAAACGTCCCTGGTCATTATTTCGGCAAACAGGACACCAGGAACAAGCTCCGGATAGTCAGTCCAGATTTGACTCGAATGACGAAAATACATTAGGTGGCCTCGCCATCGCTGACGAGCCCGAGGTCGTAACCGTCACATACGGGTCCATCGCGCACCTGGCGGTGCTTGGCGATTGTCCGGTTGAAAGTGCCGGGGGCGGTGCCCATCTGGCTACGCGGCGGCGCTTGACGCATCCCGACCGCAGCGGCACTGGGGCCGCACCGGCCAGGCACCGGCCGTGACCAGAGGCCGACTGCCAGCCCGGGGATTACGACGAGGACACCGGCCCAGACAAGGGGACCCGGTGCACGGCTGCCCATCACGACGCCCGTTATGGCCGCCGAAACCGGTGCGATACCGGTCAGCAGGCCGACCCGTCCCGCCCCGAGGGAGGCGACGGTGGAATACCACAAAACGAAGGCGACCGCGGTCACCATGATGGCCAGGTACGCCACTGCGGCCCAATCAGCCGCGGTAAGCCCAGCGACGGCACTCGTGCCCTCGGTGACGGCGCTGAGTACTGCCAGCATGACGGTGCCGATCCAAACCGAGTGCAGGGAAACTCCCCAGGCGCCGTGGCGGGGCAGTACCGGGACGGCCAGAAGCGTGAATGCGGACTCGCAGAGCAGCGCGACCGCCGCCCACGCGACGCCGACCGCGTCGGTGCTGCCTGCGCCCTCCACCAGCCCGCTCCCGGCGGTGACCGCCAGCGCCGCGAGCAGAATCTGGCGGCGAGGTGTTTGGCGTTCCAGCAGCGGGCCGATGATGCCGAGCACGATTGGCACACACGCTACGGCAACCGCGATGACGGCCGGTTCGGCGTGCGCCACACCGCGGACGATGGCGACGTTGAACAACACCAGCCCGCTAGCCGCGACTCCCGCTAGCCACAGCCACTCCGGCCCGCGCGGTCGCGGGACCGGGATGCGGGCTGACCTGGCTATGGCGAACAAGACGAGGGTGGCAGCGGCGTAGCGGATCGCTTGGGCGGTGAACAGCGGGGCGGCGACCAGCGTGCGGGATACCCCGACGCTGCCCCCGACCAGCGTCATGGCGGCAACGCCCGCGGCAAGACTCCGGATCCTGGGCCGGCTGAGGGTAGTGGCGGTGTCCACGCCTTTCACCCTGCCGACACAATGGTCTGATGGGTAGGTCCAATACGAGACCGGGCGACCAGTCCATACCGGGGAGTGACTTCCTTCAGCTGAGCATCGGCGATGCGCCGGTGGGCGGGCTATCCGCTTGGCTGGCTCAGCGGCTTCGGCTCGCGATATCGGATGGCCGCCTGCCGGTAGGCAGCAGGCTGCCAGCCACGCGGGTCCTAGCTGGGGACCTGCGCGTATCTCGTGGCGTGGTCACCGAAGCCTACCAGCGCCTGATCGAAGATGGGCAGGCCGCCGGGCGCGGCAGGGGCGGAACGATCGTCGTCGCTGCCCCCATCGCGGCACCGGCGGCAGCGCGGCAGACCCTTCCCGCCAGCCAGCCGCCCAGCGCCGTCTTCGCCGCCCCGCCCAGCGCCGACGTCTTCGACTCGCTGCGAACGATTCCCGCCCGGATCGATCTGTCGCCCGGCGTGCCTGACCTGGCTGCGTTCCCGCGAACCGCGTGGCTGCGCGCCGAACGCTCAGTACTCAGTGACCTCTCGCCAGCCGACTTCGGATACGGAGATCCGCGGGGAGCACCGGCGTTCCGTCTCGCGGTTGCGAACTGGCTAGCCCGCAACCGGGGGATCAGGGTAAACCCGGATGAGGTGATCATCGTCGCCGGCGTCGCGCAGGCGCTCGGACTGCTCGCGCAGGCGCTCCGCCACAACGGGATCGGCGAGGTCGCGGTGGAAGACCCGGGATCGCTCGGAACCCGGCAACTTCTGCAGAGCTGGCAGCTGGACACATCGCCGATCCCAGTCGACCCCGCAGGACTTCGAGTCGGCGAGCTACGCGCCAGCGGCGCTCCGGCGGTCCTGCTCACCCCGGCGCATCAGTTTCCAACCGGGGTGGTCCTCGATGGCCAGCGGCGTCGCGAGCTGATGCAGTGGGCCAACGACGGCGGGCTGATCATCGAAGACGACTACGACGCCGAACACCGCTACGACCGGCCACCGGTTCCCGCGCTGCGCTCGATACTTGCCGAGCACGTCTGCTACGCCGGCAGCGTGTCCAAGATTCTCGCCCCTGCGCTCAGAGTGGGGTGGGTCCTCGCGCCGCGGAAGTACCGGGACGCCGTGGTAACCGCCAAGCGCAACGCCGACCTCGGTAGCGCTGTGCTGCCACAGCTGGTTCTGGCAGAGCTGATGGAATCCGGCCAGATGGAACACCAGCTCCGCATGCTCCGCAGACGCCACCGCCGCCATAGGGACGCGATGATCGATGCGATCCGAACACACCTTCCCCGCGCACTCGTGCACGGCACCGCGGCTGGCCTGCACCTAATGATCACCTTCGAGGCCACCTTCGCCGATAGCGACCTAGCTGCCGCGTCGCTCGCGCGCGGCGTGAAAGTACAGCCCCTGTCCTGGCACACTCAGCGCCCAAGCCAACCGGGACTCGTCCTCGGTTACGCCGCACGCACACCGACCGACATCAGCGAAGGGATCGCAACGCTCGGCGATGTTTTGCGGCGACTGCCCAGAGCCGCCGGAAACCACGATGGCCGGAAAGCCACGGAAGCTCCGCTTCCACGTGCAGGAAGTGGGCACTGACATCCGGGCCAGTGCGGCGGATCGCCTGGGCAGAGGAGGAAAACCTACGGGTGTTGCTCGTCCCCTCGCTGGCGCGCCGACCGCTGTAGTAGGAAGTCTCCGGTGTGGCCTGCTGACCGCCCGCCCGCGGCCGCTGGCCAGGCCGGGCCGCTCGCGCCGATGACATGCCACCCCGCGCAGCCGTGGTGTAGCTGCCGGTGGCTGTCTTTTAGTCCCAAACGGCTGCCGCAGCCTGTCACCGTGCGGCCAACATGCCGCCAACGTGCCGCTGGATCGTTGCATGACCGCTCGTGGCTGTGATGGATCCCTGCACCGCTGGGCGGCCGCCGGGAACTAGTGGGGATCGCGTCTGTACTGGTAATTGCCGTTATCCTCGGGGCGACTCGTACGGAACTCGTACGAGATATACCGCAAGAACAGCGACGTTTCATGGTTCTGTAACTCCTTCTTGAGTCGCGCGGGACAGAATGCCGGACATGCCAGGCGGGCGAATATCTGCCGCACAGACTTCTGCCACAAACCGACCACATGACTCGTCTCCGCCTCGCGTTTCGCACCTCATGACGCCTGGATGATCTCTTCCGTTACCCGCGGATGTACTTGCCGGGCGCATCGCCGAGCACCGGGTAACGGTCGCTGCCCATCGGCGGCGCTGGGCCGGCCGCGTCGGCGCGTTCTGCAGCCCATGCGGACCAGTCCTCCCACCAAGAGCCGCTGTGCTTGATGGCTGTGGCGCGCCAGTTCGCGGCGGTGGCAAGGTTCTGGTCGGCCACCTCGTACCAGGGTTTCGGGCTGGGCGGGTTGACGATTCCGGCAATGTGGCCCCCGCTGGAAAGCACATACCGGACGGTGCCGCCGAGCAGGCGCGTCGCCTTGTACGAGGTCTGCCAGGGCACGATGTGGTCGTTAATGGCCCCAACGATGTAGGTGTCGCTCTTGATCGACGATAGCGAAAGCTGCTGGCCAGCCAGTTCAAGCTGGCCACGGGCGAGCTGGTTGTGCATATAGAGCGAGCGGAGGTAGAAGGCGTGCATCGCCGCGGGCATCCGGGTGCTGTCGGCGTTCCACGCCAGGATGTCGAACGGGGGCGGGTTCTGGCCCATCAGCCAGTTCGACACCACATAGCTGAAGATCAGCTCATTGGCACGCAGCGCATCGAATGTCGCGGCCATCTTGGAGCCCTCGAGGAAACCCGTGGCGGCCATCTCCCGTTCGAGCCGCGAGATGGTCTTCTCGTCGGTGAAGACACCGAGCACACCGGGCTCGCTGTAGTCGAGCATCGTATTGAGCAGTGTAACCGAGCCGATCCTGTCGTCACCTTCCTGCGCGAGGTAGGCGGCGAGCATCGCGGTCAGGGCACCCCCGAGGCAGAGCCCGACAATGTCGATCTTGCTGGCACCGGTGATGTCTGCGACCACGTCAAGCGCGGCGCGTGGGCCGCTGATGAGATAGTCGTCGAGGGTCACGTCGCGCATGCTCGCGTCTGGGTTGCGGTAGGAGATCGCAAAGACGGTGTGGCCGTGCTGAATGGCCCACTCGAAGAAGCTCCGCCCGGGAGCCAGGTCCATGATGTAGTACTTGTTGATCCACGGTGGGCTTGCGAGCAGCGGGATGGCGTGGACCTCGTCGGTCTGCGGCGCGTACTGGATGAGCTCGATGAGCTCGTTGCGGAAGACGACCTTGCCCGGGGTCGCCGCGAGATTCACGCCGAGCTCGAAGGGCCGCCTATCGACCTGGCGCGGGCGCCCACGGTTGTTCGCCAGGTCGTCGAGGAAGTTGCGCGCCCCGCGGACCAGGCTCGCCCCGCCGGTCTCGAACGCCCGCTTGATCGCTGCCGGATTGGTGGGCAGGAAGTTCGTGGGGGCGGCCGCGTCGAATAGCAGGCCCGCCGCGAGCTTGGCTTTGCCATCGGCTACCGGGTCACCGCGCCCCGCCGCGAGCAGGTCATCCGACAGCCGCCGGCTGGCGAGGTAGGTCTGCCGTACGGCGAAGTACGCGGGATTGTCCTCCCAGGATGGGTCCGAGAACCGTCGGTCCCGTTCGGTCGGTATGGGTGGCGGTGTCGGCTGTCCGAACCACAGCCGGGCGGCGGCCGCCCCGACACCTGCGAGGCTGGTGGAGAAGCGCAAGACTGCGGAAGCGACCTCGACGGGGTGACTCGCCGCCCGCGCCATGACCGCGATCATCGATTGGCTGAAGCCCGTCATGTCAAGCCGGCCGATGAGGTCGGCCTCCGGGGCTAGCGCACCGGCAGCCTCCTCAGCGGCCTGCCATGCCGTTTCCTGGGCACTCACCGGCACCTCGACTACACGCGCTCGAAGATCGCTGCGATGCCCTGCCCGCCGCCTATACACATTGTCACGAGCGCGTACCGTCCGCCGGTTCGTCGCAGCTCATACAGCGCCTTCACGGTGAGGATTGCACCGGTGGCGCCGATCGGGTGGCCTAGGGAGACGCCGCTGCCATTCGGGTTGGTCCGCTCCGGCGGCAGGCCGAGCTCGCGCACGACGGCGAGTGCCTGCGCTGCGAAAGCCTCGTTCACCTCAAAGAGGTCGATCTCATCGATCTTGAGCCTTGCCCGGTTGAGGACCTTCTGCACGGCGGGTACCGGGCCCATTCCCATGATCCTGGGCTCGATCCCGGCGTGGCTGTAGGCGACCAGGCGTCCCAGCGGCTGAAGCCCACGGTTGCCTGCGAACACCGCATCGCCGAGCAAGACCGCGGCAGCGGCGTCGTTGATTCCTGAAGCGTTGCCGGGCGTGACGGTGCCGTCATCGGCGAAGGCCGGCCGCAGTTTCGCCAGATCGTCTACGGTCACGTCGGGCCGGACGTGCTCGTCCGTGGCAACCGACGTGGTGCCCTTCCTCGTGCGCACCTGTACGGGGGTGATCTGCTCGTCGAAGTAGCCGGCTTCCGCGGCGGCGGCTGCGCGCCGGTGGCTCTCCACGGCCAGCGCGTCCTGGTCAGCACGCGAGACGTGGAACTCGGTCGCGACATTCTCCGCGGTAACGCCCATGTGGCAACCGTCGAATGGGTCGGTGAGCGCGCCGACCACGGCGTCGATCGCGACGCCGTCGCGCATGCGCTGGCCCCAGCGCAGGCTTGGCAGCCAGTACTGGCCGCGGCTCATCGACTCGGCACCGCCCGCCACCGCGACCTCGGTATCACCCAGCCGGATGGCCTGCGCCGCGGAGATGATCGCCTGTAGCCCGCTGCCGCAGAGCCGGTTCACGGTGAACGCGGGTGTTTCGACCGACAGGCCCCCGTTGACCGCCGCGACCCGGCTTAGGTACATGTCACGGACCTCGGTATGGATCACGTTGCCGAAGACAGCGTGGCCGACCTCGGACGGCTCCACCCCTGCCCGTGCGACAGCCTCGCGCACCACCTGGGCGGCAAGATCGCATGGTGGGATGGTCGACAGGCCTCCCCCGTATTTGCCGATCGCGGTCCGTACCGCAGATAGGACCAGGACCTCGGGCTGCTCACCCATGGATTTTCTCCTCACATATCAAGGCCACCGTTGACGCCCCAGACCTGGCCGGTGATGTACGACGAGGCGTCGGCAGCTATGAAGTGCACGACGCGCGCAATCTCTTCGGGTCGGCCAAGCCGACGGACGGGAATCTGGCCTCTGATCCTGTCCAGCACTTTTTGGGGCACGTGGTCGAGCATCTCGGTCGCGATGAACCCCGGCGTGACAGTGTTGATGGTCAGCCCTATGCTGCCGTCGGTGATCTTGCCGGCCCTTTCGAGCATGAACGCTGCCTCTCTGGCGAGGGTCTTCGTCAAGCCGAACAGCCCAGACTTCGACGCCGCGTAGTTCGCTTGGCCGATATTCCCCATCTCACCGATGACCGAGGAGACGTTGACAATCCGGCCGCTACCCCGCTCGACCATGTGCGGGAGCACGGCCTTGGACATGAAGAAGGCGCCGGAAAGATTGACGGCCAGCACCTTGGTCCAATCCTCAACGGTCATCTTGAGGACAGTCTTGTCGATCGTGATGCCGGCATTGTTGACGAGGATGTCGACCCTGCCATGCTGCTCGAGGACCTCGGAGATGACCCGCTCGCAGTCCTCCGGCACACTGACGTTGCCCTGGTGAACGCTGACCGGCGTCTGCTTGCCGAACGTCGAGCGGAATTCGTCCACAAAGCGCCCCGCGGCTTCCACGTTGCGGGAGTAGCCGGCGCCGACCGTAGCGCCTTGCGACGCAAGGCTGCGGCAGATTGCCGCACCGATGCCCCGAGTGCCGCCCGTGACCAGCGCGACCCGGCCCCCGAGCTTGGCCCCGATCAGACCTGTCGGCCTGGCCTCAGGAATACTGGTCGTCTCGGTGGAGGCGGTCATGGCAATCTCCTCAGCGCAGCGGTTTACCTAATGTTGAAAAGAGCAGCGGTTCGCCTAGGCTGCTTCATCTGCGGCCGCATGGAAACGGGCCCAACGTCCCGGCCAACAGCCGAAGGTCCCGGGGCATGCCAACGTAGGCATCCACGGCACGCGCGCCGGTAAGTCGTCGCGGCGTGCGGGCGCCCAGTATGCAGAACGGTTGGCACGTCGTGGCACGCCGCACGCACGCCGACGCCCGGCGCGGATTGGCGGTCAGGTCGTGCCCGGGGCACGGTCGCCTGGGGCCGGCGCGCCGCTGATGCGGCGTCGGCCTGCACCTCCTGAGTGACGCACTTCACGGACCTGCCGCGTGAGGATTGCTTGGGAAATCAACCATTGCTTGATAAAGTTAGCAAAACAAAGACGCTGAGGAGGACAAGATGAGTGACGCACGCGCCTTCGGTCAGGAGCTGCAGAGCCAGGTTCTGGACACGGTCCGCAAGAGCCAAGAGGCAGTTGTCGACGCGCTGAAAGCCTGGGCTGACGCGATCCAGTCGATAACGCCGCCGCTGCCGACGGTGAGCCCGGCTGTGGCCGACAAGCTGCCGAAGCCAGAGGAACTGGTAGCCAGCGCCTACGACTTCGCCGAGAAGCTGCTCGCCAGCCAGCGGAAATTCGCCGAGGATGTGCTCCAGGTGACCGGGTCGGTCACAGCCAGGAAGAATGGCTCCCCGAAGAACTGACCCTGCCGTTCGCGGCGAACCCAGCTTCACGGGTCCGCCGCGAACGCACGCGCCCACCCTGCAGTTAGCTCGTAGATGAATATCGCTTCGGCCATACCGGGACAGCCGTGACAGATCCGTGGGATGCGCAGGTGGAAGCCCTCGGCGCCTTCATCCGCAGCCAGCGTAAAATCGCCAACCTTTCCCTTCGCCAGCTCGCCGAGCTGACGAACCTTTCGAACCCGTACCTGAGCCAGATCGAGCGCGGGCTGCACCAGCCCTCCGTGCGGGTCCTGAAGCTGCTGTCCGACGCCCTCAACGTGTCCGCCGAGACACTGCTGACACAGGCAGGCCTGCTGAACCCGGACGACTCCGGCGGCTCTGCGGGGCCGGACGGCGCTGCGCCCGTGGAGGGCGCCATCCGCGCCGACAAGCGCCTCACCGACGAGCAGAAGACGGCCCTTATAGCCGTATATCAGAGCATGCTGCGGTCCTAGTCGAAGGGCTGGCCCTCATGGGCCTGCCCGCCGGGCAGGCAGTCCCAGATGGATGGCCACCGGCCCGCGCAAGCGGGCGCGCAGAACCCGGCCTACATGTCGGCTCGCCCACCGCCCCACCTGGGCGAACACGCCGCCGGCGCTGACGTGAATCCCAAGGAGGGTTTCCTGAACCGTGAGATCTGTGGCTCGCCCGAACCAGGGTCACCCGCATCCTCATGGTATCTCTCGCACCACTTCGGCCGGATCCTTATTCTGCCGCAGGCCCTGGAATCTGGGCTGGCGGAGCAGCCAGCGATATACCGTTGCTAACCCACATCTTTGTTCGTGAGACCCCGAGCGAGCGCATGCTGCAACGCTCTGACTCTGTCGCCTCCGACAGCCGCCAGGGTGGACCTAGCCGAAACACCGGCACTCACCAGTCAGCAGCTCCCAGCCTGCGCGTGAACGAAGCAGCGGCCCTTCCCTCCCCGCAGGTTTTGTTGCTCCCCTCCTTTTAAAGGGCCTTCGACGCTGGGCTCCGGCCCGGCCCGTTTCCAGGCCCGACCGCCAGCCTGCTACCGGGCTCCCAGCCGCGCGGCGACGGCGACGTTGGCTCCGCCTTCCGCCATCGCCCAGCACCTCCTCGGCCAGGACGGACTGTCCTCGCCACGTGGCTTACCGACGCGCCCGACCGATGGGCACTCACCTCAAATAGTTCTGTAGCTTCTCAGTTTATAGGAACGCTTATTCGCCACTACTTTGCGGGCACCCGAGTAGTTCATGCGCATCCGGGCTAGTGGGATGCTCACGTTAAAGCGTCTGCGACTTGCTCGTCGTTCCAGTTAAGTCGCGCGGCACGTTCGGCGGCATCGTAGGGGATCAGCAATTCGCCGCCGAGCCAGTCCGCTTCTTGCTCTTTGTCCTGGCTGAAGGCCGGGCAACCGTCACTGGTCAGCAGCACCTGACTGAACTCGTGTTCCAGCACGAGGTGTGACATCTCGTGGCTGACGCTGTTACGGCGCCGCCTCGGGTCGTGGCCGTCGTTATCGAGTATGAAACGCTTGTGACCGATCGGCACGAGGGCGGCAGAGAATACGGCCGAGTGTCCTTGTGTGTAATGCGCCGCCGCTTCACGCGCCGCCTGGTCCTCGCTGAGCTCACCGAGCCGGAACACCCGAATACCGTACTCATCGGCAAGTGCGTAAGGATCGAACTGCTCATACGCGTCGAGGCCTAGCTCCGCCCGGAGTTCAAGGGCGAGCTTTCGCGCTTCGATCTTGAATCCCCGCCGCATGTGTTACTCCGGCCGTTCCATCCTGAGCCGTCGAACGGCCACGCTGATGAGGTCCTCAAGATATTTTGCGTCCTTTTCATCGAGATCACGTCTTGCCCGCAGCAGTGGCGCCAGCTGAGCAACCAGGTCAGGTTCCTCCCTCGGCGCCTCGTCATCGGCGATGAGGAAGACATCGGCGGGCTGGCCCAGCCAGTGCACGAGTGCGGCGAAGGCGTCAACGTCGGGCCGCTGCCCGTTCGCGAGCCGGGTCATCGTCGAGGGGCTGACCCCGACCTCCTTGGCGAGCTGCCGCCAGGAGAGCTTCCCCGCCTTCCGCTGGGCATCAAGCGCCGCGTACAGCGCGTCGGTATCCAGCCTGTCTCGTACCAACGTCCCCACCACCACTTGTTCGATATTTGACGCAACGTTTGACATTAGCCGCATCACGAGTCTAGCCTTGATCGCGGCAGCGTTTGAGATCAGACGCACTGTATCGCAAGTTGTTCACCCCTCGCGGTGTGGGTTCAGCGGACGGGCATCGCGGGTGCGTGGAGATGAATCAAGGAGAACAAGATCATGACTGATGGCTCACGACAGCTGCCAGAGCACCGTTGACGCTGTAGTGAACATGAGCGTGACGCCCGAACCGTGGAGAGGAACACGATGGGATACGCATCCTCTTCCAGCGCCAGCTCGCCGCCTGCGGCACCCTTCCTGCGCCCGTTAAGCCGCCGCACCGTCACCGCGGCGGCTTCGCGCTGGCGGTCGGATTGCACACTCCAACGGATCTTTGTGCATGTGGTATCCGGATGATCCATCCGAGCGCCGTTGGACCCGGCGCGACGGAGCAGCAACCCTTCTCGGACACGTCGTGGCACACCTGATCCGCGAGGAATGGTGGCGCCGCACCGGTGAATGGGCGGGAGCCGAGGCATCCCATTAAATGTAGATTCCACTGTCAGTGATACCGAGCCGACGGCGGCGTGAGCACTGAGATTCTCTCCGCTCACCTCCGCACCGGACCAGCTGATCACATAGCTCATCATGACGGACACCGGTATTCCCACCGCTGCGGCACCGATCGACCTCGGCGCCATCGCGGGCCATGTGACCACCGCTCCAGGTTAGGAGGCCAAGATGGTGCTGGCTGCGATCTTGTCCGGGGCGTTTCTCGCTGGTCTGGTAGCCGCCGGGATCAACATTCTGCTCGCTCGCCGCAAGAGCCGCGAGGAAGAACGGAACAGGCTGCGCACAACCTTCGCGGCGGCGTTCGCCGCCTATAGCGCCTACAAGGAGTTCCCATACGCTATTCGCCGGCGCCGCGCCGACATCCCAGGTGAAGAACGTATTCGCCTGTCCGAGGCGCTCCGCGCGATCCAAGCCGACCTCGCCTACCACGTCGCGTGGACTGCGGCGGAGTCCCGCACCGTAGGCGAGGCCTACGCCAACCTCATCCAAGAGGTTCGCCGGGCCGCCGGAGTTGCCATGCACGATGCATGGAAAGCGCCGCCCAACGACTCCGATGACACCATGAACATCCCACCCACAGTGGTCGACCTCAGTTCGCTGGCACCCTATGAAGCCGAATACATCGAGGCCGTGCGCACACATCTACGGGCGCTCGCACCGTGGTGGGCTCGATAAAACACCTGTGAAGACGCCACCGGAAAGCGTGGACGCTGCGCCTAGGCTTGCCATCGTCGGCAATTGATCCAGCCAGGTCTGATGCCATCGGAGTGCCTGGCGGGGAGGTCGGATGTGCCTGGGCTGCCATTTTCTCAGGATCATTGGGGTCGCGGCTCGTACAGAGTGGTCGGGCGGTCCGCAAAGTCAGGCACTGCGCGGACCTCTCCCATACTTGCTCTGAGCTGCGGTTACGCTGCCCCGGTTTGCAGACTTCTCCGGAGATTCTCCGTGCATCTTCCGCTGGACTTACCGGCGCGGCATGTGAGCCACTCCAGCCCGGCGCGAACGGCCGCATCGGATCAACTACTTGCACTCAGAACGATGCGAGGCTCTGCCCATCAGCGCCATCGCCCGCCACCACAACCGGGGCCGCGACCTGTTCATCACGGCATCGCGCAATAGTGACATTCGTCACGTCCAACACCGGCAAGGGCCGGCCGATGCCGCCAAGAGCTGCGGTCATCGTGCGGTCAAACAATCTCGAAGCCACCTCGCCGTACTGGCGAAGTGGCCTCTGACCTGCGCGTTCTTGTCGGGACGGCGGGATTTGAACCCGCGACCCCTTGACCCCCAGATACCGGACAGCCGTCCTTCTCCCCCGTTCCTGGCCATGTCACAGGCATGATCACGTCTTTGGGGGTGTCCTCCAGTCCCCTGCTGTACACGCGGGTTGCTGTACTTTCGCGCTGTATGACTGAGTTGCGGTAGCCAACCAGACTCATCATGACTACTACCACACGGAGTTGACCTTCGTCGCGTGGACGGTGGCGATGACCCAGGAGCGGCACCCATCCCTCCTGCTGTACGTGACCACCTCGATGCGAACTACTGGCGGCGTGGTCGATCCCGGTCGTTCGCGCACGTGCGATAGTCGCATCGGTCGGCCCACGATTGCCGGATATTTGCTTGGCAGCGCTTGAACTGACCCGCACATGGCAAACGGCGGCAAGGGAAGCGGCAGGACCGCGGTGGAAGCCCGTCCGGCTCTCCCCCAGCGGCATCCAGTCGGACGACCTCGTTTTCACGACCGCGACAGGCACAAACCGCGATCCTAGAAACTTCAACCGCAGCTTCAATATGCGCTGCGACAAAGCTCGGGTCCGGCGCATCCGCGTACACGACACCCGCCACACGTGCGCCTCGCTGCTGGCCGCGCTCGACGTGCACCCGCGCGTGGCAATGGCGATCCTCCGCCACGCTCAGATCGCCATCACAATGGAGGTCTACACCGAGGTATCCGACGAAGTAACCCGCGCGGCACTCAAACGCCTGGGGGACCAGCTCGGGCACCACGAATCACGCTCGGACTAGTAGCAATCGGGTGACCGCGGGATCGCAAACCGTCACTGCGGACTTGCTGACCGGGCCGGTCTGCGACCTCGTAGAGGGCAGAACAAGCTCCACGGCGAGATTAGAGGACTGGCCAGCCGTCGTGCTCGGCACGCTCCTGCCAGGCGCTGGCGAACGCAGTTGCCTCTGCCGCGCACAGTGACAAGTCACGGGCGAGAGTGTTGAGATCTTCCGGCACGACAGGCCACGTGGTGTCGGTCCTCGCGTGCCATGCCTCGTACAGGGGTTGGTTATCGGCCTTGGTCTCGGCCATCATCATCGAGTGCACCACCCGGTGCCGTTCGGCGAGGAGCCTGCCCGCGTCGTCGGCGAGCTGGGCAACATCCGAGCCGAGGCCAAAAGCCTCCAGCCGGGGGACGAGGTGGCGGTACTCCTTGAGCGGCTGGCCTGTCTTGCCGAACACCTCGCGGTGCTTCGCGTCGTCCCAGTTCTCGATCAGGCCCGTGAGGTAGGTCAGCGCCCACTCAAGCATGCTGGCGGAGATGCAGACCTGCCCGATACCGCAGACGAGTTCCACCATGGCCTGATCGATTGGTTCATCAGCGTTTCGATCCACCGGGCTATTCTCACTGGCAACCGGCGACTTTTTCGAGCCGGAACTTCGCGAAGTCGTCGCTCAGGTACTCCAGCTTAAAAGGCTGTTCGTGCTCGATGCTTAACCCGCGAACGCGCACAACAATGCCATACGTCTGCCCACGCTCCAGCTTCCAGTCAGGGTTAGCCCAGGCAGGGTATTTGTACGACTCGGTTGACCACGCGAACGCCTCGCCTGCTCTAAGCCTGGCCTGACTAAACAGACAAGCCTGCACCATGCCGAGATCCTGAGGCTGAGATGTTCGATTACCGTCTCCTCGGCACATGCCTGAAGGACTCGGGTCAGGTCTCGCTCCTTATCTGCCGAGCTGTTCGGCAATTGCTGAGATCGGGAAGCGTCGGACGGTGATGGTAGGCGACTCACCGAGAGCCCGCCACTATCGGAGCATAGAACCCTCAGCCTCGCCACTGGACGCATCGGCCGCAACCTGCTTTGGCCCGGTGTCGGTTTGATGGCTGATTTCATTCACCTTGGACAACGCTTTCCCGAGAGGTTCGGCCTTGTCATCGGGACAGGCCGGGTTCGTAAGCAGATTCTGCAGAAGAATCCTGAGGTCGTGGAAGTACCAACGCTGCTTCTCGCTGAACCCGGCCCCTGCGACGCGTCCAAGCACCTCGTCTGCAATGAGCGACTGCGCGTCCCTGCCGCTGTGGAGAGCTACTGAATTCAGCGCTTGCCGGGCCGGCCAGTTCCCCCACCAAACTTCGCCATACTGCTTCTCATAGCCATACTCGAATGTGTTCTTGACGATAATCGCGTAACTCTCGGTATTCGTCTCGTGCGCCAAGCGAACCAGTTCGGCCAATAGAGAAGCAACCGCCGGGCGGAGGCGCTCTTCATCTACCCTAATCAAGTCCATCAAGCGCGTTACGAGGAGGACTCGCTGGCCCGCAGGCAGGGCGGAGAAGCTCACAGAGTCCATGGCGTTGAGGGCCAGCTGGATCTCATGGAGGGACCCTTCGGCCAGTGTCGTCGTGAAGTCACCATGGGGCCGAAGTGATTCCGCGAGTCTCTCACTGAACGCATTCGCAGTTGCAGGTCGGCGTTTAGGCTCCCCCCTGAGAGCTTCCTGGATCAGAGCATCAACCGATGGGGGAATGGATTCGTTTACGATGCTCAAGGGTTGGTAGCCTCCGACTGAAGGGCGGGATCCTGCGAGACATTCATATAGAACAATGCCAAGGGAGAAGATATCGCTTGCCGGCGTCAGTTCCTCGCCGCGCTCCTGCTCCGGAGACATGTATCCAGGTGTGCCAACGGGTGAGCCTCCTGTAAGACTCGACAAGTCATCCTGGCGGAGGGATATACCGAAGTCAACCAAATAAGAAGACAAGAGCTCAGGGCTAAGGATGATATTTGATGGTTTGATGTCACGGTGAATTATGTCGTGGTCGTGTGCATGCGAAAGCGCTGAACAGATGCGCGAGAAAAGCTGCCGCGCGTTTTCAAGACTGAGAACCCCGTTTGTCTGAAGATGTTCCCGCAGCGTTTGACCTTCAATCCATTCGAACACAATTCTGAACTCACGCGAGTCCTCGGAGAACTGCACGTCGTAGATGGCGGGAATGTTCGGATGCGATAGCCGAGCCAGCGCTTTAGCTTCGCGACGGAACCGCTCGATGTCTTTGGCTGAAGGCTCAGCGCTGAAGAGTGGGTCCAGGGTCTTGATGGCAACCTCTCGCTCAAGCTCGTTGTCGATCGCCTTGTCTACACGGCCGAAGCCTCCTTCCCCAGCTGCGGCTTCAACGATCTTGTATCGCGGGTCCATCTCCGGCTCCGTCTCTCCCAGTGCTTGGCACCTTTTCCACCTGGCTCAACCTCTCGTGTTCGGCAACTCTGATCGGCCAGCGGCACCTCATGATGACAGACGAACGCGGTGTCGCTCATGAACACGGGGCCGGGCGCCGTCCACGCTGGGGTCGTTCCTGCGGTCGTTCACCTGGGGAAACGTGCTCCAGGTCGAGGCGTGGCCGCTTGAGTGCCTCGATCGCGCCCGGGACAACGAACGCAGCGACCAGCCCAGCGGCTGCGATGACGAGCCCGGTAATCGCGATGGCCATCATTCGCAGTCCGTCGAGGTCGACGACGTCGCGACTTGGTCGCACACGAGGCGGAGCACCGTTCACCTCACTGGGGCACTGCTGTACTTCGGTGCTGTACACATAGTACAGGTATTCGAAAAATCGTCGGGACGGCGGGATTTGAACCCGCGACCCCTTGACCCCCAGTCAAGTGCCCTACCAAGCTGGGCCACGTCCCGGCACCAGGCTCCGGTCTCCTCGACGTGACGTGGGTCGCCACCTCGTGTTCCGCCTGGCACGCCCGACTCAACGGGCTCCCCTACCTTAGCGCAGTCACCG
>WNFZ01001707.1_pt1 | contig 23573 bp, 29 predicted proteins | sample 5400081 | NCBI WGS metagenome assembly WNFZ01 (sample SAMN13153365, study PRJNA577476) | soil metagenome | isolation source: 80 cm soil or saprolite under grassland replicate 1 | place: USA:California | collected 2016-06-15
GAAGTTTCGCAATCCAAAACTGGTCGAGATCGAACCGGCGATCGCACCGCCGAACACGCTGGGCCTCCGGAGCGTCATGTTTACAGTCGAAAGCGTCGACGACACTGTCGCTCGCCTGCGCGCCAAGGGCGCCGAACTCATCGGCGAGGTGGCCCAGTACGAGGACAAGTACAGACTCTGCTACATGCGAGGCCCTGCGGGCATCATCGTCGCGCTGGCCGAGGAACTCTTCTGAAATAACGATAATTATTTATTAACAAACGATAAACGCGTGAAATAGAGTCGCAATGTAAATCAGCCATAAGGATCAACTATGAAGCGAGGCTCGACGATCTTCCTTCAGGTAGTAATTGCACTTCTCGGCGTAGGCGTTCTTGCCTTACTGCTTTGGGAACCCCAAGTCGAGGGCAGGAACGTGAACGCCACGCTTTTTGAGATCTACTTCAAGGATCCATTCCTGGCGTATATATACCTGGCCTTCGTCTCATTTTTTGTCGGTCTTTACCAGGCATTCAAGATATTAGGGTATGCCCGACGAAACGAAATATTTTTCCAGCGTTCTGTACGAGCTTTGCGGATCATCAAGTACTGCGCGTTAACAACGGCGATCTTTATTCTCGGGGCGGAAGCCTATTTATTCATCTTTATGCGTGGCAAGGATGATATTGCCGGTGGAGTCATGATGGGTGTCTTCATTATTTTGGTCTCTGCCATCATCGCCACAGCCGCCGCGGTGTTTGAGCGGATCTTACAAAATGCCGTGGAGATAAAACCTGAGAACGACCTGACTGTCTAAAAGAACATGGCAATCATCATTAACATCGACGTCTTGTTGCGAAAGAAAAATGATCCTTACCGAGCTCGCCGATAAAGTCGGCATTACGATGGCTATATCTCCGTGTTGAAGAATGGCAAAGCGAAAGCGATTCGGCTATCAACATTGGAGGCGATCTGTAGAGCTTTAGAGTGTCAGCCCGGAGATATTTTGGAATATAAGGAGTAGCAAAAGGCTGTCATGATCTGAAATCCGCGCACGGTCTTTGCTATGTCAGGGACATGACGATCAAGAGATTGGATCACGTCAGTGTCGTCGTCGAAGCCACCAAGCAGCGGGGTCAGGGCTGATTCTTGCGACTCAACCAAATACTGCGTCATGATTTCTTCTGCTCCTGTAACGGGCTTCTGTACCAGTCTGCGGGGGGGGCCGATTGCCCTGCCTTCACGAGATAGTCGAACGGCCGACCGGAATTCGACAAATCGTCAAAGAAATTTTTACTTTCCACGCTTTAGAACTAGGTTCGAGTCCTACCTGAGAAGCCATCACTTGTCAACGAGAAGGCCGCCATCGTGGCGGCCTTCTCGTTTATGATCCTGTCTGTGTTTGCACTCGTGACTGGCTTTGACTGTCGAGCCATTCAGGAATGATCAAGGCTAAAGCATATTGTGATTCTTCACAGATCGGTAGCCCCCATTACCTTGCTCGCACTGCGCTTATTTTGGTTTGACGACGATGACCGAATCAATGACGCCGTTACCGTCGGCTTCAGTGGCGGAGTTGGTTGGATCGTTCAGACCTATCCCATCTACCAGGAACTTGTAGGTGTATTTGCCGGGCGCTAAATCAAGGTGACAGACCCATCCGTCAGCCTGTTTCAAACAGTAGTTCTTTGTCTGGATCCAATCGTTGAACGATCCATAGATGGCCACGGCCTCGGCGTCAGTGTGCCCAGCTAAAATAAAAGTAGTATTGCCGGTGAGACTGGGCACTGGCGGCGGCATCTTCTTGACCAGTACGTCTCCCTGTCCAGTGTTTAGAGTGAGACCGGTGACGCTGCCTCTTTCGTCTTTGATGAAGGCGAGGTGCAAGTCTGGAATCTCACTGTCACGGAACCCGGAGTTGGATTCGGCGATGACTGGGCGCTGTCTCAGGTATGAAGGCTTGACCCACAAAGAATCATCTTTGACGCTTACATAGATCACAAAATCATGCGCGAACTTCGGATCTAATTCGTATCTGCCAATGTATTGTCGCATCAGAGCGGGAGCCACCTTGACTTGAGATATCGCGATCGCTTTCTTCGGAATCAAGGATCGCGCTGTGAGGCTTCTGTCCCGCTCAGAAATCTTCGGTTCGGGTTTGATACCGACAAGCGCTATCAGGTGACTCGCCAGCGTTCCGCGCCAATTGAGGAGACCATGATTGCCGTTAAATTCCGTGTAGTGGACCGAATATCCTTTGCTCTGGAGCGTGTCTCTCAAATTACGGTTAGCCGCGAGCAGTGTAGGGTCTATCACGGGCGGTCCATTGGGCGACGGCGGAACAAGAGAACGCCACCACCAGGTCCCTTCCAACAGTCCCGGCTTCGAACGAGAAGCGCAAAGGCAGACGCCGGCTGGCGGCGAACTGGCGGTTCAGCCATTCGTACTCCTTTTCGCCATCGGGCTTCCACGAGAAAGCACCCGATTGGGAAAGCACGTTGCCGAAAACCTCCGCGTGCTTGAGCCCTACGAAAGCCGCCTGCAATCCGCCCAAGCTCGTGCCACCGATGATTGTCTGATCCGGGCGGTCGGTCGCATGGTAGTTAGCGCGCGCCCAGGGAACAATCTCCTGAGCCAAAAAATCGGCGTAAGCTGAATTGCAGGACAACTCGCGCCAGCGATCAGGGTTCTCTACCATTACGGCGACGAGCGGCGGTATCACACCCGCTGCGATCAAGTTATCAAGCGTGGTTGCCACGCGCGCCGTGTTCACGTAAAGACCGCCGTCTGTAAGTACCAGCAAACCATAAGGCTTCTTGTCAGCACTGTAGCCGTGCGGAGTGTAAATCCAAATTGGGCGTTCGTTGCCGAGGACTTTGCTGGTGAATTTGTCGCTCTGCACTCGTCCGGTAGGAACTTTAGGCTGGACGACGTTCCACACCTGCGGCTCGGCCGAAGGCAGTTCGATCGCCGAATAGAAAGTCACTTCATACGGGTTGAACTCATTAGAGCGCTCGGCAAACTGGAGCGGGTTGAACGGGTCGTTCCGGAGGTCACGCGCGAAGCGGGTGATACCGCGCCACTCTTTTGGGTCGGGGAGGTTCGTGGCGAGTTGATAGATGAAGCGCGCGCCCTTCTGAAGCTGGAATGTTTTGTACCACAAGTCAGTGTCGAGCAGCCGCGCCATCGGCTTATTAACGTCGCCGAGGCGAAAGACGAAAACGTTTCTCGTCTCTTCCCTCGCTTTCCAGACGATCGTTACCAGCACGTCTCGGTCGTTGCCTGGTACCTCCTCAACAATTGGCGCACCGCGTTCGCTGATCTCTTTCCAAAACTTATCAAGCGCCTCGCGGTCACCCGATTTGATTCGATCTCGCAGAGCTGCCAGACGCGGACTCAATAGCCGGTCGTCAACTTGTTGCGCGCTTATCTCATGGGCGAACGAGTTTCCCGATTGCGTCTGCGCGTTGGTTCGAGTGAAGGAAGCCGCCAAGCCCGCATTCAACATTAACAGCGTCAACAGACCGTTTATGATCTTAGGCAAACTACGATTGTGCATGGTCGATCCTCAGTTATTGACGGGTTGGTTTTTTGTTTCGGCGAGCGACGACGAACAAGCATGTCAAGACAGCGACAAAGCCCAGTTGGGACAGTAGGCTGGAAAGACTATGGTGTGGCGTGTTGACCGTCCACAACGCGGCAGCGCCGGCGAGTGCCGCAATCGCGATGTGCAACCCCATTCTTAAAAGACCGGTATTGAAAGGAAAACTGCGCCTGATTTCACAACACGAGGATTTCACGTTGTTGAAATCTCCGAAGCTTTGCAGGGCAGCACGTTGCGCTTCGTATGGTGTCATGCCGCCCTCGATGTTGGCGCGCGTTCGCATTTCAATATGGAAGCGCAATTCAGTCTCAACTTCACGGCCGCTCTCGTCGTGATGCAGACGGGCGCGAATGGAATTAATTATGGCTCGGATTCTTGACATGGTTTTCCCCTCAGCTCGCGCGCAGCGCCTTCATGGTCGCGCCCGCGAGCCGCTCCCAATTTTGTTCCTCGAGGATTAGTTGCTTTCGTCCTGCGCGCGTGAGCTTGTAGAACTTCGCGCGCTGATTGTTGTCAGAAACGTCCCATGCCGATTGCACCCATCCGCGCTGTTCGAGCCGGTAGAGTCCCGGATAGAGCGAACCCTCTTCGATCTTGAGCGCGTCGCCGGAGATTTGCGCAATTCGTTGACCGACGCCATAACCATGCAGCGCGCCAAGCGAAAGCGCTTTCAGTATCAACATGTCCAGCGTTCCCTGGAGCAAGCCCATCTTTGATTTAGCCAACGGACACCACCTCCTAGATAATCTAGGGCCACGATAGCATGGACTACCCAGACTGTCTAGGACAATGCTGACCTTTCGTCTTACCGTCGAAGAAGTTCAAAGGTTAATTTCATGTCTACCGGATGTGCATAGAAAAAGTTGCGAAGACTGTCCTATGTGGGAGCCAAAATTATGTAAATGCTTTGCGGCCTCGTCATCTCAATATCTGCTTCGGCTTCTGACGAGTCTGGCTTTATTTCAACTGCCGAATCCGCTCTTGCAGGAACTGCCGCTCTGGTTCCTGTTGGGTCAGCGCCAGAGCTTTCTCATAAGAGGACCGAGCCTCGGCTGTCCTGCCGAGCCTGCGATACATTTCTGCACGGGCTGAATGCGCCAGGTAATAATTTGCCAATTCGCCATGTTCCAACACCGCGTCGATATGCGTCAGACCAGCTTCTGGACCTTCGCACATGGCAATTGCCACGGCACGATTTAGCTGCACAACTGGCGAAGGTTGAATTCGTAGCAATCGGTCGTAAAGCGCAACAATCTGCCGCCAGTCGGTTGCAGCCACCGACTCCGCCTCCGCATGAACGGCCGCAATCGCAGCCTGCAGGGTGTAGGCACCGAAGCGGCGGGACTTCAGGGCTTTCTCCAGTAACGCCACTCCCTCCGCGATCTGCTCCCGGTTCCAGAGCGAGCGATCCTGGTTCTCCAGCAAAATCAGCTCTCCGGTCGGCGATGTTCTCGCGGCGTGACGGGATTCCTGTAGCAACATCAGGGAAAGCAGCCCAATGACTTCAGGCTCTGGGACTTCCGGCTCTGGCTGGAGTTCGGCCAGCAACCGGCACAGTCGAATCGCTTCGCCGGTTAAGTCGGCCCGCGTCACCTCCGCTCCCGCAGCAGCCGAATAACCCTCGTTAAAGACGAGGTAGATGACATGAAGCACCGCGCCCAGTCGCTCCGGCAATTCCTGCGACGTCGGCACTTCGTAGGGAATCGGTGTCTCTCGAATCTTTGCCTTTGCGCGCACAATGCGCTGCGCCAGCGTACGCGGAGTGATGAGGAAGGCCTTTGCTATCTCCTCGGTTGTCAGCCCGCACACCTCACGCAACGTGAGCGCAACGCGCGCTTCCGGAGGGAGAGCTGGATGACAGCACGTAAAAATCAGACGCAGGCGATCGTCCTCAAGGCCATCCTCAAGGCTGTCCTCTTCATTGGACCATTCCGCCGCATTCATTTGCGCTTCGAGATATCGCGCGAGCTCGTCTTGAGACGCATCAAATCTTGCCCGTCGACGCAGAGTATCAATGGCTTTGAATCGGGCTGTCGAAATCAACCATGGTCGCGGGTTGCCGGGTACTCCACTCCTCGGCCACAAGCTCAGCGCCGCCGCAAAGGCTTCGTGCATCGCCTCCTCGGCAAGATCAAAATCACCGAGCAAGCGGATCAGAGTTGCCAGGATTCGTCCCGAATCCACGCGATAAAGGGAGTCGAGCAATTCGCGGATCTGCTCGGTGGGACGCTCGGACATGACGACGACCCTAGCAAACCAGCAACCCCGAATCAATTTGGCAAACGGCGGATCGATGCAAAGCGCCGGAGGTCGTGACTCTGAAATCTGGACAACAGAACGCTTCCTCGGTTGACTCAAAATCGCCAATGCACTCATTTGAGCTTCGTACAAGCTCAACACTACCGCGATGCTCTCGAGTCACGAGCAATCCGGAAGTTGAACCACAAAAGCGAGGCGGTCAGAATTAGGATTCGGGGATATGGAGGTTACCGCCGCAGGACTGCGGTAACATCTGCAAGCACTCACGCGCAAAGCCGCTAATTACCGCCTGAAAATGATAAGGGCGCCGACTCGCGGCAACTGCGCACGTCCATTAACGCGGAGTTAGCGAAGGTACGAACAATGCAGATCTTGAGATTTCCTAGGGAAAATGGCGTCCCGTACGGGAGTCGAACCCGTGTCGCCGCCGTGAAAGAGAAGCGACCTATTGTAATTCAAAGGAACTTAGCGGCATGGATAGCACTCTACCGCATTTGAAGGACTCACGGGAACGCTTATTGGACCTTTAGTGGACTCGCGTTTCCCAGGGCTCTCCAGTTCCTTTCTGTCTGTATTGTGCCAAATGATACAGGCTATGACATTCTCTTACGCGCGAGTGGCGCCGCCTCTTTTCAGGGCCACCGATTACAAAATGGTCTTGTAATACTCCCACTGCTGCTTCTGCTTATGCAGAAACGCAATGAAGCGGCTGTCTTGTCGCAGGTTATCCAAATTAGAATCGTTCTCGAACAATGGGTAGCACGGGAACCCGTCGTCAGCAGCAACCTCCAACCACTTGACTGCCTGCTCAGGTTTATTCATGCGCGCGTAAGCACAGGCAAGGGCCCACTTGAACTTGCTCCGTCGGCGCGGGCGTAATCCTGAGTTCACCGCCAATGTCTCGTGTCACTTCTCTCTGTAACGCCAACACATCACGCAGCTCCCGCTCGTAGCTTTTGGTCCATAAATTTTGCGCTGACGCTGTGTGAATCAACTGGACGACGACCTTCACGCGATCGCCAGAGCGCATTACCGAACCTTTCAATACCGCATCCACGTTCAAATCGCGACCAATCTCCGGCAGCGATTTGCCCATGCCTTTGTACGGCATCACGGACGGTAATGAAATCACTCTCAGCGCGCCCATCTTCGCCAGGTCGGTAATAAGCGCTTCGGTCATCTAGTCTGCGAAATAGTCCGGTGAATTGTCGCGGGAGAGGTTCTCGAGCGGCAGCACGGCGAGCGACTGAATGCGAACCGGATTGACTTTGCGCTGCAGGCGCACACGTAATCCGAATGCGTTCAAACCGAAGAGCAAACCTGAGACCAGCAGCAATCCGACCAAAACAAGTTGCCAGCGGCGAAGAGATACGCGCGAGCGCGATGCTGCGGCCAGTGACGGGGGTAACTCCTGTCGCTCGCTCTCCGCAACGGAAAGGCTGTCATCGCCGGCTTCGCTTAATTCACGGCTGGAGGACTCCGTGCCTCCGTCCCAGCGTTCTTTCACACCGGCCATGAAGCGATAACCGCGGCGCGGCACTGTCTCGACGGTATTGATGTTCATTTGGACCCTCGCCAAGTGCTCGCCTCAACGCGGACACATTCACAGACAAGTTAGCTTCCTCGACGAAGCTCTCCGGCCAGATTCGCTTCATCAACTCACCTTTTTCGAGCAGGTGGCCGTTGTTTTCTACGAGCACAACCAGCAGGTCGAAGGACTTGGGAGTGAGCGGCACAGGTCGGTTCTCGCGAAGGAGTTGTCGCTCTTCTGGAATGAGCCGTAACGGACCGAATTCGTAGCTGTGCCTGACTTGACTGACCATACAGCCCACTCCAAAGGTCCGGGCGATTTATTTGGAAATCTTTTGGGGAAATATTGGGGCTTATTAAGGACTTCCAAACCCTCTCAAAGTAACTTCGCCCGGCATGGCTCGCTTCATCCGGTCTGAAGGTACTGCACATTATAAGTACAGAACCATAGGCCGATAAACAGGACCTGAGATTGAGTCTTCGCAGTCCGAAGGTAATTCTTGCACCTCTGCAAGCTCCGTCCGCAAAACCAACTCTTCGTCAACGAACTAAAAAGGAGTGCAAACATGAAAACGAATCATCTGAGAAACAGGCTGGCGCTCGTAGTTGGCCTCACCATCATCAGTCTTTTTGGTGTCATCGCTTATGCGGCAAGCACTGTCATACTTGCCGTTGGCACTATTCCCGAGTCCGAGCTCTTTGACGGTCCGGCCACAGTCACGGTGCGAACACTTACGATACCGCCCGGGGAGACCGGTGCCTGGCACTATCATCCTGGATACGCCTTCAACGTCGTAAAAAGCGGAACACTGACGGTGGAGGATGGATGTGGCGGAGAAGAAACGCTCACCCCTGGCCAAGCTTTCGAGGAGATGAACGGCGATGTCCATCGGGCCAAGAACCTAAGCACCACAGAATCTGTCGTCGTCTACAACACCTTCATCGTCCCGCAAGGAAAACCGACAACGACGAATATCCCGGGAAACGAACGTCGCTGTGGTCCACCAAGTGATGTCAACGAATGCAAGGACGACGGCTGGGTGAACTTTACTCATCCACGCAGTTTCATTAATCAGGGTGAATGTGTTGACTACGTTCGTCACCGACCGCGAAACCTCATACCTGTACCAGAGGACCCTTTGAACTGAGCAAACGCGCCTTATCAGTCATTGCCAAGCCTCGTTCGTTTTCGGGAACGCCTTGTTCTTAATCTCGATATACCCTTTGACCGGTGAAGTAAATTTTTCCTAATAAAAGTTGACCTGCGTTTTCAAAAACCGTCGCGCTAATAAACAGAGAGCAAGATATCTCTCAAAAGAACCTTAAGGAGAAAAAATGAAAAGACAATTCCTGCTTTTATTCGCAATCGCGGTTTTCGGCACGCCTTCTTCGACTAAACAGCCGGCTTTCGCTTTTTGAGAGTCGGCCCAACGAATAGTCAGCAAGAGATTCGCAACATGAAGCCCGCTGCGGGCTGAAGGAGATTCTATGCCTAAAAAAAGGGCAAACTCCCGAAAGTCAAAGAGGGAGAAACAGTCCAAGGGAACGATCAGCAGGAGGGACGTATTAAAAATAGGCGCAGCGGCTGGGGCAGTCGCTGTTATTGCCCCAACAATGCTGACGTCGAGGAAGGCACTAGCCTTTCAATGGGGAGTTCCGGAGCCGCTGGTTCGATGCGTATCAACAGCCGCAAGTCCACCACATACACCTTTTGTGGATGAGTTACTAATTCCGTTTCCAGCGATAGACCATCCACTGAATCCACAACCAACCAAGTCCGCCAACCAGAACGCGGGTGAATGGGACCGAGACGACCATCAGCGCTGGGAACAGTTCACGCCAGCACACGTGACCACCGAATTGGAAGCCAGGCCCGGCCTGCATCGATTCCACTCCGACTTCGGCGAGTCATACATCTGGGGGTTCAATGGTGTCTATCCGGGCCCAATGGTCCTGAATAGATATAGCAACCCCACAATCGTGCGGTTCCGGAACAGCTTACCGACAAACAGCGTCACGTTCGGCAGGCCGGAGATAACCATCCACTTGCATAACGGGCACCATGGGTCAGAGAGCGACGGTTTCGCGGGCGACTGGTTCCCAAGCGGCTTCTGGAAAGACAATCTCTACCCGAATTGTTACGCCGGCCTGGACACGTTTGGTGGCAATGGCGATGTACGGGAAAGGATGGGCACTTTCTGGTACCACGATCACCGTGCAGAGTTCACAGCCAACAACAACGTTCTGGGCCTGAACGGCATGTTCCTCGTCTATGACGAGACGGATCCGGGCCACGAGCACCCCTCCGCGGGGTCGTTGCGGCTGCCTGGCTATTACGGCGTCACTGACATTCCAATCATCCTTACAGATAAGAGGTTCTGTGCCCTGGATGCACAGGGGCGAAATGAAATGGTCAATGCGAACGGCGGCGACAAGTTCATCGTCAACGGAAAGATTCAGCCGAGGATGACTGTCAGAAACAGAAAGTACCGGTTCCGGATTCTCTCTACCGGCCCGACAAAGGCCCAGTGGGACCTTACGCTCATCGGCCCCACTGGCAATGTTGAAACAATTGTTGTGGTCGCCACTGATGCCAATTTCCTCGAGCATCCGGTTCCGGTCGATGATGGCGTGAACAAAGACAACAGCAACGCCATCGTGGGAGACACGATTGTCACTCCAGGCGCACTTCGAGTTAACGTCGCTGAGCGCTACGACGTGATCATCGACTTCGGGAAATACCCTGTAGGCTCTAAGCTCTATCTCAAAGAAGCTACACGCCAGAATGTCAACCCAGGAAACGTCAATCCTCCGGGGTTACCGCCCAATCTCAACATTGGCAACGTCGTGATGCGTTTCGACGTGGTAAACAAAGAGACCTGGTTCCCGGCCGATACACCGGATATTCCAGAGACCCTCTGTACATTTCCTCCGATCTGTACGCCGGACACCACGTTCGAGTGGACGTTTAATCGCGATCCGGCGGGATCGAACCCGCGATTGTTCAGGATCAACCATCGTGTCTTCGATCCCGAGCTACCGCAGCATTGCGTTGTCAAGGGCACCTGTGAAGAGTGGCTGATCAACAATAACGACGATGTCGGTACCAACTGGGCCCACCCGGTGCATATTCACTTCGAGGAATTTCGTATTCTGAAGCGATTTAAGAACGACAACGGCGTAAGTGTTGAACTTCCGGTGACTCCGCTGTCGAGGGGAAGGAAAGACGTAACCAAGGTGGAGCCGGGAGAGAGCGCACTGATCAGGATGAACTTCCGAGACTATGTCGGCAAATACCTGATCCACTGTCACAACATGGGCCACGAAGACGCGTTCATGATGGTCGCTTGGCACATTGTTCCTGATGCGGCAAGCAAGGCGGCATGCGACGCATTGATTGTCCAGGGTAACAAGGAGTTCGAAGCCAAACTTCGGAATGAGGAGGTGTCGTAATGGATAGAAGGTCAATGTTCACCAGATTGTTCACGCCGCACCCCGCATCGCCGGGCGCTTCGAAGTTTACAAATGCGGTGCTTCGAACACAGGACAACAAAGAGGTCAAGTTCTATGACGATCTGATCAGAGGCAAGCAAGTCGTGATCAACATGATGTACGCTAAATGTCACGGCGCTTGTCCCTTGGTGACGACGGTCATGAAGAGAACCTATCGCGACCTGAAAGATCGCGTGGGTAAGGACGTCTTCTTTTACTCAATCTCGGTAAAACCACAGGACGACACGCCGGCCGCGTTGAAGCACTATGCAAAAACGCGCAACGCTGATCTTCCTGGTTGGTATTTCCTGACCGGAGATCCCTACGATATCGAGACGATCCGCTTCAGGCTCTTTGGTATGAACCATCCAGGGATCGACCTTGATTTCGCCATGCACTCCGGCTCATTCCGTATTATCAACGATACGACCAACCACTGGGGCCACGCGCAGGCGTTTGCCAGTCAGAAAAATATTCTGAAACGTATCGCCTGGGCCGATCCGACGAAGTCATACGCGGAATGGGCGGCGGAGAGCAGGGCCCGCCAGGTTCTGATTTACCAGGACGTCAAGAAATACGGCTACCGCCGAGACGTCTAGTTTGCAGCCCTGGTCTCAGGGCGAGGGTAAAGCTTGACCCTGGACGGCCTGAAAAACAGGCCAGGAATAGAAGCTGCTCACGCGGTCTTCTATTCCTGGTCCAACATAAGCGGATTGCCATTGCCGATTGTTGATTGCCAATTTGAAAACGATCAATCTTACGAAAATTGGCAATCGGCAATTGGCAATTGGCAATACATGAAAAGCACCGAGTGAAAAACATCATGAAACTTACCGCCATAATCTCGCTAGTGGCTATTATGCTTTTGGGCTCAACCGCAACCGCGTCGGCCCAGGAAAAGAAGAGTTGTTCATTCGATATCACTGGAACGTGGAAGGCGCAGCTCTCAACCACCGAGGCGCGACTTTATCGTTTCGATGCTAATGGTGAGGTCACTGTACTTTCGGTTTCCGGTACTGGTGAACCGCAACAGATCGCCACCGCAAAGTACGACGTGATCGATGAGGTTGAGGCACCGAAGTTGGTTTCGTTTACAGCATCCGGCAAGGACCGGATATTCGGAGAGGTCAGAAAGATGATGAAGCTCGTCAGCTATGACGACACTTCGATCACTTGCGCAATACCGGGGATAGGAACCACTCGGTGGACCAGAGTCGACCCCGATCGGTATTTCATTGTGCTCTCGGGCCGCACAGGAGAGTTCTACAACAACAGTGGCTCGTCGTTCTCCATGGTCATTAAACTGGCTGGAGGAGTTCCCACAATCGATGCCTTCGGTGTCTATCCGGAGAACGGGCAAATAGCCTTTGGCACCGTTCCTCCCGCCGTATACAAAGAGTATCTGGGAGAGGCACGCAAAGACTCAGAAACCACACTGCGTCTGGAAATCAACTCTCGGCAGTATGAGAGGGCGTTGAAGATCATTAAGGAGTGGCAACGACGTGCCCGCGAAGGCGCGCTTCTGTACACAATGTATGTAGACAATTCAGATCAGCCTGCTTCGCTTAATAATATTGTGGTCGTTAAGGCGGTTACAGAAACTCTCAACCAGTGCTCGGAAGATTTCAATCTGTATAAACTCAATTACGTTGTTGCGGATGACTGGATCACCAACAGGGTTAGTTCCGCCTTTGTTCCGTTCTATTACTTCAAGGAACTCAGGCGACGGAATGAGGCGCGACATATCGAGGACAAGAAGTTTCTGGAACTCGTGCCGCTACCTAACGTGGCTAGTCGATAGTCTCAACTAAAGCAGGTCTCCCCAACAGTCCAAGACCAAAGGGAGGGATATGAACTTGAGGTTTGACAGTCAGAAACAAATGGTTATGAAACGCTTACTCTTCATCGTAATGGTCGTGTTCATCGGAGTCGCTTCCCAGCAGTTGATGAGCGCTCAAACGCCGTCAGCGCCTGATGAGAAGCGCGCGACTCAACCAAAAAAACGTGGTGGAATCTTCACCATGTATGTCCTGGATCCGCTTGCCCGTACGATGTGTTTTAGTGACGGGAAAGAAGGGTTTGCGTTTGTTAATAATGATTGGGGTAACCGCTGCAGTGACCTTAGTTACAGTCTGGCGGGTAATGGCAGTCTTGTGAGCGGTATCGAGGCCAACCGAGTGGCGGCGATCGTCGATCTCGGCACGCCGGACGAGCTTCGTCAGCGTTATGGCTTCGAGGATGCGACCGGGGGTGGCACCGGATTCGCTTCTCTACATCTTAACGGCGACAAGATCATGGTCCTCAAGGAAGACATTCGCACGCCAGAATACCAACCGCTGCAAGAGGGGCCCAAACTCTTTACGGAGGTGGGACCATCGGCTACCGCGCCAATCAAGTTGGGCCACATTTACCTCGTGCGTATTGCGGATAAGAAAGACAAAAGTTTCCAGTTCGTGAAACTGATGGTGATTGCTTATCGTCCTGATGAAGCGGTAACACTGCGATGGGAGTCGCTCTAATTTTCGTAGCTCCAACCCAGTAGGCGTGCCGGCAACAAAATTCACTAGTGCTTCCAGAAATATTGGGAGCAAGTTATGAACTTCCATCCTTGAAGGAGAACAGGTATGACTCAAGAATTCAAAACCAGCGGCTCCGGCTTTGCTTCGGGCGCGACCTGCACTGATACGAACCTTTACAAATGTACCGACAACAAAGTTGAGTACATTGAGCATATAGCGGCAGGGACACCCTTCCCGAAGTTCCCCGGAGGGAACGGCAAAGGCAATGCAGCGTGGTTTCCGGTCACCTTAGCAACTGACGGCGATCGAAAAAGCTTCGATGCGGTCAAGGTAGACAATCTATAAAGAAAAAGCACAACCCACCTACCGTTGGCACTATCAAAGAACTCTTCCTGCTCGTGCCGAATGAGACGTGAGCAGGAAGACGCTCTTGTTCAAGAGGTACGAAATGAACTTCCGAAAGCTCCTGCTTCTACCGCTGCTCGCGGCAGCATTGATCGTGACAACTGCGAGCGGGTCCACTCCCGGCGTCCCTGCACAACAGAAAGAGCGATCGGCGCACTCCAAAAAAACTACTGAGTTTCACTATGTGTGTCCGATGCACGAGAACGTCACGTCAAAGCAACGCGGGACGTGTCATAAGTGCAAGATGAAGTTGGTGCGGAAGCCGGTCCCCAGGGAACCCTCCACCGGTTCGAACTAGTCTTGCTTCCTTGCTCCAGAGGAGCAAGATGTTTATAGCGCATACGCCACCCACTTGTGCGCTCCGCTAGGAGCGCGATGTTATGGCGTCGGCATCGCGCTCCTCCAGAGCGCCTAAAACTTTGAGTTATAGTTGCTATAAGACATATAGTCCCTGCGGGGACAAAGAAACCTAAATCGTCTCGTCGCGATAACGATAGTTTTGTCGTTTATCGCGACGCTGGTGCCGATTGCCAGTGCCTCGGTAAACAAATCAAGCGCGATGCCGGTGGCGAGGGTGGGAGTCCCAAACCCGCACCACTGAGGCATCGCACGTCGTAATGAACGCGCAAGAAGTTATTTCGTTATACAAAAACCTTCAGCAATCCGGAATTGTCATATGGATTGATGGTGGCTGGGGCGTGGACGCGCTACTCGAGAGACAGTCTCGACCTCACAAGGACCTCGACATAGTTATTCAACAAAAACACGTCGACAGATTTCGAGAGCTAATGTCTGAAGAGGGCTACGCCGAAATAAAATTGGCGATTGCGAGACCGCACAATTTTGTCCTGGGTGACAATAAAGGTGATGAGATCGATGTACACGTCATCGTTATTGATGATCAGGGAAATGGCATCTATGGACCACGGGAGAATGGGGAAATGTATCCAGCGGCTGCATTGACAGGTCGAGGCCGGATCAGTAATCAAGCGGTGCGTTGTGTATCACCTGAGTGGACGGTAAAGTTTCATCGCGGATACGAGCTGAAAGAAAAAGACTTTAAGGACGTTTCGGCCGTATGCGAGAAATTCGGAATACCGCTTCCGGAACAATATCGACGGGTGAAATAAACGGTGAGTTAGCGCAGGAACCGACTGAAGATTTCAGTAATCACAAGTGTCAGTTGGTTGTACGGCTGCCGGGCGCAACAAGCGCCGCGATCTTGTCGCTAAGTTCGACCAACGCGTCAAGATCGCCTCGAGCTTGTTCGCCGGCCTTCTTGTTCGTCGGGCTCTCGTTGAGATTGGTAACGACCTCTAAAAAAAGAATTTCGGTGAGCTCTCGAGTTTTTCAGTCCTGGCGACGGTCTTGGCCTGACGCTATGGCATTTGGATTCCCATATCCCAAGTATTCACAACGTCGCACATTCAATGCTTCGCCAGATGAGTTGTTCGCGGTGGTGAGATCTGCACTCGAAGATCTCGGCTGGCGGTACAAGGTTCTGTGGGGCAAGGAATTTGAAGCGGAGGTCCTAACGGCCCATTGGTCGTGGCACCATGTTTTCAAAGTTAGGTTTTATGCGGGAGGAGTAATTGAGGCTGAAAGCAATAGCGCTTACAGCGAGATACTTTTCGACCTTGGGAGAAATCGCAGGAACGTGGATAAATTCTTCGCGCGCGTCGTTGATGTTTCATCACAGCATGCCGCTGACCAAAAATAACGATATGCTGCAGAGCGGAGCCAGGTTTACTTGTCCTCGCCCTGGCTAGGACGAGTTGTTGGCACGGTATAGTCACCCAAAGTACCTAAATACGATCACTGCTACACGGACCACGGCGCTTCACTCTCAACTACTACACCCACGTCCTACCAGAGATGCAGGAACAAGCCGCTGAACCGGATGGAAAACCTTTTCTTTAAGACCGGCACTTAGGAAAAGAATTAAGAGCCGCACACAAAAGCCGCAGGGAGTGGGAGCCTTGCGGCTTTTTTCAAACATAAAGCAGACTCAGATATATGAGATTGGCAGATTTGTTATGGGTGAATACTCTAAGAGTCCCCTACTAGTATCGAGTTGTTCAATACCTGCGACTGGTCTCTTCGGCTTCTCGTTTATGTACGCTTTGAAACAGTTGATGCGAGCCATGGCTCCCATTCTCCTCCATTCCTCCCAATGGAAAAGTAGAGCGTTTATTCTGCTGTAGTTTCGGAGAAAGTTGCGCGCCAGACGATCCGCATGAGCAAGAAACGACGGTTCGTACAGCCAAGACGTCGAAAGCTTCAGAAAAATGACACCCCCACCTTCTTTAGGTAATTGGCGTCTTGCCGCATGTTTGAGAGGATCTATTAACTTATTGTCGTCGAAAGCCTGATCTCCGGGTTTACACTTGATTTCGATCGCAATTGGCTGGTTCTCAATTGCCGCATTCAAATCATAATCCTTACCTCTTATCCCACTGGGGATAACGAAATCGATAAGTAGTCCTCGGACAAGCAGACTCCTGGCGATTTGCAACTCAAAGAATGTCTCCTCAAGTGATTTCGTTTGCAAATCCCTTAGCTTACCCTGTTGGAAATTCGGGACGTCCCAAAGGCTCTCGATAAACTCAGCTAGCATTATGATGCGATCTTGGTACTCGAATCGCTCTGCTCTTGTGATAACCCTCGTTTCATGAATCCTGACTGATTGGAGTCAGGTTTCGGAGAAACATTTTTCTCGACCCATTGCTCACCAAGAGCTTTCAAAATAACCACGAAGCCAGCTCTCAGCGCGCAACCAAGTCGAAGCTGTGATTCAGAATCATTTGGATAGCTTTGGAGGACGCCCTGCTTGATGTTCTCCTTTTCTGCCGTAGTCAAGATTCCCATCGATTTGATTTTCGCAACGACCGACTACGACGTGCGTTCCTTTTGACGTTTGGCACACCATAGGCACACCAAACTAGAAGTGAGTTGTTAGCTAAAGGGCCAGTGAGTGCCCGTAACTGTTTGATCCTGTTGTGGTGCCGAGGGCGGGTGTCGAACCCGCACGTCCTTTCGGACAACGGATTTTAAGTCCGATGAAAGCGCCATTACATAGTCTTACCAGACGATACGAACCAGTATTTACGCGCATAGCGGTCGTCAGGTATTACTTCGTCTGATTTCGTATCAACACGTGCCGCCCATCTTAGCCCGTAATCTTAGATCCGATTGGCCTCTCTAATTCGCACAGGCATTTCAAGCGGAATCGGGCGGATGCCTAATTGGTAGGCGATTTGGTGTTCGTGTCTTGGTACTGCCACCCAAACGCGCCTGTGGTGACGTTGCACTTCACCGTGAATCTCATCGCGGGCGTGCATCACAAGCCAATTATCAAACATAACTACATCACCATCTCTAGGCAAAAACATTGACGGATAATACCTGCTTTCACAACGCTCTCTCAAAAGATTGAAAGCGCAAAACGACAATCGGTTCCCGAGATTCTGACAATCGATGAACACGTCAAACTAGTGAATGCCATTCCAGAGCCTTTCCGTACGGCTGTCTTTCTGGACGGAGCAAGTGGTTTGCGAGTTGGCGAGTTGTTGGGACTCAAATGGGAGGATGTGGATTTCAAGAGTGTCATTTACATCCGGCGCTCGATTGTGAAGCAGAGAATTGGGCCGCCAAAAACCGAAGCTTCGCAAAAGCCAATTCCGATGAACTCGGAATTGGCGAAAGCACTTCGGCTCTGGAAGATGAAAACGATTTACAACCGTCCCAGCCACTGGGTGTATGCAAGCCCTGCCAAGAAAGGTACGCAGCCGTATTGGCCTAAGTCTATATATCGCGTTTACATCAAGCGAGCAGCGGACAAAATTGGCTTACGGAAGCGTATCGGCTGGCACACCTTCCGTCATACGTTTGGAACGTTCCTGAATGCCAATGGTGAGAATCCCAAAGTCATTCAAGAACTGCTGCGTCACGCGAATCTCAAAGTCACCATGGACACCTACGTTCAAGCCGTGACTGATGAGAAACGCAAGGCGCAGAGCAAGGTTGTTGAAATGCTTCTGCCCGGCATTCGCAAGGCAGCAGTTTAGCTTAATGGACGTTTTTGGACGCGCGGCGAAGTGGCAAGATCTCGTAAGTGATTGAAGTGATTGGCGTCCCGTACGGGAGTCGAACCCGTGTCGCCGCCGTGAAAGAGAAGGAATCTACTGTAATTCAATGGAACTTAGCGGCATGGATAGCACTTCACCGCACTTGAAGGACTCACGGGAACGCTTATTGGACTCTTAGTGGACTCATAATGGATTCGTATTTTTGTGGCTGATCCATCTCGCAATAAAACGCCTAGAATCCCGCGCGCTGCATCAATTCATGGAATCGCGGGTCGCCGCGGAGAGAATCGAGGGCGGGGTCGGTCTTCAAAAAGGTAATATTCGCCGACCGGTAATTAAAGGCCTCGTTGAGGGATTCCAAAGCTTGATCTTTGTCGCCAACGAGTGCCGACAGCATGGCGATTCTATAGTTAAGCGGCGAAAATGCCCCTTTTTGCTCCTTCGCTTTCAGGATCGCCCTCTGCGTTTGCAAAACTCCCTGCCAGCCAGATTTTTGATAGTCTGAATTAAATCGGTTTATCAGTTCACTGCTGGTATGGGCCTGCTCGTGGAATTTCATAAACCACTCGAAGGCCCTCGCGTGGTCGCCCTTCGCGTGGTATGCAAGCCAAAGGTTGTCGTATGTCGACGGGGAACTTGGGTCCATTTCGACCACGCGTTCCAGTTCTTTTATCGCTTCGTCATAGCGCCGGGCCAGGTATAGAACCCAACCGTAAATCCGGTGATGAAAAATATTTGTCGGATTATTATCGATCGCCGTCTTCATCGCGGCGACAGCTTCTTCGGTGCGGCCGTAGCGGATCAACCGACCCCCGTACCAGCGGTACGCATAATCTGAAGAAGGATTCAGTTCGATCGCGCGGAGAAAGTGCTTTTCGCCCTCCGCAAAGTTCCAACGGAAATCCGTGTTGACGATGCCGAGAACCGCATACGCCTCGGGGAGGTTGCTGTCAAGCTCCAATGCACGTTCGATCGCGGGCCCGGCTATCTCGTATTCAACAGCCGGCGAATTATCGCCCAAATGGGAATATGCACAATGGGCGTAACCTTTGCCGGCCCAGGCGGCAGCAAAATTCGGGTCAAGATCAATTGCCTGATCGAAGAGCTCGATCGAACGTTTTGTGCCGGCCTTATCTCCTTTCTCGACCAAATACATCCCCTGTAAATAAAGCCGATAAGCTTCCTCGCTGATTGTTCCACGCTTTGGTTCGTAGCCGTTGGTAGCCCCCCCGAATCTTGCAATGAGTTTGCTGCCGATAGCGCCCGCGATCGCGTCCTGTGCAGAAAACAAGTCTGCCGAATCTTTCTCAACAGTAAATGTATCTTCAACCTTGCCGGTCGCCACGTCCAGAAGCTGCGATGTCACCTTGATCTTGCCGTTCGCGATCTGATAATTCGAGGCGAGTACAAAATCGACGTTTTGCTCTTTTCCGATCTCAATGAGGTCCCGGTCCAGTTCTACATAATTGCGAACCGCGTGAAGCTGCCTCACGATGAGATTTCGGGATGAGCTGATCTTCAGAATCACCGAATCGGCGATCCCAAGCTCGTAAATCTCATCGCGGCTCGCCGTGTTGATAGGCTTGAGCGGCAAAACGGCAATTGATTTTTTGCCGTCCGCGCCCGAAGATATTTTTCCCGCCGACCAGAAGTAATATCCGAAACCAATTCCCGCTATGAGCAAGACAGCCAACACGGACGCGCCATACAAGTAAGCGCGGGGCGGCGCGGCCGTTCTCCATGCGGGCAACACAAACGGAGACGAATGTTTATCGCCCGTCGTTTCGCGCAAACGGCGCAAATCTTCCGCCAAATCTGCCGCTGCTGCGTAGCGTTCTTTCTTATTTTTGGCGAGAGCGCGACCCATGATTTGCTCAAGTACCAGTGGCACGTCACGACGGACTTTCGTTAGCGGCACAGGTTCGTGTTCGAGAATGGCGGCGATGCGGTCAGAGTTGGTCTTACCGGAAAACGGCAATTTTCCGGCGACCATTTCATAGAGAATCACGCCCAAACTCCAGATGTCAGTGCGCTGGTCAATCTCCAATCCACGAGTCTGTTCCGGCGACATATAGGCGGCTGTCCCGATAACTTCGCCGACTTCCGTTTCAACCAACGCTCGGAGACCGTTTCCCGACGGCATATATTTCGCAATGCCGAAATCCAGAATTTTTACCAGTCCGTCGCTGCGAATCATTATGTTTTCCGGTTTGATGTCGCGGTGAACGATTCCAGCGCCGTGCGCCGCCGAGAGGGCGCCGGCTATTTGCAGAGCGAGATCGAGAGCTTCGCTAATTGAAGGTTTTTTCTTGCCCAACAGACTGCGCAACGTTACTCCATCAACGAATTCGGTGGCGATAAAATCCCTGCCCTGCCATTCGCCGATTTCGTAAATCGTTACAATGTTCGGGTGATTCAACGCGGACGTGGCAAACGCCTCTTGCCGAAAACGGCTCGCGCGGTTCTCGTCTTCGGTGATATGGGCCCCGAGCAGTTTGAGCGCGACCTGACGATTTAATCGCGTATCTTTGGCCAGATAAACCTCGCCCATTCCGCCTTCGCCGATTTGTTTGATAATTTCATAATGCCCAAAATTTTGGCCTCCTTCGAGATGCTTCGTTTCGGCTTCAATCACTTCCGCGACTTTGGCAACGGCAGGCGTCTCCATAAAACTTTCGGCGCTGTCGTGCGATGACAAAAGCGATTCGACTTCCGCGAGCAAAGTTTTATCTTCGCCACAAACCTCGTGAACAAATCTTCGGCGTTCATCCGGCTTTTGAGGCAAAGCCGAATCAAAAATTTCCCTGACTTTTTGCCAGTTCTCGTCAGCCATACCTTTTAGTCCCAAATCTTAAGACAGTTTGATTTGTAACCGAACTTTGATTTCTTGAATGACTTTGGACTTCTTATCGCTTCAATTCACGGTGCAGCCAAGCCTTTGCCATTTGCCAATCGCGTTTGACGGTGGATTCGGAAAGGCCTAAAACTTCCGCCGTTTCAGCCACATCTAATCCGCTAAAAAATCTGAGTTCGACGACCTTTGCCAATTGCTCTTCCTTTGCTGCGAGCCGGTTTAAGGCTTCATCGAGCGCGAGCAAATCGAAGTCGGTTTCGCTGACGCTAATCGTGAAAGCATTTTCAAGCGGCAAATCGCTGTGAACACCGCCGCGTCTGACGCGATGTTTGGTTTTGGCGTAATCGATGTGGTTTGGAGAGTGTGTCCGGCGCGCTCTTTTTGCAAATAGCGATGCGCCTGCCGATGCAGTTCCGTATAGACGAGTTTCAGCAAAGCGTCAGCCGAATCATTGCGCCGATTATCGCGCCAATCGCGTAACCCTTCTGTTATCTCACTTGCCGGACGCGCCTTATTTGTCATTGCCAAGCCTCGTTCGTTTTCGGGAACGCCTTGTTCTTAATCTCGAAAAATATACCCTTTGACCGGTGAAGTAAATTTTTCTAATAAAAGTTGACCTGTGTTTTCAAAAACTGGCGCGCTAATAAATAGAGGAAAAATTTCTCTCAATAAACAATAAGGAGTAGGACTATGAACAACTTAAACCCTGACAACCGCTCAAAGGTTCTCGGCCGCTCGGCCGCATTTTCGCGTGCGCTCCGCGCTGCGAAAAGGATTGCCGCCTCCGTCACAGGTCGGCAATTGGCATTGGCGGCAATCGTCGCCGCGGCCTCTTCCGTAGCCGTCGCGGCTGTCTTAACGCCGGGCTCGATGGTGAGCGGGGTGATTTTCGCGAGGGCAAGTTTTGCGGATCCGACCGACATCAAATTCAAGATTAAGGGGCAGGGTCAAGAGGTGATTAATGTAAACAACGCCGGGGACACAGTGATGCAGCAAATCATCATTGCTCCCGCGGCAACACTGGTTGGCACAGCCACCCGGGACCAGTGGTTGTGCTGGTAAAGTCTGGTCAAATGTCATTCTATGACAGCGAGGACCCGACCTGCACGGTTCGCACCTATTCAGCTAATCAAGCCTTTGTCGACAGCGGCCAAGGTCACGTCCACATAGCGCGCAACGAAGGAAGCGTGCCTCTGGAACTATACGTAACCTACTTCGACGTGCCTCCAGGCGGGGCGTTCCGGATTGACGCTCCCAATCCGGGAAATTGCAGCTTTTAGTTGCGGCAACTCCCGTTATCTTAGTGCTATTGCACAAGAGTTAGCGGACAAGCCACACGGCGTTATCCATCAGCAGAATACTGAAGGTGGCTGACATAAGATCTCATCTCATGTGCAGGTCCCGCGAAAACGTCTCGGCGCTTCACGAGACCGGCTAAGCATGCCAGGCTAATGCTACAGCGCGATCATCAAATTCCGAGATGACAGAGTAAGGGGAGCTTCTCTAGAAGTTCCCTTACTTATTACTTAAAACCTATTATGGGCTAGTATTCCGCGACACTTATCTGCCTTAGCGTGTAGTTGCATCGGGGTGGCGGAAGCCGTGATGTCGGTAATGCACTCTTTCTGAACTGGCGGCGATACTGTAGGTCTTGGATTGTTGGCGTCCCAAAGCATTCCGAGTTGGAACCAGATCATTTCTTGGCTTAAAGAAATGGAAACGCTTCGACGAACTGCTGCCTAAGCATCTTTAAGTCTCGTAAAATTGGCGAATCGCCCACGCAGGATGATCCCATGCTGAATTGGAACAACACTAACCTCGACATCGTGCGCGCATTCAAAAACTTTCACGCAACACGCCTACCTGCATTCAAGATAGCCAGCGGCGGGCAGCAGGTGGATGTATCAATATGACAGAGTTCATCCACCTGTCGTTACGCCGGCACTGCAGCGGAACGCTTAAGCTGTTATTCCAGTCTCGTAAATTTAAGCCGTGGGTCAGTCGTTGCCCTGTCCGAGGGCGGGATCAGCCAGAAACTGTTGGGGGCCTCGGTCTTTAATTCCCAAGTAATGGGTGTTCCGCTGGTCATCACCTCGACGTTCTTTGCAACGATCGGGTGCAACTGGAGCATCGATCCCTTCACCTCATAGGTGCCAGAGTTTGCCATAAACGGGCTCCACTGTTCGTATCGGGCAATCTTCTCGGCGTCGGTCAGGTTCTGAGGGTCTTTGGCTGGTGCAAACGTAGCTCGCGCCTGTCTTCCCCTCACTGCCAATACGCTGTAATAACCCTTTGTGAAAATGATCAAACCTGGCTGGGGGTTTGTTATCGTAGTGCCCTTCTCAGCCGGGTTTGTAGAAGGCACTAGCACCTCGGCGAGCTTCCAAACACCTTCAACCTGAGTTTTCGTCTGACTCTGGACAGCGGAATTCTCCGACGCTACCAGACCTATCAAAAGCATCGAAACGACCAGCAGTCCGGCGAGCGCGGCGAGCGACTTGCTTAACCTGTGCATGATTATCCTCCTTTTCAAAGCGCCTTTCGGCGCGAGTGATGGAGAGGGCCAGTCAGAGGGAGGAAGGTCGGGCGCGCTCGGTGCGCGCAGGCTCCGTTGTACGGCCAGCCACTAGAAAAAGCGAGGGCGATGCGCGGACTCTATACCCACAGAGCGTGGCAGTCAACGCTTGGGCAAAACCGATGGCAGTTGGCGTCCCGTACGGGAGTCGAACCCGTGTCGCCGCCGTGAAAGGGCGGTGTCCTAGGCCACTAGACGAACGGGACGCACATGGTGAAGTGTTGGAGGATCGCTGCAAGCTGTTTAAGTTAACGTAGCCCTTTCAATC
>WNFZ01001351.1_pt1 | contig 23572 bp, 24 predicted proteins | sample 5400081 | NCBI WGS metagenome assembly WNFZ01 (sample SAMN13153365, study PRJNA577476) | soil metagenome | isolation source: 80 cm soil or saprolite under grassland replicate 1 | place: USA:California | collected 2016-06-15
ATCCATCCGCTTGTGAAGGCAAACTTTCTCGCCTCTCCCCCACTCGTTGTTGCGTATGCACTTGCAGGCACGGTGGATATTGATCTCGACAAGGAACCGCTCGGCGAAGGCAATGATGGTCCTGTTTATCTCAGGGATATTTGGCCCACACAGCAGGAAATCAGTGAGACAGTCGCTTCCAGTTTAAACGTGGGTATGTTCTCGGATCGATACGCAAGTGTTTTCGAAGGCTCGGATACGTGGAAGGCCATCGAAGTTTCCGGAGGCGATATTTACGAATGGAATGATTCTTCGACGTACATTCATCATCCACCATACTTCCAGTCCGTGACTTTGGATGTACCACGTGTGGGCGACATTCATTCAGCGCGCGTTCTTGGAATGTTCGGTGACTCAATTACAACGGATCACATCTCCCCCGCGGGCAATATCGCCACTGACTCGCCTGCCGGAAAATATTTGCAAAGTCTTGGAGTCCAGCCTAAAGATTTCAACTCGTACGGCTCGCGCCGCGGCAATGACCTGGTGATGTCACGCGGCACGTTCGCTAATATCCGCATCAAGAACCTACTGGTCTCGCCAAAGGAAGGCAATTTAACGAAGCACTTCCCCGAGGGAACATCTATGAGCATCTTCGACGCGGCGATGCAATATCAAAGCAAAGGCGTTCCTGTGATTGTCATTGCGGGTAAGGAATATGGCACTGGCTCCAGCCGCGACTGGGCAGCGAAAGGACCATTGTTGCAGGGTGTGAAGGCAGTGATCGCTGAATCATTCGAACGCATTCACCGCTCGAATCTGGTCGGCATGGGAATTCTGCCCTTGAAATTCATGGATGGGCAAAATGCCGAATCGCTCGGCATCGAAGGTGATGAGATTTTCGACATCGAAGGCTTGAGCGATCATATGGCTCCCCATTCTGTGGTAACGGTCAAGGCAAAGAAAATTGACAACTCGATTCTGGAATTCAAAGTCACTGCGCTCTTGAACACTGACATTGAAGTTAACTACTACCATAACGGCGGTATTCTGCACACAGTGTTGAGAAATTTGGTGAGGTAGTTTGTGATGCGGATTTCGTAATGCGTAAAACATGACAAACCCCAAATTTAATCTTTGAGCACTTTAGCCACAGATTTCACGGATTTACACAGAGTTAGCCGACCCCTCCCGTTGGGTCGGCTAATTTTTTGCCTTTAGGCTACATTTTTGGCAGATTAATTCAAAATCCGTGCGTTACCGTGTAATCAGTGGCTGAATCCTTAAGTTTGGGATGAATCATGTTAATTTAGAACTGAAAACCTGATAAATAAACACTGTCCTGTAATTTATCAAACGCTCGCTGAACTTTTTGCAAGGGCTTTTCAAGGGCATCCAAATCATCGGGGGTATCACATGCCTTTTGAGCAAACTCAAGACTTGCCCGAATCATACTAAAAGCGGGACCTAGAACTGGGGCATCGCCTTCATGAGCGCGCAGTTTTGCTGCCTTTTCATGCAACTCATCCAAGATCGGTGTCCAATTTTTCTTAACGACGACGTTTGGCTCAGGCGGCTGCCAACCCGGATCCAGACTTTCAATAATCTTTCCCTGTTGTTTTGCCGCACGATATGTATTTGACATCGAAGTGGCAATACCATGCCCAAAGAAAACATTGTAGCCCTCGATCAATCCGTCATAAATGATTTTGCTCTTGAATGGCAACAAGACTGTTTTGATATATGCTGGAAGAGCCATTCGGCCTAAAACATAACGGAATGGCTCAGTTAAAGCAAGGACGCCGTAAACCTTGTTATCTCCTATAAAAATGGCATATTTCTTCAAGATACGATCCACGAAGAAATCACCTGCCACAAAATTCTTCCATCCAAAAACAATCGAAAGTTCGTCAGACGAAAAACCTGGCGGATTCTCCTGAATGAAATCATCTATAATTTCTGGTTTCTCATAAAAGGCGTTTCGCAGTTTAACTCTTTGTTCATTCGAGATTTTCTGATATTGTTCGACATTTTCAAGACCTTTGATGATTTGCAATTTTCGATTGGCAAACACCTGCAAGGCAGGCATAAGTTTGAAGAACAGTGCGGCATCATCTGGTGACAATTGCATAATTAGTCTCCCGGAAATGGAAATGGTATTTGATTCGCTTGTTTCTGTTTATGCAAAATGATTCTTTTATCCCCACGAATTCTAAAACTTTAGCGCGAATTCGTGGGGATGAGTGAGTTCTTTTATTAGAAGCGCGGGTAGATTAAAGCTTTATTTCCAAAGATATCAGTTAGTGATTATCGACCCTTCCAAAAAACTCATCCTGCAGTTCCTTGGTTTTCGTGTCATCCTTGATCGCGCGGATCACTTTTGCAAAGGCTCGTGCACGCGCATCCAGCCAGTTATTCCCTTTTTCCACTGTTGCAGGGATTCCATCGCCGCAATAGTGATAGGGATAATCTGCATACCACCAGATGCCAACATCCACCCCTGCATCGCGCAGATCTTTTAGACGGTTTAGAGGCATGCCTTCCCCGTTTGTGGGTAAAGCCTCTTTGTGAACCAGATCCTCACGGATCGCGAGAATGGCGCTGGTCTCTTTTTCACCCGCGTGACCGTCCACAGTCGTTTCCCATTGTGACTTGATCATCGCGTCATCTTCCTCGCTGAATTGCGGCGTGACAACGTACACCACATAATCACGCGGCGTTGCCAACTGGATCTGAGCCAAGTAATGGATGAGATAATCATTGCCGCCATGTGCATTGACAAAGACGATTTTCTTGAGTCCATTGCGTGCGATTTCACGGCAGGTATTTTCCAGCAGGCGAACCGTCAACTCAGGTTCGATGCCAATACACCCCGGATAATGCCGCGCTTCCAAAATCTGGGTGAAGATGTAATCGGGAAACACAATCGCGGGCTCCAAGTCGGCAGCGCGATTGCACGTTTCACGCCCGATGAACATATCCGTTGCAAGCGGCAAATGATGTCCGTGCCGCTCGATGCAGGATAACGGCAAAAGGCAAACGCCTTCTGCTTTTTGAACCGCCTCTGGAAAGAGGTCACTGGTTAATTCATCCCAACGCATATTCAAATCTCCTTATTGATTTTTCTTTCGTATCCCCACTATACGACCATTTGCCTCATAAAACAACTGACGTTTGACACAATCTATTTTACAAGCATTTCCAGCAAACCTGTTGGATATAGAATGGATTTCCCCTCGCCGAATTCGTTGACGTGCTTCCACACTGCGCGGACTTGCTCCCCATTCGCTTCTTCCCCTACAATTACAGCCTGGTCATACAACCCGGATTCCTTCAACGCCCCATCGTAGATCAATATGATTTCGTGACTTGGTATCCCGTTGAAGTGGAAAACATTCTCCAGCACGCCAAGATACTTTAAACTCTCCTTGTTCACCTCTGCATGAATCTCTTCCATCAACTCGCGACAAATCGTTTCGATACTTGATTCACCAAACTCGATCCCACCTCCAAGCGGACGGTAAAAATGCTGATCCCGAACAGAATCATACCCCTCCGCGACAAGAATGCGATCATGATGGCGAAATACACAAATAGCTAATGGACGGATTCGTTTCTTCTTCATATTCCCTCAAAAAAGTAGGTCGGATTGCCAATCCGACCTACTTGACTAAAGTGAAATCAACTCTGGTTGTTTTTGCGAGCGCACCCCTGCGAGATTCGCCTGCATGGACCATGGTCCCGTCCACGTGATGGTGACGGGTAGGACTTTGCCTTTCAAGTCTTCATCCGATTCAACGAAGACAAGTTTGTTTGTGGGAGTGCGTCCTCTCCAACGATTCTTGACCTTGTCTTCAAATAATACTTCCACGGTTTGACCGAGATATTTCTTATTGATCTGCGCGACAATTTCTTCCTGTACTTCTTCCAACATGCGGAAGCGACGCATCTTCTCTTCATCCGAGACATTGTCGTCCATGCGACGTGTGGCAACGGTGCCCTCTCGAGAGGAGTAGCGCGCTAAATGAGCAACATCCAGCTTGAGGTCAGAGAGGACGCGGTGGGTTTCCATGAACTGTTCTTCGGTCTCGCCAGGAAACCCGACGATAATGTCCGTTGCAATCGAGCAGTCTGGAATCCGTTGACGGATTTTTTCCACGAGATCGCGATAATCTTGTTGTGTGTAACCGCGCTTCATATTGCCGAGTACTTCGTCATCGCCGGCTTGAATGGGAACTTCGATGTGCGGCATAACCTTTGGAAGTTCAGCGACCGCATCCATGAGATCATCACCGAAGTAGTTCGGGTGCGAGGTTAAAAATCGGATTCGTTCAATTCCTTCCACTTCATGGACGACGCGTAGCAAGCCTGCTAGATTCGGACCATCGGGAACATCCTGACCATAACGGTCAACGATCTGCCCAAGGAGTGTCACTTCCTTGACGCCCTGTGCGGCGAGCGAGCGAATTTCAGCAACAATATCGCCTACAGCACGGCTGCGCTCCACGCCACGTCGAAATGGGATGATGCAAAACGTGCAAGCATGCGAACAGCCATAGACGACAGGCACATGCGCACTCACCAAATTTCCGCGCTCATGTTGCGGCAAGATGAGTTCATCATCCATCATCAAGAAGCGCCGCGTGGTTTCGGAATCTTCCAAGGAACGGACTTCGCCCTGGCTCAAGTACGAAACGAGCGGTCCCGGGTCGGAGGGAGGCGAGAAGACATCCACATAGGGAAGTCGCTCACGCAATTTCTCCGCGCCGCGCACACCGACGAGACATCCCATCAAGTTGATGACGAGGTTGGGATTTTGCCGCTTTAACGGGAGCAGACTTGATAGGCGTCCGATCGCCTTGTCTTCCGCAGATTGACGTACGACGCAGGTGTTTAAAACAATAACGTCCGCTTCTTCAATTGTTTCCGTAAAAGTGTAGCCAAGATGCTCCAACGACGAGCCAACCCGCTGCGAGTCAGCAACATTCATTTGGCATCCTTCGGTCCAGATATGGTATTTCATAGAACGGGAATTATACCAAGTTTGTCTTATCTGTTATTGCAAGAGAGTTCTTTGTGATAAAGCAAGCTCTACTTGTTGAGAGGTTGCTTCGCCTGTTACTCAGGCTCGCAATGACATATACCTTATGGTAAAATGTTGTCCGCCTCCCGAGAATCGCACCTGCATGATTTGCTATGAATTGCTTAGCAATTCAAATTCAAAAATCACGTGCTGGTGCAAGTGTCGGGACGTTGGAGGGATGGCCGAGCGGCTCAAGGCGCATGTCTTGAAAACATGTTTGGGTCACACCAACGTGGGTTCGAATCCCACTCCCTCCGCTGTAGGTTGCATGTTAGAATGTTCGAACGTTTGAAGGTTTGTTTAGCACTAGTTGTGCACCTGCCAACTTGAAACCCTCAAACTGAATATTGGGGAGGTGCCAGAGTGGCTGAATGGGCTCGCCTGCTAAGTGAGTGCTGGGTAAAACCAGTCGCGGGTTCGAATCCCGCCCTCCCCGCTGAAACACGTCCGAGAGGACGTGTTTTATTTTTGGTCGCACGACCTTTTATGGAGGATGGTATTCGAATTCTCTTCTCCCACCACAAAAAGAAACGCGTTCCAGTGGAACGCGTTTTACTTTAAACATAAAGGACACTAAGTATGCAAAGTTCTATTTGAGACTTAACTTCATTCCAAGATGGGATTTTTCGAACCCGAGTTTTTCATAAAATCGGTGCGCATCTTCGCGAGAGTTATGAGTCGTCAATTGAACGACGTGAGCACCGCGCTCATTTGCGCGTTCGATTGCCCATTGCATCATTTCGCTTCCAATCCCCAAGTTTTGGTATTCCCTGTCTACGCGCACAGACTCGACTTGGGCACGCAATCTACCCTGATAACTAATGGACGGCAGGAATATCAAATGAAGCGTTCCGATCGCTTTTCCATCCAACTCTGCTACGATCAATTCGTGATTTGGATCACTGTTTATTTGTTCGAAAGCCGCATAATAGGATTCGGGTAACGGTTCTTCACACCTCTCCCGCTGACTCCCCAATTTATCATCTCCAAGCATTCTGACAATATCCGGCAGATCTTGGTGTGTAGCAACCCGAAAGAGAACTTTGTTCATTCACTTCGCTCTTGATTCATTAATTCAGCGTATTCGGGGTGCCTGCGCATAAATGCTGCGGCGTAGGAACACATGGGAATTACCCGCAGCGAATTTTCTCTGACATATTCAAGACAGACCTCGACCAGCCTGCCTGCCAGACCCTGCCCCCGCAACTCTGGATGGACTCCCACATGCGTAATGACAAAATTCTTGCCATCCTGAATGTAATCCAATTTGGAAGGGTAGCCATCAAGCCAAGTCTCAAAACGATTCATGCCAGGATTATGTCTCACTTCTAGTTTTTTAAGATCAATTTGCATACGCTGTTACCCTCCGCAGGTTATTTTTCTTATTGTATCGCACACTGATTAAACGAAAAACGGACAGCCTCGTTCCATGGCTGTCCGTTTGCGGATTGCCGCAAATCACTTTGAATTAATAAAAGAGATCAAGGCCTCGATCTCAACTTTGCTTAGATTAAGATTCGGCATCTTCGTATCAGACTTTACTAAAGAGGGGTCTTTTAACCGGAGACGCAAGACTTCAGCATTTCCAGAAAATGTCGAAAGATTCGGCGCACCCATCTCAATGGTCGAATATTCGGATGAGCCCGCGGCCTTGCTGTTGAAATGGCATGTGATGCATCCTTTGGCAATGAACAATTGCCTGCCCAACTCCACTTGCGATGCAGATGACTCAGAAGCTGGCTTGGCTTGCGCTTCTACATGAGATGCTGTAGCTGCGCCTGTGATGAACAGTCCGATTCCGACCAATAGACTGAATGCCGTCAAAACTACAGCCTGACGACTCCTGCGACGGTAAGTAATCACCGCACCAACCAGTCCGAGTGCTAACAGTACACTGGCAATCATTACCGGCGATACGAAAGATGTCAATGATTTGGTTCTTGCCACAGGTGGATTCGCCGATACGACAGCTACTGGTGTAACACGCAATACAGGCATGGCTTGCTGCATGGTAAATGCCTGAATCGACCATTGCCAATCCCCATCTTTTGGAAACGTCAATATCGCTGTGTAATGACCTGGCTTACCTTCAGGTTCAGCGGTGACTAGAAATTCTTCATGATCAGAATTTGCAGTAATGATTGGGTAAAGACCTGTCATTGGCGTTCTGCCATGTTGCAACACCATAAAGCCAACGGTAATTGATTCACCCATCACAACATTAGAAGGCAGTTCATCCAGTGTAATCACTGCCCAACCTCCAGCAAAAGCGGGAAGGACCAATCCTAGTGCTAACAGGATAGCGAGCGCAATTGCGTACCGAAATCGTGTAAACATACGAACTCCTTAAGACTAACGATTTATGTAAGTACACCGCCCTCTCTGAATCAGTTCCGTTTCATGGCGAAGAAACAGGATGGAGGGACACTGCAATCTTGATCGCTTCATCAAGAGACAGGCCCGTTTCCAGGCGATAGGTGACATTTCCTGCTGCCCAGATCAACACATGACCGTCGATCATACGGATGAATTGCATATCGCCGTTCTCCAATCGCATGGGATAGGGTCCAGTTGTCCAAACCGCTGGTTGACCATTGACGCTTGTCTCTTCAATAACTACCGGGTTAACTTTCTTAATTGCCCAACTTCCCGAGGGAAGGAAATGTAAACTCATGAGCACCTGGTCCGGATTTTGTGGATCGAGCCAGACGAGGATGGTCATTGCACCATCGGCATCTTGCACAAAGACATAATCTGGCTGTCCTAAGTCGGATGGATAGGATGGTAATAGGATTGGATAGTCCACTATTTTTTGCGCTTGGTCTAACGTCATTTCACCCGCCACTGTTTTCAGGATCGGGATGAGCCGCTGTGGAGTTAGTGCAGGTGTGGCAGGAACAGGATTTCCGGAGGGCGCTTCTTCATTCGGTGGAGACAGAGGAATCGGTTCAGTACGAAAGATGCGAACAACACCGATTTGAATGAATTCAAGAATCGCTGCACGCGCCGGAGGAATGAGCATCAGGCTCGAGAGGAGAATCAGCGCGATGGTCAGCGACCAGGCCAACGTCCTGGAAATGAGCCGTAGACGAGTCGAGGAACGGAGGCGCGCGGTCACAAGACCAGCGATGTTCGGCGTGCGTGGATAATTCATCTCCTTTGCAATCGATTGTATCTGTGCGTCGAAATCCATTTCGTTCATGCCTTTCGTCCTTCATGTCTATCGGCAAGGATAGGAAAATCCTGTTGAACAATGTGACGTAATTTTTCGAGGGCGCGACTCAATCTGGATTTGACCGTGCCCTCTGCCACCTGCAATACTTGTGCCGTTTCGGTAACGGAGAGTTCAAGGAAATAACGCAAATAAATGATTTGCTGATCTGCCATGTTTAAATTTTGAACCGCGTGCCAGAGTTCGTTGGCTTCAAGGTTTTGCGCGCTCTTCTCCTCGATGCGCATGGAAGTGGGTTCGTCCCAAAATGCGCGTATTAAGGCTGCGAGATATCGTCCAGCGGCGCGACGGCGATTGCGCGCCAGATTTGCGGTAATACTTAACAACCACGGACGAAGCGGACGTGTCGGGTCGAAACGCTTGAAGTGTTTCCAGGCGCGCAAAAAGGATTCCTGGGCGGTATCTTGCGCGTCATCAGGGTCGCCGAGCAGGAGATAGGCAAGCCTAAAGACTGGTTCCTGATACAGGAGCATCAGCGATTCCCAGGCTGCCGCGTCGCCGTCCGCCGCGTAACGAATTAAAGTTGATTCGTCCACTCAGCCTCTCCGGAGAGGGTGTTCATTCTTATAAAATACACTTACGAAGGGAAGATGGTTCCATCTTCACAAGATGAGAATTAGCAAACTTTCCATGCATTATTCAAGAACACCGTACACAAATTAGTGAGAACGGCGAGCCTACCTTTTTGCAGCGCTTTTCCAAATCCATTGTACAAACTTTCGAGTAAAATTGTGCTCCTATTCACAAAAGGATAATAGCGTTCCCCCACTAACAGTTCATTGACCTACCTTTTGTTTGCTCTTACAATACCATTATGAAACTCAAGTTTGCGGGCTTTTTTAGACCCGATCACGATCCTCCGTGCCATTCATTGTGTACTTAAACCTGATTGAATACCTCAAACTTTAATTTTATGACTCGGAGGAAAATCCTATGCCTACACCTTTTATTTCCAAGCGTGCGCCCATTTATGCCGACGTTCCAGATGAAAAGTGGAACGACTGGCGCTGGCAATTAAGCCATCGCTTAAATAGCACAGAAGAAATTGAGAAGGTTTTACCACTTAATGATTCGGAACGAAAAGCGCTCAACACCAGCGGAATTTTCCGCGTGGATATCACCCCCTATTTTATCTCGCTGATCGATCCAGACGATCCTGAGGATCCCATTCGCAAACAGGTAATCCCCGTTTCGGAGGAACTGCAATCCTTCACGGCGATGATGGAGGATTCCCTTGCGGAAGATCGCCACTCTCCCGTGCCGGGGCTGGTACACCGTTATCCGGACAGAGTTTTAATGCTAGTGACAACGCAATGTGCTTCGTATTGTCGCTATTGCACGCGTTCGCGTATCGTCGGTGATCCGGGGCAGACCTTTAACCGCCAGGAATTCGAGATGCAAATCGAATACCTCCGACGGACTCCTCAAGTGCGCGATGTACTACTCTCTGGTGGCGATCCTCTTGTGCTCGCCCCGAAGATTCTTGAAGAATTGTTGACCCGGCTGCGTGAAATTCCTCATATCGAAATTGTCCGCATTGGTTCTCGTGTGCCTGTCTTCATGCCCATGCGTGTCACACAGGAATTGTGCGATATGCTTGCCAAGTTCCACCCACTCTGGCTCAATATCCACGTCAACCACTCGAACGAGATTTCATTGGAACTGGAGCAAGCTTGTGACCGTCTTAGTAGAGTAGGTATTCCGCTCGGCAACCAGTCTGTACTGCTGGCGGGTGTGAATGATAATGTCCACATTCAACGCAAACTCGTCCAAGATTTGGTCCGCATCCGCGTGCGCCCGTATTATCTCTATCAATGCGATCTCGTGGAAGGTGCGGGGCACTTCCGCACTCCCGTTGCAAAGGGCATCGAAATCATGGAAGGCTTGCGCGGTCACACCTCAGGCTATGCGGTCCCCCAATATATTGTGGACGCGCCCGGCGGCGGCGGAAAAATTCCCGTGATGCCCAATTACCTGCTGAGCATGTCCGATCATAAAGTCATCCTACGAAACTTTGAAGGGTACGTCACCTCCTATGAAGAGCCAACTGACTACTTGCCCAGTGACGCGGCGAAATTCAAAGGTGAGAAACGACCCGAGCCCGGTCAGACTGGGGTCCATGGCTTGCTAGAAGGCGATCAGATGTTCATCAAGCCGGAAGGCTTTGATGAAGTGCATGACCGTCACGGCATTCAACATCGTCTCAAGGATGCAAAGAAATGGCAGCCCTTAGGGATCGGCGATAGCTCACCAAAATAACCCTAGCAATAAGCAAACGAAGGAGAATAGCATGAAACAATCCACAAAACGAATCCTCTTCACAGCGCTGACAGTCATTTTTCTGTTGGCAGCGTGCGCGCCTGCACGGGTTACAACACCCAATCCCATTGACATGGCGAACCAGGTTGGTACGTCTGTCGCGTTGACCGTTGCATCCCAAAACCTGGATACCGCCGAAGCTGCACCCCAGTCAACCGAAACTCCGCTTCCGACTGACACGCCGGCTATCGTCGAAACGCCAACTGGCATTTTGCCAACAGCGACTCCGTTTGTCCTTGTTCCACCGACGACCGTTCCAGGCAGCGGCGGTGGTTCCACGACAACGTCCGATTACGCCTGCGACATCATCCACCAGCGCCCCTTTGATTACACAATTTTCAAGCCTGGTGATACATTTGACGTTAAGTGGACTATTCTCAATACCGGAACGAAAATTATGCGTGACGGTCTTGATCTCAAATACAATAGCGGCCCAAAGCTGATTCCTACTACTAAAGTTGAACTTCCCGAACTCCAACCTGGCGATCAATATGATTTGAATTTCGACGGGGTGGCTCCAGCAAGAGAAGGTACGTATATAATGACCTATATTGTTGAAGGTGGTTTGTGCTATCCATACGTTGCGATCAAGGTTGAAAAATAACGGATAACTTGCATCCTGAGGCTTTTCGGATGTGGAAGAGGAAAAATGTCAACACGTAGTATGAAGTTCCTGTTCTGGCTTGCGATTGTTGCGTTGGTCGTGGCCTGTGTGCCGTCTTTGGCGGCGCCCTTACCTACAGCGAACCCAAACCAAGTGAACCAGTTTATCGCACAGACGGCAAATGCCGCTGCGACTCAAACCGCGGCAGCTTTACCTAAATCCACATCTACAGCTACGGTCACACCCACGCCGCGCAATACCGATACCCCTACCCCAACATTCACATCGACGGTAATCTTCATCCTCTCGTCGCCTACCAGGCCAGTTCCGCCGACCATTGTAATCATTGGCGGAGGAGGTGGTGGAGGCGGAGGTAGCAGCTCTGACAATTTTGCTTGCCAAATCATTAGTGTCAGTCCCGCGAACGGTACATCCTTCAACTCACGCGATAATTTTGACGCCACATGGAAGGTCAAGAATACTGGTACGAAAAACTGGGATCGTACCAGCATCGATTTTATTTACTTGAGCGGCGCTAAAATTCATAAAGTTGCAGGATATGATCTGAGTGACAGCGTGAATGTAGGTGGGACGATCAATCTCGCTGTCGACATGGTAGCACCCAGGGATTCAGGCACCTATACGACTACATGGACACTGCGAGTTGGCAATGAAACCTTCTGCAATATGTCCCTGACGATTGTTGTGAAATAGAAGCAAGTATTCTTAAATAAAAGCAGCGACCAGTTTGGTCGCTGCTTTTATTACAAGGCTACGAAGTTGGAGGTAAATCTTCTCCAATCGTCGCGGGTTTCTTCCTTAAGGTGAAGAATCCAACTGCTATAGGGATCAGTATGAACAGGAACGACAGGCACAACAGCGCAAAGCCAATCGCCGGCGGAAAGGTCTGTGGCGCAGTCACTCCGTTGCTTGTTACGTCGAATGGAGTTCCTCTGGCGATCAGCCCGCCAAAGATGCAACTCAATAAGCCGATACATCCGCAAATGAAGGCGGTGATAACGGTCGCGACGATCCCAAGAGTTCTGTTTTGCATTTTCGTTGCTCCTTGAAATTTGGTTTGATGATTAACTTCTCAACTTTGCGCCAACTTCGTATTCCAAACGCTTGACGATTTTAGTACGGATCGCGGCAGCCTCGGCATCTGTCATCGTTTTGTCAGATTGATAGGTGAGGCTGTACGCCAGGGATTTTTTTCCCGTGCCGATCTGTTCTCCGCGATAGACATCAAATAAGCGGACATTGGTTACAGTCTTACCACCCGTCTGCTTGATGAGGCTTGCGACACGTTCTGCTGGCACCGATTCGTCAACGATCACGGCGATATCTTCGAGCACAGGCGGTACATCCGCAACAGGAATAACTTCGTAGGTTGGAGTCGCTTTACGGAGCGCATCTAAATCAAACTCAGCCACCATGACGGGAGCATTGCCAAATTCATATTTGTCTTTCGTCAGCGGATGCAATTCGCCGAGAACACCAACAACTTGTCCGTTGATTTTAACCTGCGCGGCTTTGCCCGGGTGCAGATAATCAATAGTATCCGTCGCAGCGTAGGAAATGTTGGTGTAACGAAGTCCACTCAATAGGAGTTCGATCCGTCCCTTCATGTCGAAGAAGTCGAGTGCTGGAGAATCCTTTACATCCCACGCGGTCGCATGGCGCAGTCCAGTCATCACGATGGCAAGCCTGCGTGGCTCGTCCGGCAATTCATTTTGGACTGGCTCAAAAATGGAACCAATTTCGAACATGGAAATGGTGTCGGCGCGGGTATTTTTCTCTGCAGATTCCAAAACAGATGCAAGCAAGCTCCTCCGCATGACTCGGCGTTCAGGAGCAATTGCGTTCGAAAGCGTAACGTACTTGTTGTAAGAAGAAAGACGGCTTTCACGTTCCGGGGAGGTCAGGCGATAGCTGACAATTTCCTGCAAACCAAGATCCACCAGAATATCACGAACATGCTCCTCCCATTCGTGGATGGGGTTTCCAATCTGCGGCGGAAGTGTATCTGCCATGCGCGTTTCGGGAATGCGGTCATACCCATAACTACGCGCAACCTCCTCAATTACATCGGCAAGACCAACAATGCCTTCGCCAATATCTAGACGATGAGGCGGAGTCTTTGCCTGGACAAAATCATTCCCCACATCAACAGTGCATTCGAATTCAAGGCTTGTGAGCAGTTCGGCGATTTCCGGCGCCGTGATATCAATGCCAATCAAACGCTTCACATCTTTTGGCGTGACTGTGATTGTTGGATCATTCGGCTTGAGCGGATATTCATCCACAAGTCCAGGCGCGACCTTACCACCGGACCACTCTGCCATCAGTTGCAATCCGCGTCTTACACCTTGTTCCGCAAGCGCGGCATGAACGCCGCGCGAGAAACGGAACGAGGCTTCAGAGGGAAGATTATGTTGTTTCGCTGTTTTGCGAATGTTGATGAAATTCCAAGCCGCACCTTCGAGCAGAATATTGGTTGTGCTTTTGTTATGCACACTGGCTTTTCCAAGTTGCATTGCGCCCGACTGCATTTCCAGGCCTTTGGCGTCCAACACTTCTTTGGACGCATCGTATACTTCACTCTCCGCGCCGCCCATTACACCTGCCAGTGACAACGCACCCTTTTCATCGCAAACCAAAACATTCGACGAAGTGAGTTTTCTCTCATTGCCATCGAGCGTGGTGAGTTTCTCGCCGGCCTGCGCGGCGCGCGTGATGATCTTGACATTCTTCTTTCCCGCGCGTTTCTTGAGCACGTCATAATCAAAGGCATGCAATGGCTCACCGAGATCGATCATGGCGTAGTTGGTTGCATCCACAATGTTGTTGATGGGACGGACACCGGCTAATCGCAGACGTCGTTGAATCTGGTATGGACTTGGTTTGATCTCGACGTCGCGTATCAGTCCAATCACAAAGCGCGGGTTGAGTTCTGGTTCGGTGATCTCAATGGACACCAGTTCTTCTACAGATTGTCCTTGTGTCTTGTATTCAATCGTTGGCTTTTTTAGCGGTCGTCCGGTTAAGGCAGAAAGTTCACGCGCAACGCCAATCACATTCGCATTGCGAGCCATATTTGGGAGAATGCTGATATCAAGAACTGCATCACCCATGTAATCCACAAGCGGCATACCGACGGGGGCATCTTCATCGAGAATGATGATACCTTCATGTTCTTCTGAGATGCCAAGCTCTTTCTCAGAGGCAACCATGGAATACGACTCAATGCCGCGAATCTTTGCGCGCTTGAGAGTTGTGAGCACGAGTCCCTCTGCATGACCATCATAGAGAGTTGTTCCCTCTTTGGCATAGGCGACCTTGATCGGCTTGGAAAGTTTTCCCATGCCTTTCCAATGAAAGATATTCGGCGCGCCGGTGAGCACGGTTTGATTTTGCTGACCATCGTATAAATCGAGCAGAGTCAATCGGTCCGCGTTGGGATGCGGATTCACTTTACGGATTTCCGCCACAACAATCTTGTCGCGATCCCAGCCAATGCCACTAGTCTTGAACTCGTGACGTTCATCGTCTTTATACGTCGGCATCGGCAGACCCGCGTATTTGATCTCGTCCACCTCGAGCCCGGCAAGAGTCAACTTGCGGGCAATCTCTTCGATGGATAGACCGTTAAGGTCAATGTAATCTTTTAGCCAGGAAATGGGTAGCTTCATAGTAATTCCTTCGGAGTGCGATATTTGTTATTCGATATTCGATTCTGACGATGACAAAGAATTGTCCTCGATTGTGTAGTCCAAGGAGTCATCACGAACAGAATAATTTGCGCCAGGTTCGTTGGCTCCTTGTTTACTTTTCTTCAGAAACGCGATGTATCCATTTATTAATCTATTCAAATTCTCACCATCGAGCGCAAAACTTTTATAGACGGATTCAGGAATATAGCCAACCTTTTGAGCATAAACGATGTGGCTTAATGTTTCTTCCAGAGAACCACGAGCAATATAGCAAAATCTGACGTTCTCCTGAAAGTAAAAGCGTCCGTGCCCTTCAGCAATATTCGCCGGAATACTCTGGGAGGAACGCCGAAGTTGTTGATTCAGAGACCATTTCTCTTCCGGTGGCAGCAATGGCAACACTTCTTTATTGATACGGACAGCAAAATCTCTCGCCTTGCACCACACATCAAGTTTTTCCAATCCACCGATGCTCATATCACTTCCTTTGCGATAACTAATATCGAATATCGACTTTCGAATATCGGTTATCTCTTAGAACTGCTCCAGGAATCTAAGGTCATTGCCCCAGAAATATCGAATGTCATCAATCTTATAGCGCAGCATGAGCTGGCGTTCGGGTCCCATGCCCCAGGCGAACCCGGAATAACGCGCGGGATCGTATCCGCCATTCTGCAACACGACCGGATGTACCATGCCACATCCGAGGATTTCCAGCCATCCGGAATGCTTGCAAACTTGGCATCCTTTACCGCCACAGACAAAACATTCCACATCCATTTCCGCGGACGGTTCTGTGAACGGGAAGTAGGAAGCGCGAAAACGCGTTCGCACATTCTGACCGAACATTCGCCGTGCGAAATCAATCAACGTTCCCTTCAAGTCAGCGAAGGTAATGTTTTCGCCCACTACGAGTCCTTCCACCTGATTGAATTGAATCTCCGAACGCGCCGTGATCTGCTCATAGCGAAAGCACATCCCAGGTAGCGCAATGCGAATCGGTGGTGGATTATTCGGGTTCATCGCGGCATATTCGTGCATCGCATGGATCTGTCCCGGCGAGGTATGCGTGCGTAGCACAATTGGATTGTCCCCGCGCTCACCTGCTTCTACGAAGAATGTATCCTGCATATCGCGCGCCGGATGATTCGGCGGGAAGTTCAGCAATTGGAAATTAACTTCGTCCGTTTCTACTTCGCGCGAGGTGTATACCTGAAAACCCATATCGGCAAGAATATCGAGCACACGACGCAGTTGTTGGGTCGATGGATGCAGGCGTCCCATATGGATTCCGCGTCCTGGCAGGGTCACATCGAGTTGTTCCTCTTCCAAGGATTTAGCCAACGCCGCAGCTTTGATCGCCTCGGCGCGTTCCGTTAGAGCGGCTTCCAATGCCACTTTCACGCGATTCGCTGCCGCACCGACAGCAGGTCGATCCTCTTTAGAGAGTTTCCCCAACTCCGAAAAGACCATCATCAGCGGTGAGCTGCGTCCAACGTTTGCGACGCGCCAGGCTTCGAGTGTGGTTTGATCGTAGATCGCGTTCAATGATTCCAATGCGGTCTTTTCAATCTCGTTCAATTTATCGAGCATTCCTACCTCCATAATTCGATATTGGATATTCATTAATGAATGCTTGAATATCGAATATCGATTTTGACAAACGAAAAACCTTCCGTCCACTATGGGACGGAAGGCAATTAAGCATTCCGCGGTACCACCCAAATTCATCGCCGAGGCGACGCTCTCGTGCTGACCAACATCAGCCTCCCTTGTAACGCTGGGATTGCGGATCGTACTACTTGGTCGAGCGAGATATTATCTCGCTTTACGTTCACACGAACGGCTCGAGAGGGAACTTCAACTGATTTCGGTCGAGTGCAACTTTCAGCAGATTTGCTGCACATCTCTGGCGGCTTCTGCCAGTTTACTTTCCTCTGTCACAGCCTTTGGTTAGATGGATGTAATTATCTGCGAAAACGGAACAATGTCAAGGCTTCGAGGATGTTTGGGCAAACGCGGAAGGCACCGGCTTCGCCCGAATCCCACATATCCTATTTAACGGCTTACCCCGCCATCGCGGGCGGGGCAGCCAAAGACCAACTCAGAGGGAGGAGAGAGTTTGTATACAAAGCAGACGTTTTTGTCTACTAAGTTTTAGAAGGGACGGTAATTCGGATTCGTGCCACTCCATGCACAGGCTGGTTTATTGATTCCGTTGCACTCCAGTGCATTCGAACAACGGTGGGCGATGACACGCGGATTTTGTTCAGGAAGATACTCAGAAGGAAGTACGACTTCAGTTTCCAGAGCAATCTCGTGTCCTACATGTTCGCAATAACAAACCTTGCTTACATACCACTTTTTCTCAGCCATGTCACACCTCCAAATCACTACGTCATTGTATGACAAACAAAAAACGCCTGCCAGTGACAGGCGTCACATATCTAGATGACAATCCGCCTATTATGGATAATACTTGGGGGATTTATTTCTTCGCAAGACGATAAATACCGCCGCTATCGCTCACCAGATAAATTTCGCCCGCTTCATCTTGCCCAAATGATGTGATGGTGAAATCTGTATCGAACAACTGTTGTTTCTGCCAGCCGTTATCCGAATGGATCAATCCCCAGATGAGTCCCGTGCAGTAATCGCCATAGAGGTAGATCCCATTCCACTCAGCCATAGAGCCACGGTAGACAAAGCCACCCGTGACGGAGCAACCACCTTCCTGATGGCTGTATTCGGCAACAGGTTCGATCAAATTTGGAGAGGCACTGCCCTTGTAGTCATGTGCGCCTTCGCGCAAGTTCCAGCCGAAGTTTGTCCCGCCCGGAGAACCTCCGGGAAGATAATCAATTTCTTCCCAAGTGTTCTGACCCACGTCGCCAATGTACAAATCGCCGGTCAGCTTATCGAACGATAATCGCCAGGGATTGCGCAAACCATATGCCCAGACTTCATTTCCAAATGGATTATCGGAAGGTATCGCATATGGCTCCGCAGAGTCAACATCAAGGCGCAGGATCTTACCCAGCAACACCTTAGTGTTTTGCCCATTCCCATTTGGATCGCCTTGCGACCCACCATCACCGAGGCCAGCATATATATAACCATCTGGTCCAAATGCAAGCACGCCACCATTGTGATTCGCGAACGGCTGATCTACACCCAACAACTTCGTTTCACTGTTGGGATCAGCAACGTTGGGATCGCTCGAAACTTGATAGCGCGCGATCACGGTATCGCCATTATTATCCGTATAGTTGACGAAGAAACGGCCGTTCTGCGCATATTGTGGATGAAAAGCCAAGCCGAGCAATCCTTGTTCATTTCCGCTACTTCCGACGAGATTGGAAATGTCGAGGAATGGCTGGTCGAGCAGTTGTCCATTTTGAAAAATACGAATACGTCCCACCTTTTCAAGGATAAATAAACGCCCCGATCCGTCTGCTTGTAAATTAACAGGACGTGTTAGACCCGTGGCGATCATTAGCCACTGAAACGCATTCGGATCAGGAAAAGTGTTTGCGCTGGATGGTGTATCTGTAGCAGGAATATCTGTTGGAACCTGTGTATCGGAAACCGTTGTCGGCGGAAGCGATGTTTGTGTAATGGATGCAACTGTTGGCGTGGAGGGAGACGATGTAGATGTATTCGATCCGCTGCACGCGGCAGCGAACAATGCGAGCAAAAGGATTAACCGTCTCATTTGTTATATTATTTTTCGTTTATATCAGTAGCGTCAGCATCCACAATGTCTCCCGAACTATCTTCCAAATTACTTCCAAGGTCGTGCATGTGCTCTTGCACCACATCCTGAGGACAGAGTTCAACGAAAAGCGTTGAACCAAACCATAGCACCGCGGCGTCATCTAATGCATCGATCCCTGGGATGCCCATAATAATATCTATTGGGGAGATGAGGTAAGCAAGCGCGCCCACTGGAATCAGCTTAACCCAGGGACTGACCCTTTTATCACCCATTAACCTCAAAATGAGTTTCATACGACTAACCAAGTCACGTAGCATACCTCCTTGCGGAGGTACTACGATCCGGCGGGATTTTTTATCAGACATGTTTGTCTCCATCTAACTTAGGTAAATTTAACAATAAAGTGGACTACGGAATACTTAACATTATAAAACACATATTCATGATTACCAGTATATGCTACTTACATCATATACGAAATTAATCTTCACAAGTCGCAGGATATGCATTTACCGCTTCTTTTCTGGGAAAGGGTAAAATTTGAGCATGCCCTATCTTATCGACGGACACAATTTGATTCCCAAACTTGGATTACGGCTAGATTCAATGGACGATGAGATGGAATTGGTCGCAATCCTACAGGAATTTTATACGCAAAGTCATAAGCAAATTGATGTCTATTTTGATGGAGCACCAGCGCCTCAGGCGGGGACGCGAAAGCTGGGCGCCATTACCGCTCATTTTGTCCGGCTGGGAACGACTGCCGATGATGCCATCCGCAATCGATTGAAGACTCTCGGCAAAAGCGCGAAGAACTGGACGGTTGTCTCTTCCGATCGACAGGTACAGGCAGAAGCGAATGCCATGCGCGCAGAGGTGATCTCGTCTGATTCATTTGCGGTGACACTGAAACAGACGCGGGCTTCTGCTCCCAAGTCAGATGGAGATCGCAAGCTATCACACGATGAAGTAGAAGAATGGATGAGAATATTCCAAAAGGGGAAACCGAAATAGCGTTCCGCAGTTCTAAAAGAATTCAAGATTCCAAATAGTACGAATGTCGCAGGCACAGAAATGTTTCTCTATGGCAATTTCTGTAATTTTGATATGGACATTTCTGGTAAAGTATTGTATATTAAATTTTGACACCTGCCCTCCCCTTTATAGGTATATAGGTGTCCAACCGCCGCCGGCGCTCAGCATGTCCCCCCCATGCTGACGAGGCGGCGGTTTCTTTGACCAGCACCTTGCCCTCCCCCAAATTCAAATTTCGAATTTGGGGGAGGCTTCTTAGGGCGATATAATTTATTTATGAAAACAGTTTATACATTTGTTCCTTCCCCGAATCATGTTTATCCGGATCACCCTGAGCGACCTGAACGGTTAGACATTTTGCAGCCGCGGCTAGGGTCCTTTGACGCAGAATTGATTGAGACAAGGCCTGCCACACGCGAAGAAATTGCGTATGTTCATTATCCAAAATTGGTTTCCGCGATTGAAAAAGTTTGTCGTGAACAAGCACCCGGTATCATTGATTACGCCCCTACCTATGTGATGCCGTCCTCTTTTGAGGATGCTCTGCTGGCAGCTGGTGGCGTAATTACCTGCACTCGTGCCGTCATGAACGGTGATGCGAAGAACGCATTTGCCATCATCCGCCCGCCTGGGCATCATGCCGAACCGGATCGGGCGATGGGATTTTGTATTTTCAATAATATTGCCATTGGAGCAAGACATGCAGTCGAACATGGAATGGAACGCGTCATGGTCATCGACTATGATGCCCATCATGGCAACGGTACGCAAGCCGCGTTTCTCAATGATGAGCGCTTGGCGTTTGTGTCCACACATCAGTGGGGAATCTATCCCGGTACGGGTTGGATCGATGATGCTCCGCATGCAAGGCAGAGAATAGTCAATGTGCCGTTGCCTGCCTATGCGGGCGACCATGTCTACGAACAGGTTGCGGAGAGAATCTTTCTTCCGTTTGTTCAATCTTTCAAGCCACAACTGATCTTTATTTCCGTAGGCTTTGACGCGCATTGGAGCGATCCCATCACCACACTTGGACTCTCCACAGCGGGCTATGTGATGCTGGCAAAAAAAGTCGTGTCTCTGGCAGAGGGGTACTGTGACGCCAAGATCGTATTCGTTTTGGAAGGTGGCTATGATCCGATGAATGTCGCCAACGGGGCAGAAGCGGTCTTTATCGCAGCGACAGGCAAAGGTGAGTTGGATGCAAAAGATCCAAATCCAAACCCGGAACCTGATTGCGAATCCCGAGTTGAAGAAGTTCGCGCCTGGCATGGATTTTGAGGCGCGGCAGAATTACAAATACGTAAGCGGAATACGATTTTAGAACTCATCTTTTATAATTCTGCCAACTGAAAAGGAGCATTCTTCATGGCATCCAGACGAACCCTGGGATACATTCAAAATGAATGGACGTGCCCAAACTGCGGCACACGCAACAAAGGCGGAACAAAGACTTGTTCCAATTGTGGTGCGCCCCAGCCCGAGAATGTGCAGTTTGAACTTCCCTCTGAACAACAATTTGTAACAGATGAAGAACAAATTAAAGCCGCGCAAGCAGGCGCAGATATTCATTGTCCATTTTGTGGAACGCGCAACTCAGCGACCGCCAAAACTTGCTCCCAATGCGGAGGAGATCTAACACAAGGCAACGTACGCGAAGCAGGACACGTGATGCAAGCGCCTCAGGTACAGCCGAAAATTATTAAGTGTGCCAATTGCGGAGTAGAAAATCCAGGAAGTAATTCCGTTTGCTCAAATTGTGGCTCACCCTTACCAAAGATTCTCGCAGCGCAAGCAGCAACTCCCAACAGTATGCCTCATCGTGCTGTCGCCGGAATAAATGTTGGCAAACCGAAGAAGAAAGCTAACTGGATTTTGATCGGCGGCATTCTGGCGTTCCTGGCAATCTGTTGTATTGGAATTGCAGTCTTGTTCTTTATTCCAACGAAATCCGTCCAAGCGACAGTGACAGATGTGCATTGGCAAACATCCATGCCTTTACAAGAAATCCGAGCCGTTGACTATAACAATGAACCTGGCAGCCCACCCTCTGCTGCGTACGATGTTTCCTGCCGGGATGAGAGTCACGACGTTTGCGAAAATAAAACAATTGACAAAGGCAATGGCTATTCGGAAGTTGTGCAAGAATGTCATACAGAAACACAACAATATTGCTCGTACACGGTCGACGAATGGAAAACCATCCAGACCTACACACTCAATGGCAATGATTTGCGACCCATCTACGACAGTCCCAATGTTTCCAGCGATCAGCGGCTCGGAAATGAATCAGAAGACTTGACCGTCACCTTCTCCACAGAGAAGGGTGAACAGAAAACCTATTCACCAAGCACAGTTTCTGAATTCCAACAGTTCTCTGTTGGCAGCACCTGGACATTGAAGATGAATGCCATTGGTGGGGTTGTAAGTGTAAATCCATAAATTATGGAGCGGATCGTTCCACCGTCCGCTCGGGTTTTATCCTGTCTAAATTTTGAAGAATGATGAGATATTGAAAAAGAGGCTGTTTCTGAAGAAACAGCCTCTTTTCTTGTCAATCATATTTTCTTCTAGCCAATGAACAATCCTATTGCAAGCAGCACAGGCGTGAGAAGATTAACGAGCACATTCTGTCCCATCGCAGGGATGAGTGCAGGCACATTTTCAGAATTTGATAGTATGCGTCGAATAATCTGAATGCTGAAGATAAGCGTCAATAAGGCCAGCAAACTAAAGCGCAGGCAGGTGCAAGGATGACAAAAGGCAAGCGCATGGTTCCAGAAAGTTGTTTTAGATTTTTCATAGATGCTCCTTTGCAAAGCATAGCTTTACTGCATATCTCATAAATAATTGCAGTCCTTCATAGACTTGTGGGCTAAGACTCAAATCATAAGCAGGGTAAATTAGCAGTACCATAAGTTTGTACCATATCCACTGGGCCGAGCAAAAGAACTTATGTCACATTTTCAACGTGCCGAAACGCAGCGAACCTCCGTATAATCAAAGCATGCAAAAATCAGTGGCAATCATTGGTGGCGGACCCGCGGGCTTGATGGCAGCGGAAGTGATCAGCACACATGATGTGAACCTGGACCTGTACGATTCAATGCCATCGCTCGGACGAAAGTTTTTAATGGCGGGCAAGAGTGGATTGAATGTCACCCACTCCGAACCGTTCGAAGGATTTGTTGCCCGTTATGGAAAACGCCGCCCACAGATCGAACCGATGCTCAAGAAATTCGGACCGGATCAGCTACGTCAGTGGGCGCGTGATTTAGGAATTGAAACATTCGTGGGAACGTCGGGACGTGTCTTTCCTGTGGGGATGAAAGCGAGTCCGTTATTGAGGGCATGGCTCAAGCGACTAAACGATTCAGGTGTGACCGTTCACCCACGCCACAAATGGACAGGTTGGCTCCCCGATAAGTCTCTACACTTCGAGTCGCCAAGTGGCGATGTAATAGTAAAAGCTGATGCAGTCGTGCTCGCGCTCGGCGGCGGGAGTTGGTCAAGGCTCGGCTCAGATGGCGCGTGGGCATCCTGGCTGACGCAGGTTGGAGCGCAAGTCGAACGGCTGCGACCATCCAATTGTGGATTCGATGTAGCTTGGAGCAAGCATTTTCGCGAGCGTTTCGAAGGGCATCCTATTAAGTCAGTGGTTTTATCGTTTGATTCATTCCGCCAGCAGGGTGAATTTATCGTCACAAAAGAAGGCGTGGAAGGAAGCTTGATCTACGCCGCGTCGTCGTTATTACGAGATGAGATTGAAGAAAGAGGTAAAGCAGTAATGATGCTCGATCTAGCACCCGATCGATCACATGAATGGCTGGTGGAAAGATTGTCAAGGCCACGTGGTTCACGAAGCATGGCGAGTCATCTCGAAAAAACC
>WNFZ01001697.1_pt1 | contig 23494 bp, 20 predicted proteins | sample 5400081 | NCBI WGS metagenome assembly WNFZ01 (sample SAMN13153365, study PRJNA577476) | soil metagenome | isolation source: 80 cm soil or saprolite under grassland replicate 1 | place: USA:California | collected 2016-06-15
TCATAGGCCATCTGCATATTAATGCCGGGATACTGGGAACTTGCAGTTTGACCGTTTGCATCGTAGCTGAAAGTGCTGTAACCGTCCGCCGTTAGGTTGCCAGCAGCGTCGTATTGCAAGCCAACTCTTCGGTTGTTCAAGAAGCTGGCATTGTCGGAGGCATTCCAACCACCCCAGCCTTCGCGCTGTGTAGTGTTGCCCCACACGTCATAACGATAGGCCTGTGCATATGGCCCATCAGGATGGCCCCAGGTATCTGTGCCAATGGTTGCTCTCGCTTCTGAGCCGGTGTAGGCCACATTCAAACGCGCAAGGTCATCGTAATACCACGAACGATCTAGCGACCCATCCCGAGCCGCGCCATTCGTGAGGTTGTCAGCAAAGGTTACCCGCCCCGTATTGTTCTCGCCATAGTAGTCATAATGATAGGAATAGCCGAGCACGCCGGGAATGTTCCATTGCGTCAGAAAGAGCCGGTTGTTGTAGCCGAGCGAGAGCGTGCGGCCGTTGCCATAACTCACCTGCTTGGCCGCATCGAATGCACGATACGAGATGTTGTTGATATAACTTGAGACCCCCGCATAGTTCGCTCCGCTCACGCTGGTCACCCTGCCAGTCTTATCATAACTGTAACCCACCGCCGCCCCCCAGTGGTTAGTCAGGGAAGTCAGTTGGCCCGCCAGGTTGTACTGGTAAGAGAGACAGTAAGAGCTGCCGAGGTCATTGAAATAGCGACACTCGAGCGTCAGGCGCGAGAGCTGGTCATACTGATAGCCGTGACTGCCCGTACCGTCCCACATCCCCGTGCGATTGCCGGCAGCGTCGTATTGGTAAGAGACATTCGGCGTGGCCGTCACTCCCGGCGCTTGCGAAACGTCAAACGTGACCGAAGTAACTTGATGCCGGCCGTTGTAAGCAAATGTGCTCTTCGCACCGCGCGCGTCTGTTGCCGTTTCCATCAGATCATCGGCGAAATAGGTATAGCCGGTCGTGCCCTGTACTCTTTGTAAATGGTCCAGTCCGGGGAGGTCACTTTTGTCCACGAGCCATCTCCGGCCACCGCGTAGTAAGTAATAGCTTCAGCACCGTTGATCCAATCTTGCGCCCAGTCGTGACGCTCAGTGAAGCGCGGACATTCAGTTTGACCCGAGGAAGAGTTTACGTTGTAAGAGGTATAGGCCAGCAAGTGATTATCGGGCGCCTGCGCGTTGTGATTGATCCGGTTCACCTGACCGAACGCGGTGCCGTATTGAGTACTGGCGTTGTAGTCAAAGCTGTAGGAATCGAGGTTTTGCAGAATAACCTTGGTTAAGACCGTCACTGATTGGTTGTTCGGTCCATTGACCAACAAGCCGCCGTCGAAGCTCGGCGCTAACACCTGTTGCTGGTACTCGAATCTGGCCCACTCATGTGGGACGCCATTCCACAACTGCGTAATGGTATCCAGATTTCCACTGGGATAGTTGAAGCTGGTCGCCCGCCCCAGCGTGTCGGTGATGGTTAGTGTTCGCCCAGTGTTCAGGTCATAGGTTGCGGAAAGGTAGTTTCCGTTGCGATCTTTAACCTCAACGCAACGATAGCCCAGCGTGGTGATATCGTTAGTGGGCACGAAAGTCAGTTGCGTGCCGTCAGAGGTGCGGACCAGCATGCTCGTGCCATTGTCGATCAGTTGTGTGTAGCTGCTGTCGGCCGATTCATAAACGTTCGTTTGACCGATCTGCCGCAACTCTACCCTCGCACCCGAGGAGGTCACCATCATATAAGCGTACATTCCCGTCTGCGAGTTGTAGAAACGCTGTTGCAATGTGGGCAGACCAAGACGGAAGCCAGGAGCAGGAGTGCCAAGATCAGCAATGTACTTGATGTAAGAACCGTCTCTGGTCCAAACCAGAGAGTTATAAGAAAGTGTCAGGTTGAGATCCAGACCAGCGCGACCTGGGAGACTCAGTAGCGTCACAGCCCAGTTGAAGTTTCGCGAACCAAGGTCTACACCCTGTTCTCCTGTTTGGTTCCCCGGCCAGGTTCGAGCCGTCGAGAAGCGGGGATCGCCAGGCGGATAATAATCACCACCACCACCGCCACCCTCGCAGTCGGCGCACGGAAGCAGGGGTAAAATATCTCCGTCGTCCGATCGCGGCTTAGCGGTTGTTTTTGCTGGAAATCCTTCGCCAGACTTTCCGGTGCGTAACTGGTCGAGGTTGGGTAAATTTGGACCCGGCGCACCAGTGGTTACCGGCGGCGGCGTTCTGTTGAACTCTGGGGCTCTATTAGCTCGTTCGACCATTTCCGGCGGCGGTGAGGGACTTAATCCTGGCTGCCGCACTACCGGCGATGGTAAAGCAGTTGCCGGATTTTGAAAGGTGTTCATTTCAGTATTCGGCGAACCAATTACTCCGCCCGTCGTCTCTGATCCGTTTAGTAGTCGGCGATCCCAACGCCTGTTTTCTTCCGCGAATGGGCGCACGCCAAGGGTTACTGGCAAGTCCCTCATCGATTGTGGTGGCGCTCCCCCGAACGACTGCATCGGAAACCGCGGTTCACTAGTTTCGCTGTTCGCACTGGCTGAGGCAGGGTTAGCCCATGGCTTGCACAATAAGAACACAAGTCCCAGGACGAGGAACAACGAGATGAAGTATCGAATAGATTTGTGGAACAGCCGAATGCGCGGTGCAGACTCCTTTTCGAATTTGAGCCTCTGCAACCATTACGCTAGGATGGGTCTGCCCAGAACGCATCCTTTGCACAGCATTGCAGAGGATTGTTATCTGTGTAGAGCTCCGCGGTCAGCGTCCACTGATTGCGGAGCTTTTCCATCGGCAACTGCTAGTGGCCGATGGAGAGTTTGTACACACGAACTCCCTGAACAGTTGTGACGTGAAAATCGTTGACGCGAGGCTTACATAGGGGATCAACATGTTCACAGCCAGATACGGGTACGTCGCCGGGCACCGTCAGGGAAGAAGACTGAAGTACTGGAAGCCAACCTTGAACATGAAAAAGAAAAACCTGCACGAAAAAACCCGTCCGGCAAGTGCGGCGCTGCTGCAGGCCGTCTCTTCAATTTCAACCGGCGCCGGTCCTTACAGCGATTCGGGACCCCCTTACCTTGACACACTTTTCCTCGGCCGCTATTCTTTCCGTTTCCGTCTGCAGTGCGGAACTTCGCCTAGTGTTATATGTTTGAGTCCCTATCGGATAAGCTCAAGCGCACGTTGAAGAATCTCCGCGGCGAGGGCGTGCTGACGAAGGAACACGTCGATGCCGCGTTGCGCGAGATTCGGCTTGCTCTGCTCGAAGCTGACGTTAACTTTAAGGTCGCCAAAGACTTTATCGCCTCTGTCAAGGAAAGGGCCGAAGGACAGCAGGTCTGGCAGGAGCTAAGACCCTCAGAACAAGTCGTTAAGATCGTTTACGACGAGTTGGTTGATCTGCTGGGGGGCCAGTCGTCACGACTGGTTTTTACGAAGCAGATACCGAACGTGGTGATGATTGTCGGCCTCCAAGGATCCGGCAAAACCACTTCTACAGGCAAGATAGCCCGGTGGCTCGCGACGAACCAGCAACGCAAACCGCTGCTGCTTTCGGTTGACGTTTACCGGCCCGCGGCGCGCGAACAGCTAAAGGTCATCGCCAAGGCGACTGGCCAGCAGATCTTTGAACGGCCAGAAACCAACGATCCGTTAACACTGGTGCGTGAGGCATACAAGCACGCGCAGCAAACCGGCTTCGATACATTGATGATCGACACGGCCGGGCGGCTCCACATCGATGATCTGTTGATGGAAGAGCTCGTCAACATCAAAGCCGAAACGCATCCGGTGGAGATCCTCTTCGTGGCCGATGCGATGACGGGCCAGGATGCGGTGCGGTCAGCGGAAGAGTTTCATCGACGCGTAGGCATCACCGGAGTGATTCTGACAAAGATGGACGGCGACGCGCGTGGCGGTGCGGCGCTTTCGATTAAGCAGGTGATTGGCCAGCCGGTGAAGTTCGTCGGCGTGGGTGAGCGATATGATGCGCTCGAACCGTTCTACCCCGATCGCGTTGCGCAACGAATTCTTGGCATGGGCGACGTCCTCTCTCTGATCGAAGAGGTGCAGTCGAAGGTCGATCAGAGTGAGGCTGAAGAACAGTTACGAAAGCTTCAGAAGAACGAGTTTACACTCGATGATTTTCGCTCACAGCTTCGCCAGGTAAAAAAGCTCGGCTCGTTCTCGAAGATAATGAAGTTGCTTCCCGATCAGCTTCTCGGCGGCATTGGTATGCCGCAAATAGACGAGGAGCAATCCAAGCAGATGGAGAGGGAGCTGAAACGGACGGAAGCGATAATCGACTCGATGACTCAGCAAGAGCGTGTCGATCATCGTATTCTGAACGCCAATCGCCGACGTCGAATCGCACGCGGTTCGGGAACGGGTGTTGCCGACGTTAACCAACTCATCAAGCAATACAGCGAGATGCGCCAGATGATGCGGCAGCTATCCGGCTCGGGTCTGTTCGGCGGCGGCAGTGGACTAAAAGGCAAGATGATGAGGCGCATGGCGGGTATGGCCGGAATGCCTGATATGGGTAGCTTAGGCGGCGAGAATGGCGGTGAGATGGCCTCGCTACCCGCCTTACCTGGCGGACCATCGCGAAAGAAACTGAAGAAGAAGAAACGAAAGAAAAAGAGAAGGTAGAGCAATTTGCGATTGCTGATTGCCAACTTACGATTTTACAGGTCAGATGAGTTCAACAAAATCAGCAATCGCCAATCGGCAATCGGCAATTCTGAGGAGGAGAAAGTTTTGTTAGCAATCCAGTTGATGCGCACCGGCGCAAAGAAGAGTCCCTCGTATCGGGTGGTAGTCAAGGAAAAACGGTCCAAGCGCGATGGCGCATACCTCGAGAACGTTGGCACCTACAATCCGACTCGCAATCCGGCGGAAGTTAAACTGGACATGGATCGGGTGCGGTACTGGCTCGAAAAGGGCGCGCAGCCGACTGACACCGTTAGTCGCTTGATAAAGACGAACGCAAGAGAACAGCCGGCGGTGAGTGAAGTCGAAGCGTAGGCGGCTTGGTCATTCGTCTTTACAGTTCAGCGTTAAGCAATGCGAGAGACAGTCGAAATGATTGTGAAGGCGCTTGTCGACGACGGCGAAGCGGTCGATGTCCGCGAGATTGACCGAAACGGTACTACCCTGATCGAGATTCGGGTGGCGCCGCAGGACATGGGGAAAATAATCGGCAGGCAAGGCCGGACGGTGAGAGCGCTTCGTTCGCTGGCACGCACCGTAAGCCTCAAAAGGAAGCGCCGGTTTGTCCTGGAAATCATGGAATGAATGATACAGACCAGAGCGAAGAACCACTGGTTGTGGTGGCTCGCGCGGTGAAGACCAGGGGCCTCAAGGGCGAGCTCGTAGCAGATCTTTTGACAGATTTTCCCGAACGGTTTGACGCTGTCTCGCGGCTGGTTTGCATCACCCGGAACGGCGTGCGAACCGAAGTTGAACTCGAGGACCACTGGTTTCATCAACACCGAGTGATTCTTAAGCTGGCAGGGATTGACGATATTGATGCCGCGAGTTCATTTGTGGGTTGTGAATTCGCGGTGCCGGAGTCTGAAAGGGTTCCGCTTCCCGCGGGCGAGTTCTATGATTGGGAACTTCAGGGGTGTGCAGTTGCAACAATTAGTGGGCGTCGGATCGGTCACGTGCGGGAAGTGATGAGAGGCGGCGGGGTAGACACATTGGTCATCGAAAATGATGAACACAAGGATTACCTCGTGCCAATGGCCGAGCCAATCGTGGTTAGCATTGATATCGTAAGTAAGGCAATTTCGATCGATCCCCCGGAGGGGTTGCTCGAGTTGTAGGTTCCGCGCTTTTACGGGAGCCTGAGGTGATACGGTTCTTTGAGAGCGAATAGCGAAAGTCGAATGGGAATGCGTTTCGACATTGTTACCATCTTCCCAGAGTTCTTTGGCGTGCCCGCAGGTTGCGGAATCGTGGGAAGAGCCAGAGACGCCGGATTAGTTGACATCAGGGCGCACGACCTCCGGAGTTGGACCACCGACCGGCATCACGTTGTTGACGATCGTCCCTTCGGCGGTGGCGATGGAATGGTCCTTAAGCCGGAACCGCTCTTTGCAGCCGTCGAGTCCCTAACCCGAGCGAACAGGCGGGAGGAGTACGCGGAGGGAACAAGAGTAGTTCTCTTGTCACCTCAAGGCCGTGTTTTCACGCAGGCTCTGGCTGACGATCTTTCTAAGGAGGCGCGGCAGATCGTGTTGCTCTGCGGGCGCTATGAAGGCATCGACGAGAGAGTCGCCGATGCGTTGGCGACCGATGAGATCTCGATTGGAGATTACGTTCTCTCCGGAGGCGAGGCTGCGGCCCTGGTTGTACTTGAGACAGTCGTTCGACTACTACCCGGAGCGCTGGGCAGCGATACGTCTTCGGTGAACGAGTCGTTTTCCGGGGACTTACTTGACTATCCTCAGTACACTCGGCCGCCTGACTTTCGCGGCATGCGCGTTCCCGATGTCTTGTTAACCGGGAATCACGCAGAGATCGCGAAATGGCGACAGGAAGCTGCGCTGCAGAAGACGCAGCGAAACCGGCCAGATCTTTTGAAATGATATTGCTCCTGAAGTGTGGCGTGGTCGGTGCGTATCGACTCGTCAGACCGGTAAGAGAAACTGAATCGCAGAACTGTTGGAGTATTAAAAATGAACCGATTAGACAATGTTGAGAAAAACCAACTGCGGGGCAATATTCCCGATTTTCAGCCAGGCGATACGGTCCGCGTCCACGTCCGCATCAAGGAATCGGAGACCAAAGAGCGACTACAGGCTTTTGAAGGGGTGGTAATAGCACGAAAGCATGGCGGTGCCCGAGAAACGATAACGGTGCGAAAGACCAGCTTTGGCGTCGGCGTGGAACGCATCTTCCCGCTGCACGCCACCATCATCGATCATATCGACGTGGTGAAAAAGGGACGTGTACGACGCGCAAAGCTCTATTACCTGCGCAATCTGAGAGGCAAAGCAGCGCGTATTCGTGAGCGCGACACGCGTGGTCAGCAAGGTGGTGACTCGCAAGCCTCGGCGGCCGGTAAGATCAAGTAGCGGCTTTATCTGGTTCGCCAAGTTAACTTTTCCTGATTCCGGATTCACCCATTCTTAACACTGGAGCAAGAGGCGTTTTGCGCATCGCGATCGACGCCCACTCGGTTGGGACCGGGTTAGCCGGGAACGAGAGCTATGCGACCAATCTGATCGAGGCCTTAGCGGAGATCGATTCGCATAACAGGTACACGCTGTACGTCACCAAACGTGAGGCCGTCGATCGTTTCAGTGACAGGTGGCCCAACTTCACCGTCCGCACTACTCTTCCCCATACTCCGTTAATCAGAATCCCGCTTACGCTTACCGCGGAGTTGCGGAAGAATCCGGTAGATGTTTTGCATGTTCAGTTTACAGCACCACCTTTCGCACCCTGCCCAGTCGTTGTTAGCATCCACGATCTTTCATTCGAGCACCTGCCTGAGACTTTCAATCGTCGCAGTCGAACGCAATTGCGGCTGACAGTCCGTCGGTCAGCTCGCCGTGCTGCACGAATCCTTGCCCTCTCAGAGCACGCGCGGCGGGACATTATTTCCACGTATGGGGTGCCTCCTGAAACCGTGAGCACCATCCCACTTGCTGCACCCATTAATTTTGGACCGATCTCTGATAAAACGGAACTTCAACGCGTGCGCGACACTTATGGCATAGACGGCGACTACATCCTTTCGGTCTGTTCAATTCAGCCAAGGAAGAATCTGGGTCGTCTGATTGCCTCTTATTCGTACTTGCGCCGAGCCCGGCCGGAGAGTAAGCTGCCAAAACTGGTCCTTGTTGGTAAACGGGCCTGGCTCTACGACGAAACACTTCGGGCGATTCAGGATAACGGGCTATTGGGTTCAATAGTTTTGACTGACTACGTGCCGCAACGCGACTTGCCCGCGCTGTATTCAGGTGCAATTTGTTTTGTTTATCCTTCGTATTTTGAAGGTTTTGGCCTGCCACCGCTCGAGGCGATGAAGTGCGGGACTCCGGTCATCGCCGGGAATAGGACTAGTCTCCCGGAGGTCATAGGCGACGCCGGGTTGCTGGTCGATCCCATGGATGTCGGGGCTCTCAGCCTAGCCATCGAGCGAATGATTGGTAATTCAGACTTTCGCAATGAGCTTCGCGTCAAAGGGCTCACTCAGGCCCGCAAGTTTGATTGGCGCGAGACCGCGCGGCGCACTCTTGATGTTTACAAAGAAGTTGCTGGTGCTGCCTCGCAAGCGAGAGCGTTCGAACACGGTGTTGCAGGCTAGGGTACCTGCGCAGCCGGTTCTATTCAGAACGTATGCGGATAGCGATTCTTGGAACCCGCGGCATACCGGCCAGCTACGGCGGGTTTGAAACTTTCGCGGAGCATCTTTCGACTCGACTCGTGGCCCGCGGCCATGAGGTGACAGTTTATTGCCGCGCCCACTACGTTTCTCCTCGCCAGCTCGAATACCACGGCGTTCGGTTAAAGGTTCTTCCTACCATTCGTCATAAGTACTTCGATACGATCATTCATGCGTTTCTTTCTGCTCTGCACGCAGTGCCCTCACGATTTGACGCGGCCCTCATTTGCAACGCTGCAAACGCTCCTTTCGCGCCCATTCTGAGGTTCACCGGAACGCCCGTCGCAATAAATGTCGACGGGCTGGAGCATAAACGCAAGAAGTGGAACTGGTTGGGCCGGAGGTATTACCTGGCTGCTGAGCGCCTGGCGACCATTTTGCCAAATGTTACGGTTACCGATGCCCAGGTAATACACGATTACTACATGGCGCGTTACAACGCGCCCTCGACAATGATCGCCTATGGATCCGAAGTTGAACGTCGGCCCGATCGCGAGACTGTAAGACGCTGGCGAGTCGAACCGAATCGGTATGTCTTGTATGTGTCACGCCTCGAACCCGAGAACAACGCTCACCTGGTGATTGACGCGTTCAAGCGGGTGCGGACCGCATATCGGCTATTGATCGTTGGCGATGCTCCTTATGCTCACGAATACATCAAAGATCTTCGAGCCAGGGCTCGCGGAGACAAACGGATAATTTTCACAGGGTTTGTTTTTGGCCAGGACTACCGCGCCTTGCAGCAAAATGCTTATTGCTACGTGCACGCAACGGAGGTGGGCGGGACGCATCCAGCACTATTGGAAGCAATGGGTTACGGCAACTGTGTACTGACACTGGCAACCCCGGAAAACATTGAGGCGGTGGGAGAAGCCGGCATTTCCTACACCGACGAATTTGATCTTGCCGAAAAGCTCCAAAGAGTACTTCGGGACGGTTCCCTGGTTCACGGTTTTCGCAACCGCGCACAACTGCGGGTTCAGGAATACTATGATTGGGACCGGATCGTTGATCAGTACGAACAATTATTTGCAGAGATGGCCGGACTCGCTTCTCCGACTGTTAACGAGACTACCGATACCCGCCTCGAGAAGCCGGTAGCATTGCAGCAATAATCGCCTGGGAATAGGCCCCAAAAAGGAAGAGCCCCGCCAATCGGGCGATTGACGGGGCAAAAACTTTTCCGGTAGGTTCGGGTAAAATCGGAATGGCGTTGGCAAAGAACTGAGAATCGTCACTTATGGCCGATCCCGTGGTTTCAGGCGGTGCGTCGACGGGCGAGATAAAGCCACGCGGATAATTAGATAAAACCGCGACCGCGATAATTTCTACACCTTCCAGCCGTCCCTACTGCCAAGCTGTTTTCAAAAGAACTTCTAAGCCATCTAACTATCAGAGATCAGTCTGGTGTGAAATTATACGGGAGTTTCGTGACGTGTCAACAACATTAGTAACTATTTCGCAAAATCTTTGCAACACTTCATTGGGGGGCTAATCGGTCACGCTTCAGCGCGAGCTTCAGACAGCCGCGTGGCCTGGCGGCGCACGGTTTGTGAAACGTTGCGGTTTTGAGACAGATTTTTAAGGTCTTTAGTGTGGATCCGCGGGAGAATTCCCATGGCTGCAGGGATCGGGGTGCGTGGATTACGAGCAAGATTGTGAATGATCGGGTACGACCTGGTCCACGCGCGGTTCAAGGCAATGAGCCGCAAAACCTCGGCGGCCACTGTGCGCATCGCAGCAATGTTTTCAACCTCTTGATCCATGATCCGAGGATTTTTGACTACTGCGGTTGCGACCACTCTATTGGAGTCGCGGATCAATATCCCGCGTGCCTCACGGTCACCCTTCATTGCCAGCTTCATGCGGTCTTTGGCGTTCATAAACATGATGCGCCGAATCAGCGCCACCTTTTCGGGTGAAACATCGCCGGTTTCGAGCTTCTCGCCTTCAAGGAGGCGCTGGATGTTCGCTGAAATCTCTTGAGGCGTTTCCGTGACGAGCTCCTCATAGCGTTCAGATGGCAGCCACGAGTCATCCAGCTCCGAGTCGGAAACTTCTATGTGCTGGGCCAGGATCCAGGCATCTTCAAGGCTGAGCTCCCCCGCTGCTCCGGTCATGTCGGCCGATTCAAAAAACTCCGCGGCGGCTGTCTTACCCCGCGCTCGGAGTTCCTCAGCAATCTGGCGCACGCCGCCTTCTTTCTCATAAAACTCTCGATGCGTTTCGCGTGCGCGCCGTTCAGCCTCAGAAGTTCTCGACGCGTTTGCGAGGATTGCGTTGATGATTTCAGCCGAGCGGATCAAACGTTGCTGATTGACGGCAATAAGCTCCAGCAGAGAGCCATCACTTGTTACGGCTGCAAACGCGGCGATGGCCCGGTCAGGGGTTTGACGATTAAGAATCACAGCCTCGCGGAGTTCTCTGCCGCCACCCGCGCAGGTTACGAGGAAACCAAGTACGGCGGGAGACGTATCTTCATCTTTGGCCGCCGTCAGTAGCTCTTCCTTGGTTTGCGACGCCAGAGTCGAGATAGCGGCTTCAGAGATTTCATTGTCGTCTGACTCTCGCAGCGCGACCAACACCTCCAACAAGTCGTTCTGCGGTAACGGTAACAATCCGCGGGCCGCCGCCAAACGCGCAGGTTGAGGCGCCGTGCCGCGAACGATTGCCTGAGCTACAGGGTTACCAGATTTGAATTGAGAGTCCAAGGTGAGTGATCAGAAAGGAAACGTCTGTCCCGCCTCGAAACTAGCTGATCGAGTTCTGGGTGTCCACAACTCTTCTTTCAATTGCTATTCAACGTTGATTCAACTCACAAAGGTCGAGAGAGATGTTTCGTAAACTGCTTTGTAACGCTTGCCGCTAGAGTTCTAGGCCAACCCGTGACACTTCTTATACTTCTTCCCGGAGCCACAAGGACATGGTTCGTTCCGGCCAACCTTGGGTTGATCGCGAACAACCGTTTTCACTTTGCCTGCTTCTTCACCGGCAGCTGCGGCGCCCTGGTTCGGTCCCGTGAACTGCATTGGCGAGGGACGGCGCGGTGCCCGTCGGCGAATAGGCTCAGTCGGATCCCCCGAGACAATCTGCAAGTTGAAAAGCGATCTGACAGTATTTGTGTCAATGCGATCCAGCATCTGCTGGAACATCACGAAGCTTTCTTTCTTGTACTCAACCAGTGGATCCTTCTGGCCATAACCAACAAGACCAATACCCTGTTTCAGATGGTCCAGCGAGAGCAGGTGATCTTTCCACTGCGCGTCAATGATGTTCAGCATGATGATGCGCTCGTAGGTGCGCATCGCTTCAACGCCAATTTGCTGTTCCTTTTCCGCGTAATGCTTTTCCAACCGCTCCCAGATTACTTCCTCAGCTTCCGGCGAAGTGAATTTCGGTAATTCAATTTTTTCCACATCGGTGTCAAACGCGTAGATCGTGTGGAGTTGGAGCTTATAATTCTCCATGTCCCAATCGTCAGGCGAAACGTCCGGATCAAGATATTGCCTGGTGATATCGGTCAAGAGGTCGCGCGCCACGCCGAGTATGTACTCACGCTGATCGGGCTCTTCCATCAACTGCCGTCGCAGCCCGTAAATCGTCTCGCGCTGCTTGTTCATTACATCGTCGTATTCCAGCAGATGCTTGCGAGCTTCGAAGTTGCGACCTTCCACCGATTTCTGCGCCGAGGCGATCCGTTTAGAAACCATCTTCGATTCGATCGCTACACCCTTCTCCATGCCAAGCCGCTGCATCAATGCCTTGACCTTGTCGCCGGCGAAGATGCGCATCAAATCGTCTTCAAGCGAAAGAAAGAAACGGGATGAGCCCGGGTCGCCCTGGCGCCCCGCGCGACCACGCAATTGGTTATCGATACGTCGTGACTCATGTCTTTCAGTACCGACGATGTGGAGTCCGCCAAGACCGACCACTTCTTCGTGTTCCGCTTCGATAATGCGCTTCGCTTGACTGAACGCCTGGTTCCAGTGCTCCTCGGTTGCCTCGTCGGGATCAACCTCTTGCTTCTTGAGGAACTCGCGCGCCATGAAATCCGGGTTACCGCCGAGTAGAATGTCAGTGCCACGGCCAGCCATGTTAGTAGCAATCGTCACGGCGCCTTTGCGACCAGCCTGGGCCACAATCTCCGCTTCACGTTCGTGGTACTTCGCATTCAGGACGTTGTGCGGCACCGACTCTCGCTGCAACCGTCGCGAAATCAGCTCGGAGTTTTCAACGGACACCGTACCGACCAGCGCGGGTTGGCCTCGATCGTGACAATCCTTAATTTCCTCAATTACTGCGTCCCACTTCTCAGGCAGCGTGCGATAGATGACGTCGGAGAAATCCGTTCGTACCATGGGCATGTGCGTCGGGATAACAATTACGTCGAGCTTGTAGGTGGAATGAAACTCCGCCGCTTCCGTCTCGGCCGTACCGGTCATGCCGGAAAGCTTTTCATATAGACGGAAGTAGTTTTGCAGTGTGATAGTCGCAAGCGTTTGATTTTCTTTTTCAATCCTCACCCCTTCTTTGGCTTCGACGGCCTGGTGTAAACCGTCAGACCAGCGCCGGCCCTTCATTAACCGACCTGTAAAGTCGTCAACGATGATGACCTCGCCATCCTGGACCACGTATTGATGGTCGAGCCTGTAAAGGGTATGAGCCTTAAGGGCCTGCTCGACGCAGTGAAGCAATTCCATGTTTGAAGGATCGTAAAGATTTCCCACGGCGAGCAAGCGCTCAGCTCGGTCAACTCCTTCTTCTGTTAGTACGGCCGTATGTGCCTTTTCATCGACGATGTATTCGCCGGTTTTTACCCCATCCACTTCTTCTCCACGGCGCAGTTGGGGAATAATGGCATCGGCTTGGTAGTATTTATCCGTTGCTTCATCGGATGGTCCAGAAATGATTAATGGTGTTCTAGCCTCGTCAATCAGAATGGAATCCACCTCGTCTACGACGGCGAAGTAATGCCCCCGCTGCACACACGTAGCAAGGTCGAACTTCATGTTGTCGCGCAGGTAGTCAAAGCCGAATTCGTTGTTGGTGCCGTAGGTGATGTCAGCGGCGTAGGCAGTCTGACGCTCAAAGTCGTCCATGTCGTTCTGAATACATCCGACTTCCAGCCCAAGGAAACGATGGATCTGACCCATCCATTCCGCGTCGCGAGCCGCCAAATAATCATTGACTGTAATCACGTGCACACCGCCGCGTCCTGTCAAAGCGTTGAGATATGACGGGAGAGTGGCCACCAGCGTCTTGCCCTCGCCTGTGCGCATTTCCGCGATCTTGCCCTCGTGGAGAACGATTCCCCCTATCAACTGCACGTCGAAATGACGCATTCCGGTCGTGCGAATGCTGGCTTCGCGAACAATTGCAAAAGCCTCCGGTAAGATCTCGTCGAGTAGTTCTCGCTCACGCCGTTTGCGTTCGTCCAAATCCGGGGCATCGGCGACGGCGTTTTGAAATTGTTCCTTAAATGCAGCTGTGCGGGCTCGCAGTTCGTCGTCTGATAGTTTCTTTATGGAAGGTTCCAGCTCATTGATTTTTTGAACAATGGGCAGCACGGATTTCAAATAGCGCTGGTTACTGCTACCAAATACTTTAGTTAGAAATTTATCGATCATTCTCCGGGTACCTGCTTATTAAGATCTCTCAATAGGCTTATCTAAACATTCACAGAATTCTAAGTTTTTACTGGCGTTTGATTTTAATTGACGCCGAAGAGGGAGGCAAACCAGTGCGGGTCGTGAAGTTTGCGGAGCTGATTTTCGCCGTCAACCCTGCTTTGTGGTGGTGTTTGAGGCAATCTGCTTTTTGATCATCTCGCCTACGGCCTGACGCGGCATAGAAAAGTTGAAAACCACCTTCCTGCCTTCGGCGGACGCCGCAGTGTTCCTCATGAGGACGGCTTCGTCCTTACCCTTTCTCGCCTGTTGACCAGCCGCAAGCATCAAGTTGAATACGCTTGCCTTCTGCCTGGCACTCTGTTCCGAGCTGACGTCAGACTCTATCCTCGCCACCATATCATTCTGATCCTGTCTGACGACAAAAACTACTTTGGTAGGTTTTCCGTCATTCAAAGCCTTTAACAGGACCAGCAGGCGACTGTCGTTCAAGGCCGCGACCATTTTTCCCGCGAGATCCACAAGACTCGGGTCACCGGATTTCTGGGTAAAAGTTGGCTTAACCAGATTTGCATCACCGTCAAGTTCAGCCTCGACTACGACTTCAAAGTTTTGATCGAGGTCTAGTTTGCCATCCTTCTTAAGGTCATTAGCATAGATCGCAAGATCTTTTAGCGGCTGCCGGTTGATCTCATTATCGACCGGCAAGTCGACACCATTTGCAGCAGCAGTTTTTTCCAGCTGTTCCTGTGCCTTCTCCCTTTGAGCTTTTTCTTTCTCTGCCTCCGTCTGCTCAGCTGCATCAGCCTGGCCGCTCCCTTGCTCAGGCTGGACAGTTGGAGAAGCACTCGCCTGCGCCGCTTCCGGCGTCGAGACCGGCGTGGGACTCGGACTCGGAGAAGGTTGAACCTGCGCTATTTCATGCTTTATCCGCGCAGCGCCTGCCAACCAGGGCAGTGGTGTGGGAGTGGGCATAGCGTCAATACCTGCGTCCAGTGCAAAGTACCCTTCGGGATAGTGGAACTTCTCCAGTTGAACTACCTCGATGTCTTCGCCAAGCTCAGTTTTCTGGTAAGGCTTGTCAACGAACCCAGTCTGAGAGAGTAAGGCGGCGATATTGAAGGCCTCTCGGACAGCCGGCACATATACGACGCACGCCAGTACGGCGATATGCAGTGCTAAAGATGCCCCAACTAGCCGTAGCAAAATCGGCCAGCGCGGGACACGATCGACTTCAAAACGTTCGAAGAGTTCTGACATTCCTTCAAAAAAACGATATTCCGGAGCTTTTGTTCCCGTGCTTAGACGCTGTTGGCGGCCCAGGCGTTGCGAGAAAACGATCGAACAAAACAAGGTTAGCACTTCGCGTACCGTGACCTCAAAGGGTACTGAGTTAGAATGCCGTTGCAGACGCAGCGATACAAGAGTAGGGGAAATATGAGAAGACGGGATAATCGAAGGACAACTCCGCGTCGTGGGCACCCGGAACGCGCTTCCTCGCCCGAGGTCGGTGCGCGCAACCAGGCGCGAACACCCGTCCAATCTGGTGACCTCAAAAGATTGCTCGAAGGGATTGGAACTCCCGCGCCCGCGGCATTCAAACCGGATGAGTTTCAACTGGAAGCGCTTGCAGCCCTCGAATTCGAAGATGTTCTGGTAACAGCACCAACCGGTAGCGGTAAGACGTGGATCGCGCGGGAGGAAATTCGCCGCTTGTTAGAAGCGCGCCGACGTGCCTGGTACACCACGCCGCTTAAAGCGTTAACAAATTCCAAGTATCAGGAATTCACCAGCGAGTTCGGTGCGAACCAGGTCGGAATTCTGACAGGAGACCGAAAAGAAAACACCGACGCCCCACTCATTGTAGGTACTACAGAGATCTATCGAAATCAGTTGTTTGATTCTTTGCGAGGAGGCAGCGAGGTTAATGCCGATCTGGTAGTGCTTGATGAGGCTCACTACCTTGCCGACGAAGATCGTGGACATGTCTGGGAGGAAGCAATCATTCTGACACCGCCGCGGATCCGTTTGTTGCTTCTTTCCGCAACTATCGGGAACGCAGATGATTTTGCTGCCTGGATTTCCGAAGTGCGAGGCGTTCACTGTGGCGTAGTGACACGTCCGGGAGCGAGGCCGGTGCCATTGCGCGCAGCTTTTTTACTGCCCGACAAACGATTGCTTCCATTGTTGGATGAGAAAGGACGATCGAATCCTGAGATTGCGAGCATGGCCGAGAGAAGCGAACGGGGATCGCGAAGGAACTGGTGAAACATGAAAGTCAGCATGCCTGAGATGCCGCCAGCCACTCTTTTGGCGGCGCTTGGCTCGTACAATTTGCTGCCGGTAATAGTCTTTATGCCGACACGTCGGCGCTGCGACAAAGCCGCATCCGAAGCCGCCTTTGCGCGACGCGATATTGCCGATGATCGTCGCCAGGCTCGTGGCGATTTCATGCGCGCCTTCGTTGAGGAGCACCCGGAAGTTCGCGCCCATCGCCATTGGAGCGCGATCATTCGCGGCGGCGTTGCGTCGCATCACGCGGGCCATATGCCGGCATGGAAACTTGTAATTGAAAAACTAATGAGCGCCGGCTTGCTCGATGCAATCTTTGCCACCGCGACCGTGGCGGCTGGCGTTGATTTTCCTGCGCGTACCGTCGTTCTCACCGGCGCGGAGGCGCGCACTGGCCATGGCTGGCGACCATTGACCGCTTCGGAACTGCAGCAAATGACAGGTCGTGCCGGTCGGCGCGGGCGCGACAAGGTGGGCTTCATCGTTGCTGCTCCAGGGCTACATCAAGATCCGCAACGCATTGCCGACCTGCTGCGCGCCCCCCCTGATCCTCTTGTTAGCCAGTTTCGCGCCACCTACACATCTTTGCTGAACTTGCTCGACGCCTTTGGCAGTTTCGCCCAGGTCCGCGAAATCGCTGAACGAAGTTTCGCTCACCGCGACGTTGCGGGCCAGTTTGCGCGCTTGCAGTTCGAACGCGCAGAGAGTGAAGCAAGAATCGTCGCCAAACTTCGAGATGCTGGTTGCGACCTACCAACATCTGTCGCGCTGGGCCTTGAACGGCTCGTCAGCGCCCGTGCTCGTTTGCAAGAAGCAAAGCCACAGACGCGAGCCGAAGTGGTGCATCGCTGGCTTGACGAAGTGGTCCAACCAGGCCGGGTAGTGGGCATTGGTCGAACTGGTCGCCGGCTGGTGATGATCACCGAAAAGCGCGACGGTAACGTACGGGGCATCCGGGAGGATGGCCGCAGCGCCAGTCTGGCATTGGAACAGATTGGTCGAGTTTATTCGCCCGTCTATCGTCTGCAAGAAGAAGCTGTTCAAGAAGCGTTCGAGGAAGTTCACAAACATGGGAAGGATCTGGTACTGACAGAGCCTCGTTTGCGTGACGCGCAAGCCGAGGAGACTGATGCCGTAAACGTGTTTAATGATCTAATTGATTCCGTTCTGCCACGCGACCCTGGTGCTGAACCCCGATCAAAGTGCACGCAAGCGCTCTGGGGAGGCATCGACGACGCGGAGGCGGTCAATCGGGCTACACGCCGAATCGAGGCCTTGCAGGAAGAGGTCTGGCGACCATTTGAACAGAGAGCGAGAATACTTGCTTCGTTTGGATATATAGATTTCGAAGCGGAGAAAGTCACTGAGCGAGGAAAATGGCTCGCGGATCTTCATATCGATCGCCCGTTGCTGGTAGGTGAAGCGATCGAAAGGGGACTCTTCAAGTCGCTCGACTATGCCCAGCTAGCTGCCGTGATGGCTGCTCTGACTGCTGACGAAGATCGTGATTACGGGCAACTTGAATTGTTTGATTCACTGGTCCAAAGCCTGGCCCAGTTTGAAGACATGGGGTTCCGCATCGCTACGGAAGAGTGGAAATACGGGGTTGAACCAACTCCTGATCTGAACTTCTCGGCGGCGGGGGCTGCGGCATCCTGGGCGAGCGGAACCGACTGGCCCACACTCGTTCACGAAACCCGGGCTGAAGAAGGCGATCTTTTCCGCATGTTGTCACGGACGGGAGAGGCGCTGCTGCAGATAGCTGGCTTGAAGAAAGCACACCCCGAAGCAGCGCGTTTAGCGGCGATAGCTGCGGACGCGGTGCTCCGAGAACCGGTTCGGTAATGATTTCAATCGACACTGATTCCCAGACGGTCCGCACACTTGTAGAGTGAGAGGCCAAGGAGACAGGCGATGACGAGATTGAAATAGAAAGTCACCGAACCATCGATGAATCTGGCTGGCAGGTTGCCAATAAACGGCAGAGTTAAGGGAGCCGTGACAGCCGCGACGACTATGCTCACGACTAATCCGACGAGCTGAAGCAGGAGCACCATCCCGAACGCTTTAAAATAGGTATTGCGCATGCGCCGAATAGTGTCGAGCCCCACTAACGGATTGATTACGGAACCGAAGCTTTGAGTGTATCCGGCGACAGTCAGGGCCATCGGATAATAGAAGATGGCCCACGCCAGGCCTACAAGGAAAAGCACTAATATCAAGATGCCCGCGCCTAGATAAGGCAGCAACAGGTTCAGGGCCGCCGCAGGATTGTTCTGTTCCTGTTTGGATTTCTCCGCCGCCTGCGTAATTTGATTTGCGGGACGCGTCTGATTCAATTTCTCATTTGCTTCTTCCAATTTCTTCGGATCCGCTTCAGGGTCCGTCAGTGCCGATAGGTCTTCCCCACTCAGAGCGCGAGACTGCGCAGGCGTGGCAGGCATAGGCGAAACGGGCTGACTGGCGCCGCTCCGTACCCCGAAGAAAAGGGCCAGAACAATCGCGATTATCGGTCCCCAGGTAACGATGGTGATACCGATACCCAATCCCAGAGGTACTGCGAAATCATCCCAAATTGAAAAGGCGCTGAAGTCGGGCATAAAACTTTGGTCGAGACGACCCCAGGCAACCTGGCTGATGACGTGCGAGATACAGCCAAACATGATCACATAAGCGATCACCTGGCCGCGGAACCCGGCGAGTAATAAGAAACCGTAGACGATCGCACCGCACCCGAGGGCAATTTTGTGTTGGAGCGGATAGGCCAGAGCTCGCGCAAAATCTCCAAAGCCAAAGCCCGAGCCTTGGAATTCCTGCCGTACAGCCTTAACTAGCTCTTCGTGAAAGAGCATGCAAAGATCGCCGCACGACGGACACAGCGCAATCTTGTTTACAAACCTCGGACATGTCTCACAAAAAGTAGATGCACAAGCGCGGCAGATGTACTTAGCAGTGAGCTCGGAGTGGTTTTCGCAAACATTCGTTTGCTTGGTGCGCACTACGTTCTGAGACGTAGTTGAATGCTCCGTTGCTTCAATCGGCTCGGGTAGAAGATGGTGTGGGTATTGGGCGAAGTCTGGCTCCTTGGTAGCGGTTGCCGCTGGGGTGTCAGCAGGTCGCGGACAAAAGGCTGAACGCAGCATCGGAGCGCGGCCCGCTTCAATCCAGTTAAGGCTGCCTTTGCTGACCTTGTCAGCGGCTAACACGGCGCCTTCGGATATCCACTGTTTGAGCGTTTCCAAATCAGCCTCAAACACCCCCTCGGGCGTGCTCACACGCCACAATTCAACTTGCGTACTCATAAGTCGGACTTCTCGATTTCAGTCACTGATCCTCTGTGTTGTTTGGGACCCTTCGTGCCGTCGAGACGGAGACGGGCAGAAGGCCAGAGGAGGTTCGAAGTTGCGCTTAGGCCCAGCGATTCACGCGAATTCGACTGGACAGCGTGGAGAAGATCTTGGGTTTGTGAGGGTCTCCTGAGGCGGCCTCGGTGGTAACTACACGGTTACGAGGCAAAAATATCTTAACGAGGAGGAGCTTTGATAGTCAATACTTTGGGTTAAGTTAATATGTTTCTTGCTCATCAAGCCATCACATCAAAGTCTTTAGGTTCTAGAGTTTTTTGAGCCACTCCGCACAGAGATAACCAAGTTTGCCACGCTCATGGTAATAGCGCTCCTCATTGAGTAGCAGCCATATAACTCGCTCGCCTTCGCAAGCAGGCTAGCAATGTAAGCGTTGCAGTCTCCCGTATTTAACCTGTTCTTGGTTGCGTCAGTCCCCGGAAGCGGCACGGGGTTCTGCGGAACTGGCCAATAAATCAAGCCGTGTTCGGCTTCCTACCTTTACCAAGCATCTTTAATTCGTCATTGACGTAACCACCCCAAGACAGCGGAGCACTTCGAGAAGAGCCGGTAAATACCACCAAGTGTTTACCGTAAGCATAGACCAAATATTTCTCGCCTTTCTGAAACTGAAATAAATTGCAAGAAAGGACTCCTTGTTCCGAGTGAACTTTAACCTCGAGACCACCGCGTCCTTTCCAATATTGAATCACCTTGAATCTGACGTTCATGAAGTACGCTTTCCCTTTGATTGGTTGAAAGTCGCTGTCGGTAATATCGACAACTTCACCAATAAAAACAGAAGTGGCCTTCTTGAAAGCCTGACGCTGACTGGGTAACTCGGGCTTACAGGCATAACTTGCCGATACAGCGAGAATAAGCATTACAAAGGCAAGAAGCGTTTTTTCCATTTGCTTGTCCTCTTCACATTCTTCTGTTAGTTCTCGAACTAGCTCTCAACGCAATGCCTACGGATTTCCTTGAAGTTGCTTCCTCACGCAATCCTCAAATGCTGGGCCTTCTTCCTTTCCGTTTCCGGCAATGTGCTTTCCCGTAATATCACCAAGGGAATTGCCTAACTCCCAGATTTGCGTATCAACGACGGCGTTAACACCTGCGAGAGTGCTGCTATTGCTTCTGACATCCCTAGCTGTAAAGTTGCGATAGGAAGAAAAGCCAGTAACTTGGCCACTTCTCGATGTGAAATCGATGGTTAATCCGGCAAGTCTCGAGACTGACCCAGGCCGGAGTCCTTCAATCCGTTCGTGAAGGCGCGCAAGTTGAGTAGCGGAATAGGCACTGACTTCATTTACGATGTACGTCTCTTGATTGCCTGGATTGGAAATGTTGAGATTATTTCCGTTGAAAAATCCGTTTCGGCCTCGCGAGGAAGGCTGAAAGTCAGTCAAACTTACATTGAACAAAGATTTCGTACATGCACCTCGTAGGTCAACCCCTCTACGCCGTCCTGCGCACCGGGCGGAAGCTGCTAAACATCCGCGTAGTTTCTGGTGATGAAGCCGCTCTCGGAACATCGCTCTCGTAAAGTAATGCGTAAATGCGCCTGCTAGCATTGATGATAAGGACTCTTCCATTGACTTCGCCATTTTCATAAATAAACTCATGCCCAGGCAGACCGTTCACAACCACAGCTGAGTTGCTAATTATTTGTTTGTTGTCACCTCCGAGAATAGCGACAAGCCCTTTAACCTCTTCATCGAACAACTGCGGTTTGCGTTTGCAGCCTGACACATCAAAGTCTCCGATGACAAAGGCGTTTGCAGGGGAGCTTGGCCGCAACCGAAGAACATAAAAGGCAACTGACCTAGTACACTTAAACCACTCAAGAAATGACCGTTCATCAACCCCTCCCGGGTCTGGGTTATTGGTAGGATGCGGTTCTCCAGGTAGTTCAACTGTGAAGTTCTTGTTGGGCGGAAAGTACACGCGCCAACCAGATTGAGTTCGTTCCTGCATAATGGTGCAACCTTGTAACTGAGAGTTGGTGGAGGCGGGCAACGTCGCGTTTAGTACCGCTGTTGCGAAAAGAACTGTCGCCATTTTCCTCATTCGTCTTTTCATCATTGACACCTCACGCCCGAGTTAACCCCACGCCCAGCTAGCTGCCTGGCCACATCTCCCGGATGAGTAGTGGTCTTATGACTATTGTTGTAATCGACTTCTCCCTTGTGTTTTCTGAGGTTGCTCTTTACGTTGTACAAATCAATATCAAAAGCAACGATGTTTCCATGTACAGTAGCTTCGAGGCTGCCTTCCTTGATCCTGCCAGGCGAACGACGACCGATACCCGGGACCAAACTCCTTCCCAGCCCAGCTCTATCCAAGTCCCCGGTCGTCACACCGGTTACTTCAATGCCGAATGCAGCAGCTTCGGGTTTGCCCCCGCGATAGAAGCCGATGAAGTTGGCATTACTCATATTCACGCCAGCATCGGCAAGCGCCGCAGCGGTGTTGAGCAGCACAGCTTGATTGTATGTGCCCAGAGAGTTGTAAAACGCCTCAGGATCATCGTCGAAGGGGCCGGACAGCAGACCTAAAGCTGGATGGCCCACTAAATCACCAAAGCTAGGTGTTGTCAGGTTGCATGGTCCCAAGGTGGGTTGGGCTACGGGGTTCTGCGGTATAAGCCACTGAATTCCGTTGTAGGTCAATTACCGTCATCGTAGGTTCATCACCGTCCCGTTCTAAGCATAGCCTTCGGCAGATCCTCGCCCATAAAGTAAACCCGATGAACGACGCCACCGGTTCCCATCCCTATAGAGTTGCCTCCTTCCCACGAGTAGTTGAACGGCACTGCTATATCGAAGCCTTGCCTGAAGTGACTTACGGGAACTGTGAAGATCACAGACTGACCCGCCAAGATTTGGTAGGTGAAAACTGAATCACCCCAACCATAGGCTGGTTTCGGTGCTGTCTGGCGCTTTCCGTCTTGCACTAAGTAGTGAAGACGAAGTTTGATTCCCTCTTCCGAACCAGTAACCGGCTCGATACGCAGCGCGCCACTGTGACGTTTTTTCTCTTGCGTTGGGAGTACATCGTCCGTCTCAACAATGATGGCACAGTCGGTGTTGTTGCGCAGACGCAACTTAATCTCTGGTGATGACTCAGATCTGCCTTCGTAGAAAATAAACTGTGAAGGATGGTGCTTATCTATGAGGGCACACCCAGGCCCGTTTGTCGAACGACCCTGAGCAAAGTTGCCAGCCACCATCGAGAGTAGCACCCCTACAGTCATAACGGCGATCCTTGGTCCGATAATCATAAGCATAAAGGCACACCTCATGGCCGACAATGGGCAGCAATCTGCTGGTTAATATATTCCGAAGCAGCGGTCTGATTTCTGAAGTTGCCTGTGTTGCCGGCATTGTTTGGTCCGCGCGTAGCCATGATGTGGGCAGCGCCAGCAACCGCAAAGTCAGTGAAATTAGGAATCAGATGGAGTGATTCATGGAGCATCATCAATGCTTGGTCAACTAACCCGAGGCTATAGAACTCTCTGTTCCAAGAAATCGTGTTGTACCCCGTAGTTGTTCCATAGGTCGTAGTGTCGGCACTCCTGCCGGATCTACCGGAAGCAGTAACACGACCACTAGCGAGCGCTGTCTGGTATTCTCTTAGCGAGTAGTCAGCACCGTAGCTCGGCGTCAAGTTGCCGTTTTGATCAAGTAAGGGGGCAAAACTCGGAGTGAGCCGTCCACTCCACGGTTGCCCCGCAACCGATGCAGCTATCGAAATTAGTTCGGCAATGAAGTTCGAGCAGTTGTTAGTACTGAGCAACCCAGC
>WNFZ01002495.1_pt1 | contig 23492 bp, 23 predicted proteins | sample 5400081 | NCBI WGS metagenome assembly WNFZ01 (sample SAMN13153365, study PRJNA577476) | soil metagenome | isolation source: 80 cm soil or saprolite under grassland replicate 1 | place: USA:California | collected 2016-06-15
GGCAGGTGCCCGCGGTGGTGTTCGCCGCGCGGGAGGCGCCGTGCCTGCTGCCGGCCCCCGCCGGGCGCTACCAGGTGCCGTACTGGGCGCAGGTGAAGGTCCACGTCGATTACCACATCCAGGTTGCCCGGGCGCTGTATTCGGTGCCGTGGCGTCACGCGGGAGCGCGGGTGATGGCCCGCGCGGATGAGCACCTGGTGAAGGTGTACCTGCGGGACCAGCTGATCAAGACCCATCCGCGCAAGCAGCCCGGCGGGCGGTCCACCGATGCCGCGGACATGCCTCCGGGGGTGGAAGGCTACGCCACCCGCACCGTGGACCGCCTGGTCGCGCAGGCCGCCGGCTACGGCCCGGCCACCGGGATCTACGCGCGGCGGCTGCTGGACGGCGACGCGCCGTGGATGATGATGCGGTCGGTTTACCGGCTGATCGGGCTGGCGAAGCGGTACGGCCCGCAGGCGGCCGAGGCGGCCTGCGCGCGGGCCCTGGACGTCGACGTCATCAGCGTCTCCAAGATCGAGTCGATGCTGAAGAACGCCACCGAGAAGGCCCCGGCGGCGGACGGCCTGGCCGCCGGGGCCGGGCCGGGCCGGTTCGCCCGGGATGCGGCCGAGTACGCCACCGCGACCGGGGTGCGGCTGCAGGTCGTCGACGGCGGCAGCGACCCCTCCGGCGGCGGCGGCCGGTCCTGACCTGCCCGCCGGCTGCCCGCGCCGGGAAGCGCGCCGCCCGCCCGGGCGGTCGCGGCGGCTGCATGCGGCGGCCCGTCATTCATCCCCCGATTTATTTCATCCCCGATTTTCTCCTCATTTCTTTTCCTCTCCGAGCGGAAAAGAAAAAGAAAGGACTCTGCCATGACCAGCCAGATCCCTGACCAGATACCACTGCCCGGCCCGCCCGCCACCGACGGCGCGCGCCGCTGCAAGCAGGCCGGATGCGGCGCCGAGCTGCCCGCCGCCACCGGACGCGGCGCACCCCGCCTGTTCTGCAGCCCGGCGTGCTCACGCAAGTGGCACAACGACAGCCGCGTGTCCGCCAGCCCTCCCGCCGCCGGCCAGCAGGCCGCCGCGGCCGCCGGGCCGCTGGCCGGCCTGCACCAGCTGCTCACCCAGGCCGCTGAACTGGCCGCCGGCGCCGGCGCCCAGCTGGCCGCCGCCGACCCCGGCCGGGTCACCGCCACGCTGGCCGCAGCCGACGCCGCCCGCCTCCAGGCCCAGGCCGAGACCGCTGTCGCCCTCGCCCAGGCTGCCGGGGCCGTCCAGGCCGCCGAGGCCGCCACTGCGGCGGCCCGCGCCGCCCGGCACGACACCCAGGCCGCGCTGGAGGCTGCTGACCAGGCCCGCGCCGACGCGGGCACAGCCGACGCCCGCGCGCAGGCCGCCGGCGAGCACGCCAGCGCCCAGATCGCCGAGATCCGCCAGCAAGCCGACGCTGCTCTCGCCGGCGCCCGCGACCAGGCCAGCGCCGCCCGCGCCGACCGGGACGCCGCGCTGGCCGACGCCGCCCAGGCCCGGCACCACGCCGACACCGAGATCAGCCGGGCCCGGCAAGCCGAAGCCGACGCCCGCGCCGAAAACGACCACGTCCGCGCCGACGCCGCCCGCGAACGCGACGCCCAGGCCGCCGCCTGCACCGCCCAGCTGCACGCCATCCAGGCCCTGGCCGGCACCTGGCGCGCCCGCGCCGAGCACGCCGAGCAGCAGCTCGACCTCGAACGCGACCACCAGCGCCGCCTCACGGCCCAGCCCGGCACCGCCGCCGACGGCGACCCCGGCGGCGGCGCGCCCGCAGCCCTCGCCACCACCCGGCCAGCTGCCAAGGCCACTAGGACCCGCGCCGCCGGCGGCCAGCCCTGACCCCTGCCGCGGGCAGGGAGCTGCCCCGGCCGCCCCTGCCCGCGCCCACGCCCAGCCCATCCAGCCCTTCACCGGAAGGACCACGCCATGTCACCGCTGACCGACCCGCTCGGCCCCGACCTCAAAGCTGCCCTGCGCGCCCTCAAGCTCGGCAAGCTCACCGCCACCTTGCCCGAACGCCTCACCCTCGCCCGCCAGCACAACATGCCCCACGCCGACTTCCTCCAGCTGATCCTGTCCGACGAAGTCGCCCGCCGCGAAGCCGGGTCCATCGCCCTGCGCGCCAAGAACGCCGGCCTGGACCCCGCCATGCGCACCGAAACCTGGGACCCCACCGCCGCCATCCGCTACGACCAGCGGCTGTGGAACGAGCTGGTCTCCCTGCGGTTCCTCGACGGCCCCCACGGCGCCTTGATCCTGGGTCCGGAGGTTATCCACGGTTCAGGCTCGTGATTGCCGCATTCTTGCAGGTCATTTCGATGTTGCGATTGATTGAACGTGGTTACGTCGCTGCGGGCTGGCCGTTCCAGCCGAGGCGGGTGAGTTCGCGCCGGAGTTGCAGGTTCTCGCCGTGAGCCTGTTCAAGGGCGGCGCGCAGGGCGCTGGTTTCGTCGCGGTGCTGTTTCTTAAGGCGGGTGACCTGGCTGGTCAGGGCTAGGACCAGCGTGTTCTCGCTGTCATCGCTGGCGGGCTGAGCCTGCTGGGGTCGTGTCTGGGACCGCAGGCGCTCGATCCGGGCGCGCAGGTCGGGATTGCCGTAGAGGAAGGCGTGGGAGACGCCGGCTTCGCGCTGGACGGACTGGAAGGTGACGGGCTCGCCTCGCTTGACCAGCCTGCGGATCGCCTGGCCGGCGGCGTGGGCTTTCGCTTCGGATTTGGCCTTGGCGGCGGCTGCGAGGACGGCGGTGCGGCGGGCGCGGATGTCGCTCATTCGTGGTCTTTCCGGTGGACGGTGATGTCGATGGTGACCGGGACCGGCCCGGCGGGCGCGGCGCCGCATCCGGCGCCTTGCACTGCGCGGCCTGGCGCGGCTTGCATCGCGGCCAGCACGCGGGTGAGCGCGGCGTGCTCGGCCTGGCGCTGGGCGAGCCAGATGTTGTCCTCGGGCATGGGGCGGCCGTGGCGCTGCCGGAAGTCGGCGGTGACGCGCTCGATGAGGGCGGCGGTGTCGGCGAGCTGGCGTTCGAGGTCCTGCTGGTGGGTCTGGTCGGTGACGAAGACCGAGCAGGTGAGGCACGCGTTTCCCTTGCCGCAGGCCTGCAGCGGCGGGAGCAGGCACCAGCCGTTGGGCAGGATCCGGTCGGCGCGGCCGAGCAGATGCATGGCGTCGTGGTCCTCGCGGGAGAAGGCGACGTGGGTGCCGTCGGCTTTCAGCTTGACGGTAGCCAGGAATGCCTGCTCGGCGTGTTCTTCTCGCTGGGCGATGTAGTGCAAGGTCATTGTCGGGGTGGCGTGCCCTGCATAGCGCTGCAGGACGTGGACGGGCAGGCCGAGCTCGGCGAGCCGGGTGAACTTGGTGTGGCGGAACCGGTGGGTGTGGCTGAGACGGACGGACCGGCCCTTGCTGTCAGCGACCTGAACGATCTTGCTGAACTCACGCAACCGGAACGTGTAGGTGCCCGACGGGTAGGGCTTGCTGCCGGCCCGGTTTCCGGTGAGCTGAAGGAACAGGTGCTTGGGCTGGATGCCGGGGAACCGGTCACGGACCCACCGCTGCTGTTCCTCGATGATCGCCACGACCTCGGAGTCGACGAGGATGGTGTCGGGCGCGATGTCGATTTTGGTTTGTGCGTAGCGGAACCGGGCGATCTCCTCACCCTGGGCAGCCTCGGCAGCCCGGCCAGTGGCCGGGGAGAGACAGCTGAACTCGCAGTGGCGGATCTCGCTGGAACGCCGCCCGGTGAGGATCTGCAGCAGGATCATGCGCATGGCCTGCGGGTCGTCGAAGCCGCTGGCGACGATCTGCTCGCCATCGCCGCGGGTGATGCGCATCTGCTCACCACGCGGCAGCCCGAGCAGCGGCAACGCGGCGGTGATCTGTGCGAGGGCGTGATCATCGACGTAGTTGCCCTCGTTGAGGGCCGGCTCATGCGGGATCCTGGAGACCTGCCGCAGCCAGCAGGCGGCGTGGGCATCGGTGACGGTCGTCCACGGCGTCGCGAGAGACCCGAGGACACGGCGGGCCTCGGCCTGGTTGGCGGCTATGAAGGCGAACAGCTCTGCGACGGCTCGCAGATCGTCGTTGATCAGCCGGGGGTGGACCTTCCCCGGGACCCGGCGATGCTTGCGGCCGTCGCTGCGGTTGGCTGGATCGGCGTCCCACCGGCGGAACGCCGCGGCCTGATTCGCCGTCGTAGCCGGGTCGGCCAGGACCTCGCGGGGGTCGTCGAAGGCGATCGCCAACCACCGGTCAAACCGGTGCAGGCAGCGGAGTCTTTCCTGGCTGACGGTGGTCCAGCGCAAAGCGCCGGACTCCAGCATCGTGCCCAGATACCACTTGACCGCCTCCCGGAGCCACAGATGGGTGATCAGCGCGGGTAAGCATCCGTAGTGCGCCTGCGGTTCACGTTCCGACAACGGAATCCGCTGGTCGCAGCGAGGATGCCAGTAGTCCAGCTCCCACCAGTGCCCGTCGTGACAGGCCGCGATCAGCGCGGTGCGCGCGAACCGGAAGATGACCCGCAGCCGCGCCCGGACCCCATGCGGCGGGAAACGTCTCCATCGAGACGCGTAGAACCATGCCTGCAAGGCTGCCGCGGCCTCCCAGTCCATCTGCCGGATCGACGGCGGGAAGGGCCGGTCTTCCCTGATCGCTCTGCGCAGGATGTTGGCGAGCTGGCTGATGGCCAGTACCGACGAGCGGGTGCCGTCCGCGGCCTGCCAGTGCGCCATCCACGCCAGCTCGGCCTGGATCACCTCGGGCAGCCCCGTCAGGTTGATCCTGTAGTCGTCGTTCTCGGTGATCGACTCCCAGCCTTCGACGTCGTCGCCGATGACCGGACCGCGCCAGGGCTCGGGCAGCTGCGACCACAGCCGCCAGATCGGGTCCTGTTCACCGGCCAGATGCAGGTTCTGACGCTCACCGGCCATCGGGCACCTGCCATGAGGATGCGTACGACTTCCAGCTGGCCGCGGCCTTCAGCGCCCCATCCTCCCGGACCCACCCATACAGGTCGATGGTGGTCTGCACGTGGGCGTGGCCCAGGCGGCGGGAGACCACCCATTCCGGGGTGCCGGCCAGCAGCAAGGCGGATGCATGGCTGTGCCTGAACCAGTGAGGCGTCCACCCGGCCGGGCCGATGCCCTTCTTCTTCAGCGCCGTGACCTTGTCGCGGACCGTGCCCTCCCGGATCGCGGCCAGCAGCGGCGGGCGGTCCAGGTTGACCAGCAGCGGCGAGCCCGGCGACACGTTCATGCCGACCCCGGCGGCCCGGCAGGCCAGATGAGTCAGGTAATCAGCGAACAGCCGTTCCAGGTCCGCGCTGACGTAGATGCGGCGCGGGCGCATCATCTTCACCCGCGCCCCGTTCGGGTTGCCCGCCCGCGGGACGACCTCGATATAGGCAGTGCCGCCCCGGCCCATCACGAAGTCGCTGATCGCCATGCCCAGCACTTCGCCCAGCCTCATCCCGCTCTCGGCCAGCAGCGCGAACAGGAGGCGGTCACGCAGGTTTCCTTTCCAGTCCCCGGCTGCGTCGTCCCAGGTGGCGCAGCCGTCGATGATCGCCTGGATCTCCTGCGGCAGCAGCAGCGGAGGCCGGCCCGGCCGACGGCGGCGGACCTTGACCAGCGATGACGGGCCAGGCTCGCGCCGCGCGTCCAGGTGCGCGAGCAGCCCCCGCGACGGCATCCGGGCAGCCCGCCCGCGCAGCAGCCCCCCGGCGACCGGCACCGAATGGACCGCCTCCTGCCACTGATAGAACGAGATCAGCGCGGCCAGCCGCGCATGCAACGTCTCCGCCGACGGGACCCCGGCCGACGCTGCCAGAGCATGCTCGACGGTGCGGCCGTTGCGCAGCCACGACAAGAATCCCGATACCGCCGGCACCCCTGCCTCGGCCCACCGCCCGGCCTCTCCGCGCTGCTCCAGGAACGACCACCACTGCGCCAGTGAGGTCGCGTAACCGCGGACCGTGTTCGGCGACCACAGGTACCGGTGCGCCTCCAGCCACTCCTCAACCGGCCCGACCGTCGCATACGACGCGTCGGCTACCGTCCAGGTGCGGTCCCCGCCCGCAGGCCGCACCGCCAGGCAATAAGCCATGGCCCCCGTTCCTTCTCGTCGCTGAAACCCCGTAGATAAGAGGTCAGCAACGATGGCAGAACGTGATCACCTCGATCGTCGTAGACATCGATGAGGGCGGGTCAGGTCCCGTGGATAACCGCCGCCTGCGCCGCCGGCAAGTCCGTCTACTTCACCACCCTCGACGACATGGTCCGCAAGCTCCGCACCGCCGGCACCGCCGGCGACCTGGGCCGCCAGCTCCGCGGCTACCTGCGCACCTCCATCCTGATCATCGACGAGGCTGGCTACCTCCCCTTGTCCCGCCACGACGCCAACCTCGTCTTCCAGATCATCGCCCGCCGCTACGAGAAAGGCTCCGTCATCATCACCAGCAACAAGACCTTCAGCGAATGGGGCCAGGTCTTCACCGACGAGGTCCTCGCCACCGCCATCCTCGACCGCTTCCTCCACCACTGCGACGTCATCACCATCAACGGGCCCAGCTGGCGAATGAAAACCCACAACCCCGCCACCGACACCGCCCCGCCCATGCCATAATCCAACCGCCAGACCCCCGGCCAGCCGACACGTCAGGTAGTACACCGACCGACACGCGAGGTCGTACGCCGACAAAGGGGCGCGTAGCGCTCGTCTTGGCGACGCCGGAGCGGCGCGGAGGCGCCGTTGACGCGGGCTGGCGGGAGCCGGTGATCGGAGCGGCAGGGCATGAGGGCCGTAGCGCCGGGCGGGTCTGGGGGTGAGCGCGGCGGGTGGGGGTGGCCTGCCGGGGCGGCGTCGTGGCCGTGGCCACTGCCACTGTCATATGCGCGGGGCCGGGATCGCAGATCGGTGATCCGCAGGATGGTGCCCCGCACTCATTACGACAATCGCCAGTGCGTTCATAGGCGGTCCGGGGGTCGTTCCTGCGGCGGCGAGCGTCCCGGCAGGCCACCGGCTGGGGGCGGGCAGCCCGGGGTGGTCCTGGCCAGTGCGGCCAGGACGCGCCAGGCGGTTGCCCGTCACGGTCATCGGGAGTGTGATCTTCCTCCTGGCTGCTCATCTCGGCCCAGGCGAAACCGGCGAGCTCGCGCGCGACTGCGGTCAGGGCCATCCCGGGTGGCTTGCCGCGGGCGGTCAGCGTCTTATATCTGGCGTGCAGCCGCCGCTGGGCGTGCCAGGAGCGGGCCAGGGTGTCCGGGCTGGCGCCGGCCTGGCGGCGGCGCAGCCCGGTGCCGATCGCGGGCTTGTGCCGGTACGCCCGCGAAGCCTCGATCAAGGCGGTGCGGGCCGGCCCGGACCCGGTCTTGGTGATCGAACCGCGGCGGACCCGGCCGCCGCTGGAGTACCCGGCGGCACCAGCCCGGTGAACCCCATGAACGCCCGCGCGCAGGGGAACCGCCGCCAGTCCGCTACCTCGGCGCCAGGGTGAGGCCGTTCAGCCCGGCGATGCCCCGGTAGCAGCCCAGCCGGGCCACCAGCGGCCCTGGCGGCTCCCGTCCGGCCCACGGCGCCAGCTCGGCCTCGACCGCGTCCAGCTCCGCCCGCCTGGTGTCCAGCGCCGCACGGTAATGCGCGAACGTGACAGCCAGCGCCAGTTCGCCGAACCGCTGCCCGACGATCCACCGTTCGCGCGCCTGGGTCCACGACGATCCCCGCCAGATGCGGCCGTGCCGCAGCAGCATCGCGGTAATCCGCTGCTGCGCCCGCTTGCGGTCATCCAGCAGCGCCGCCCGGGCCCGCACCAGGTCCCGCACCGCCTCCTCCGCCGGAGTGGGCACGCGGATGGGCGTCAGTTCCCCGGCCCGGCGCAAACGCGTGAGCCGGCTCGCATCCCGCTTACCGGTTTTGACCCGGTCCCCGGGGCGGCGCGGGATCAGCGACGGCGCCACCACGTCACAGGCCACCCCCATCGAGGCCAGCAGCCGGTGCAGCCCGAACCCGCACGCCCCCGCCTCGTAACACGCCCGCAGCGCACTGACGTCGCCGAGCCGGCCGATCAGATGGCGCACCGAGCCTTCCTCGTTCCAGACCCGGTCCAGGATGGGGGTTTCCTGATCAGGCATCAAGATGCCTATCACGATCGTGTTCTCCGGGGTATCCATTCCCAGATGGATCGCCCTCGCCGCTGATGTCACACCAGGCATGACGGCCGGCTCCCTTCCGCCATAGTGACCCCGGCTAGCTGGTTACCTGCACCTTCCAGCTTCTGGTGACCCACGACATCAGCCAATAGCAGGCTCTGACGGTCACCAAGGAGCCGGCCGCTTCATAGTGACTAATCTGCACGGCAGTACGCCTTGCGTGGTGGGCCTGCTCGCCCAGCTGCTCGGTGTCAACCGGACCACGATCAGCCGGGCGATCCGCGACACCCTGCCACTGCTGAACCAGTACGCATCTGCCATCCCCGAGCCGGCAACCACCCGGATCCACACCCTGGCAGACCTCCACGCCTACGCCGCCGCCAAGGCCGCAACTCTGGCACAAGAGATCAAACCAGCGTGTTAATCATCTGCGAGCTCTTACTCCGTGGGCTGCCTCGGCGGCGATCAGGTCATGGCGACGGCGGCGCACCCGGCGCCCATCGGTCCGGACAGCCGCTGCAGGCGCCGGGGCTGGCGCCGCACTCCCATCACCAGTTCATAACCAGCGGCATCGATCACCGCGGCGAGAGCGGGGATGGAGGGCTGACGGTGTCCGGCCTCATAAGCGCTGATCACGCTTTGCGTGACACTCGCCCGGGCGGCCAGCTCCACCTGGGACAGGTCGGCTCGCTTCCGTGCCCGGCAGAGCAGTTCTCCAGCCGTCGCTGTCTCCTAATCCGCCACTCTAGTATAGCGGATCGTTAATATTCATCACGTCTGTCGCGCCAACTCGAGTGGCCTTGCCGGGCGGTGTGCGGCTCGGCTCTAGCTGCCTCCCGCTGCCATCGGAACAAGATCAAACTGAGTGGCATGTCGAGTGCAAACGGCGCTCGTGAGGGCCTGCCTGACGCTTGTGGGCGCTGGTCTGTACTGTCGTTCTAGCTGGTCAGGCGCCCTGCCTGCGGTTATGGATAACCTGGCTTAGATGGGCTGCGGCTCATCCGCTCAGCCAGCGCGGCGGCTCTTCACGGGGCGGCTCGCCGACCCAGAAGCTGTCATCGGCGGGTTCCCTCGGAGCCGGGATAGTCAGTGATCCGTCGGGTGTGCCGGTGTCGTACCAGGGCTCGCCACTCCACTCGGCCGGGGGCTCGCGGCGGACGACATCCAGCACAACCAGGTGAGCGTAGCGTGCATGGTGGCTGACCTGGACGTCCTTAGCCCAGCAGGCGGCGGCCAGCAGCTTGCGCGCGGAACTGAAATCGGCGGCGCTGGTCCCTGCCCGGCACCACACGTAGACGCGCTCGCCGAAAGGCTGGCGCCTCGTCAGCAGAATGATGGGAATCTTCCCGTAGCGGGAGTGGATCCACGCCTGGGCACAGCCCACGCGGACGCGATGAGGCGTCACGATGCCCCACGCGCGCGCCGCGAGGAACCTTCGCCCCCGGGGGAAGCAGGCGGTGATGGCCAGCATGGCGGCCAGCCCAGCAGTCAGCCAGGCCGCGGCAGTACTGTCCAGCGCCATCCAGGCGGCCGCGAGTCCCGCCGCCCCCGCTAGCTCGTAACGCCATCGCCACGCCGCGACGATCGGGTTGGCGCGGGCCACCGTCCCGACGGCATACTCCAGGCCTGCCCTGGCCTGCCTGGTGCTGGCCGGGCGGAGCGACGGCATCATCGTCCTCGCCCCCGATCCGGCAGGGGCTCCGGGACGACCGTGATTCGGCCCGTCCCTCCGCAGCGCTCGCATGCCTGGTCCGCGAGACCAGTCCCGGTACCGAGGCAGATCGCGCAGCTGCGGAGACTGTCGAACCGCGGGTCCCGATAGGTTCGGGCCAGCCCGCCACGGCGGGCCATGATGTGCCAGCCATACTGCCTGGCGCGCGCGTCCTCGGCCTGGAACAGCCGGCCGCCGACTGTCCTGATCAGGAGGGCCAGCCGCCCGGTCACCCGGGCCAGTCGGCCGCCCTGGCCGGAGCCCTTCCCAACTTTGCTCATGTAACCAGGAGAGCGCATTGGGAACGTGATGTAACCGTGCTAAGAAACTACGTAATTAACGCATGGGTCGCTGCTCAGATACCGTAGCGTCATGGTACCCCGCGGGCGCCCGGTCGAGCGTCCGGCGCATCTCTCTCCGGAGCAGCGCAGGCAAGCCCAGGTTCAGACGAAGCAGTGGCGCGAGCAGTGCGGGCTAAGCCAGCGGGAGATGGCTGCCGCGATCGGTGTCAGCCTGCCCAGTTACCGTCCGTGGGAAAGCGGCCGGGATGCCTATGCCGGGCCCACCCGGCTGCAGGCTGAGCAGCTGGACAAGGCGCTCCGGCAGCTGCCGGGCAGCCAGTATGTGGAAGGGCATGCCTTTGACATATGGGGCTGGCCCAGGCAGCAGGACATGAGTTATGACGGGGTGGTCGAACTGCTTCGCTCGGCCGGATTCGATGTGCCACGGCTGCAGGCGGATGGCAGGCCTCCCGCCGGGGTCATCTGGGTGCACCGGGCGCGAGAGCCCAATCTGGTGCACGGCGTCTTTTCGCTGGCGGCAGCGGCCGCCACGCGGGCGGGGCTCCCGGTGCATCTGCTGCTTGACGATGTCGCCGTGAACGACCGGCGGAACTATGACCTGTGCGAGGAGCTCGAGTCCCGGATAAGGACCTGGGTCGCCTTAGCCTCTGGCGACGACGCCAAACTGTCGACCAGGCTCTACTCGGAGGTCCTGACCGAGCCGTACCTGGCGGAGCGCGGCTGGTCGGCCATCAATGACTATCTCAATCCTCGAATCGGCGTGCTCGATTTCCTGGTCGCCAGCAAGGTGATTTCGCCGCTCCAGTACACCATCAATGCCGAAGAAAGCGTCCTGGCCCTGCTGCGGAACGCGGAGTCGCTCGGCGCTGAAAGGCTGCTCACGCCGCTGCGGAACTGGCTGGTCTTCGAGAAGCAGATCGCGTGGATCCTCGCTCGGTCTCCGGGCGGCATGGCCAACTCCGTCATTACCCTGGGCGGCGAGGATGAGCGGACGCTCTGGGATGCGTTTCACCGTGGCTGCTCCGACGACCTGTCGGCGCGGGTCCGGCATATCTATCTACGTCCCATCCCCATGCCCAGTTACCGGTTGCCGTGGCAGGAACGGGCGCTGTCCGCGCGGACTGACCGGTCTACGCTGACCACCTACCTGGCTAACCGGACGCCATCCGACCGGGCTGACCTCCTCGAATGGCTGCTCAGGTCCGCCATCCACCTCCCCGCGTCACTCAACCCTGGCTTCCGGGCGGGGCTTGAGCCTGTCTTGCACGATGTGGCTGCCCTCTTGAGGGCACCGGCCAGTGAACTGCCGCCCGCGACGGTGGGAGCCATTGCCAAGGCGGTGGTTGAGTGGCTCAACGTCTGACAGCACCGTGATCTGCTCCTGACTAGCTAAGACCCGCTTAGCAAGAAAATTCATGAGAGCTAACCAAGTTACGGTGTTCCGTGCCGCTGATCACGGTACGCTCGTCCCGGGTTCGGGGCGGCCTCCGCCAAATTTACTGGTCAGTAAGGCACAGCAAGGGCGGTAGCAAGTGGCGCAGCGCCTGATGGGCACCGCGTTTCATGGCCTGGTCGAGCTGTCACCTGGTCATAACCTGAAGTCCGTGGACGTGTACGTTACGTCGCAGTGTAATCGTCGGTGTACCTATTGCTTCCTGCCATCCGATTTCTTTGCCTCGGGCATGCGGATGAGCGTCGAAGCCTTTTCGGACGTGGTGGCATGGTGTCTCCGGTACAGCGTTGACGAGATCACCTTCCTCGGCGGGGAGCCATCCCTCCACCCCTCGTTCGTCGACATGGTGTCTCTTGCCAGTGGCCGGGGGCTGGACGTCCGCGTCGTCACCAACGGCGCTCGCCGGTTCCGGCGGCTCATGGAAAGCGGCCTGATCGGCCCGCATAACCTGAGCCGGGTCGCGGTGAGCCTGGATACGCTGGACGAAACGGTGCAGGACGGGTTCCGTGGCCGCGGGGCCTGGCGGGACGCCATGGACACGATCCGCCTGCTACGCCACCACGGCGTCCTTTTCGACATCAACGTCACAGGCGTGCGGCTGGTGCTGGGCGGGATCGGGGCGCTGATCCGTTTCGCTGATGAGGCGGGCTGCCGGCGGGTCAACGTGCACTGGCCGTCGAGCATCGGACTCGGAGCCGATCTGGCCGCCGACCATATCCCGGACCGCGAGGAGTGGCAGAACCTGGTCCGCACGCTTGCGGAACGGGTGGAGACGCGGCCTGACTTCTTCGTCGAAATCGAGCGCGGGTTTCTTGCCGAGGATGACCGGCTCACCGGGTGCGCCTTGGAAGACTTCTCCAACTTGCAGATACTTCCGGACGGGCGGGCCTACCGCTGCGGCTTGCTGGTTGACCAGGAGGGCATGGCATCGCTGGCCATGACCGGCGACCAATTGCGGCTGACTCGCCCCGGCTTCGGGGAAGAGTTGCTCAAGTCACTGACGCCGTCAGGGTGTGATGCCTGCCCGGCTGTGCAAGCGGATGGCCGGCGCGCGTGCATCTACGACAAGGTAAGTTCGGTCGGGTCGGCCTGATTTCTGCCTCTTTCCGACTCTACGTCCTATTTTACGGAAGTGTCTCCTGTCGGTTGAGCTGCCTACAATCAATCAGCTGATCCGGGAGGAGGGCTGGTTGCGTGTGGACCAGGGGCCTTGTCATCTTTGATGCGTTCAATACCCTCGTCACGGCGCGCCGGGGCAGCAAGCAGACCTTCCTCACTGGACTCGTCCAGGCCGGTATCAACGCCTCGGCGGCAATGCTGGCGAAACTGCAGGCGGCCAGTGAGGGGCTAGACCATTCCGAATGGTCCGGCTCTCGCCAGGCGTATTCCGGGTGGGCAGCTGAGACCCTTACCTCGGTTGCGCAGGCCGACACCGACCTGGGCGCTGACCTAGCTCCGCACGTCGTCCCGGCACTGGAGCAGTTGCACCAGGCTCCCATGGTTGCCCTGCCAGGTGCAGCGGACTGCCTGGCCATGCTCAAGCGTGCGGGGTTCACCATCGCCCTGTGCTCCAACTGGGGCTGGGATCTGGCCGCTGATATCGCAGGAGCGGGCTTGGCGGGTTGCATCGATGTTTTCGTGACGTCGGCTCAGGCCGGTTACCGGAAACCCCATCCGCGCATTTACGATGCGACGCTCCACCTGGCGGGGTTCAGTGCGGAAGATGCCGTCTTTGTTGGCGACAGCCTGCGGACTGATGCTCTCGGGCCGCAGAGCATCGGTATCCGCTCCGTGCTCTTGGCGCCGGTTGCCAAGAGGCAGGTCCATCGGGAGCAGGTCGCATCGCTGGCTGATGCGGCGCGCCTTCTGCTTGGCACGGGCACGCGCCCGGCAACCAAGTGGTCTTCGTCCTGAATGCGGGCTGATTACGCCTCAGGGACGATAGTCGCGGATTGATACGCAGGCCGCCCGCTGACGATCGGCGCCAGCACGCCGATGTCCGCGATCCGCTCCGGCTCCACATCCATCGGGTTGCGGTCCAGGATCACGAAATCGGCGAGCTTGCCCGGCTCCAGCGTCCCGATCTCCTGCTCCCGGTGCACGGCGAAGGCGGCTTCCGTCGAGTAGAGGGCGAGCGCATCCCGCGTCGGCAGGCGCTCGCCCGGCCCGAGCACGCGGCCGCTGCCGGTCCGGCGCAGCACCGCGTCCCGAATCCCCGCCAGCGGACTAGCCCTGATCACGGGCGTCGGAGGACCCTGCCACGGTGATCCCGCCCGCCGCCACGACGCGAACGCGTACAGCTTGTCGCGGCGGCCGGGAGGAGCCTCGGCAAACCCGTCGCCGAGGGCGGACAGGAACCCAGGCTGGCTGACGACTATGATCCCCAGCTCCGCCGCCCGGGCGGCGAGCGGCGGAATTCATTGCGCCGCCGTGCTCGATGCAGTGCTGGAGCGGGTTCTGGGGCGGCCGGCCGCCGCCGTGGCGTAGGCGTCCAGGGCGGCCTCGATCGCCCAGTCCTCCTGGGCGTGGATGCATACCTGCAGCCCGCGCGCGTCGAACTCCCGGGTAATCGCGGTCAGTTCGTCCGGCGAGAAATACATGATCCCCCACCCGTGCGGCGGGACCGCGTATCTTCCGTAAATGGCCTCGGTGCGGCTGCTGGATCGCCGGGCGGTCCGGCACGGCGGCGTGGAGGTCGGCGCGGGTGGGGTGTCGGCCCTCGCGGAGCTTGTACTCCACGTACCCGCGCCCGGTGACCCACGAGCCGTCCGGGGTCCGGGCGGCGTCCGCCCGCAGCCGCGCCTGGATCGCCGGGATGTCGGGCGCCGGCGGCTGGCTGCAGTCGGTACCCGGTCGCGAGGTAGCCGACGTCCATGAGGTGGCAGTGCGCGCCGATCAGCCAGGGGATGACGGTTGCCCCGTCCAGCGGCACCGCCTGCGCATCCGGCACGGCCGCCGCGCGGACCTCCTCCGCGGAGCCGACCGCGGCGATCCGGTCGTCGCGGACCAGCATGGACCGGGACGGCCGGTTGTCGCCGGCCATCGTGACGACCGCGTCCTCAAGAAGCAACTCCACCGCTTAGCCCTCCAGCCCGGACGAAGTGTTCAGGATGCAGGCTCGAAGATCTCGATGGGGCATCGGGAGCCGGGGGCTCGGGCGAGTTTCTGGTCGCCGGTGAGCAGGTGGCGCCCAGGGGTTTAGCGAGCGCTACGTAGGCGGCGGCGTAGATGGTGAGGTTGTCCCGTAGCTCCCAGCAGCGGGGGAGCAGGGAGCGGCGCGGTGCCCGCCGGGCGGACAGGGCGGCCAGATCGTCAAGCGCGAGGCGAAGCCGCCGGGCGTCAAGCGTGCCTGCTTTCATCTGCTGTCGCAGGACCGAGGCGACCTCCAGGTCGGCCAGTTCGGGGACGGTCAGCCGCTCGCCGTGCAGCTGGGCCAGGGCCAGGTCTCCGTCCGGGCCCGTCATCGGCCAGGGCGACGACCAGGACGCTCGCTTGCTGAGTTTGCAGCTGCCTTCGCGGAAGGGGGCCGCGGGGCAGATGTCGGCTGGTGGGGGAGGCTGCCGCACAGGGTTATACGGTGTCACGCTGTCCTCATAACCCAGAGGTCGCGGGTTTCAAATCCCGCCCCCGCACCAGGAAATGCAGGTCAGGGGCCCGATTGCCAGACGGCTATCGGGCTTCTTGATCGTTCGTTGGCGGGATCGGACCTCGGAGTGCGGTCTCGGAGTGCGGCACGGTGTGTCCGTGGCCATGAGAAAGTGGCTCTGGCCCACTTTCCGGAAAGTGGGCCAGAGCCACCGTAACTTGGCCATTGACACGGTGCGCGGAAGAATGGCACGGATCGGCATCTCGGCCGGCCGCCTGGCCAGGCTTGGGCCATCGCGAGCTGCCGGCGGCGGCATCGGGCGTGTCACTCTGTCCGCTGCACGGCGTGAGCACTTTTGTGGCGCTGAACGCTCGCAAGCACGCAGATCGCGCCGACTCTGCGCTTGGGCCGCTGACGACCTCGTCGCCGCAGCCGGCGCACCGATCGCCCTGTTCTGTTTCGCACACCCGGCCCGGCCCGCGAGCCAGCCCTCATCATCGCCGGGGTGAGCCCTGCGCAGCCACGCGAAGGAGCCCTGACCCGGGCCGCCACGCAGATTCCCGCTCGGCGTTGACGGCCGGCGCGGCGGAGCGGGGCGGATTGCCGCGAGGGGCTTGGTGGTGCTGGGGGAGCGGTTACGCTTGGCTGGCGGGTATTACCGGGGTTGCCCGGCCGGCAGCAGGCGTGCGGAAAGGCGCATCATGGCCAAGAACTGGTTCACGCCAGCAGTCCCGGGCGGGCCAGGCAGCGCCGCGGAGTTCGACACCAGCGTGGCGCACCCGGCCCGGGTGTATGACTACTGGCTGGGCGGGAAGGACAACTACGCCGCCGACCGGGAGGCGGCCGAGCAGGTGATCGCCGCCAACCCGCATGTGCTGGCGGGGGTGCGCGCGAACCGGGCGTTCCTGGGCCGGGCGGTGCGGTACCTGGCCGGCGAGGCGGGGATCCGCCAGTTCCTGGACATCGGTACCGGGTTGCCGACGGCCGATAACACCCATGAGGTCGCGCAGCAGGTCGCGCCGGCCTGCCGGATCGTGTACGTGGATAATGACCCGATCGTGCTGGCGCACGCCCGCGCGCTGCTGACCAGCACACCGCAGGGCGCCACCGCCTACGTCCAGGCGGACCTGCGCGACCCGGGCAAGATATTGCGGGAGGCAGCGGCGACGCTGGACTTCAGCCAGCCGGTCGCGGTGATGCTGCTGATGATTTTGCAGTACATCCCCGATCCGGATGACCCGTGGGGGATCGTGGCCCGGTTGCTGGATGCGGTCCCGCCGGGGAGTTACCTGGCGGTGTCGGACACGGCCTCCGACATCGACGCGGAGGTGGTGGCCGAGTCGGCACGGCGATACAACCAGCGGCTGGGCCCGGTGCGGCAGACCCGCCGCACGCATACGGAGTTTGCCCGGTTCTTCGAGGGCCTTGACCTGGTCGAACCGGGTGTGGTGCCGCTGCCCCAGTGGCGGAGCCTGGCCAGCCCCAGCCAGCGCATTCCCGCCTACGCCGCGGTCGGCCGCAAACGCTAAGCAGCCGAACCACGCACCCGCTCCCCAGCACTGCACTCGCCTGTGCAGCGGCCAGCCGCGACGCAACGATCGCGGCATATTTACATGGAAGGTGATCTTCGATTACCTTCGCCCTTCGCGCCACATAATGGCCGATCTCGAGTGGCCCAGACTGCATTCGTACCAGGCCTGTATCCGCGCCAGATTAGGGCGGAAGCGCGCCTTACGAACCCAATGCCGATCACGCAGCGTGAGCCGCTGCCTGTCAGCCTCCCTCCGTAGGTGCCGGCCGAGCGTGGCGTCGTAGCGGGCGCGCAGGTTAGCAATCAGCGCGGGGTCAAGCTGGTGCCCCGGCCCTGGTGGCCTCGACAGCGGGGGTCGCCTCGCGCAGGATCTCGCGGACCTGCTCGGCTCGGGCCTGCCACTGCGCATTGGGCCCACGCGGACATCCGGACCTTCACCCTCTGGCTGGCACGGCCGTCTCGATCCCGCCGAGTTCGTGATCTGCGCCCCGTCTTCTCGGCGAGCGCTGGTTACTACGTGCCACATCCAGCTTGGACCGGTCCTGATCGGTGCGTGTGCGGAAAGCGGACGAAACGGGGTGTCGCGCGCATTGGCCCTTCTGATATGTGTTTGGAGGAAACACAGCGCGAGCCGATGGGTGCGCGTGAGCCGGGCGGCAGGCGGGGTATGGGTGTCGATCTTTGAGGAGACTGGCGGAGGATTGTCGGCGGTCGCGCATGCTGGTGCGCGGCCTGCGCGGTGAGGTCGACCCGCATCGCGTTTCCGGTGCTGATGTTGAAGTAGAGGGTCCCCACGAGTTGCACCGCGGTCGCCCACCAGTCGATCCTGCGGGGCTGGAAGACGAAGAAGCGCCGCCGGACGGCACCTGGCGCCTGCGGGCTGGCGTCCACGGCTTCCCGGTAGGTCAGAAACCCGGCCGCGGTGAAGAACAGCGAGCCGACGAAGAAGGTCACTGAGTCCCAGCGGGTCCCGACGGCGCTGGCGTACCTGGGGAGGGCGCCGAGGGGCAATAGCAGCGACCCCACGGCGAACAGGACAGCGATCCACCATCCCCGGGTCTTAGGCGCCACCACGTCGAGCCAGCGGTCAATCCGCCCTGCAGGTGCTTGGGGTGGTCGCGGGATTCCCAGCGAGCTACGACGCCGTCTGGGCGGACGCGCTCGACGAACGTCACGAAGGGGCCAACGCCCCCCTCGCGGCCTCCTCGCTCCCTCACGGACATAGGCACGTCCCATCTGATCGGTTCGATCTTCCCCGCTAAACCGCACCCGCCTTCTGCGCACTGCCCTTGCGTATCAGTAAGAGGTCAACGGCGAACAACTCCGGGTTCAGCGCCGCCAGGAACGCCGGCCCGGAGAACGTGGCGTTCATCCCACTGAACCGGCATCGTCATGGTCTCCCGATAGCCATCCGGCGCTCCGGGCACCATCTTCCCTGGGAACACGCAGGCGGATCTAGGGAAGATGGTCCAGTTGCCTTTGCTGTGCGCACGCGGCGGCTCGTCAAGGGATTATGCGCCCACCCACGGTGGGTGATGACGGCGGTCCCTGCCTGCCAGCATCGGAACCAGTCCGCTCGCTCCGCTTGCGGGGGCCGGTGGCAGGCCGCCGGCGATCCCAGATTCTGGCCGGCGCGGAGCGGATCTTGATCAAAGGAGATGCTGGCTATGCCGTTGCACGAGCGTGAAACCGTCCGTGAGCAGCTGGAGGACTCAGTGTTCGCTGGGCACAGCCTGACCGCGCCGGTACCCAAGTACCGGTTCCCTCAGGACCAGACGCAGTCGAGGGAAGCGTTCCAATTGGTGTCGGACGAGCTGATGCTGGACGGCAACGCCCGCCAGAACCTGGCCACGTTCTGCCAGACCTGGGCCGAGCCCGAGGTCCTTGCCCTGATGGCGCTGTCGGTCAACAAGAACATGATCGACAAGGACGAGTATCCGCAGACCGCCGAGATCGAGCGGCGCTGCGTCCACATGCTGGCTGACCTGTGGCGTGCGCCGAAGGCGGCCAACACGATCGGCGCGTCGGCCATTGGATCCTCGGAGGCCTGCATGCTCGCGGGGATGGCGGCCAAGTGGCGGTGGCGGGCCAAGCGGCAGGCCGAAGGCAAGCCGGCGGACAAGCCGAACATGGTGTGCGGTCCGGTGCAGGTGGTATGGCACAAGTTCGCCCGCTACTGGGACATCGAAATGCGCGAGGTACCGATGTCCCATGGCCACTACGCCATGGATCCAGCCTCGATGCTTGACCGGGTGGACGAAAACACGATCATGGTCGTCCCCACCCTGGCGTCACCTACACCGGCGCCTACGAGCCGGTAGAGGCCATGTCCAAGGCCCTCGACCAGTTGCAGGCCGACACCGGCCTCGACGTCGGCATCCACGTGGACGGGGCCAGCGGCGCCTTCCTCGCCCCGTTCTGCGCGCCCAACGTGGTCTTCGACTTTCGCCTCCCCCGGGTCAAGTCGATCAGCACCTCGGGGCACAAAGTTCGGGCTCGCCCCGCTTGGCGTCGGCTGGGTCATCTGGCGGGACAGCGAGGAACTCCCCGACGATCTGGTGTTCCACGTCAACTACCTGGGCGGCGACATGCCGGTGTTCCAGATCAACTTCTCCCGCCCGGCCGGGCAGATCATCGTTCAGTACTACAACTTCCTCCGCCTGGGTTATGAGGGATACCGGCGCATCCACAATGCGTCCTACGAGATCGGCCAGTACCTCGTCGCCGAGATCGTCAAGCTGGGCCCGTTCGAGCTCCTGTGTGACAGCAACCCGAACACGGGAATCCCGACGGTCACCTGGCGGATCCGTGACGGCGCGGACCCCGGCTACACCCTGTTCGACCTGGCCGACCGGCTGACATCCAAGGGCTGGCAGGTGCCTGCCTACACCCTGACCGGGACAGCCGCCGACATCCCTGTGCAGCGCATCCTGGTCCGCCTGGGGTGTCAGCCGGGACATGGCCTCCCTGCTGCTCGACGACTTCCGGGACGCCATCGCGCACTTCGGCAAGCACCCAGTCACCGTTCCCATGTCCAAAGAAGAGTCGACCGGATTCAACCACCTGTAGCGCGGGGCTTCCTCAGCAAACAACTCCTTTGTCTCGACCCCGGCACAGCAAGTCAGGGCTACTCGCCGCCTGCTCATGGTTCCGGCGCTCCCGATGCGTAGGTGTCGACGAACGCGTCGACACCCCGATTTGCCACTTGACTTGATCCGCTCGGCCATCCCATCCCCATAAGCCACAGGGATCACACCGGCCGACCGTAGCCAGTGGTGGTTTGCCTCGCTGGCAATGCCGATGACGGCGGCCCTTACGAGCTGCCAGTTGCACTCCACCAGTAATCCCCGGCGTTCCGGCGCCCGGATGGGCGGCCGCATGACCGGCATCGGGCTGCGCCGCTCATCGAGCAGGCCAGGCTCAAGGGCCAGGACCTCGTGCCGTGTGCCGGGTGGGGTCGTCATCGGGGTCTTCCGCCTGCCCCGCGTCGGCCGGGTAGTTATGGGCGGCCAGCAGCCGGATTCCCGGGCTGAGCGGGATGACGCCAGGCAGATCGAGGTGCGCCCGCCTGGTGACGACATCGGTTCCCTGGATGGCCAGCGTGGCGGTGATGTCACAGCGACCGGAGCGCAGGGCAACCAGTCGTCCAGCGCTGATCCCTGCCAGCAGGGCACTGATGGCGAGCACGACAGATAGGCCTATCTGGAGGGTAGCCACTTGGTGACCGTCGACCAGGACCGTGACAGAGGGATGCTGGGTCGCGGTGACCTGGTGCGTGGCCAGATCTACTAGCTCGATGCTGCCGGGCGCTGCCAGGGTGCGCCGCGCGGCGGCGGTGAGGTCCTGGTGCTTGCGCCACCCGTCGACCAGCACGCCGATCAGGTCGACGTCCAGGAGCCCGGCCGCTGCCGTCGTGACCTCGCGAACGGCGGCCTCGCGGGTGGCCTTCGGGAGGTTCTCCAGGGCACGGCCAAGGTTCACCCCGGCGCTTGCAGACAGAATCTGGCGGGCCAAGGCCTCCGGGGCTTCCTGGCCCGGGCCGAGCAGCAGATCCAGGGCAGTATGCGGGCGGTCCTGCACGGCTGGCGTCATGGCCGAGCCTCCTCGATCGTCGTGATGCTGGTTCCAGGGCTAGGTTCGATGCGCACCGTGTGCGTCACGGCTGTCCCGGTGTCATGGACGCTCATCAGGCCCGGCGGGCCGGCATCCGGCACGACCCGCACGATTGGCTCAGGCGCCGACGGCGGACGTGAGCGCCGCAGGCGGCGCACTACCAGCGCACCGCCAGCGGCCGCGAGGACTGCGGCCGCCAGCAAGATGACCAGTGCACCGGCCGCTTTCGACGCCACGGGGTTGACCTGGAACGACTGCGTCACGCCGGTGGCTGGCGCGTAGCGGGCGCTGCCGCCTTGCGAGGCGGTGATCGTGCACGTCCCGGCCGCGGCGGTGGTGACGGCAGAGCCCGACACCGTGCACACCGGCGGGGTGTCGGAGGCGAACGTCACCGGCAATCCGGAGGTGGCCGACGCTGACAGGGTGACCGGCGCGCCGACCTGGGCGGCGGGCGGCTGGCTGAAGGTGATCGTCTGCGATTTGCGGCCGGCGTTGACCTGGAACGACTGCGTCACGCCGGTGGCTGGCGCGTAGCGGGCGCTGCCGCCTTGCGAGGCGGTGATCGTGCACGTCCCAGGCGTCACCGTCATGGCGGTGGACCCCGACACCGTGCACACCGGCGGGGTGTCGGAGGCGAACGTCACCGGCAATCCGGAGGTGGCCGACGCTGACAGGGTGACCGGCGCGCCGACCTTGGCGGCGGGCGGCTGGCTGAAGGTGATCGTCTGCGCGGCCGGCCCAGCCCTCACTTCGAACGAGCGCGTCACGCCGGTGGCTGGCGCGAAGACGGCGCTGCCGCCCTGCGAGGCGGTGATCGTGCACGTCCCAGGCGTCACCGTCATGGCGGTGGACCCCGACACCGTGCACACCAGCGGGGTGTCCGAGGCGAACGACACCACCAGCCCCGGTGCCGCTGACGCCGACAGGGTGACCGGTACGCCGACCTGGGCGGCGGGCGGCTGGCTGAAGGTGATCGTCTGCGATTTGCGGCCGGCGTGAACCTCGAACACGCGCGCCACGCCGGGGGCCGGCGCGAAGACGGCGCTGCCGCCCTGCGAGGCGGTGATCGTGCACGTGCCGGGCGCCGCAGTGGTGACGGTGCGACCCGACACCGTGCACACCGGCGGAGTGCCCGAGCTGAACGACACCGGCAATCCGGAGGTCGCCGACGCTGACAAGATGACCGGCACGCCCACCGTCGTGCCCGCAGGCGGCGCGAAGATGATCTCCTGCCCTTTCTGCCCGGCCGTCACCGAGAAAGACAGCGTCACGCCGGGGGCCGGCGCGTAGCGGGCGCTGCCGCCTTGCGAGGCGGTGATCGTGCACGTGCCGGGCGCCGCAGTCATGACGGTGCGACCCGATACCGTGCACACTGGCGGGGTGTCGGAGGCAAACGACACCACCAGCCCCGACGTTGCCGACGCCGACAGGGTGACCGGCACGCCGACCTGGGCGGCGGGCGGCTGGCTGAAGGTGATCGTCTGCGATTTGCGGCCGGCGTGGACCGGGAACGAGCGCGCCACGTCAGGGGCCGGCGCGAAGATCGCGCTGCCGCCCTGCGAGGCCGTGATCACGCACGCTCCGGGCGTCACGGTGGTGACCGTTGAGCCCGACACCGTGCACACCAGCGGGGTGTCCGAGGCGAACGACACCACCAGCCCCGGTGCCGCTGACGCCGACAAGGTAACCAGCACGCCGACCGCCTCGCCCCCCCGCGGCGCGAAGCGGATCACCTGCCCTTTCTGGCCGGTGCGGACCAGGAACGAGCGCGCCACGTCAGGGGCCGGCGCATAGCGGGCGCTGCCACTCTGCGAGGCGGTGATCACGCACGCTCCGGCCGTCACAGTGGTGACGACGGACCCTGAAACTGTGCATACCAGCGGGGTGTCCGAGGTGAACGACACCGCCAGCCTGGACGACGCGGGCGCCGACAACGTTACCTGCGCCGCCGCCGCCGCATCCGGCAGCTGCTTGAAAGCGATCGTCTGCGGTTTCTTCCCGGCGAAGGCGGCTGTGAGCCAGGCGCGCTGCACTTGCGTGGTTGGGCTGGTTTCCTGGTAGACCCCGGCTGCCAACTTCGCCGGACTGCTCACCATAGCGGCGAGCAGGCAGATTCCCAGGAACCTCCCCACCCAGGACCGGCGCCTGGCAGGGCCAACGGGGACTTTCCCGCCGAGATCAGTCAGACCGGCTACCTCACCCGGCGATGGCGGGACCAGGTCCATGACCGCACTCCTTGCCCCCTAACGGAACATCCCGTAAGGGCGTCACTACGTCACGAAGCAGGAGTCCTGGGCTCGCGGGCCAGATACTTGCCCAAAGGTGAGGGACTGCTGACCAGCGCTGCCCGCACGACGACCGTGCCAGACCTGCGTATCAGGCTGGCCAGGGGGCAGCGGACAGCGCGGCGCTCGCCCCTTGCTGACGTTCGCTGCCGCGCTCTGGCTGAGGCTATTGACAGCATCTGGGCCGGCTCGGTAGTGCCGCGTGCGGCATGATCTTCGATGGTTTCCAGCCACTGGACCTGGTCGGCCCGCACGAGGTGTTCCGGTACGCGGGGAGGCTGTCGGGCGGTTGCTGCTGTCAGGTCGCGGCTCGCTGCGCGGGGCCGGTTCGGTCAGGCAGCGGCTTGCC
>WNFZ01002821.1_pt1 | contig 23492 bp, 19 predicted proteins | sample 5400081 | NCBI WGS metagenome assembly WNFZ01 (sample SAMN13153365, study PRJNA577476) | soil metagenome | isolation source: 80 cm soil or saprolite under grassland replicate 1 | place: USA:California | collected 2016-06-15
TGTTCCACCGTAACGGGCTCGAGCCTAACCTGCGCTTCGCGTACGAACTCATCCAAACGCCGGCTGAGAGCCGGTATGCGGCGCGAATCAAGCACGACAGCCGCCTCAACATAGCTGACGACTGATAGTCGGCGATCCGCCGCTTTCTCCATGGCATCGACAAACTCTCGCGCGTCACTTTCTAGTCCCAGGATCGCTACCACAGCAGAGCTGTCGATGATCACTTTGGAAGGCCTTTCTCGTCGTAGAGGAATTCTCCATGATCGGGCAAGGGGTTCCCTTTCAGGAGGGCGGCAGACTCCTTGGCGATCTTCATAATCCGCTCCGCCATGCCTTTACTTTTCACGCGCTGTAGTCGCTCCCGTAGAGCTTCTGTGACAGCGGCGCTCATACTCTCGCCAGTGAGCGCGGCCAGTTCCTGCGCCAGACGGTGCGTTTCTGCGTTCTTGATATTAAGGGTCATGGTAGAATTCTACCATATTTGTCTAGCATTCTACCTAGCCGATGGAGCACAACGATTAACGCCGCGATCCCCGCCGCCCACACCCCAAACGCAACGTCCACCACCCACTTCGGCGCATCACCAATCCTGCGCAGCACAAAAGGCAAGAAATTCCACGTTGTGATGTGCTGATAGTCCCACTGGTCGTAGGTCATCGAGTCGGTATTCAGGCCCCAGGCATCCATCTTTTCCAGCGCGAACGCGACAATGTTCTTGAATCGCAGCCAGATCACCCATTGCGGATGGCCGAAGTCGTCCCCCTGATAGATTTCCAGCGGAAGCCAGAATGCCAATGATGCGAACTGAATAACCAGACTTATCCCCACCAGGCAAATCCCGAAACCCCAGACAACTCTGCCGAATGACTCGCGAAATTTCAAAAGCACCGGTACCGAAATGAAAGCTGCCATCTCAACCGCGCTCAATACATAACGGTCTCCCCATGCGAAGTTTCCGCTCCACTCGTAATAGCGAGCATAAAGGCAGATGTATGCAAGAACCAGCAGGAACGCGGTAACAAGATACCCTTTCACTGCGGAACTAAATCGTTTCCAACCGAAAAACACTAGCATAAGAGTCAGCACGATCAGCGGATCGAACAGGAAGATGGATTTCTCCGGCGAAATCAGCGCGCCAAGAAATCCCTTGAGGAACGGCGTAGTCCAGGGATAGTTCGCCGGAAGACTAGGATCCTGCAGCCGACGTTCAACGGTGAAATAGTGAACGTAGGTCGTGGTCCAGTTCCCAAACCGATAGAACTGGTACAGGCGATCGAGAAAGAGAAAAACTACATAAACCGGCAGCGCAGTTTTGATATATGTGACGAAGCGCCGCCGAAATTCCCAGAAGTGCGCTGTCGAACTGCGCTCAACCGGACGGGCGTGGACGCCCGTCCCCAGACGTGCATTTTTGCCACCGACGTTCTCAAACCACAGCACTAACAGCAGGAAAACACCGCCCATGATCAGATCGAGCCCAGTCGTGAGCCGAGTCAGCAGACTCAACCCGAATGCCGCTGATCCCGTCAATAGCGCGCGCCTTTTCCCTGTTCGCAGCCACTCGTACTGATACCGAAAACCCGCCATGGTCAGCAGCAGGATGTAGTTGTTCTCCATCATGTTCTGCGTGTAATGGAGATGGGTGGTGCAGAAGAGCAACGCAAGCACTCCCGCAACTGCCTGCGCAATATCGAAGCCGAGCAGGAGTAGGAATTGGTAGCAGACTAATGCTGTCGCAATATTGATCAGGATGTTTGTTGTGTAGGTCACAAATATTCCGCGGACTGTAGGATCGGCGTCGCCGTAACCCGCAAAAACAGGAAGCTTCGCAATCCCTGTCCCCACGATATCGGCCGGCAGCAGCAGCAGAGGCTGGCCGATTCCATACCAGTCGTAGAGTTTGCCACCGCGACCGTGCACGCCGAACTCCGGATATTCATTGGGAAACACCGGAGGGTCTGAAGTCCAGAACGAGTGCGCCGTCTGTAACCGGTGCACAGTGTCCGCCGAGCCTGGTTCGCCCGACTGCACGCAGAAGGCGAGAAGGACTGCTACTACCGCGAGCCAGAAGGCAGGGTTTGTGCAGGCGCTGCGGAAGGCAGTCATGAAGTTGAGATAGCGGGCATCTTAACTGATGTCAGCGGAACCACTTCAGCAAAACAATCCTCGCAAAGTGCACGCTAATGTTTTGACCTTCTTTGCGACCTTCGCGGCAGTTCTTTGCGCTCTTTGCGTTCTTTGCGGTTAAAGGCTTTTTCCTTCAGTCAAAACTCGCAGCACCCTGATAGATCTCCGCCGCCGCGACCACGGTATTGGAGTGAATGGTGACAGTGTCTTCCACTTTCTGCGCGTATCCGCCCGCATACGTCACCATCACCGGGATATCACGAGTCTTCGCAACTCGGAAGACGAGTTCGTCACGCCTCTTCAACCCTTCAAGCGACAACTTCAGTCCGCCCAACTGATCTTCGCAGTACGGATCGGCGCCGGCGATGTAGCAAATCAAGTCGGGATCGAATTGCCGCAGGCCGGAGCTGAGCGCGTTGTCGAGCCATGCAAGGTAGTCGTCATCGGTAATGCCATCGGGCAAATCAACATCAATCGAGGATGCCGGCTTCTGCACGGGGTAGTTGTTCTCCTGGTGCAGCGAGATGGTGAACACTTCCCCCGCGTGAGCTCCACGCATGAGCGGCTTGCGGCCCAGGACCGGGGGCCCAGTCGATGGCAGAGGGTCACTCGCCGTGCGAGTACCCGCAAAGATGGCTGCGGTGCCGTTACCCTGGTGAACATCGCAATCGACCGTCATTGCGGTCCGAATCTTGCCATCCCGCTGCATGCGGCGGATGGCAACCGCCACGTCGTGAATCATGCAGAAGCCTTCGCCGTGGTCGGGAAACGCGTGGTGAAACCCTCCCCCGATGTTCACGGCGATACCATCCTTCAGAGCATATTGCGCGGCAAGTATTGATCCGCCGGCAGCCAGCCAGAAGGCATGCACAAGTTCGGGCGAGTATGGGACTTCGAGTTGCAGCTCTTCCCGCGCCGAAAGCGTACCTGTCTTCAGCTTGTTCACATACGACGGCGTGTGGACGAGAAGAATATCCTGGTCGGAAGCGGCCTGCGGAGTGACGAAATCGGACGGATCGGCGACTCCGGTTTCTATTAGGCGGCGATGCACCCGACGATACTTCTCCGCCGGAAAGACGTGCTGTCCAATGGGCAGGTAGTACTCGTCGCTATAGATGAGCTCGAAAGGGAGCATGCGCTATTGATGATACCCAAACGCGGGCGTTACTTCTTGCGCACAACCGTTGGCGGGAATGGCCGGCGAATTGGCACAATGGCGCCGCGCGAGGGATCGGTGGCAGCGTTAGCGCGCAAGAGCACTTCTTCCTGGATGTATTTCACGAAATCCTGAATTTGACGCTGCATCTCTTCCATGCGCTCGCGCATTTGCAGGATGATCGCAATCCCGCTGATATTCACTCCCAAGTCGCGTGCGAGATTCAAGATAAATTCCAGCCGCATCAGGTCTTCGTCGGTGTAGAGGCGCGTGTTGCCTTCGGTCCGCGACGGCTTCAGCAGTCCTTCCCGCTCGTACAGTCGCAGCGTCTGGGGATGAATGCCATACATCTCGGCGACAGCCGAGATCATGTACGCGCCTTTGGAGCGTCGTTTCGTCACAGGTAGAGTCTAATGCATAACCAAGCGAGAACCACAAAGGACCAAAGGTACACGAAGGAACAACACTCTTGATCCCGCCTCTGTGTTCGATTGTCCTCAATGGTCTGTTTGTCATCCCACTGCATCGGAGTCAGTCGCGTTCTGATGTCGTTTGAGATTCACGCCGTAGCTGATCGCATATCCAACCACGCCCGCTGCGATCACCACCGTCCCAAACGCAAACGAACTCATGCCCCACACGCGCTCACCCTCGCTTTGGACCATATCGAAGCCAAGCAATAGCATCGGCGCGGCGCCCACCGCAACGGCCCCGAACATCCCGCCCGGTACCCGAAACGGACGAGCAAGTTCCGGCTCACGGATTCGCAACGCAATCAGCGCCACGAACTCCAGCCCGAGACTAAGGCCATAAATAAGGATGTCGAGTGTGATCAGGCGTTCGAATCCGATCCCAAGGCACAGCGCCCAGCCAATTGCCAAAACAACAATTGCTACCCAGGGCGCACGGGTCCGCGGGTGTACTTTGGCGAAGGCCTTCGGCAGCATGCCGTCTTGCGCCATCGCCAGCGGCAGGCGCGAGTAACTCATCACTAGCGCGTTAAACATGGCGAAGGCACTGAACATGCCTCCGGCGATGAGTGCAACCCGAAGAAGCGGACCGCCTAGCATTCCGGCAATCTCGGCCCAGGAACCCGTTTCCCACGACGCTGCCGGCAGCCCGGTCATCCACACCGCCGCGACCGGAACGATATAGCTCAACGCAACAATCAGCACCGTAAGCATCATCGCCCGCGGATACGTCCGCTGCGGCCGATCGACCTCCGTCGCGATGGTCGAGGCGTTGTCCCATCCCATGTAGTTCCACATGCACACCAGCATTCCGCCGATCAGCCCAATGTTCGACGTTGCGGGCGCGGCGTGAAACAGCGCGCCATGTTTCATCGGCGAGAGCAGCACAATCAACACGAACGGAGCGGAGAGCGCAAAGAAGAGCCACAGCGAAGTCATGGAGACGACCTTCACGCCGGCGATGTTCAGCACCGCACAAACGATCACGACGGCCAGCCCCGCTATTACTCCGCGATGATTCGCTGCAAACCAGGGAAACAGCCGCACCAGATACGCGACGAACAGCGTCGGATAAATCGCCATGTCGAAAATCGAGGCCGCCAGGGAGAGCCAGGCCTCCTGAAATCCCCAGAAGTTGCCCATCGCGCGGCGCACCCAGGCGTAGTAGCCCCCCTCGCAGGGCAGCGCCGCGGAGAGCTCGCCGATCATGACCGTGGTCGGCAGACTCCAGAGCAAGGGCGTAAGCAGCAGGATGAGAATGGCGCGACCGTAGCCGGCACCGTGGACGATGTCTTCGGTGCCATAGGTTCCGCCAGAGACCATGAAGAACGTAGCGGCAACCAGCGGCCAAAGGGTCAGGTGGGCGGATTTCTTACGGGTAGGCGAGCTGCTCGGGGCAAGAGTGGCTGCGGTGGGTTGCTGAGTTGCGCTAGTGATGGGCAATTCCTACGGCTTCCTCCTCAACGGCTTAGATTCAATCGCAGCGTTGAATGTACGGAAAATTGTGGCAGATGCAAGGGGAATCTTCGGCTCGATGAAGGAATTCCAAAGCTTCACCACAGAGACGCAGAGTCACAGAAAAAGCCATGGAGAAAGATGCTGCGGATTCACCACGAGATCAAGGGTCATTTATGAAACGTGGCTGAGTTCCGAATCTTCTTCTCCTTCTCTGTGTCCCTGCGCCTCTGTGGTGAATTCGATTTGGCGTTCTCCATGACTCCGTGTCGCCGCGGTGAAGGGTTTCCGCGTTATCCTCGAACCATGCTGATTCTCATGGCCGGGCTTCCTGGCACCGGTAAGACTACTCTGAGTCGAGCTCTGGCCACGGAAGTTGGCGGGACCGTCATCGACAAAGACCACGTTCGCGCCGCGCTCTTCGAGCCTCCCGACATCGAATACTCCAGCGAGCAGGACGAATTCTGCATGCGAATCATGCTGAAGGTGGCAGGGTATTTGTTTCGGAAGGATCCCGATCGCAAAGTTTTTCTTGACGGCCGAACGTTCTCTCGAAGCGATCAGCTGCGTCGGGCCACCGGATACGCCAAGGCGCTCAGCCAGCCCTGGCGAATTCTGGAATGCATTTGTAGCGATGATAGCGCGCGCCGGCGACTGGCAGGCAAGCCGACACATCTCGCCATCAACCGTGATTACAGTTTGTATCTCGCGGTGAAGGCCCGCTTTGAAGAAATCACACTGCCGAAGACGGTGATTGACACCGATCAGCCGCTCGAACGCTGCGTCGAGCATGCCAAGAAGGCTTTGCTAGATAAACATTCTACGGGTGGGAAAGCCGAATAACCAGTTCCGCGACGCAAAACACAACGACCATCACGAGTACCGCGTCCACACAAATTCGCTTCCAGCGCGCTGGCAATTCCTGTTCGTGTTCCACGACGTCTTTCCTCGTCTTGGACAATGGCCTCTCAGCAATCTGTGTAGGCACTTCCACCATACGTTGCCACTCCCAGAACCCACAATCCCACTTAAGTAACCGGGGGTAATCGGCCGCAACCTCGCCATTCCAGGTAGCGGTTCATTTGAGTCAACCAGGAAGGACACGAGGTTACACGAAGGAAACGAATGCCCAGAGTACCCTTCGTGATACTTTGTGGCCTTCGTGGTTCAGGGTCCTCACTTTTCAGAGCAGTGAGCCCTACCTAATTCCACGTCTGACGGTAGCTGGACTCGCGTTCGCTATGATTAGGGGCTATGTTCTCGAGACGAACGGAGTGGAAGCTCTCCCCAAATCGCTTTACGCAGGCGATTGAGGAGGTGCGCTCCTCGGGTGGTGAGTTCCTCGATCTGACCATTTCGAACCCTACGCGGGCGGGAATTACCTACGACAAAGCGGCAATCCTCGACTCGCTTCGTAGTGAGGATTCGCTTGACTATGATCCGCAGCCGAAGGGACTACTGAAAGCTCGTGAAGCGGTTGCGGGCTACTATCGCAGCCGAGGTGAAGACCTTGAACCGGCGTCGCTCGTACTCACCAGTGGAACCAGCGAGGGCTACTCGTGGGTATTCCGGCTGCTGGCGAATCCGGGTGACGAGATCCTGGTGCCTAAACCGAGCTATCCGCTATTCGATTTTCTCGCTGACTTGCAGGACGTAAAACTTGTTCCCTATCCCCTGATTTATGACCATGGTTGGCAAATTGATTTTCACACTTTAGAACGCAGGGTTGGGCCAAAGACGCGCGGAATTGTGCTGGTGAATCCTAATAATCCGACGGGATCGTACGTGAGCGCCATGGAACGGGAACAACTAAACAAGGTGTGCGAGGAACATGGGTTGGCGCTCATTGTCGATGAGGTGTTTCTCGACTACGCCCTGGACGACTCGCCGCATCCGACCTTCGCCACAAATAGCGGCGCGCTTACGTTCACGCTGAGCGGACTCTCAAAAATTTCTGCATTGCCGCAAATGAAGCTGGCATGGATTGCTCTGTCCGGTCCGGCGACCGAAGCATACAGCGCGATGCAGCGATTAGAGGTCATCGCCGACACGTATTTGTCCGTAAGCGCTCCCGTGCAGTTGGCGGCGGCGAAAATGCTGGAGCAGGAGTTCTGGTACACCCCGGGCATTTTTATGACTTCCCGCAGGATGGTTTTCTGGTGCTGAGTCTGATCGCACCGGAGGCAGAGTTTCAGCAGGCGATTGAACGCGTGCTGCGGTTTCTGAACGGGTAGCCGTCTTGCGATCTATTTCTTGCGGCTCACCTGCGCGTCACACGGCGGCTGAGAGATTAGCGACTCATACTCTGGACCTAAGCCGGAAACGACATCTCGAAATTTCTGCTCGTCAAGGCCTGGCCTGTCGTAAACCACTTTACCTTGGGAATCGATCAGAAGAGTCCTGGGATAGCCATTCATGCCACCGAGTTTGTTGCTAATCTCTCCGTCATCGTGAACGTTGAGCCATGAATAATGATTCTTTGCGAGCAAGTCTGATGCCGCCTTGGAATCCTCATCCTGGTCAATCGTAATGACTGCAATTTTGTCCTTCCCGCGCTCATAAATCGAATTCACGATCTTGAACTCTTGTACACAAGCTACGCACCAACTGGTCCAAAAATCGAGCAGGGCTGGCTTGCCGCGTAACGAGTCGGTTGAGAGTGATTTCCCATCTGAAGTGGCCACAGTGATGCTTGGCAGGATTTGCCCTTCGAGAGATGGGTCGGGATTGGCCGAGTCTGAAAACTCATCCACGATTTTGGCATCGGCAGGTGCGGCAAAGGTGAATACAGAGTCTGGAATGGGACGGTCCAATTCAACAACAGGATAGCTCGCCGTAAAATCGCCCTCCGTGGGAATACGAGCGGCTCCAACCATTGTGAACCCGCGCGAATGCACCGCGGTTTTTACGATCGTTTCATCTGCCTTTCGGATCCATATCGTAGCTTCAGACGACCAACCGGCAGTCTCGCGCTTCAGATTCTGTAAACGCACAACATAGCACGACACGGGTTTACCGTTTACTTCAAGCTTCGCATCCGGAAGACGAGTAGCTGACTTGTAATCCGTTGCCCAGCTCACGGCCCCTTTCCGCAGAAGGCTTGCCTCTGTCACTGAGATTTCAGCCTCTGGGATGGGTTTATGCACGGCCAAAATCTGGACGGTCGCCCTCGTATACGAGTGCTCGTTGGCATGATAGGTCCACACCTCGTTGCCGTCGGATATTCGCACCGCACTGCCCTTTCCCGACTGTCCTTCATAGCGATACTTGCCCTGGGGCGCTTCTGAACTTTCAAGGATCTTCTTTTCCCAATAGTGGTCGAGATCGTTGCCGCTGGCATACTCGGTCAGCGCCCTTATGTGATAGAACTTCGCATCGGCGTAGTGCTTGCTGACACGGGTGAGCAAGTCGAGACCATCATTCGGGACGGAGGACGGCGACTGTGCAACCGCAAGTAAGGTCGTTGTCAGTACAGCGGCAAGGGTAAGCAGGCGGGTATTCATAGCGACCTCCAAACACCGAAAGCATAACCCTACAGATGAACCCGGGGGCATATCTGGCGATTTCTGTTTTCCGAACAGGACTGTGAATAGCGAAAACGGCTATTTGATGCCACTATTTCAGAAACGGATTACTCTCACGCTCTTCACGGATCGTGCTCAGCGGTCCGTGGCCGGGAACGACAACTGTGTCATCCGGCAAGGCCAAGACTTTCTCATGCAATGATCGAATGATCTTGTCGAAGGAGCCGCCAGGAAGGTCGGTGCGACCGATGCTTCCGGCAAACAGTGTATCGCCCGCGATGAGCTTCTGCTCGGTGGGAAAATACAGGCAGATACTACCTTCCGTGTGCCCCGGCGTGTGAATTACGTTCGCGACGAGCGGTCCGGCCTCAACTTTATCCGCATCCCCGACATTGCGGTCGATCTCGACTTCTCCCGGAGAGCGCATACCCAGCCACGCCGCCTGCACATCCAGCATCTTCAAGAGCGTGTAGTCATTTTCGTTCAGAAGAATGGGCGCGCCCGTGGCCTGACGCAGCTTCATAGCCCCGCCCACGTGATCAATGTGGGCATGCGTGATAACGATTTGTTTGACCTGCAGACTGTGCTTCTGAATGATCGCGAGAATATCCGCGATGTCGTCGCCCGGATCGATGACCATGGCGTCACGCGTGCTCTCGTCGCCGATAATCGAGCAATTGCACTGCAGAGGGCCGACAGGAAGGATTTCGTGGATCATAAGAAGCTGTCAGCCATCAGCTATCAGCCTCAGCTCTTAGCTGTACGGCATTGAACACGGCATCGAAGATGCCCGACCGAACAGCCGGCCGAAGCCAAGGACTAAGGAACACAGGCGGACGACGGACGACTTCACGACTGATTCCGCCAACGACGAACGACCAACGACAGGTTCCAGACTATTTCTGTGCCGGTTTTGCCGGGGTGTTCGCAGGCGCCGAAGTCTTGTAGTTCTGCAGCACCGAGCCGTTTCCACCTTTGCGGGATGCCATCACCGACAGGGTAATAGACGTGACCATGAAAATGACCGCACACCAGGTGGTCGCCTTGGTCAGAATGGTTGCGGCGCCGCGTGGCCCGAATGCGGTTTGGCTGCCCTGTCCGCCGAAAGCGGCTGCAATATCACCGCTCTGGCCACTTTGCAGCAGCACTACGATGACGAGGAACAGACAAACCAGAATGTGGACGAGAGTGAATAAAATAATCATACGAAGCTGAGTTCCTGAAAAACCTTTCTTTTCTGATTCCGGCAGGTCACATGCCGATCCGGCAACCATGGTGCGGAAGGCGGGACTTGAACCCGCATGCCTTTCGGCGCCACCCCCTCAAGATGGTGTGTCTGCCAATTCCACCACTTCCGCTTTAAAATCAACAACTTAAGCTCAATCAAGACATCTGCAAACAATCAACAGCCAAGTGCCATCTTTGCAGATGCTTATGGGGGAGCTGCCCAACCTGTACCCGATATTGTACCCGATAATTATCATTCCGAGCCTAACACCGACGTAGAAAACTTCAAGGATTCCTTGTTTTATCACGAAATGCTGTCTAATATTTAGATAGCAAAGGTGAAACGATGCAAAGTGTGGAATTGAAGCTCAAACAGGCAAGTGCTGTTCTGGGAGTACCTCCCAAAGAACTGCAGAACCTTGTCCAATTCGGTGTGCTGAGGCCGAAACGACGTGCGCGTGTCTGCTTCTTCGACGCAAACCTTTTGTTGCAGGCCAAGGTCGCGGGTTACTTGAAGGAATCGCTGGGTACCTCCACACAATACCTCGTACTGTTTACGAAAGCGCTGTCGCAATGTTCAGTCATGGAAGTGAGCAGGCGTAGCATTCTCACGCTGTGTGCTCGCTCGGCGCCAGGAAAGACCCCATTGGAAGTTCGTATACCGATTCGGCAGATCATAAAGGAGCTAAAGCAACGATTGCCGCTGGCGAACATCTATCGCGATATACCAAGAGGCCGAAAAAGAGAGGGCTGGAAGGAGGAGTTCCTTCGGACCCTGAAGGATGCTGCGAGCGACGTCGTGGATCTGTCGGACAAGCAGATCGTCGAATCCGTACGATCATACCGCAGCGCGAGTCGCCTCCAGCCTGAGGTCGAGGTTGTCTCCTAGGAGAAGATCGCGACGACGCCCCAGAGGTGTTGTAGACACCTCAGTGCTGTTGGCGGGAGTAGCCGGATTCAGAGATGTTGGGCGCAACGCAAGCGCCAGTCTCTTGAAGCGGTGGGTCTCTGACAATAGCTTCATCTGGCTAATCAGCGAGGAGATCCTCGATGAATACAAGGAAGTGTTGGCGCGTCAGAAGGTACGCCGCGAATTGATAGCAAGATGATGATGTCGCGGAAAAGCTCCCGCGTTCGCTGGCGCCACCTGCACGCGGAAGCTCCCGCAAGTAGCTTCCTTTCCGCATCCTCATCAAGCCTAAGATGTCGCCCATGCTCCGTCATCATCTTGATCCTCGGAGCATGATCAATCACCTTCCACTCCTCAGCTTTGTGAAGCATGCGTCGTAATGTTCGCAAAGCGCAATTGCCATTTGCGGCCGAGCCCGGAAATTTCAACTGCTCGGCACAGTCATTCGTGATTTGATCGACTCGCTCTTCAGCAACAGCAGTCGCATTCAGCAGCCGCCAGCCATTGCGGTAAAACTTCCCGGTTTTCTGTTCCAGCCTGCCAGTCTTCACCCAATCGAGAAAGCGACCGGCAAAGTCACTGAGAGCAGTGGGCTTGCTTGGAAGTGGATCGTTGTTTTCGATCACCGAAGCCAGTTTTAGGCTTGCAACCTTCAGAGCCCTCACTGATTTTGTTGCTTGGGTTGATCCTCGATAACGACGTCCACGTACTGTGAAGTCATACCAGTAGAACTTCGACTTGGCTTTCACAAACAGCTTCACGAGTTTCCTCCTTGCTGCCCGCACGGAAGCAACTCGCGTGTTCTGCACGATGGTAATGGTGAGAACGGCCATATCATAGCTCACGGGCTCCGATTGTGTTCAGGTCCGCACTGAAGAACGACGATACGAACTCATTCGCAGAACTCTGCACTCGCAGAAATGGGCACCTGAAGATATTCGAAGAAGAACGATTTAATTGATGAAAGTGTCCGGCAATGGACAGCCAATTCCACGGATGAACACTGTGCCGGATTCTTGAGAACCCTCGCGCGCGGCTGGAACAATAACTTTCAACAACATAGCTGGGTCTAACATCCGGCCCAAGTCGTGCATAATCTTGGATCGATGGACATTGCCAGGCCAGAGTTCAAGCGCCAAAAGCGACGTCGTCAGTTCATCTGGGGAGCCGTAGGTCTCGTTTGCCTTTTCGCAGTGACAGTTGGGGTCTCGCGCCTCAAACCAGCGGCACCGGAAGTCGAGCGCAGCACGGTATGGACTGACACCGTGAAGCGGGGTCCGATGCTGCGTCAGGTTCGAGGACTGGGCTCATTGATTCCCAGTCAGGAGTTCACGCGTCAAATTCCTGCAGAGACGGAAGCTACTGTGGTGCGAATTCTAAAACTGCCAGGCTCACAAGTGAAGTCGGACACAATTCTTGTGGAGATGAGGAATCCCCTCGTGGAGCAAGAGGCAGTTGATGCCCGGCTTCAGCTGAAGGCTGCTGAAGCGGAATACCAGAGCCTGCGGGTGACCCTGCAAAGCAATCTGATGAACCAGAAGGCCGGAGCGGCGACCGTTAATTCGGACTACACCCAAGCCAAGCTGCAGGCTGATACGGACAAGGCCCTCTATGACCTGGGCGTGATTTCGGGTCTTGCCTACAAGAACTCGAAGAGCAAATCGGATGAGCTTACAACGCGGAACAACATCGAAAGCGAGCGTCTTGACATCAACCAGAAAGCGATCGAGTCGCAGCTTGCCGAACAGCAGGCTAAGGTCGACCAGATTCGCGCGCTCGCCCAACTCAAGCAGAAACAGCTAGACGCGCTGAAAGTTCGCGCCGGGATTGAAGGGGTTCTGGTCGACTTGCCACTCCAAGTGGGGCAACACGTTACCCCGGTTACGATGCTGGCAAAGGTCGTCCAACCGGATCACCTGATTGCTGAGCTAAAAGTTGCTGAGACGCAGGCCCGCGATGTCCAGATCGGCCAACCGGCGCTAGTGGATACGCACAACGGAACGGTCTCTGGGAGCGTGATGCGCGTGGATCCGGCCGTACAGAACGGGACCGTGACGGTTGACATAACCCTAACGGGAGAGCTTCCCAAAGGCGCGCGCCCCGATTTGAGCGTTGACGGGACGATTGACCTGGAACGCCTTGACAACGTTCTTTATGTGGGGCGTCCGGCATTCGGACAAGAAAGCAGCACGATCAGCTTGTTCAAGCTCGATCCCGACGGGAAAGGCGGCGTACGCATTCCGGTGAAGGTTGGGCGCGCTTCCGTGAATTCGATCCAGGTCCTTGAGGGTTTGCATGAAGGCGACACCGTGATTCTTTCGGACATGTCGCGCTACGACAACACTGACCGCATCAGGCTGGAGTAACTCGAACTGAGTCATTGAATCATCGGACGATTGAATCATTGCTCGCGCGCTTCTTGCCCCTGCCGCGCTGGGTGACCAATGTCCGATGATTCAATGATTCAACCTGCCGCTTCGCCAGCGGCAACGCCGAGGACGACTATGACAGACATGGACCAACCGCTGATTCAAATTGAGGAAATGACGAAGGTCTTCTACACCGACGAAATCGAAACGCACGCGCTCTCCGGTGTACACCTGTCGATTCGCAAGGGCGAGTACATTGCGATCTCCGGGCCGTCGGGATGCGGAAAGTCCACGTTGCTCTCGATCATCGGCCTGCTGGATACGCCAACCGGGGGCAAGTATCAGCTGAATGGCGAGCCGGTCGAGAGCTTGGACTTCGGACAGCGGTCGCGCATTCGCAACCGGGAGATTGGCTTCATTTTCCAGAGTTTCAATTTAATTGGCGATCTCACGGTGTACGAGAACGTCGAATTGCCTCTCACTTATCGCCAAAAGATGCCTTCCGCTGAAAAAAAGAAGCGCGTGATGGAGTCTTTGGAGCGTGTTGGAATGGCACATCGCGTTCGCCATTACCCTTCCCAACTCTCCGGAGGTCAGCAGCAGCGCGTCGCTGTAGCGCGCGCGCTTGGAGGGCATCCATCCATCCTTCTCGCAGACGAGCCCACCGGAAATCTGGATTCGCGCAATGGCGAAGCGGTGATGGAACTCCTGCAAGATCTGCATCGCGAAGGCGCGACCATCTGCATGGTCACCCACGATCCACGATTCGTTAAACACGCCGAACGCGAAATTCATTTGTTCGACGGAAAGGTCGTGGCGGAGGAGGAATTAAAAAAACTCATGCAAGAGGCGGGTGTATGAGCGGACTTCTGCAAGATCTTCGTTACGTGCTCCGCCAGCTGCGGAAGGCTCCCGGATTCACCCTGACCGCGGTGTTGACGCTGGTTTTTGGCTTTGGCTCCACGATTGCCATCTTTTCCATCGTCGAAGGTGTGTTGCTGCGACCGCTACCGTTTGCCGAGCCGGGCAAGCTGGTGGCCGTTGGCGACATAACCGAAGGGAGCTTATGGGGTGGAGATCCGTTGGTATCACCGCCAGAAATTCTGGCGTATGAGCGCGATACACAAGGCTTTGCAAGCTTGGGAGGTTACCGGCAGCAGAGTTTAGAACTGTCTGGAGCAGGAGAACCAGCGCAGATCAACGGGGCGCGACTGACCGCGTCTGTATTCGCGACGCTAGGTGTCCGTCCACTGATGGGACGTACGTTCACGCGACAGGAAGATGAAGGCAGGCAGCAGGTTGCTGTAATTAGCTACCAGATGTGGCACAGCCGGCTGAATCGCGACCCGCGAGTTATTGGCGAGACCCTTCTGCTCGACCGCAAGCCGTACGCGATTATCGGAGTCATGCCGCGCGAGTTTGAGTTTCCGTTGGTACCCGGACAGCTTAACCGTAGCCAAGTTTGGGTGCCAATGAGCTTGACCCGGAACGATCTGGGAGACAACGGCAGTTGGAACAGCAAGATGATTGGGCGCCTGAAGGCAGGTGTTTCGGCGGAGCAGGCTCAGGCCGATGCGGAGCGGGTGGCGCTGGCAACCGCGCGAACGTTCCCCAGGGGGCTGGCGAGCATCAGCATTCACGCCAGTGTGAGGCCATTATCCCAAATGACTGTTGCAGCGGCGCGGCCGCTGGTGAACATGCTTTTCCTGGCGGTGGTTGTGGTGCTACTGATGGCGTGCGCAAACCTCGCAGGTTTGCTTCTGGTACGCGTGATTCGCCGCCGGCGTGAGATCGCGGTTCGGCTGGCGCTTGGCGCGAAAGGAGCCGCCGTGCTGCGCCAAAGCTTGCTGGAGGCCATTCTGCTGAGCTTCGCGGGGGGACTCCTAGGTCTGGCGTTGGCCAGAGCGGCATTGCGCGTCGGCATCAGTTTTCTGCCCGAGTCTTTGCCACGGGTAAGCTCGATCGGGCTTGACTGGGGGGTAGGGCTCTTTGCGATTTCGCTCGCCGTTTTGACCGGGATCCTCTGCGGTGCAGCGCCGGCTTATGCAGCCTCGCGAACTTCCGTAAACGACGCGCTCAAAGAGGGAGGCCGCACGGGTAGTGCCGGCTTTGGCCATGCTCGCTTGCGAACTATTCTTGTAGTCGGTCAACTCGTGGTTGCCTTGGTGTTGTTGACGGGATCGGGTCTCCTGTTGCGCAGCTATGACAAGGTCCGCAAAGTAGATCTTGGTTTTCGCGCTGATCATCTGCTGACAGCGTCCTTTAGCCTGCCTGGCCATCAGTACTCCATTCAGAAATCGGTTGACGTTTTCGATCTAACACTTCTAGACAAGGTCCGGCAGTTACCTGGCGTGCAGGCTGCTGGCATGGCGAACTTGCTGCCCGCTTCCGGGCACGACAATTACGGCGCAATTGTCGCCGAAGGCTACGTTTCTCAGAACGGTGGGACCGAGAGCGCCGCGTGGCGTGGTCAGGTCATGGGCCAATACTTCAGCGCGATGCGCATACCGATTCTGCGCGGGCGAGACTTCACAGCCGCGGATACCAGCAGTTCTCCATTGGTCGCGATCGTCAACCGCAAATCTGCTGAGCACTTCTGGCCTGGCCAGGACCCGATCGGAAAGCGCATCCATTTCGGCCTCAAGGAGACTCCGTTGCCGTGGATGACCGTGGTCGGCGAGATTGGCGATGTCAAACAAAAATCCGCGGACAGCGAAATGAAAGAACAGATCTATGAGCCAATGAGCCAGTTCAAGGCCGGCCTTGGCCAGTTTGCGCCGCCCGATATGCTTACGGGCACTGGAGGGGCAATCGTGCTCCGTTCGAGCGTGGCGCCGGAGCAAATGGTCGCTTCGCTGCGCGAGGTGTTCCGCTCACTCGATCCGCAACTTCCCCTAACCCAGATTGCACCAATGGACGAGATTGTTGCGGAAGGCCGTGCCTCGCGCCGCTTCAACGCCGTTGTTATCTCCAGCTTTGCCACTGCGGCTGTGCTGCTTTCTCTTCTGGGAGTCTATAGCGTCATCGCCTTCTCGGCAGCATTGCGCATACAAGAGATGGCGATCCGCCTCGCGCTCGGCTCACAACGTACGGGCATCCAGCGGCTCGTTTTGGCTTCCGGAGTGAAACTAGGTCTGCTGGGCTGCGGAATCGGGATCCTGACTGCGGTGTTTGCCACGCGGCTGTTGCGCAGCCTGTTATTCCAAGTCGATCCGCTGGATCCAATTGTCCTGGCTCTGGCTGCGACTTCAGTCTTCTTGCTCGCCCTTGCCGCTTCTGTTCTTCCCGCGCGCCGAGCGGCCAAGGTCAATCCCATGGTGGCGTTGAGATACGAGTGAGGAATTCATGAACGGTCTTCTTCAGGATGTTCGTTACGCGTGGCGCGGTGTGCGGAAAAGGCCAGGATTTGCCCTTCTAGCAATCCTGATTCTAGCTCTCGGTTGTGGCGCAACCACGATCATGTTCACCGTAGTTGACAATGTCCTGCTGAAGCCTTTGGCATACCCGGATTCGGAGAGCCTGGTCACGGTGCACATTCGAGCGGAAAAGTTCGGCGACGTCTGGGGTTTTTCGTATCCCGACTTCCTCGATTGCCGGCACGAGAGGCGCTCGTTTGAACGGGTTGCTGCATGGACCTACAGTGGCGGAACGGTGAGCTCACCGGGCGAACCGCAGTATGTCACCGGACGCCGAATCTCGGCGGACCTGTTCCCCGTCTTGCAACTGCCCTTGTTAAAAGGACGCTCGTTCGAAGCAGAGGAGGACCAACTCGGCGCGGCCCCAGTTGCGATCATCAGCGCGCGGTTGTGGCAGCAGCGTTACGGTGCTGATCCCCGTGCCGTGGGCAGGCAACTCCTTTACGATGGCGCCGCTTACACAATTGTTGGAATCGCCCCGCCCGGGTTCCAATTGGATGGTGATGCAGATGTGTTCACGCCGCTCGGACAGAATAACGACCTCAGGATGCAATGGCGCGGTGCGCACTTCCTTCATGTGGTCGCGCGAATGCGGCACGGCGTGACTCTGGCACTCGTCCAAAGTGAACTCGAGGTGCTGAGCCAGCGGCTTGCGAAGGAGTACCCGGCCGACGATGGAGGCACCACTCTGGTACCGCATTTGCTTCAGTCGGAACTTGTGCGTGATGTCAGGCCTACGCTATGGCTGCTTCTGAGCGCGGTTGGCGTTGTACTGCTGGTTGGCTGCGTGAACGTCGCCAGCCTTTTTTTGACGCGCGTCATTTCGCGTCAGCACGAATTCGGGTTGCGGCTCGCGCTCGGTGCGCAACGAGGACGTTTGCTACGCCAGTGCTTGACTGAAAGTGGCGCGTTGGGAGTTTGCGGCGGCGTGCTTGGATTGTTTCTGGCAATCGTTGGCACGCTCCCATTCATACGCCTCTGGCCTGAGGGCCTGCCGCGCGCCAGTGAAATCCGCACAGATTGGCGCGTTCTGGTTTTCGCAATCACAACCTCGATTTTGACCGGACTCATCTTCGGTTTGATACCGGCTTTACGGGCGAACAGCGGCGCAATTGAACAGACACTCCGTTCTCAGACGCGCACCATCGCAGGAACTGCCCGCAGGCCGTTAAGCGCCTTCGTCATTTGCCAAATCGCGCTTGCGCTTGTATTGCTAAGCGTCGCCGGAGTCCTGGGGCGAACGCTTTTGCGTCTTTCTACGCTCAATCCAGGCATCGACATACATAACGTTCTGACCGCACGTGTGGCTGTGTCTCCCGCCGTCCTCGAAGAGCCCGCGAAGGCGCGAGCGGATTGGCAACAGTTACTCGACGACGTAAAGCGCGTTCCCGCAGTCAAATCCGCCGCGCTCACGGACATCGTGCCCATGCGCGAAGGCGAGAACGTCTTAGGGTACTCGGCGACAGCCGCGATTCCCTCTCCCAACGAGTTACCTCAGGCGCTGGCCTCCGCCGTCAGTCCGGATTACAGGACCGTGATGCGTCTGCCGCTCTTAAGCGGCCGATTCTTTGATGAGAGCGATAAGCTCAGCACGACTCAAGTCGTTGTTATTGATGAAAATTTGGCGCGGCACACGTTTAGCGACGCAGACCCGGTTGGAAGACTCCTTTGGATTCCTGCGATGGGCGAGAAGCCTGTACAAGTTGTTGGCGTTGTCGGACACGTTCGGAACTGGGGTCTTGCCGGCGACGATATTTCTAGAATTCACGACCAAATTTATTACCCACTCGCCCAGGTCCCGGACAAGTTGGTTCGCTTCTTTTCGTCCATCATCTCCATTGTTATACGCACCGATGTTCCGCCACTGAATATGGTTCGAGCCCTGCAGAGGCAAGTGCGCGGTGCCGCCGGCGATCAGACATTCTACGAAGCGCAGACGATGGAACAACTAGTAAGCGCCTCGCTTGCCCAGCAACGATTCCTGCTTCTTCTGTTTGGAATTTTCTCCGGGTTGGCACTGCTGCTCGCGTGTGTCGGAATCTACAGCGTGATTGCCTGTCTCACTAATCAACGCGTGCCGGAATTCGGAGTGCGCATTGCTCTCGGGGCGAATTCAGCGGACATTCTGAGACTTGTGCTCCGCGAAAGCCTGATGATGATTCTCGCCGGAATCGCTATTGGAATTGTGAGTTCGATTGGGACGGATCGTATTGTGCAACGTTTGGTGCCGGTTGCTCAGGCTCCTCTGATCTCCACGTTCGCTCTGGTTTTGCCGGTTCTCATCGCGGTGGCACTCTTCGCAAGTTACATCCCCGCGCGCCGCGCGGCAAAGGTCGATCCCATGGTGGCGCTGCGATACGAGTGAGGAATTCAATGAACGCACTTCTCCGCGATCTTCGATATGCGCTGCGGCAGTTGCGCAACAACCCAGGGTTCACTGCCGTTGCAGTCATCACATTGGCAGTGGGTATCGGCGCAACTGCGGCCATGTTCAGCGTGATTGATGCAGTAGTGCTTCGTCCGCTTCCGTACAACAACGTGGCCCGCATCCTTGACGTCCAGACCAGTCCAGCGTCAGGGTTACGAGCCCCCATCTCGTGGCCGGCATATGTAGATATGCGGAAGCTCAGTACGTCATTCGAAGCTCTGGCTGGATACGAAGACTATTGGGGAATGACGCTGTCCACAGGCAAGCAGACCCAATACCTGAATGTCACGCAAGGTTCGGACAATTTCTTTGGCGTATTTGGTGTACGGCCCTTGCTGGGCAGAACGTTCTTGCCCGGTGAAGACCAACCGGGAAGGAACGACGTCGCCGTCCTCGGCTACGAAGTGTGGCGGCAAGTCTTTAACGCCGATCCGGACGTGGTGAACAAAGTTGTACGGCTGGACGGCCGCCCCTATGTGGTCATCGGCGTTATGCCTGCAGATTTTCGTTTTCCGTTTCGCAAACCGAACCCTATCTATATCCCCATGCATGTCCGACCTCATTGGGACACGGATTGGGCCACGAATTGGCTGCTGACGGTTGGACGATTGAAGCCAGAAGCCACTGCGAATCAGGCGCAGGCTGAGATTACGAGCGTGATGCAGGAAATTGGCAAACAGCACCCCGCCACCAATAAGGGCTGGGGCGCGCACCTGATTCCCATCGCGACCACACTGCACGCCACCCGCACAGGCGGCAGCGAGCTATCGGAAGTAGCCGTGATGTTGGGAGCAGTCTTCACAGTACTCTTGATCGCATGTGCCAATGTGGCCGGACTTCTGCTGGCCCGCAGCGTGACCCGGGAAAAAGAAATGTCGCTGCGAGTTGCGATCGGCGCGGCGCGCGGCAAACTCATCCGCCAGTTGCTGGTCGAGAACGCCTTGCTGGGTTTCTTGGGCGGCGGCGCAGGGCTTCTGCTTGCTTCAGGGCTGCTCTCCGCGATGAAAGTATTCCTCGCCCATGCGTTCATGCGCGGAGCAAATATTCAGCTGAATGTATTCGTGATATCCACAACCCTCGCGGTAGGAGTGCTTTCCAGTATCGCTGCCGGACTGATTCCCGCGTGGCGAACCTCAAGAACCAGCCCGAGTGAGACCCTGAAATCCGGTGTTAAGGTGGGCCCGTCGCACCAACAGCGCGACGTCCGTGCCGGTTTTGTGGTTGTGCAGATCTCACTCTCCTTAATTCTGGTTGTTTTCTCCGGCCTTCTCCTTTTCACGCTGCAACGAATGCTGCAAACCAATCTTGGATTCGCCACGAACAATTTACTGACACTCGGAATCAATATTCCTTCGGGCGATTACAACGATCGTGATTTCGTGAGTTCCTTGATTTTGCCACTGGAACAGCGGGTGCAAAGCATACCCGGAGTTTCTGCCAGCGGCTTTATCGATCAGATGCCGGTAGTTGGATATGGTTCGGGTTGGGCACCGCACATCGTCGGCCACCCGCCTGATCCCCCAGATCGTGAACGGGTCGCGGAAACGAGGAGCGTCACCGCCGGGTACTTCGAAGCAACGGGGTTGCGAATTGTGCGGGGTCGGAACTTCACGGCGTCGGACACACCGTCCTCGCAGCCTGTCGCCATTGTGAACGAAGCTTTTGTCAAAGAATTTCTGACCGCTGGAGAGAACCCGCTTGCCCAGGCCTTTGGTCGAGGCCCCGGGCGCACTAACGTGGCAATCGTAGGGGTGGCCCATGATGTACGGCAAAGCCTATTTGATCCGGGAAGACCAGAGATTGACTTTCCTTTTTCGCAGCTGTCGCAAGAAGCGCAGCGAAATATTGGCTCCCTTAGCCTTGCCCTGCTCGTTCGAACCGCAGTCCCGCCGACCAGCATCGTTCCGCAATTGAGAACTGCCTTGCACGAGATTGCACCAGCCGTCGCATTCCAGATGCCACAAACGATGGATGACGTTCTTGGTGATGCTCTGTTGACCAATCGCATGCAAAGCTGGCTGTTCGGGATTTTCGCAGGAATTGCGCTCCTGCTCGCGGTCATTGGAATTTACGGATTGCTGATGCAGGAGGTGACCAGTCGAACTCGCGACATTGGCGTACGCATGGCGCTCGGAGCAACCCGCATGGGAATCGAACAGATGATCATCAAGCGCATCGCCCCATTGCTCGCCTTAGGTCTCGGCTTGGGAACCCTGGGTACGATTGTGCTTCGTCGGGTTGTCGTCAGCGTGCTGGTTATTCGATATGACCGAGACGGGATCGTGATCGCCGGTCTGGCTGCCCTCATGGCGTTCGTGGGTCTGCTGGCATCGCTAATCCCTGCGCGCCGTGCGGCCAAGGTCGACCCCATGGTGGCGTTGAGATACGAGTGAGGAAATCATGAACGGCTTGATCCAAGACCTACGCTACGCATTGCGCCAATTGCGCAAGAGCCCGAGCTTTACTGCGATTGCTGTGCTCACACTCGCTCTCGGAATTGGCGCGACCACGGCGATCTTCAGCGTTGTTTATGGGGTGTTGCTGTGCCCGCTGCCCTACGCCGATCCAGATAGGCTTGTTTCCATCTTCGAGATCAACAATCAAGGCGGACGCAGCCGGCTTGCTGATCCCAACTTCGACGATTTTCGCGATCAGAGCCGCAGCTTCGAGTCGATGGCAAAATATAGCGCCTTCCCAGTGCCCGTTTCAGGCGGCTCGCAGCCAACGACTTCAATCGTCGCTCACGTCTCGCTGGGGTTCCTCAAGGTTTTTCGCGCTCACCCAGTCATCGGCCGCGATCTGACGGCTACTGACAGCGTTGAAGGCGCGGCTCCCGTCGCCCTTGTCAGCTACGGTTATTGGAAACAGAATCTCGGATCATCTTTAGATCTTTCGCAACACCTGAAGATCGGCGGCTTCACTTCCACGATTGTCGGTGTGCTTCCGGAAGGATTTAGTTTTCCGGCTGAAGCCAAAATCTGGGTGCCGACCGACCCTAAACGCGAAAATTCCAGCAGGACGTCGCATAACTATTACGGCGTCGCGCGCCTTCGAGACGGCGTTACGGTCGCGCAGGCAAATGCGGAAATCAGTGCCATGGGACGTCGCATTCACGACACTTCCAACGAGAAGGGCGACTTCCTCCTGAAGGACGCGGGAGTTGTCTCGCTGAAAGATTCGATTATCGGCGAAACCAGGCCGGCGCTGCTCATTCTGCTGGGGGCAGTTGGGTTTCTCTTGCTGGTTGCATGCGCGAACGTCGCCAACCTGCGGCTCGCGCAAGCTTCCGTACGCGAGCGTGAACTTGCGATTCGCAGCGCGCTGGGAGCGCCGCGCGGACGCCTGGTTCGGCAGTTCGTGACAGAAGCCTTCGCCCTTTCGCTTCTCGGTGGCGGCGTTGGTTTGCTCGGAGCCTATTTCGGCGTGACCGGGTTGCTCGCCCTTGCGCCGAAGAGCCTCCCGCGTCTTGATGAAGTGACCATCAACCTGCCTGTCCTCATCTTCGCACTTCTGCTTTGCTGCGGAGTGGCGGTCGGAATTGGAATCTTTACCGCCCTGCGCGCCACCGCCGGCAATGTACGTAAGGGACTGGCAGAAGGTGGTCGCGAACAAGCGAGTTCTCAATCCAGCCAAAGAGTAGGGAGAGGGATTGTTGCGGCGCAGATCGCCATTACGCTGGTTCTCGTGATCGGCGCCGGATTGCTGGGTCGCAGCCTGATGAAGGTGCTGGAAGTTAATCCCGGATTCCGAGTGGAGAAGATTGTCACCATGGATGTTTCGTTGCCGTGGCTCGACTGGACCGATTGGAAAGGGAAAGCAGGTCAGGGGATTTTCTTTCGCAATCTGATTGAGCGATTACGTCAGATTCCTGGCGTGCACCAAGTGGGCGCCGCGAGCGGCCTTCCCATGAGCGGGGGCGTTCCCGATGGCCAGTTTCTGATGATGACGCAGAGTGAGATCCCCAAGAATCCCGCGACGTTGCAGGAGATGTCTCGCGATTTCGACGTTCTCTTTCGCCAGAAAGAACGGCTCGGGGAATCGGATTTCTGCGTCGCAACTGACGGATATTTTCGCGCTCTGGGAATCCCGCTCGTCAAGGGACGCCTCTTCGACGGGCGCGATGGCCCCGATGCTCCCCATGTTGCGGTCATCAGCGCATCTCTAGCGCGAAAACAGTGGCCGGGCCAGGATCCCATCGGCCAAACCATTGAATTCGGAAACATGGATGGCGATCCGCGGATTCTGACAATCGTTGGCATCGTAGGTGATGTCCATGAATATGGCGCCGACAAGCCACCCGATTCGATGGTGTATGTGAATTTGTTTCAGCGTCCGTTTTCGGCGATGACACTAACAATGCTGGGCGATGCGGAGACCCAGCAAGTGTCCTCGGCAGCCCTGCGAATCCTG
>WNFZ01003644.1_pt1 | contig 23457 bp, 30 predicted proteins | sample 5400081 | NCBI WGS metagenome assembly WNFZ01 (sample SAMN13153365, study PRJNA577476) | soil metagenome | isolation source: 80 cm soil or saprolite under grassland replicate 1 | place: USA:California | collected 2016-06-15
TTCCCTGAGATTTCAAATCATTTTGAAACATCAGGATAGGCTTCCTCGGTGATAATGACTTTCCCATCATGATAAATAAGATCAAGTTTGGTTAACTTTTCATACATCAGCATCAAACTAGGATAAATCTGGTTCCACCTACTATCCACTAGCCGCACCAGAACATTATTACAGATAAGATAGCGTCCTAAGTTGGGCGCTTTCTTGTTATTTTGCATCATTCGTATCTGTTGCACTGGTTAGGGCCCTTTCTGGCTGGCTTGTCTAGTTGACAATGGGTTATGATTACTAGGTAATGAGCAAGCCATCTCACAATCAAGTTAAAAAGCTGTTTACTGAGGTTTTATTACCGTTTTATCATGTCAAGCGCGACATGCCTCTGCCAATCGGTGAGCGACGCCATGAGAATGACGCCGAACATTCATGGGCTTTAGCATTTTTAGCGTCTAGCCTTGCGCCGGAAGTCGACCCAAAGCTGGACGTAGGAAAAATCTGCCAGTTTGCAATTGTACATGACTTAGTAGAAGTGTACGCGGGTGATACGCCAGTGCATGGGACCAAAGAACATATCCTAACTAAAGAAGCACGAGAGGCGAAGGCTGCTGACAGGCTAACAAGCGAATTTGCTTACTTACCCTGGATAGCTAGTACTATTTTGGCCTATGAACGAAAAGATACAGACGAGGCTAAGTTTGTATACGCTGTCGATAAATATCTGCCGGTATTTTTCGACTACTTAGATAAATCGCGATATTTCCGCGAGAAGAAAACTTCCCTTAAAGCGTACAATGAGGAGTTAAGTGAGCATCGTAAAAAAGCACACACTCATCCTGAGGTGGGAAAATATTACGACGAAGTACGGACTCTCATTGATTCGCATCCTGAATACTTCTATAGTGGTTGATTTTTATGTCGTCAATAACGAAAATCCTCTCGTCATAGCATACAAATTCAGCTTATTTAGCTTCTCATACATCAATATCAAACTAGAATAAATCAGGTTCCACCTACTATCCACTAGCCGCACCATGATATTATTACAGATGAAAAGATGCTGACGATTCGGCATCTTTTTGTTTTGGCTCAACTTTCGTATCTGTTGCATTGGTTAGAGCCCTTTCTTGCTTACTTCTGTTATTCTTGTAATATGATCAAGGCTATTATTTTTGACTGCTGGGGAACGCTTTTTACGAATAGTCAATCTCCGCACCCTTTTGAACAATTCGCCAACAAAATTGGCTACAAACTATCCGACCAAACGTTTGTTAAGCTATTCGAGTATCATCTTATGCAAGAATCGCATGATGATCTTAGGATTCCCATTAAATCGTTGCTTGATGATTTGAAATTACCTCATGACGAAACGATTATTAAAGAGCTCAAAAATATCCTGATTGGTTCGATCCCTACGCAAATCGCTTATCCAGATACTACGGATGCTCTGACACGTATGAATAAAGAATATAAACTTGTTTTGCTCACAAATTCATTTAGTCAAGGATACGAAGGACTTAATAGAAAGTTCGGCATAGATGGAATATTTACTCATGTCATTACTTCCTTTGGAAATCATCAGATAAAACCCGATATTCAACTTTTTAAGGTTGCCATCGCGAGTACGGGCTGCAAGCCTTCCGAAATAGTTATGGTCGGAGACAATCTTCATGATGATATTGAACCGGCGCAAAGCTTAGGCTTAAAAACGATTCTACTCGACCGTAAGGGGAAGCATCCTGAAGCTGAAAATCGAGTTACAACACTGAATGCAGTAGAGGGCGTCATACGATCTCTCTAGTATCGGCCTCAGCCTTGTCGTCACATGCAAGTTTGAGTTTGATTAGCTCTCATACATCAGCAACAAATCGGGATAAACGTGGTTCCACCTACTATCCACTAGCCGCACCAGGACATTATTACAGATAAAGAAGCGTTCCATTTCGGGCGCTTCTTTGTTTTGTTTTGATTTTCGTATCTGTTGCACGGGTTAGAGTCCTTTGTGACGGCATTGCTTTATCGGTCGCCAGGCTCGCCAATGTCATATTTTATGTTGGCCTCGTCAAAGACTTTTTGCGTGTACTCTAAAGGGTTGTCAAACTTGCCGTTGTGCTTTGTCCGATGTGTCATCGCTACAATGTACTTAATCTTGGTCTTGGTGATCTTGTCGGCGCAGCGGGGGCAAGGAAGCATTAATGTATACAATTCTGCGTCGGCGAGGTCCAAGCCCAACTCTATTGCCTTGTCAATCGCATCCGGTTCGCCGCACTTCATGGCGTCATAAAACTTTGGCCTGACTCGATCTGCAATTTCTTGTTCCGTTAGACTATGGTTATCATGTAAACGATTAGCGCCGAAAACTCTTCGTCCATTCGGCCAAATTAGACAGGCTGCTACTTGCGTTTTTCTTTCGCCCGATGCTTTTTTAGCAAAATCCTTCAGCTCGTGCCAAATTTCATTATTTAATTTGATCATAATTCCTCCATTATAACAATTTCTTCGCCACAGTATCCAAGGCCAAACTTATCTAGTTTAGTATGCATCAGCATCAAGCTGTCGTAGATGTGGTTCCACCTACTATCCACTAGCCGCACCAAGACATTATTACAGATAAAAAGACTTTGCTTTTGTGAGGTCTTTTTATCTTGGCTTATATATCGTCTCTATAGCATTAGTTAGAGTCCTCTAAACTTGCAGGGCGTCCTTATATGGCATACATAAAAAATCCCGGCCAATTGCTTGGCCGGGTTCCTGGTGTGCCGAGAGGCTACAGAACACAGCCGCACCAGGTGCACACGCCCTGGCCTTCGCACGCCACGTTGGGGTGATATCGGCCAGAGAATGACACGTTCAGGTGCTGACCGTACCGAGCTGTTTCGGAACCAGCTTGGTACGCGTAGTCCAGTTCGACGGGTTGGTAGCCGGGCTGAACCGACAGGCCCAAGATCTCTGTCAGCCGGTCTGCCAGGTTGACGAGTGGGGGCTCACCCGCTGTGTCATGCTTAACCACGACGTTCATGATGCCAGCTTGCAACGTCACTGTCGCCCTGTCATTGTAGCTGATTGTCGCGGGCCGCATTCGCTTGATGGCTTCGATCAGCTCGGCCACCGTCATGCTACTCATAAGAACTCCTCGGGCTGGAGAGACTTGACGCTGAGACGTTAATACTATATCACTTTATTCTGCGGTTGGGTAGGATGGTAGTCGTAAGCAGGCGCAAGTTAGTCGTCGTACTTGAGACCGGACACCGGGCTTACCCCGAGATTCCAAATTATTTTGAAGCATCAGGATAGGCCACTTTAGTAATAACTATCTTCCCCGCATGATAAAGTAAGGCCAAGTTTGACTAACTTTTTATGCATTAAGCGTAAGCTCGGCTCCAACCAGGTTTACTCAAGCCTAACTCTTATCCCTCCCCCGCAGTTCCCCGGCCGGAAGGTCGTGGGATGAAGTACCTCCCTGCGTCTGTTGGTTTCCGGTATGGCCTACCGGGTTACGCTGCTATGCTGTAGATATGACCGTGTACCGCCGGATGAGCCATTGCGTCTTCTATTGTGATTACCATTTGGTGTGGCCAACCAAATACCGCCGTAAGATTTTCAATGAGGGCATGTTGGCCTATCTCCAGGAATACCTAAAGTCTTGGCCTGAGCACCACCCCGAGGTTATTCTCAAAGAAGTCAACACCGACCAAGACCATATTCATATCCTCGCCTCAGTTCCACCCACCAAAAGCGTCGGGGTGGCTGTCCAAGACATCAAGGCCAACACCGCCCGGGCACTCAAAGATACGTTTCCGCATCTCAAAAAGGTCTACTGGGGCACTGACAGTATTTGGTCGGCCGGCTACTTCGTCAGCACAGTCGGTATTAACGAAGAGATCATCCGGCGGTACATCCAAACACAAGGTTTGGATGACGCCGGGCAAACCAACCTCCGGTTGGTTTGAGTGCCAGCGGCGGGGATACCCCGAGCGGGAGCTCGGGGAGGTTTAATAAATTCAAGTCACATAGCATTAAGTGTTTAAATACGACAGTAAGTGTGCTATAATGAAATTATGAGTGATACAACCCCAACAATCATACGTTTATCAATAACGAACGAAGTTCGCAATGGATTGAAGCTGGCAAAAAAACGATACCCTACTTTGTCTGACCCCGAGATTTTAAAGCTTGGACTGGCAAAGATAGTGACAGAATACGACGACTCAAGAACCGTCAACGAAGATAGAGCAGAGATAAGAAGTAGCGCGGCGCAGGCTGTAGGCCGCGAATATTTAAGTGATCCAGAAGAAGACATATATACTGTAAACTTAGGTAAGAAGGTGCATTTTTCGTGAGTACGCCTAAGCTGTTCAGAATCTATACGGCACAGTTTCCTTTTCTAGACGCTCAAGAGGCAAAAATCCGCCCAGTTATTGTCGTTGGCAAGCCTCAAGGGCAACATAAAATTTTGGTAGTTGTCCCCGTTTCATCAAAGAGCACACTCGAAGAAATTGATATCAATCTTCATCATTGGTCAGACGAAGGTTTGTTGAAGCCATCTGTTGCCCGTGTGCATCGATTAACGACTATGCTCCAGTCGGATCTCATCGCGGAGTTAGGTGAATTGGCGCGAGATGACAAGCAGAACTTGCAAGATGCCCTTAGGCGACTATTGGATATCCAGGTCTAATGATTTCAACTTCTCATACGCAAGTACTAAACTAGGGTAAACCTGGTTCCACCAACTATCCACTAGACGCACCAAGAGAGACAGTTTCAATTTCTAGAAAGTGAACCCTAGGTGTAGTTTCTGGTCTAAGAGGATTTATAAGCTATCTCATGGTAGCTTGTCTTGTATGGTCCAAAGAATATTTTTGTATATAGGCGCATAATACCCACTCCGGCGAGCAAATAAGAGAGACAGAAAAGTGTTATCTGAAAAGCGTGGCTTCTTGGGATAAAGCTCAAAAGAATATCTTGAGCCAAGAAGGAAGGACTAATGGGGAATGCCATGAAGAAAAGGGACACGACGAAAAAGAGTTGGCCTAACCTCGGGAACACATATATAGAGCCGTGATAATCCTGCAATACATCTGATTCGCCTTTTACCTTCAAATACCAAAGGCATATGTGGCCCACCGCAAATGCTACGCCTACTCCCGCGCCATACATAATTAGATATTTCCAGTTTCCGCCAGTGGCTAACGCCAGGAAAAGCGCCCCGAAAAGATGCCCCAGCATTATAAGGTTCCAGCATATTCTGGCCGAGTTTTTCGTTGTATATGCTCGTATATAAAAAACAATACTTATGATGGCCGCAGCAGTTGACATGGCTAACATCGAGCCAGTGGATACTATTGCGGATGCAGCCAAAAAGAGCGCTAGAGAAATTATTTGAGCAGGAAGCCTATCGAGAAAAGCATTTGCCCGTCCAATAGACTTAAGCGGCCTCCACAGATAGTGGTTGACTGCGGTGTTCATGTTCCATTCCTTGACGCTCAGAATATAGTTTGTAGCACGGAGCTTCCCGAGAAGTGTGTTCTTGATTCTTTGGGGAGGGGGCACAAAATAGAAAAATTGGTCATGAACAAGATAGCTTACTATTGATGGAGAAATAAGCAGCTGGTATGTCCTCAAAGAAGCATTGCTCGCAAAGTGGAGAACCGCCAACCACTGAAGCCCGGCAGCGAGCTCGACGAACATTAGGCCAATTTGAGTGATAGATGCGTACGCGATCTGCGTTTTGATAGATGATTGAACCCGGGTGATAGACGTGGCGACGATTGCCGTGACAAGACCCAGTACTGCGATAGTGATTCGGAGCCAGGCGCTACCTTCCCAAAGCGGATATGTTCTGAGCAGTAGGAATAAGCCCATGTGTACAGAAAGCGCGCCATAAAAGATCGCGCTGGATGTAGTGGGGCCTTCCATGGCACGCGGCAGCCAGTACGAAAATGGGAATTGGGCGGACTTGATTAGGGCTGCTATAAGCAGGAGAAGGCCGAGTAGGGCTATTTGGTTTCCGTATTGCGCGACTACTGCCGGAAGTTCCGAAAAGTTCACGTTCTTTTCAAAAAAGTGGTGCGCATACCAAATGGCAGCGAGCAAGAAGGCGTCACCAATGCGGTACACCGAAAAAACTTTCAATGCGTTTCTTGCCGGCAAAAAACGATCTCTATAGAAAGCTATAAGTAATATGGAGCTTATCCCGATGAGCTCCCAGCCTATAAATAGCACCTCAAAATTATCTGCAAGGATTGTGAGGGACAACCCAATAAAGAATAGAAAAATCGTACTATAAAATCTTTTAAAACCTTGCTCACGGTGCATGTAGTATCTACTGAAGATAAGGATCGAGATTGTCATAACTGTAGCCATCCCCAAGAATGCCGCCGCTATCCTGTCAAAATAGAGGTCAAGCGATAAGGTATAGCCGTGAGTTGCATACGACGATCCGATATGTGTGGATACCGGGGAAGCGCCCGCATTGAGCCAAACGTAGCCAAAAAAGATGAACGACACGAGTTCTAGAAGTATTGCCGTGATGGCTATAAGAAAGATTGTATGCTCCCGCTTCCGAGGCGTAAGAATACAGCCAATAAAGCCGAGAATTGGGATGAGTACTAATGTGGCGAGGAGCTGTAATAACATATAGGCTATTTTTATTTAATTATGTGCACTGGTAGGTTTTCTTTCGTGGCATCAAAAATATGATTTGTTTTCATTGCAGGGGTTGCCTCGAACGTGTGAGATATGTTGTGTATGGCGGGTAGTTTTTTGGTGAGTGGCGTGTATGGCACGAACTCTCCTTTCTCGAAGACGTATAGCACTTTCTTTTCGGGATGGAGGGCAACAAGATGGATCCATTCATTACCAAACCATTCATACAACTCAGGATTTGCCTGGATGACCTTCTTGACCACCTCGGGACGATGCTCAACGACCATAAGGAGTCGCACGGGGTCGTGCACCTCAATCATTTGCAGGGGGAGCCCGGAACGGAGGTCGCCATCACTGCTATTCGAAACCCCTATAAGTCCCATGACGTTATGAGGCAGCTTCGTACCTGCCCCTAATTTGTAGTTGTCCATACGCGAAAAGAAATATTCCAGATTTATGCCTCCACAAACTGTTCCGAGAGGCATGAGAACGTTAAGTAGCAGCGCCCCCTCGGGGTCTTTGCGGTAGTCGTATGAGTTCAAGAATGCTCTCCGATCAAGAAACAGATGCTTCGTGATGTTCCTTCTTCCTACAACGCAAAGCGCATTGGTACCGTGCCCTAGTTCAGGCCTTGGTTCGTAATACGAAACTGAGCGTTTCTTTATGTCTTTTCTTATTTTCCCTATCTGTTGTTTTGTATCGATAGACACAAATCTACGTGATCGCTCTTTGGCGTTAAGGCCGAGCGCGTCTTCGAATAGTTGTTTGTTTTTGTTATGGAGTTCCCGGTTTGCTTCCTTCAGAATATCTTCATCGTAAAACATAACTTCGTCAGACGCCGTATCGTGCAGGCCGCCCAAGAATTGTGTAGTATCGGGTATGGGTAAATGGCGCGCCTTGAGTAATTCTCGTACCGGTTGATAGTTCGCCATGTAAGCAAAAACCCGGGCATTGACCAAGCCTGGCCTTCCGCTGCATGCGCCGCAATCGTGTGCGCCATGGTGCGGGTTGTTGGCACTGCTCGATCCGTGGCCTATAACATATACGAGTGAAGAAAAGTTTTCGGTAAGGCCAATGCTCCGAAGGAGCTTTTCGACACGGTCTGCCATCTCTTCTGCTGTAAATCCTACTTGCAGGCCCTTTTCTTTGCCCCGCTCTTTGGTGTGCACAATAGTTAAGTCAGCGGTCGGATCCATATGGGCAAACGCGTCGGCAATCGCCGGACTCATAGCAGGGTTTATAAGATTGACGATAAGCTTGCCCATTGCCGGAATGCCCAATAAATAAGAAAAGAAGAAGCCTCTAACCATTTTATGAGAATGTTTGTTGTACATGATCTCTTTTTCATGCGCACGCGAATCAGCCCTCTCGATTTCTTTAATGAGATATTTGGGAGTGATTGGCGCAGGGCAGAGTTTGTCATAAAATTTTGCATGAGCCGGGTGAAAGTAGAACTCTACCCCGAAAAATCCAGGTGCCCCGAATGTTTCGGAGCGGTTATCGAGGCTTTCTAAATATGTTCGCAAGGAAGATTCTCGTTCGTCGATACAAAAGATAGATTGGAAACTCTTTGGGGACGTTTCCTCGACAGTAGTAGGCAACATAAGGGCCACTCCGGAAAGTACGGTGTCGTAATAACTCCACTCAAATGCATCCTGCCATATCCTCATAATTTCTTGTAGCTCGGTGGGCGGTTCGTCTGCGAACATATCCACTAACGGCAGTGCAACGCTGTTTCCGAGCGGCTTCCAATTCTCGCCTAAGCGACTCGTCAATGCATCGATCTCGAGCAAAAGCTCAAGAAGTATCATGTCCTCCAAAGAAATCTTCTTTGGATATAAAAGCGACTCCGGCCTATGTTCGATGGCCGATACAATACCGGACCACCCCCGGTGCGCAAACTGTTGGTCATAGACATATTGTTCGAAATATACTTCTTTGCCCTTGCCAACCAATATTTCTAAGATTTTTGCTATAGTAATTGATTTGTCGTGAAGAAGATCGCGCACTCTTTTTGTTTCGAAAAAGCTTACCAAACTGCGATCTTCTAGATGACGCAATGCGTCTAGAAGACCGCTGGTCTCAAAGGGAAAAGGCGAGATGGCAATACCTTGGTCGATATAACTACAGATAATTCGAAATAGGAGCGGTTGCACTGCATTATCCATATCGATGGGGTACAGTCGCCCCCACTCTTTCCTTAGTCTTCCGATGCGCAGTTCGATAGTCTCGTTATATTCTTTGTAGAGACATCTAGAGTGCCACTCTTCGAAATTCTCACCGCCTTGCCTCTCCTTTATTGCCCTTGCCAGGATTTTTGGATTTATCCGTTTGATCGAGTAGAGGCCTCTATATTCGGTGAGCGAAAGTGTGGTTTGATATCCAAAAATCGCTGACGCTTTGTAGATTGCGTCATAAAATTTCATATCCTGAAATGCGTGCAGTGTATTGTGGTGGACGAAGTCCTTGAGCGGGCCTTGGGTAGGCAAATAATGCTTTAGTACGTGCAGAAGATGCTGCTCATCGAAGTGATGGTTAGATTTTTGAGACATAATTAAATTGCATCCAGCTAATGTGGCACATCCTTTGAATTCAATTCCTGGCGGAGTCAAATATAGTGGTGTAGAAGCGGCTTGAAGTCCCGCTTTTTCGGGATTCTGTTGAGCTAATCACCCTAAAGACCACCGTATTATACTCAGAAAAACTCTCGTTTGCAATCATAATCCGGATCCGGCCGAATCACGGAAGGCTTTTCGTTGACATGAATGATAAAAATTCAGGCGAGTGGTAGGTCTTGAACTGGAGAATCCATACCGCAGGAACTACCAAGGAAAGGTTGGCCAAATGGCCGAAGAGAATGCGAGCGGCTATATGCCGCCGCTTATCTATTGCATCGGTTAGGCTCCTTTTAAGCCACTGTTATTAAAGGTTTGGCATACTCATCGTATCATTGTATAGTATCATTGTGCATCCTAAGTTTCAGCAGTATATAGAAGGAAGAGAAGGCAAAGAGTCACTGCGTCTCAGAGTAAGCTCTGATGAAAAAGCGAAGTTGAACGATATGCTCAGAGTAGAGGGAGGTAATATTACTGAGTTGCTCGTAGAAGGCATATGGCGAGTCGTCGTTAGCAGACAATCTTCGTCAGGCCAAATTGTTTCTCCTGTCGTCCGCCCAAAGCAGTCTAAGGACGAAGCTCTAAATATCAGATTAAGTAATACAGAGACGGCGGCATTAAGCACTATCGCCATCGAAGAAGCATGTCCGCTCGGTGATCTAGTAGGAGAAGGCGTATGGCATGTTTTTGTCGACCGGCAACAAAATAAAGGCTACCAAGCAAAAGCCGCGCGAATTTTATCTCTTCTGAATGAAGTTGAAACAACGCGGGCTACTCTTCATGAGTAGGCCCAATAATGCATAACGGCTGTTCGGACTAACTTGACTAATACTCACATCGGGTTGTTCTTCAATCTCGAATAGGACGTGTGCCGAACCCCGCTGCTGCAAGACAGGCACCCTGCCGGCCCTTGTGGTTGGCGGGGTGTTTACTTTTAATGAACATCGCCAAGCTCCCGTCACCTCGGATTTCGGTGCTCATCACGATAGGCACTTGGTACGAAAATTCGTACACCTTGCCAGATTCATCGCAGTAAGCAGCGCCTAGCTCAAAATATGCCTCGCGGCTTTTAAGTGTATCGAGAATTTTAAGTAGTTGCTCAGGGCTAATGACTTTGTCGGCGTAAGCCATGAACGGCCCTGGAAATCCGAGCTCCTTAATATAAAAGCCGTGGTCTTCGCGGATGGTCGGCTTGTTGGTCATTCTATGGGCTTGCTCGACCATAGAGCGAGCAATCTCGGTGCTGGTGTTGGCCTGGATCTCGGGGACGTCCAGTTCGAGCGGTAGCACCTCGGCTTCGTGTTTGTTAAAAATAAGATTAGCGGCTTTGATTTTATCGGGGTTGCCGGTGAGGAGGTGGACTTGTTTCATGGATGTAATTGTAACAGATCAGATATAATGCAAGGCTTTTCCCTTTAGCCAGGGTAATCTATAATGCGGCACAGCTATGAAACACTACAACTACATCCTCCTCGACTGGGACGGAAACATTGCTCATACGCTTAATCTCTGGCCCGACGCCCTGCATGAAGTAATGAGTAAACGGGGTTATACGCTGACCCGCCAGCAACTCATCGAGTCAACCTGGGGCTTCGTGGCTTATGCCACAAAGCACACTAACATTACTCCCGAGGAGGCGACAAAGGCACTTGCCGAGGCTAACGAAATCGTCGTCAGCCGTTCGTCCAACGTCGAGCTGTTTCCTGACGCACCGGAAGTGCTTAAGGAACTGGAGGAGGATGGCAAACACCTTGGGCTCATTACAACTTCCGAACGCCGCATGGTCGAGCCTGTGCTTGAAAAGTACGGCATCGCAGGTCTGTTTGAGGCGGTGATTACCGATGATGATATCGAAAAAGCCGAACGTAAGCCAAACCCAAAATCCCTGTTCATGGCACTTGATCGAATGGGCGGCACACCGGAAGAAGCAATCATGGTCGGCGACCGCGACAAAGACATTGTAGCCGGTCACAATGCCGGAACAGACAGCGTGTTGTTCTGCTCGGTCGAGCACCAAAAGCATTATAGCCTCGAAAAGCTGATAGAGCATAAGCCCACCTATGTTATTAGCGAGTTCCGTGATCTGCTAAAGGTAGTAGACGGAACTCATATTGCGGCAGAGCAGGAATAGCCCGAGTAAGTTTACTTTACGGTGCAAAGTCTGCTATCTTACCTCCATGCCTATTAAAAAATGGAAAAAACTCAGCGAAGAAACCATCTTTGAGCATCCCAGGCTAACGCTTATCGAAGATACGGTCCTTCTACCCAACGGTAATGAGACCAAGTACCTACGCTACAAGCGCACTGGCCACGTTGCTACCATTATCGCCATTCGGGGTGACGGCCTCATTCTGCTCCAGCGCGAATACAGCCATCCGCCGAATGAAGTACTTCTCGAATTCCCTGGTGGCGGCGTCCCAAACGAAGAAGGCATAGCCGAGGGGGCGAACCGCGAGCTCATGGAAGAATGCGGTCTGCGGGGAGATCTGGAACTCATCGGCAGTTACTACAGTGAAAACCGTCGGACTGATGGGAAAACGCATGTTTTTGCCGCCACAAACCTGCAAGAAGAACGTCTTCCAGCCGACGCCGAAGAATTCCTTGAACACGATTGGTATAGCGAGGAAGCTATAGACGCTATGATAGACAGTGGCGAGATTAAGCACGCCTATGTACTCGCTTCATGGACGGTATTTAAGAGCTGGCGGAGGAAGAATAATAATAATGGCAATGATTAGGCATGTAACCGTTCGCGGCATCGTACTCCACGACGGCAAGCTTTTGTGCGTCCGCTTAAAAGCGTACAAGGATAGCCTCCAAAAACATGGTAATGACTACTGGTGCTTGCCTGGCGGCGGCTTGGACGAAAGTGAGACGTTGGTGGCTGGTGTTGAACGCGAGATGATTGAAGAGACTGGCGTTAAACCGATAGTCGGTAACTTGCTGTATGTACAGCAGTTCGCGCAGGGTGAGCGGGAGTTCATCGAGTTCTTTTTTCATATCACAAACAGCGGGGACTATTTGCATATTGATCTTTCCAAGACGACGCATGGCGAAGAAGAAATAGAGGAGATTGATTTTGTCGATACGGCAACGACGCACATCTTGCCCGAATTCCTATCGGCCGAAAAGTTAGAGGATGTGGCCAGGCGCGGTGGTCCGACGCGTGTAATCTCGAGGTAGGCTAGCCACTCCAGCCACTACGAATGGGAGAATACAGAGATAGTAAAGCCCGCTCTGGTGTTCGATCTCAGTTCTACTTGACGGCTGTTGGCATGCCATGGGTATCCCTTTGTTGTCGATGTTCTGGGCAGCGGTAGTTAGCACCATTTTAAGCAAATGTCTGCAAGCAGTGGAAGGCGTGTTCAAAACGTACAAGTTCCCGATATTCCTAATCTGCTAAACTAAGTGTTAGCAAGCCATAAAGGATGGGTCATAAGGGGTATGAGAAAGATAGTTGTCCAAGAGTTTATTACATTAGACGGAGTCATGCAGGCACCTGGCGGACCGGAGGAAGATACATCGAGCAATTTTAAGTATGGCGGCTGGACTGCGCCGTATCTTGCCGAAGCCGACGAAGCAGCTGGTAAATTCATGAAAAGATGGATGGAGTCAACAGATATCCTTTTAGGTCGAAAGACATTCGAACTTTTTGCCGAGTACTGGCCTAAACATGCAGATATGTGGCCAGGCATCATAGATGTCACCAAATACGTCGTGAGTGATACCATGAGTAAATCAGATGTGGACGAGTCTGGTTGGAAAAACTCAGTGTTGCTTAAAAGCGTCGATGACATCAAAAATCTCAAGAATTCGGAAGGACCTGCTATTAAAGTTCATGGCAGTGGCAACCTGGCCCAGACACTATTCAAGCATGATCTGGCCGATGAGCTGTGTTTGATGACCTTTCCAATAACACTCGGTACGGGCAAGCATTTGTTTGGCGAGGGCACCATTCCAGCGGCCTTTACGATGACAGATAGCCTGATTACGTCAAATGGCGTGATCTTTGCCTACTACAAGCGAGCCGGGAGGGTTAAGACAGGCACTGTCGGAGCTTAGTGTAAATATTCCCGATATGGACTACGGGGACTATGAGAAAATATAGCAGCCATTCAATCAGGCGAAGTTCAATACTATTTCTTCAGGCGGTCATTGCGCTCATCGGCATTGTTACGCTTGTCTTTATGCTCCTTGAACCCCACCTTGAGGGTGTAAACGCACACGCTAAATTTTTTGAGGCATATCTAGATCCATTTGTAGTGTTGGTGTATATAGGGTCTATTCCGTTCTTTACGGCACTTTATAAGTCAATTAAGGTGTTGGAATATGTAAAACAAAACAAGACGTTCTCGCAGGTGGCGGTGAACGCTCTAAGGACTATAAAATACTGTGCTTTTGTTACGGCGGGTGCAATAGTTGCCGCAGATGTTTACCTGAGGGTAGCCGCGCACAGCGGCGATGATGATCCTGCGGGGGCTGTGATGTTGGGCATTATTGCTGCCTTCGCCTCCATTGTTATTGGCACAGCGGCGGCAGCTTTTGAAAAGACTTTGCAGAGTGCCGTAGATATAAAGTCCGAGAACGACTTAACGGTGTAGGTCAGTATGGCAATTATCATAAACATTGACGTTATGCTGGCGAAGCGAAAGATGAGTGTTACCGAGCTTGCCGACAAGGTCGGCATTACAATGGCGAATGTGTCGGTACTGAAAAACGGCAAAGCTAAAGCAATTCGTTTTTCAACGCTAGAGGCAATTTGCAAAGTACTGGATTGTCAGCCTGGCGATATTTTAGAGTACAGATAGCAATAAGCCGTCCCAAAACCCCTGGTCAAATCTACCCGGAAAATTAGAGGCATACGGCGGTGTATCTATAACAGAGATGAAGGGCGGGCCGCCTTGAGCGCGCCGGTGTACCACACAAGACTTTCTATCTGCATGGCGAGCTGGGCTTGGGGCCCGTACGGGCGATTACTGATTTCCTCGGCCAGTTCACCCTCGCTACTGATCGAATCAGCAAGCTTGTCGCTAAAGTAAAGTGCCTGAGGCACCGTGATAGCCCCAACGCCCGGCAGCGCATTACGCAGATTGGCTACGGCCTGTGCACCGCCAGTGGTACCGTGTGCGACGAGCGCGACCGGCTTATCATCGATTTTGTTGCTTCGTCCAATAGCGGCATGGGGTAGTCTCGTAGATCCAGCACTTCTGTTTCGGCTTTTTCTTTCAGGTGAGCGGCGACCCATCTTGCAAGTTTGTCTGTTTCGCGGCCTTGGCGTGTGCTGCCGATAACCACAGCGATTTTTATCATGGTTCCTCCTAGGATATTGATACTTCAGTATAGATAGTACTATAAGAAACTTAGTATTGATAGGCCGCCGATGTATAAGAATTGATTAGACTGTAAATTACAAGGTGCAACAAAACTTCATGTCGCGTATAATACGCTTATGTATGCACGGCGTTTCCTGATAAGTACAAGATTATTCTTTGCGGCGATTACGACGGTAGCAATCGCATGGCAATTTGTATATGGTGTGCTCTACCAGCCGACATTTAATTACGTGAACTTTTTTAGCTTTTTTACGATTCTCAGCAATGTTTTTGTAACGATCGTATTTGTAGTGAGCGCTCTGCGATTGGCGCGAGGTTATAAAAAGCTAAGACCTGCGGATGATATTTTGCGGGGCGCCTCGGTGCTGTATATGATTGTAACCGGGATTGTATACACGCTTCTGTTATCTGGAAAAGATGTCGGCCTGACGCTGCCGCTAGTTAACCTGCAACTTCATTTTATTATGCCGCTGGTGGTAGTGTTTGACTGGTTGTATCAACCTTTTGCGCACAAACTTCAAACACGGCAAACGTTATGGTGGATGGTCTTTCCTGCGGCATATCTCGTATATTCTCTGTTGCGAGGAGCGGCAGTGGGGTGGTATCCGTATCCATTCCTGAACCCAGCACTAGCTGGTGGTTATATTGGTGTAGCTCTGTATTGCGGGGGAATATTGCTACTACTCTTTATTATGAGTTTCGTGCTCCTGAAACTGGGGGATATGGTAAAGCTGAGACGCCATGTTACTTAGTTAGAGCTGGCTGACCTGGACGCCAACCGTTTTGGCGCTGTTGTTGGTGACATGCAGTACGAGTTTGTAGCGGTCGCGGGAGCCCTGAGTGGCAACTCGAGTGGTGACAGAGTTCGCCGGTACGGGGTCTGGATGAATTGAGATAGAGAAGCCGGCCGGAGGATTGGCGTCGCTGAATGTACCTAGAAGCAGCGATGGATGTCCTTTGGGCTTAATGCGCAATTCGCCAATGTCGCGCGGTGTCGATAAAATTACTTTGTGTAATGCGGGGGCCATATCAATCCTTTCTTTGTGTTGTCTGGAGTGATGTATGTAGTGCCCGTTGAACTTAGGGCTGGTGTACTTACTGCTCTTAAATAATGGCTATTCACGCCGTTTTTGTCCTTGGGGCTTGAACAACCTCAACACAAGTGGTACGATCTGTACCTGTGATACGTGTTAGTTTACGTAGGTGAGTAGGCGCTTACCTACTTTCATGTTACATAAGAAAGATGTAACATACAAATAGTTTTTCTACTTTTTTTATAAAATTTTTATATTCAGTCATACGATGCTCTATTTTAAACATTCCGAACTCGTTAGTAACTACCATGTTTCGTTAAAGACAGTCCACAATTGGATCGACGCAGCGAAACAAGGTAAATTGGAGCTGCAGCTCCACGAACGCAACGGCCGAACCTATATCGCCAACACCCCAACAAACCTTATCGCCCTCGAAAACCTAGCCGATAAAGGCAAAAAATACCGCAATACGTTACACCATAGGGTGGTGACGCCGAAGGTGGAGTTTTATGAGCTGTATAGTCCGAGACAGATACTCGACATTATTTCGAATTTGAATATTCATCGAGAGATACCTCGGCAGTATAATTATTTTGACGGAGGAGCTAATAATTGGAATCGATGGCTACAGCGATTGCGCAATGAGGAGACCTCAAATATCTTGAAAAGCACGATTAACTTAATGCATGATAATTTGGGTCAACTTGATCTATTCTTAAAGGATTATGACAGAGTTAATGTGATTGATGCTGGCGTAGGTAATGCAATGCCAGCTCAGGAATTACTCGGTCATCTATTGGGACAGGGTAAGTTAAATCGGTATATTGCAATTGACATTAGCAAAAGTATGTTAGAGATTGCCGAACGAAATATTAGTGAATGGTTCGGTGGAGAAGCCGCATTCGAGGGCCATATACGGGATCTTAGCTATGAACGTTTTGATGATCTTCTGGTAGATGATTTATTGGATGAGCAACAGGGGAAAATCGTCAATGTCGTGTTGCTTTTTGGTGCAACGCCTTCTAATTTTCGTGATCCCTCCGATGCACTACGCACTATTTATGGAAGTATTGGCGATAATGATCTCCTTGTCTATAGCGACAAAGCTGATACCGAAAATTCGCGTCGATACTTTGATTTCGGGCACAAGCCAGGCGCTGCAGCTCACTTATCCCCGAACCATAGTTTCATTCTGGACTTATTAAATATTGACCAATCTCTCTATGAGATTGACATGGGATTTAGTCGTGAAAAACGCATGCGTTATATTCGCGTCTGTCTAGCTACGGCTCTAACAGTAAGCTTTAAAATAGATGGCAAAGTAAGAGAAGTGAGTTTTGAAAAGGGTGATACGATTTTGCTTTTGCGTGTGTGGCATCAAACCGTACTCGGGCTAATTAGCGCCTTCGAAAAGGCAGGTTTTTTGCTCCTACAAGCTAGTCTAACAAAAGACAGAGAATATCTTCTTACTATTTCGGGTGTAAATAAAGACCTAGGGAGTAGCCTATAAAGAATCACCTCTTGGTTGCACAGTACTCGATTAATACCCCATCCTCCGTTAAGCTATTTGTTATTAATTTAAACTGTTTTTGATCGACCTCCTGCATCAAATAAATCGTAGAGCATTCACCCGGATTTTGGACAGCTTCCTCCGGCGTTGCAAAAATAATTCCACTGTCTGGTCGGCCCTTTTTCGACTGTACAACAAATTTCAATTGTTGCATCCATGCCAATTGATTATTTAATGCCGTAATGCGGGCAAAATTTAGAGTGCTAGCGCGTTCTCTTTGGACCTGATCAATAAGAATATTCCACTGTTTTTTAGTGATAGAGGCAAGATCTTGGGGTCGATCCGTCACGACTATTGCGTAGCCTTTTGTGCTGCGCACAAAAATATGCTGTGCGAGATCTCGGCTAAGACTTAAGCCAGTCGAAGGAGTACGTTTTTCAATAAAAAAACCATGCATTTGGAGCTTTCCTGTTTATTTTTTCGAAATCCTCTCCCTCCATAAAATATCGTTGTTCGTTTACGATATACTCAGCCAACAGGCTAATAAGTTGATGGCTGCTACGCAGGTGAGCATTGCAAATAAAAGTGATCTCGTTAGCGGCATTGTATGGTCCCGTGGTTACGTTATTTTTTTGATTTTTGGCGCCGCATATGCCACAGGAAAAAATTGCTTTCTCTGGAAGCGTTGATGTTTGATATCCTGGTTCGTTGATGGTATAACTTATCATATTGACACTCATGCAAATCACGAAAGGTTATTTGCTTGCCACGATGTTACGTCTTTCTGACGTAACATGTCAACAAGAAAATTGAATTATGGCTAATTATTTTAAGAATACAGAGCTCGCAGCTCGATACAATATCTCTGAGTCCACAGTCCGTAACTGGGTGAAAGCCGTAAAAGCGGGCAAACTCCAACTTGATCTAGCAGAAGATGGAAAGCGTTCGTATGTTGCGAAGTCCATTAGCAACATGCCCATCATAGAAGAGCTTGTGGGCAAAAATCGTAAGTATCGCAATTCATTGGCGGCGAAGACGGTCACGGCGAGTCCAGAGCTTTTTAAAGTTTACAATGAGATACAAGTGTACGACATAGTTCGTAATTTGGAACTTCACCATGAGATTCCGTTACAATATGGTTATTTCAACAAGGGTGCAAAATACTGGGACGAATACATAAAAGGACAGATGCAAATTGATGCCCCAAGTATTTTGCGCGAGACGATTAACTTATTAGCAGATAATCTCGGCTATATAGACCAGCGGCTTATGAGTTACAGAAAAGTTAACGTTATAGATATCGGTACCGGAAATGCCTTTCCCGTCAAACAGTTGTTAGCTCATCTGCTTGCGAAAGATAAGTTGAGACGCTATATTGCGCTCGACTTCAGTAAAGAGATACTTGAAATCTCAAAGAAGCATTTGGTCGAGTGGTTTGGCGGTACGTTCCCGTTCGAAGGTTATCAGTTGGATATTACGCATGAACGCTTTTCTACTTTACTAGCTGAAGATTATTTACGGCATGCAGATGATACGGTGAACTTAATCTTATTTCTTGGGGCGACGCCTATAAATTTTAGAAATATACATGATGCCTTCAGAACCGTTTGTGAAAGTATGAACATACGAGACACGCTTATTTACACTGATAGGCTTGAGCTAACCGATAAACCACCTGAATGGATTGAATTTGGGATAAAACAGAGTAAAATTTGGGTAACCAAATTACTCCGTCTTGTTTTTGACCTTTTAAATGTTGAGGAATCATTCTATGAAATCGAAGTTGGTTTCGATACCCTTAATCGACAACGATATGCACGTACCAGGTTCAAAATAGCCGTAAAAGTAACTTTTAATTTTAGCTCTGGTCCTCATACAATCGCTTTTGAAAAAGGCGACACCATTACTCTCTGGCGAGCATGGCAATATACACCTCAACGTCTTCACGAACTCCTGCAAGACTCCGGCTTCTACCTTCTCCACTCCAGCCAAACCGCAGACCGTGGCTACATTCTTACCATTGCCGAAGTCCAACGTGACTAGAATTGTCAAGCGACATGTTCGCTTACGATCGTATATTAATTTGTGATAGAATATCTTAGTTGGCAGGAGCCTATTTTTGATGAAGATTGCCATGATGACGCGGGGTTACCTTCCGTCTCCCCGGCCGTCAGATATGATTTATGCGCCAATTGATTTGGCGATAGAGACAGCCCAAGGGCTTACCGAGCGTGGTCACCAGGTGACCTACTTTGGCCCGCAGGGTACAGACATACCGGGCGTTAAGGTAGAGACGCTCAACTTAAGGGCGCTCGTGCACAACCAAAAAGAATTCGCCGAAGTGCTCGGCGACGCCGAAAAGCTTAGGCACTATTTGCCGGGTCTTTGGGATGAGCGTCTGGCGCGACGGATGTTCGAGGGCGCTGAGAAGGGTGAGTTCGACCTGCTGCATTTCCATCATCCTGAGATCGCGCTTAATTTGGCCAATGTATACCCTAATGTTCCGGTAGCATATACGCTGCACGATCCGATTTATAATTGGTATCGCGACCTGTTCGACTTATACAAGAGCGACAACCAGCATTTTATTTCGATTTCTGACAACCAGCGCCGCGATGCGCCCGATCTGCAGTTTTGTGGAACCGTGTATAACGGTGTCGATCCGTCCAAATTCACGTTTTCGGAGACTCATGAAGATTATTTGTTGCTCGCCGGGCGTATCATACCCGAAAAGGGCGTAAAAGAAGCGATCGAGGTTGCCAAGCAAACCGGTCGCCGTCTCTTTATAATAGGGCCCGTTTACGAAAATCAGCAGGAATATTTTAACCAATATGTCAAGCCTCATCTGAATGATAAGATATTGTATCTGGGGTTTATGGAGCAAGAACAGTTAATCAAGTATTACCAAAAGGCAACCGCTATTCTGATGCCGATCCAATGGGAAGAACCGTTCGGCCTGGCAATGACAGAGGCTATGGCGTGCGGTACCCCTGTGGTGGCCCTGCGGCGTGGCTCGGTGCCGGAAGTGGTTGTGGACGGCAAGACCGGCTTTATCTGTGACCACGTGCAGGATATGGTCGATGCCGTGTCGAAAGCATGTCGAGCAAAACTTTGCGGTCAAGAATATGGTCGATGGCTATGAACGGGCATTTCGCGCTATCTTGCACCACGAGGATGCTACATTGCCGCCTGTACAGAAGGTCAAGAAGCATTTGCGTCGTCTTCCATCCCAATTGCACCGAAAACTCAAAGCCCGCTAACCATTTCGCGCCCCAAAGTGTTATGATAAAGTCGTAACGGTAAGGGGGAATTATGGCAGCAATCAATGATACGTTTGGGGCGGCACTCTTGTTGAGCAGTATTGGTATTTTGTTGGCCGGACTCGGTGTCTTTTTCGTGGGTTTTGCGCAATTTATCAAGTCGGATCGCGAGCATAAAGGTTTTTTCAGTAAGGGCTAGTTGTTGTCAGGGGTCAACCTCGGTTATAATAAGGCTGCTCGGCGCAATATGTCTCGAGCAACTTAGATATGGCGCCTTGGCGGAGTGGCGAAGACTGCCAGTGGCAGTCTGAGTTTTCAAAGCTTGGCCCCGAATGGAGCGGCCTGCCGCAAATGAGGGCAGAAGTGGTACGTAGAGACAGCACATTGCAAACGAACAGCATTATCAGTATGGCGCCTTGGCGGAGTGGTTACGCAGAGGTCTGCAAAACCTTTTACACCGGTTCAATTCCGGTAGGCGCCTCCATTTGGTATTATCTATAACGTGAACGACAAACAATATCTTAGACGTGCACTTGGGCTAGCGGAGCAATCGCCCGAACCGGTAGGTTGCGGAGTGGTGCTCGTACAGAGAGGAAAAGTAATCGCCGAAGCTTTTAATTCGCAACGAGCTGACAACCGTGCCACGAACCATGCCGAGATGAAGGCGATCAATGCGGCAAACAAGAAGCTCAACGCTCGCAAGCTCCTGGAGACAACCGCGTATTGCAGTTGTGAACCATGTGCGATGTGTCTGACGGCTCTGTCATATGCCGGGATTGAACGCATTGTGTTCGTGCAACGGATGAAAGATCTCTTCCCGCAAGATCCCCAGTCGCGACTCAACTCCCAAAGATACGTCAAAAGGCTCAATTTCGTTCCACAACTCGAGCAAATCAAGCTATAATCTAAAGAGCTGCTCGAGCAAAAAATGGCGGATCGGCACAGACTACTGCGGTGGTCTGTGCCGTCAACTTAAAAACAGCATTATGGGCAAGTGGCGGAATTGGCGAGAACTGCCAGCGGCAGTTTGAGTTTTCCTCCTTTACGCCTGAGTGGAGCGACGCGAACGAAGGGAAGAGTGGATACGCGGCCTAGTACTTTAGCAGAATTGTATTCGTGGGCAAGTGGCGGAATTGGTATACGCGGCGGACTTAAAATCCGCTGGCTGAATAAGCCTTGAGGGTTCGAGTCCCTCCTTGCCCACCAAGTTTAAACCCCAAGCTGTAAGTCTGGGGTTTAAACTTGGTGGATGGGGAGCGACCCAATCCGAGGGCCAAGGATTACCTGCGGGGACTATATGTGTGACCCAAATTCAGCAGTTTGTATAGCCTCCCCTTCTTTAAGATATACTCGCATCACGAAGTGGCCGATTTCTCGAACATTTTCGATAATTTCGTCAGTGGTTAGCTCGTCAAGTTCTTTATCGGTAAACCAGCGGAGCTCGTTCGATTCGCCTTCGCTGACGTTGTCCGCGGGCGCTTCATTTGTTACAAAAACATATGCAGCGTCGGTGTGGTAATGATCTTTGCCTTTAAACGGATGAGTAATCACGTAGGCGGGCTGCGGGTGTACGGTTGCATTAGTAATGGATTTCAGCCGTACTTTCGGCTGCAATATCCGAAGCTGGTTCATGCGGTAGCCCGATTCCTCCTTTATTTCATGCACAATCGCCTGCCAAGGAGTCTCGTCGAGCTCTATATGCCCGCCGATCTGCAGGTACGAATCAAGGAGTTTATGTTTATGAAGAAGCAGTAGGGGCTCGTCTCCGTCGATTCTGATAATATAGGCACTTGCGGTGGGGTCATGCTGACCAGGGGCGGTATGAATATGGGGCATACTTTGATTATAGCGCATAAGATTTTGGTGCGCACTCACATCTTGCCTCAGATGTGCTACCATAATAAGTGGTTAAACAAAAGGAAAATTATCTATATGGAATGGTTCTATATTCTTCTGGCGGTTGTAGCAATCCTGGTGATTGCTGGCATCGTCATTTATAACAGCTTGGTAACATTGAAGGTTCGCGTGGATGAAGCATGGAGCGATATCACCGTGCAGCTCAAGCGCCGATACGACCTGATCCCTAATCTTGTCGAGACGGTAAAAGGCTACGCCACCCATGAGAAGGAAGTCTTCGAGAAGGTCACCGAGACTCGTGCCAACGCCCTGAATGCCCAAGACAAAGGCGTCAAGGCAACCGCAGAGGCTGAAAATCAATTCGAAGGTGCCCTCAAGAGCCTCTTTGCAGTATCAGAGAACTACCCACAGCTTCGTGCGACTGAAAACTTCCAGCAATTGCAGGCCGAACTGACCGATACCGAGGATAAGGTTATGGCTTCGCGTCGTTTCTACAACGGAGGCGTACGTGATTTCAACACCAAACTTCAGACATTTCCAACTAATATGATCGGCGGAATGCTGGGGTTTCAAGCCCGCGAATTCTTCGAGGTTGACAATCAGGCCGAGGTTGAGAAGCCTGTTCCGGTAAAGTTCTAAGCTGAGCGTGTCAGGTATTTCTCAGCAGGAAGTTCTATAATTCGCATACTCTATGTATTCTGCTATCACCGCCAATAAGCGCAAAACGTGGTTTATAATCGCATTGTTCGTCGCTGTTATTGCGGCGCTCGGGTGGATTTTTAGCAATCTGTACGGTAACGGCAATATGAGCTATCTGTATCTGGCGTTGGTAGCCGGAGGGGTGTATGCGTTGATCCAGTATTTTTTGGCTGCCAAAATCGCCACCGCAGTCAATGGTGCCCAGGAAATTCAAAAAAAGGATAACCCCAGGCTATACCGTACCGTCGAAAACCTGGCCATCACTGCGGGTATGCCAATGCCAAGAGTGTATATTATGGATGATCCTGCGCCGAATGCGTTTGCGACCGGGCGCGATCCCAACCACTCTATCGTCTGTGCTACCACTGGTATCCTGGATATTATGGACGATACCGAGCTCGAGGCGGTGATGGCGCACGAGATGAGCCATGTTCGTAATTATGATATACGGGTCATGATGATTGTTTTCGGGCTGGTGAGTGCCATTGGCTTTTTGGCTGACATGCTGCT
>WNFZ01001365.1_pt1 | contig 23443 bp, 23 predicted proteins | sample 5400081 | NCBI WGS metagenome assembly WNFZ01 (sample SAMN13153365, study PRJNA577476) | soil metagenome | isolation source: 80 cm soil or saprolite under grassland replicate 1 | place: USA:California | collected 2016-06-15
GAGGATATCTCAATGAAGATTGGAATCAGTGGAAAAGGCGGATCGGGCAAGACGACGATTTCGGCTACGCTGGCGCGCGTGTTCGCGCGGCAAGGCGCGTCGGTGCTGGCGATTGACGGCGATCCGAATCCGAATCTCGGAATGGCTCTGGGGTTGAAACCGGAAACGCTCGAAGAGGTGAGATCAATTCCGCGCGGCATTGCCGAACGCAAGACCGATGAAGATGGCAAGGTGCGCTTGGAATTGAAATATTCGGTCGAAGAGATCGCGGCGCTGCACGGCATCGCCGCGCCCGACGGCGTGCGCTTGCTGGTCGGGGCGAAAGTCGAGGCGCCCGGCGCGGGCTGACTGTGCTCGGCTCACGCTGCCGTGCGCAGCATTATGGGCGAGATCGTTTCCGAGGCCGAAGATGTGACCGTCATGGACATGGAGGCTTCAATCGAACACCTGAGCCGCGGCACTGTCCGCCACGTTGACGCGTTGCTGGTCGTTACTGAGCCATACTATCGCGCGCTGGAAACCGCGCGCCGCACCGCGCCGCTGGCTCGCGGCCTGGGCGTCAACAACATCTTCGCCGTCGCCAACAAATTGCGCAGCGCCGAAGACGAACGGGCGGTACGGGATTTCTGCCGCCATCACGGCCTGGAGATCATCACCGCGATCCCGTTCGATCAAAACGTCACGCAAGCCGATTTGCGAGGACAGTCGTTGATTGATTTCAAACCAGATGCGCCGCTGGTCGCGGAAGTCACGAGGCTGGCGGCCACGTTGCGCGAGCGCGTGTTGAATCACGGTTCGTCCGCCGATAAGTTTTTGTCCAAACCGAACTGTTGAAGTCGCGGGAGGCCGCCGCTCGAAGGGATGTTGACCGGCGCCTTGCCCGGATTGCCGCAATTGATCCTGCAGCATCCGGTTCTCGCGCAATGGGAGAACCGTCTGTGAAAGTCCTGATCGCTGGCGTCGGCCATCCCAACCTGAAAGACCTGTCGTTCGGGCAGGTGATGCTCGAGCATCTGAAGCAACAGAACTGGCCTGAAGGCGTTGATCTCGAGGACCTGAGCTACGGCGCCATCGCCGTGCTGCACTGGTTTCAGGACGCGCCGGGCAAATACCAGCGAGTGGTCTTTCTTTCGGCGGCGGAGCGCGGGCGCGAGCCGGGTACGCTGGCGACCTACGCCTGGAGATTCCCGCAACTGGTCGAAGGCGAAGTGCAGGATTGCGTGGCCGAATCGGTTACGGGCATCATCAGCCTCGATAATCTGCTGATGGTCCTGCAACGCTTCGACGCGCTGCCGCCCGAAGTCGAAGTCGTCGAGATCGAACCGGTCGAGTCGGAGATAGGTTTTGAATGCAGCCCGGCTATCGCCGCGCGGTTCGAAGAATTCAGCGAAATCATCCGGCGGAAGGCCACGGCTGGACGCGCTGCCCTTGAAGGTCGAGAATGAAGTCGTCAAAGTCGCGATGCAATACAGCGGTTTTCAGATGCATGCGAAGTGGGGCAGGTTTCCAACCTGCCCCGCCTGGCTGGTGATAGGGCAGGTTGGAAACCTGCCCCGCTTGTTGGCGGTCACTCGCATTTGAAAACCGCTGTAAGAAAGAAAACCATGCCGATCAAACAAACTCCCGATCGGAATTACGAGCCTGAAAAGTCGGACATATTCTGGCAGGACGAAATCCTGCAGGTGATGTACTGGATGTTCGGCGAAGGATTCGGCGAGCGGATTACGGTCACCGCGCTGCAAAGATTTCTGGACGCGCCGGAGGCCGTGCTTGAGGGCAATTTGAATCGGTTGGTGGCCAATGGCCTGGTGACGCTCGGGGGGGGCGGAGATTACCTGCTGACCGAGACGGGCGTTCGCGAAGGCGGGCGGCGGTTCGCCGATGAGTTTGAAGGCTTGTTGCAGCAAGGACACTACGAGTGCAACGACCCGGATTGCGATTGCCACAGCCCCGGGTTCACCGGCCAATGTCAGCAGGTCACACCACATCACGCCCATCAATCCACGTAATTTTCCGCTCTTGAAAATTTCTGGCGCTAACGGATTTTGTGGTGGTGGCCATTACCTGGATCGGTTTGCAATTGCGTGTAGGGGAAAGCTCGCGGTACTGATCCGTACACGCATTTGAAAAGCAGTCTAAATCGAGCCAGGCGACATTGGTACAGTACCGGGAGCGGTAGCGACCGGCCGCTTGTTGAGCCGGTCGCTACCGCTCCCGGTACTGTACCGCCGCGTGTTCCAATGTTACTTGGTTCGATTTAGCCCCGGAGAGGCGAAATGTTTGCAGCGGTTTTCAATTGCGTGTGACCGCCAATAAGTGGAGCAGGTTGGAAACCTGCCCCACTTCGCATGCATCTGAAAACCGCTGTAAACATTTCGCCCTTCCGAGGCCGACGCCACAAAATCCGTTAGCGCCAGAAAATTTTGACTGGCATAACGCGGCTCCCTATAATACCTGCGCTTGTAGAGGTTTTATTGTAGCTTCAGCTTCCAAACCGAAGATTGCCCCGAGAGAAGATTTGTATGACTGTCGAAAATCATGGTTCGGCGTCGGCCTATTTGATCTGGCTCGGCGGCGCGAGTTGTGAGGGATGTACGATGGCGGCGCTCGGAGCGGCGGAGCCGGGCATCGAGGATTTGATTCTCGGCAATGTGCCGAACGCGCCGCCGGTGACTGTTATACATCCGGCGCTGGCGATGGAGAGCGGCGACGCTTATCGCGCTTATTTAGAACGGGCGGCGGAAGGAGAGTTATCGCCGTTCATTCTTGTGCTGGAAGGTTCGGTGATGGATGAATCGCTGGCTGGCGAAGGCACGTTCTCGCGGCTCGGCGAACAACCCGACGGGCAACCGATTACCATTGCAATGTGGATTGACCGGCTCACAGCCCGGGCCGAAGCGGTGGTGGCCATCGGAAGTTGCGCGGCATGGGGCGGAATTCCGGCGGCGGCGGGGGGCGTGGTCGGCGCGAAGGGGTTGCAAGAGTATCTGGGCGGCGATTTCCTGAGTCGCGCCGGATTGCCTGTGATCAACGTGCCGGGCTGCGCGCCTTCGGGCGAAGGCTTCATCGAAACGCTCACCTATGTCCTTTACCATTTGGCGCAACTGGCGCCGATGGACTTGGATGAAGAGAATCGCCCGGCGTGGCTCTATGCCGGCCGGACGCAAGTGTCGCCGCCGCGCACCGATTACGCCGTGGCGCGCGACCCTGATCTGCCCTCGGTCAGTTGCCCAGTGCCGGTCAAAGGCTGGATGCGCACCTTTGGCGGCTGCGCGAACGTGGGCGGTTGCTGTATAGGTTGTACGGAGCGGGATTTCGCCGACCGCTACTTGGCGTATGCGCGCCCGCATTCGGCGGCCTGAAACGCACACAGTGGATCTCTCACAACCGATGACATTTTGTAGAGTGAGATATAAGGGGTTCATCTATACTTTTAGCCCAGGCCATTATAATCACCCCGCTATAGACGCCTGGTTTATTCAGTCGAACGCTCGCCTTCAACGATCGATGTGTTTCAAAAATTTGCCGATTGAGTTTGACGCTCACGGACACGCCTATTTGCGCGAAGACGGAGAAGGCGATCCATTCAGCACGGCGGCCGGCTTGGCGTCAAGCTCGCGCGGCGCCGACTGGCGCAACCGCGAAGACGCGCTGGAAGAGATCGTCCGCAACACGCACGCGCGCGAATTCAACATTGACCCGGTAACACGCGTGGCCGGGGCGCTCGCCTTTCACACGACGATTGACCTGCAGGAACGGCGCGTGCTTGACGCGCGCACCGAGGCCTCGCTCTTTCGCGGGTACGAACTGATCCTGAAACAGCGCGACCCGCTCGACGCGATCCATATCTCCAGCCGGGCATGCGGCGTCTGCGGCGGCGTGCATGCGATCACGGCCTCTCTGGCATTGGAGATGGCTTACGACGTCAGGCCACCGCCACTGGCCGTTATCACGCGCGGACTCGGCGAAGGCGCGGAGTTGATTTACGACCATTCACTGCACCTGTTCCTGCTGGCAGGGCCGGACTATTCGGAAGCCGCGGTGAGCAAGACCACGCCTTCGTTGTGGCGAAGAGCGCAACAGACGGCGGCGGCGGGCGAGAGCGTGCACGGGATGAAGACCGTCGCCGAGATTATGACCGGGTTGAACCCGCTGAGAGGCCATCTATACTTGGAAGCGTTGCAGATCACGCGCGCGGCGCGCGAGATGGCGACCTTCACGCTTGGCAAATACCCGCACCCTTCGACGATCTATCCGGGAGGCGTAGGCATCGAGCCGACCATGGACACTTTCAATCAAGTGCTGGGCCGCATCAACCGGCTGATTGATTACTCGAAGAAGGTGGCTAAGCTCTGGGACGATCTGGTCGAGTTCTTTTATGAGGCCCAGCCCGAATACCGCAAGGTCGGCGAGATGCCGGCGAACCTGATGAGCACCGGGATGTGGGACGATCCCGAAAGATACGACGGTAGTTATGCGCGCTGCAGCGAATGGGGCGAGCGCAGGCTGGCCACGCCCGGCGTAATCGTAAACGGCGAATTGCGAACGACGCGGCTGGCCGACATCAATCTGGGCATCGAAGAATTCGTGGATCACACATACTACGGCGAGTGGGAAGCCGCGCTGAAGACAGACCCGTTGGGCGCGCCGCTCTCGCCTTATCATCCGTGGAACAAGCAGACAATCCCCAGGCCGGCCAAGCGTAACTGGAAAGAGCGATACACGTGGGCGACCGCGCCGCGTTGGGATCGCGAGGTGATGGAGACCGGGCCGCTGGCGCGCCAGTGGATCAGCGCCGTCGCCGGAAAGCTGCAGAACGAATTCATCCGCGCCGCGCCGGGCGGCCTGGAGATGGATTTACCGAAGTTTCAGAGCCAGGCGTTGCGGCTGAGCTGGCGCATCCCCGAACGCCCGAACGCGCTGGAACGCAACCGGGCGCGCGCTTATCACATTGCTTATTGCGGACTGATGGCGCTGACCTACCTGCTCAAAGCGTTCGATTACGTGCGGCGTGGCGATACGCGCATGTCCACGCCTTATACCGCGCCGGATCAGGCCATCGGGGCGGGCTTCTGGGAAGCGGGGCGGGGGACATTGACGCATCACGTGATCGTCGAGCGGAAAAAGGTGGCCAACTATCAGATCATCACGCCTTCGACGTGGATGGCCTCGCCGCGCGATCCGTTCGGCGTGCCGGGGCCGTACGAGATGGCGGTGATGAACACGCCGCTGCTGGAAGAGTTCAACAAGCCGGAGGATTTCACCGGCATTGACATTCTGCGGACGATCCGCAGTTTCGATCCGTGCATGCCCTGCGCGGTGCATCTTTATGCTGGCGGGCGCGTTTGGCATCGTGACGCGACGACCTGTGCCTGTGGCGCGGAAGATTAAAACCTGTGGGGTTGAGAATTGAAGAATGAAGAAATCAAAGCGAAACCCGCAAAAAACAGTGGACCAGCAAAAAACAGTGGAGCCGTTGGAGCACAGTGACGAGGCGCGGCAGCCGCAGGAAGCGGCCTTGCCGGATATGATCGCCAATCTGCAGGGTACCAATGCCGAGTTGGTTCCGCAAAAAACAGTGGAGCCGTTGGAGCACAGCGACGAGGCGCGGCAGCTGCAGGAAGCGGCCTGGCCGGATATGTTCGCCAATCTGCAGGGCGCCTACGCCGAGTTGGTCAACACGCGCTTCGAGCTGGAGCGGAGTACGGAGCAGGTCGCCGAAACGCGCGACCTATATCAACAGATCGTCGCCTCGACCTCCGAAGCCTTCTTCCTGACTGACTTGACCGGGCGCGTGATATTGACTAATCCGGCGGCGGCGCGGTTACTGGAATGCGAAGAAGAAGCGATACTCAACCAGGAACTGGCGGCCATCTGCGGCGCAAGCGAAGTGCCCGCCACGCCCTGGCAGTTGACGCAACGTGAGCGCGGCGGACGCCTGGAAAACCTGGAGGTCGAGGTCACGACGGTCAAAGGCGCGCGCGTCCCCGTCTCTTTTAACTGCACGCTGATGCGTGACAAACAACGCAAGACCACCGGCGTGCTAGCCGTCGCGCACGATATGCGCCGCATCCGCGCCTTGATTGAAAGCCTGATCGCCGCGCGCACTCGCTTTGAGGAGCTGTTTGAACTTGCGCCCGAAGCGTTGGCGCTGTCCGACGCTGAGGGCCGCATCACGCTGGTCAATTCTCAAACAGAGAGTCTCTTCGGCTACGCGCGCGAGCAGTTGATCGGGCGCAACGTCGAAATGCTCTTTCCCGAGTCGGTCCGGAACATGCTTACGGCGCACACGCTGGAAGAGCGCACGGAACTGTCGGGATTACGTAGTGACTGCGCTGAGTTTCCCATTGAGATCATCCAGCGTCGCATCGGCGCCGAAGACGAACCGCTGACGATGAGCCTGATCAATGACATCACCGAGCGCAAGCGCGTCCAAGGGGAGCGCGAATTATTGGCGCGCGAGCAGGAGGCGCGCCGGGTGGCCGAAGAAGACAGCCGGATGAAAGATGATTTTCTGGCCACCATCTCACATGAATTGCGCACACCGCTGACCGCTATTCTGGGCTGGACGAAGATACTGCGCTCGGGCGACGTGGATCGCGCCAGCGCCGAACGCGCGCTGGTGACGATTGAACGCAACGTGCAGTCGCAGGCGCGACTGATCAGCGACTTGCTCGACGCCTCGCGCATCGTCACCGGCAAGCTACGACTGGAAGAGCGCACGGTGGACTTGCGCTCGCTGGTCGAAGCGGTGGTGGACGCTATACGGCCGGCGATCGAGGCCAAGCGGTTGCGACTGCAACTGGCCATCGAACCTTGGGTCGGCTCCTTAGTCGGCGATCCCGATCGGCTCAAACAAGCGCTCTTGAACCTTCTCAACAACGCGGTCAAGTTCACTCCCGAACAAGGGCTGATCGAAGTGCGACTGGAAAAACTGGAGCGTAAGGCCCTGCTCATCGTCAGCGACACGGGGCAAGGCATTGATCCAAACTTCCTGCCATACATCTTCGATCGCTTCCGCCAGGCCGACAGTTCCATCAAACGCTCGCAGGGCGGGCTGGGGCTGGGGCTTGCCATCGTCAAATACATCGTCGAAGCGCATAACGGCGCGATCTACGCCTACAGTCGCGGGCCGGGGCAAGGCTCGGACTTTATGATCACCATACCGCTGGCCGAGGTCGGACAAGGAGGATTGGCCGACTTCTGGCAGTTCGGCGGCGCCGAAACATCAGAACCGCCGGCCGAAGCGCAAGCGGCGCGCCGCCATAACAGGTCGTTGCATGGCGTACGCGCGCTGGTGGTGGACGATGAGCGCGACGCGCGCGAAGTGCTCTGCGTGATACTCAATAGCTTCGGCGCCGATGCGCGGGGCGTCAGTTCCGCCGCCGAAGGCTTCGATGTTTTGCGACAGTGGCGGCCCGATGTGCTAGTCTCGGACATTGGCATGCCGGTCGAAGACGGCTACGATTTGATCAACCGCGTGCGCGCCCTGCCGGCGGAAGAAGGCGGCGAAACACCCGCCATCGCGCTGACAGCCTTTGCCGGCGCGGACGATCGTGAACGCGCTCTTTCCAGCGGCTTTCAATTGCACGTGAGCAAGCCGATCGAACCCTTTGAGATGGCCGGCGTCGTCGCGCGGCTGCTCGGACGCGGCGATCGCCGGATTCGCTGACGCGCCGGAATTGGAGTGTGAAATTGAGACCAGTTACCTTGATTTGTCCGCGCCTCCTGGCCGCGTGGCTGATTCTTTTTTTTCTTCTTCCGACATTCGCGCAGACCGAACAGCCGCGCTACGGCGGCAGCGTTGTCATCGCCATCAACGATGATCCGGGCGGGCTGAATCCCGCGATCACGACACAGGGCATGGCGCATTTGGTATCAGGCTCGATCTTCAGCGGACTCGTGGGTATTGATTTCAATCTGCGGCCCAGGCCTGATCTGGCTACGAGATGGGAAGTGGCGCCTGACGGCAAACGCTATACGTTTCAACTTGCGCCGAACGCGATCTTTCACGACGGCAAGCCGGTCACATCAGACGATGTCAAATTCACCTTCGAGCAATTGCTGCTGAAATACCATTCGCGCACGCGCGCCTCGATTGGCGACAAGCTGCGGGCGATCGCGACGCCCGATCCGCACACGGTCGTCTTTGAATTCGCCACGCCTTACGCCGCCTTCCTGCAATTGATTGATGTGGCCAATGCGCCGGTGATGCCGAAGCATCTTTACGAAAATACCGACCCGCTCACCAATCCGCACAACAGTAATCCGGTCGGCTGCGGCCCGTTCAAATTCGAGCGGTGGGTCAAGGGCGATCACGTCGCGCTCCGGCGCAACGAGAATTATTTCAGACCTGGCCAACCTTATCTCGACCGCGCTGTTTTCAAAGTCATGCCGAGCGCGTCTAACGCCGCCATCGCTCTGGAAAACGGCGAGGCTGATTTCCTGCTGAACCCGTCGCCGCTCGACATCGCGCGTTTCAAACTGCGATCCGACATCATCGTCACCGACAAAGGCCGCGAAGCTTACGCGACGGTCGAGACAATGGTTCCGAACATGGCGCGCGCGCCGCTGTCCGACCTGCGCGTCCGCCAGGCCGTCGCGCACGCTATTGACCGGCAGTATTTGGTGGACAAGGTGCAATTCGGGCAAGCCAGAGTGGCGACTGGCCCCGTCTCGAGCCTGCTCGCGTGGGCTTACAACCCTAACGTCACGAGGTACGAACGCGACCTCGCGCGGGCGAACCAACTGCTGGATGAAGCCGGATACAAACGCGGGGCCGATGGCGTGCGGTTTCATCTGAAGACGCTCTGCTCGTCAGGCTGGATAAAAACTTCCGAAGCTTTGCGCGATCAGTTGCGCGAAGCTGGCATCGCGCTCGATCTGCAACTGCTGGAATTCAGCGCGATGGTCGAGCAGACATACATCAAAAAAGATTTCGACCTGAGCTTCAGCAGCTTCGAGAACGGCCCTGATCCCGACATCGGCGTTAAACGCACGGTGATCTCGTCGAACATCGGCCCGATTCCTTTTTCAAACGGCGCGGGCTATCGCAACCAGCAAATTGACCTGCTCTTCAACGCCGCCTCGTCAGAGCCGGATCAGCGGAAACGAGTGAAGCTGTATTTTGAAGCGCAGGAAATTTTGACGAAGGAGGCGCCGTACTTCTGGCTGTACGAGCCGCGCTCTTCTTCGGCTTATCACGCGGCGCTGCGCGGAGTGTTCGCGTGGAGCGCGAAGTCGAACGCGCAATTCGCGCGGGACGCATGGTGGGTGGATGGCAAAAGGCCGGAGCGCGCGACGGCGGGCGCAGGCGGCGGGCGGCGATGGTACTGGTTGGCGCTTGTTGTGGTGGCGACTCTTGCGGTTGTCGGAATGCTGGTTAGAAGGAGCGCGAACAGGAATCGAGCTGGCTGAATATTTCAAGTACGGAATTGGATCAACAATGAAAGTCCAACTTCTGAGCCAGATTCTTCGTGAGCCTTCGGTGAACAGGTTTGACATCATGTAATGCGTCATGTAATGCGTCAAACCTGCTCACCGAAGGCTCACGAAAAGCCGGGTTCATCGCCCGGCTTTTCTCTGTGCAACGACCTGCAAACTCGCCGTCGGTCTTCAGTTAATGGTAGAAGAACCCCTTAAAATGGCTAGATCCAGCTTTTCAAGCACCTGTTTGGTACTGTGATGTTCACACCGAACTAAAAACTCTTTGATCGCGGATCGTAGATGCTCTTCGACGCGATTTACCAACTCTCCGAAAGGAATTTTGCTTCCACCAATCTTGATATCCTTATCAGGGCTGTCTCCATGGGCAATACTACTTCTTTGATCGTATGCATTGTATAGATCGTTGAAGACTCTTTCTCGGTTTTCGGGTGTGTCCCCTAGTAGAGCTGCAGCTCTCAACGAGAGCCTATACCTCAGCTCATCCCTAACACCGAATAAAAATAACGCCTCAAGGCCAATCATAAAGTCAATTAGCCTGTCTTCCGGTCTGAGCCGCTCGTAGCCAAAGTTAAGCCTGTTAAAGGCGATCATTATATTTTTGTTCTTTTCCATCAGTCCTTTGCGAGGCGATTTCCAGAACTCTAAAAATATAGGCACTTCGTCATCCGAAAGTGAATAGATGTCGCCATAAAGGCGCCCAGGGGCCCCCCACCCGGGCCATGCGCTCTGGGCGCCGATCGGATTCCACGATATAGGCTCCATCCAATATTCACCATAGTGGACGGCGCCATTTTTAAACAGCCTCAGCGCGTCGCACACGTCGTCGAATGCGCGTCGCGCCACGCCGAGCGGACCATTTTCTGCAAGATCTCCAGGGAGTCCACCAATGACCTTGGGGGCTTCAACATATATTTCTAAAGCGAATTCGTTATATATGTTAAGGTGGCCAAAAGATCCAAGCTGACCAGACTTCGCAAGCATCCGCTCTTTCTCTTTTGTGGAGAATTTGATGATAGAAAACTTTGGAGAGAGTGCGACTGGCTCGGCTTGCATTTTGAAGTTATGTAATGGGCAGACAACTTTATATTCAAAAGTGTCCCGATAGAAAAAATCTTCAAATTCCTCATAGATTTTTTGAAATATGCTCTCTTGAAAATCAAAGCCTTGCTGCTTTTCAAGGAGTTGAGCAACGAACCATCGCAAACACTCAGGCCCCTCGATTCTCCGCCCCGTTCCAGGTGTTCCAACTGTGGTATTGAAATGTTTTGCAATCGTCTGATCATCTATCATCGCTCGAAGCGCCTGTTGATAAGAATCCAGTTGCTCCAAGACCTTTTCATACTCGATCATAAAATACTGCCAGTCCACCTTCCTGACAGTGTCGGTAAAGACTCCGCCTGGACCAAACTCCGTGATCCGTGGCTCATCCTTTAAAGGAAGGTCTGTCTTCTTTATTCGTTCTTTGAACAGAGTAGTAGCCGCTTTGCAGTATTCTTTGAGGATTTCGTACAGATTCGCATTTTTCATTGTGTTCTTTACTCACTTTCCGGCTTTCAGTTGCGCTCTTGGCCATTGATTGGATTCTACGTGCGGCCTTTCGAGATGTGAAGAGGGAAAAGCCGGGCGACTCTGCCCGGCTTTCGTGTGCGTGGCTTCCATTCCTCTACGCAAACGCCTTTACGTGATCCTGTAGGTTGAAGATCTTGTCGAGCGTCTCGCTGGCGGCGCGCCTAGCGTCAAGTTTGCCGGCGATCAGCCGCGCGAAGCTGGCCGCATCTTTGCGCTTTGCTGCCTTCGTTGCGCGTTTCGGGCAATCGGCGCGGACTGAGAAGGTGACGAAGGTAACACCTAAAAAAAGCCGTGGGCGCCGTCCAACTTTTGGTGTCCTTGCGGTAACTCAGTATAGGTAAGAAACCAGATGCGCCGCCGCGTTACCGCAAGGACACGATTCTTCCGCCGGCGCTTATGCGGAAAGCGTTGGCTGGCGCGGATCGAGCAGGCGATTCAGTTCATCGGCGAGCACATTGATCGCCACCAGCAACGCCGAGATCGCCAGGATCGGAAAAACGACCATCCACCAAGCGTCGCGCATGAAATGCTGCCCGTTGTGCAGCAGGTAGCCCCACGTGATTTGCGATTGGTCGCCCAGACCGAGGAATTCCAATCCGGCTTCAACCATGATCACGTTGCCAGTTCTGACAACGCCGCCGACGATGATCAGTGGAGCGAGGTGCGGCAGGATGTTACGGCGCAGGATACGCGCGTGGCTCGCGCCCGATGCGCGCGCAGCCAGAATGAAATCGCGCTCCCTGAGCGACATCGTTTCAGCGCGGATCAGCCTGGCCGTTGTCGGCCAGTAGGTCAGGCTCAGGATCAGAATCAGGTTTGTAAACGACGAGCCGAAGATCGCCGCAATGACCAGCGCCAGAAAAAATCGCGGCGGCGCCAGGAAGAATTCAGTCACGCGCATCAACAAATCGTCAACCCATCCCCCGGTGGAGTTGGCGGCGTAGCCCGACAGCATACCTACGCCCGAGCCGATCAATCCGCTGATCACGGCCACTGACAATCCGATCACGAGCGAAGCCCTAGCGCCGTGAATCACGCCGCTGAAAACGTCGCGGCCCAGGTCGTCCGTGCCGAACAGGAATTCGCGTGAAGGTGGTTGCAGCGTGGCTGAAGTCGTTTTCGACGGATCACGAAGAACGACGACGTCGGCAAAGAACGTGACTCCCAGGTAAAGCAGGATGACCGCCAGCGCCGCCGCCGCCGCCCGATTTTGCCGAAGAGCGGATATGGCAATCCCAACCTGCCGTGAAATTGTTTTCCAGATCCTCAAGCTGAATCATCCGCTGTCCGGATGCCTCGCCCCCCACCCTGATTGATTCGCGGATCGAGCAGCGAATATGCCAAATCAGTGATGAGATTGGCGACGATCACTCCGATTGAAACCAGCAGCGCCAGTCCCAGCAACACCGGGTAATCGCGCAGCGCAATGGCGTCAATCATCATCCGTCCCAGCCCCGGCCACGCAAAGACGGTTTCGACCAACACCGCGCCGCTCAAGATCATTCCGGCCTCGGAGCCGATGATCGTGATGATCGCCAGCATCGCGTTGCGCAGCGCGTGACGGTAAGCGATGCGGCGCTCGCCGACACCCCGGGCGCGCGCCGCAGCGATGAACTCTTCACTCAGAATCTGCGCCATCTGCGTGCGTGTCAACCGCACCAGCAGCGCCATCTGCACACAGGCCAGCGTCAACGCGGGCAAGGCAAGATGACTGAGGACATCCAGCCACAACTCCGCGCCGGACATTTCCCGCCCGGCCGAAATCATTCCCTGCGCCGGGAACAAATTCAACCATAGCGCGAAGATGATGAGCGCCACCTGTCCCAAACAGAACGAAGGGATCGCGTCGGAGACTGAGGCGAATGCCGTGACCGCGCGATCAAATAACGACCCCTGTCGCCTCGACGCCTCGACGCCGAGCAAAATCCCGCCGGCGGATGAAATCAGCAGCGCCGCCGTCATCAGCAGCAATGTCGAGGGCACTCGACTCAACACCAATCCCAAAACCGGTTGCTGATAAGCCAGCGAATAACCGAAATCGCCGCGCGTGATGTTCAACAAATATTTCCAGAATTGCGCAGTCAGCGGCTGGTCGAGTCCGAACTTCTCACGAATGAAAGCAAAATACCGTTCGTCGCCGCTCTGCCCGGCAAGCAAATGAACCGGGTCGCCGGGCGCCAGATGAATCAGCATGAAGTTGAGCGCGATGAGCAACAGAATCAGCCAGACCGATTGCAGAATTCGGCGCGCGAGAGGGCGAAGTTGATGAAGAGGCGGCATACTCATCCTTGCGAAATGCGGACGCTCTGTTTCAGGGTTTCGATCAACGCCAGGATGCGATCGAGCGCCAGCGGCACGGCGCGTTCTACCGCCGGGTCGAGCCGCTCGACCAAATCCTCGACACAGCCGGGCTGGCAACCGACTATGAAGACTTGCGGCGGGCAAACGTTCAAGGCGCGCGCCAGCAACAGGACTTTCGATGGCTCGGTGAAATGCGCGTCGGCTATTGACTGATGCAACTCGACCGCATCGATCCCATTCACTTCCGGGGCGATCGGGTCAAGGATAAACAACGTTCCTGGCTTTGAGCCTTGATCAACCGCGTCAACCATGATCAGCGCGTCGTAGCCGTTGATCAACTCCTGCACGAGTCCGATCCCAGCAATTCCGGCCTCATAAAGATCAACGCCCGCAGTGACTCTGACGTCTTTCGATAACGCCTCGATGACTCGGATGCCGAAGCCGTCGTCGCCTCTTAACACATTGCCGATCCCGGCTATAAGAATTTTCATCATCAGGATCCCTGTCGGTTCTGGCGCCATTTTTAGGGAGAAGGCAGACTGAGCCTATTTTCAACTTCTCATTATGCGATAAGCACGGCTTCCCATACATGTAGGACCATGGTCCCTGGGCCGGTGATCTCCGATGTGTCGAACTGTCTTTTTTTGATTTTGTTCGCCAGCTCGATCCCGCTCAACGTTACTTGCGCATTCCCGAACGTCTTGAACTCCAGCATTGGGTAACACTTCTGCTTCACCTTCCGGTGATCCTGCTCAATCAGGTTGCCCTTCGCCAAAACCTCATCCGCCTTTAGTTTCAATAACTTGGGAAAACCGGATATAACATGTTAACTGGAGTTATATGAGACCAATGTGAGGCATTTGGCGTCGGGATAGCAAATCACCACAACGGGTCCCGTCAATATTCGTTTTCGCGATGCCCCAGGATTTGGCGGTTTCATGGCTCGAGATCCCCGGTCGGGGCGACGTCGCGCTCTGCGCGCTTCTTCGCGGCCCGTAACCAACTCGATTTTTCGCCATCTCCTATTGTTTCTCAGCGGCGACCTGAGCGCAACGGATCATTCCACGAAAGAATCCTTTCGTTCCTTTACCAAAATGCGACCAGTGTGATTCATCTTTCTTCGCGCAGGATACTCCTGTCCATAGTAAAAATTCCGTCTCTCTTTATTTTCTTACACTTACAGACACCCAGTGTTAACAGTTAACTTGCCATTATTAACGATCCCTCTACACTAGGATAAAATTTTGATCTCGAAATTTTTGGCTGGGAGAAAGACAAGCGAAGTTGTTGAAAACGCAGATGAATCGAGTTTTGGCGAAGGACAGCTACCGATATGTGGGAGAACGAGGGCGGACGCGCCTTCGGCGAAGTGAGCGGCAAATCATTTTCGGGCAGCCCGGCAAACAAGGCGCAGGTTGGCGCAGGCTCCAACAATAGCCAATACGCGCCCAACGCTTTTTTTTCTGAAATTGTCCAATATTGAACAACAATTTATTCCCGGCTGGCCGAACATATGGTGGAAACCTAAGAAATTACTGTTGGCCGGGTAATCAAGAGCATACTAAAATGTACCGCGTAGATGCCTGATCCGGGAACGGACCTACCTCACAATTGGCAAACATTGGTATCTCGCTCTGATTTAATACTTTAGGCGCCCAACCTGTTAGATGGGTGGGACCCTCTTTTAATTAGCCTAGAGTGGCAGCCCGAATAATCGATGTCTCTGGCCCTGTAGAGGCGGATTGGAGGCGGAAGACTGTGACAAGATAAGTGAGGCTGTTCGTCTCGTCATAGCCTTCCTGAAAATATCCCTACTTTTGAATTAAGCAGCACAATCCGTTTTGCAATTGGAGGTTCGAGATGCAACCCACACCTAATCGCATCCTTTACGTCGATGACCATGAGGATTCACTTTTGATGATGAAAGCCTTGCTGGAAATGTGGAACTATGAAGTAGAGCTGGCAGGCGCCGCCGATGATGGCCTTCACTTGGCGCAAAGCGAACACTTCGACCTGTACTTTCTCGATGCTCATCTGCCAGATGAATCAGGGTTTGAGCTATGCAAGCGAATTTGCGGGGTCCCCGGACATGCTCCCGTAGTTTTTATCTCCACCGCCCCTTATGAAGCCGATAAGCAGCGCGGGCTCCAAGCTGGAGCAATCGCTTACCTCACGAAACCCCTGGATTTTGATGAACTTGAAATAGCGTTAACACGGCTGATTACTCAGGCCGTGGGAAGGGGCTTGGAAAATACTTGGTGTGTCCCACTGTCCAACGGCGAATCAGTGAGCTTGTCGTTGCCTGGTAGATTGGAAGAGGCGTCCGCCAAGTTAAACCACAAACCATACTAAATTATGATTCAAGAAACACCCCAAGCTGCCCTGTTCAAACAACAAATGCGTGAGTCACTGCGGCTGGAGACCCTCAATTCACGCCCCGTTACGATTGCGGGTTCTGGTGCAAACCTGATAATTATGGATAATCGTCGGCATGACCCAACTTCCTTCTGAGAAGCCCGAACTCTTCAAAGACCGCCATTTCAATCATCTCCTGATCATTCGGGCCGTACGATGGTATGTCACTTACAAGCTGAGTTATCGGGATGTGTGCGATCTGATAGCGGAGCGTGGTGTCACGGTCGCGCATACTACCGTTATGCGTTGGGTCCAATGCTTCGCCCCCGTCTTCGAGAACGTTGAGTGGAATCGAGTTGGCAAACAAAATCAAAAAAGGACAGTTCGACACATCGGAGATCACCGGCCCAGTGGCCATGATCCTACAAGTATGGGAAGCAGTGCTTGCGGCGTAAGGAGAAGTTGAAAATAGGCTCAGTCCGCCTTCTCCCTAAAAATGGCGCCAGAACCTTTTAAGGTCGTAGAAGGCCGTTCCAAAGCGGTCGCAGAATGTCTTCCGGCATTGCCGGCGGCGAATGACAAAGATGGTTTGGCCGCTCCGAAGAGTGTAGCGGCTGTGATAGGCAAAGTGCTCGGCAGGCGCTCCGCAGTGCGGACACTGCCCGGTAAGGGGTTTGGTTTGGACCATGACAACCCAAACTTGCCTCTTACCGCTCAATCATTTCAAAGATCAGCTACGGAGTACCCAAATTTAACCAACGATGAGAATTTTACTCTACAATCCCGACAACGGCGTGACGCGCAATTTCATGCCACACCTTTGGATGTTTCTGCTCCAAGCCCTGACCCCGGCCGGCCATGAGGTATTGCTGATTGATGGTAACGCGCAGCCAATGGATGAATCTGAGATTGCGCACTTCGTGCGCGAACAAAACATTGGACTCGTCGGTATCGGCGCCATGACCAGAATGATCGCCAAGGCATACCGGATGGCAGACGCGATTCGCGCTGCCGGGGTGCCGGTTGTGATGGGCGGCCCGCATGTGACAGAAGAACCCGACGAGGCGCTCGGTCGGGACGGCGGGCCGCGCCATGCCGACGCTGTGGCGCTCGGTGAAGCCGATGAAACCTGGCCGAAGATTGTTGAGGATGCCGCGCGCGGCGAGTTGAAGGATGTCTATGCGCCGGTTGATGAGACCGGCAAGGAGCGCAAGCCATCGCTTCAGTCCTATCCGGCGATTCCGTGGGAGTCGCTTAATCTCGACCAGTTCAATCTGATTCCAAAGGTCGCGGCCCCGCTGCTCAGGCGCGCGGGCGGCGGGTGGGGAACATTTCGGATGATTCCAGTCGAGTCGGGGCGCGGCTGCCCTTACGGGTGCGAGTTCTGCACCGTGACCGGCTTTTTCGGCGATTCAATTCGGTTTCGCACCAACGAGAGCGTTGTCAATGAACTGTTGCAACTGAAAGCGCGCGCTCGCAACGAAGGCGGCCAGATCGCCGTCTTTTTCATCGACGATAACTTCGCCATCAACATCAAGCGCACGAAGTCGCTGCTGCGCGACATCATCACCGCCGGCGCGCAGGTGCATTGGGTGGCGCAGATTAGCGCCAATCTGTTGCGCGATGAGGAACTCGTGGACCTCATCGCGGCTTCCGGGGGCAAGTGGGTCTTCATCGGCATGGAATCCATTGACCCGGCGAACCTCGCCGGTGTGAACAAGGGATTCAACAAGCCCGGTGAGTATGCCGCCGTGCTCGATAGGCTCGCCCGGCGCAACGTTTATGCGATCACTTCCTTCATCTTCGGCATGGACAACGACACGCCGGGGGTGGCTGAGCGGACGCTTCAGCAGATTCGGAGCTGGCCGCCGGGGCTACCCATCTTCGGCCTACTCACCCCCCTACCCGGGACGCCATTGTACAAGCGGCTTGAGACTGAGGGGCGACTGACGCGGCCCAAGCACTGGCAAGAGTTCATCCCGTTTGCTATGGCTCACACGCCGCTGAAGATGACCATCCCGCAAGCTCATGCCGAGGTCAATTACGGGTGGGCTGATGCCTACAGCCCGCAGGCAATAGCAAAGGCTGTTGCCTCGTTAGAGCATCAGCCGGTGGGTTATCGCATTAACATTCTCGTCTCGCGTCTCTGCTTTCGCGGGATTTACTTTCCGCTGATGGGTCGGTGGGCCTGGGTAAAGGCGATCACGAACAACCGCCGCACGATTTTCAAGCTGGTTGTGGAAGCGTTCGGCGCTTGGCGCAAGGCGCGGAATAATAGTCCTGAGAAGATAACGCGCAAGGCAAAGATATAAACACGACGAAATTTGGCGCCATAGTCAAATTTTGACGTGAATCGTCACTCGGATGCGAGCTATCCTAGAATAGCCTTAGTATGCCAGGGTCACCCCTTCTGCCGAAGCGCGCAAGTGGGGAGGTCAAATGCACATCAAAGTCGGGCGAATAGCTATCGCCGTCATCGCCGCGGAAATCCTGGGGGTGCTTTCTCTCGTGATCCTTGTCGTCCTGTTCGGGCCTTCCGATCGCACCGCGACGCAGGCGTACGCGGAACGCCTGGGATTTTGGGTGGGCCCAATCTCCGGCTTCGTGTTCTGCCTGCTCGGCGCCTTCTGGGTCGCGAGACGCCTCAGCGACTCTCACATTGCGAATGGCCTTTTAGGATTGTCGAGTATCTGTTGTGGAGAAGGGCGGCGCGCGCCTTTCACGCGTGGGTGTCCAGTTTGCCCGGCTTTTCGTTTGGGGGCCGGATCGTAAAGCTGGGCGTCCAGTCGCAACCGCGTGATCAGATCTATTCCTGGAGTGCTGCTGACAAGATAAAGGAGATCCAGAACGGCGAAACTGCTGTCGCCGACGAAAACAAGATTTCGATCAGGCAACCATCGAGCGATCAATTGGATGACCTGCCAGGCGCGATCGGTCAGCCGCTGATGCCGGCGCTTCCTCCCCTGATAATAGCGCTCGGATGGGCACAAAACCGTAAGGAACGGCAGTCCCTAGACGCAGCCCGCCCAAGGGATCTCGACCAGAAGCATCGAACACAGCCAGCGGAGTCCGCTCGCTTTGACGAAATGCGATTGCGAAGAGCGAACCGGATCGCGATAGATTCCTTTAGCCTTAATCTTCGCCCCGCGCCGGCGTTCGATCGTGTCGTCGATTCCAATGATCAGTTCACCACTCTGCGCAAAGGCCGTGACCAGCATTCGCAGCAATACTTGAGCGGCCTGAAGCGCCGACCATCGCGCGCGATTGAGCACACGATGATAGTTCTGAAAGTACTTGTCCTGGCTCTTGCCTGTCACACGCAGACAGGCAGTGACAGTTCGTTTGCCGACGGCCAGAATAGCCCCAATCATCGAGGTTTTGGCGCGCTCCCAAACCGGCTTGGAGAAAAGCGGCGCGAACTCTACAATCAGGGGCAACAGTTCGGCAGGCAATGTAGGCATACGAAAGACTCCTTTTGGCGAAGAAATCTTTCTGGCCTGCCGTTACTTTTTCAAAGACCTGGAATGGATAAAGTCGAGCTTAGTTGGGTTTTGTCTCCTAACTCGGCCAAAAAGATCACGCCGAATGTCGTCAATATCACACGCCAATCCATTTGTTTCTCCCGCTTGAATGCAGCCTGAAAGCTTTGCTTATGGCGCGCCTGCCGCCAAACCTGCATGTCACATGACAGCAAATCGCATGAAATCGGGAGCCGTGTCAACGCGCCCATCACTGCTTTTTCTTCGGCCGAAGCTCCTTAGCCCACTATACCAAAGTGCAATAGATTTTTTGTCTGAGACGCTGCTATGGTTCGGCGTCAGAGGTGTGGCTGGAATGAAAATCTGTCCAAATTGTCAACAACAACTCCCCGACGGCTTTCAGTATTGCCCTAACGATACTGAACATTTGATTACCAATGAAGAATTTGTGTGGCGAACAAGGGGTAGATCGCTTCCAGGGCGTTCTCCACCTTGAAAGCGGTGGCGCAGGATTTTCGCTGCTTCTTCTTATGATGCCCATAATCAGCAGCGATTTTACACCTTAGTCAGTGGTCTGAATTTTGGGGAGTATTATAGTTGAGCTCCTAGAAACGCCTATTAAGCCGATCACTTTACCCCCTTAATTAACTTGGCAAACGCCGGCAAGAACCGATGCTCGTCACTCGACTTAATCCTCTTTGCAGTTGTGAAGCCCCAATAATGGACTTACGTTCTTCGTTATTCCATTTTTGAACGTCGCGTTGAAAAAACCGGCGTCTAAAAATGGATAGCGTTGAGAGAAGAGTAACGAACACAGGTCATTCGTCGGCAGGAAAATCTATTGAAGAGGACTTTGACCTTATGAACTCGAAGAAGAATTTACTTTTTATCGCGGCCCTGCCCCTTATGTTTCTCACGCTGCTTAGCCTGGTGGCTGCCGCAAATCCGGGCCCCACACCTTCAGTGACTTTCCAATCAGGTCAAGAGAGCGACAAAAGAGAGATTCGCAAAGATCGCCGTGACATTAAAGAGGACAAGAAGGATCTGGACCGAGATCGTCGCGATGTCTCGCGCGATAAGGCGGATCTCAACGAGGATCGTCGCGAAGTAAAGGATGACAAGCAAGACCTGAAACGTGATCAGCGGGATGTCGATCAGGACAGGAAAGATCTGATCAAGGACCGGCGCGACGTCATTGAAGATCGAAGGGATCTGAACCGAGATAGCCGCGACATTAAAAAGGACAAGAAGGATCTGAACCAAGATCGTCGCGATGCCGCGCGCGATAAGGCGGATCTCAACGAGGATCGTCGCGAAGTAAAGGATGACAAGCAGGACCTGAAACGTGATCAGCGGAATGTCGATCAGGACAGGAAAGATCTGATCAAGGACCGGCGCGACGTCATTGAAGATCGAAGGGATCTGAATCAGGATCGCCGGGACCTTCGGCGCGACAGAAAGGACATCAAAGAAGGGCATCATTCATCTTCACGGAAGCGGCAGTCGAAATGATTTCACGCTTTGGGGTACCGGGAGAAATTTTGATTTTTGTTACGGTAGCGGCGTCAAAACGAAGCCGGGCGCCAAAATCAAAAGGATTGTGGCTATGGCTCTCTCTCTGTGGCGCGCAAGGCGCGGATCAGACATTTGCAAACCATTGAAGGAGAGACTTTCGGCTGAGTGGGACTTTTCTCAAAAGTTCTCCCGCAACCCCGTGCAGGTGGATCTCGCCAACGTCGGCCGCGCGCGCGTATCGGTTCAGATTCTAGACGAAGGAGTGGGTAGAGAGCGCGGCGCCCGGCTCTCCGGCGAGATCGCGCCGCCCCAAAGGTCCATCATCCCTGAGCAGGCATGGACGTCGGCTCGCCCGCAGGTAATGGAGCCGCGCATCCCGCGCCGACGGGTCGCCGACTTCCCTGTTCTGATAATCCCGCCCTCGACCCGGCCGCTGACGATCATCGCCTCGCCCTCGATCTCGACGTCGCGGCGGCGCAGCGAGATCACCTCGCCGCGCCGCATTCCGGTGGTGAGATAGAAGAGTGGCAGCGCGTAGTCGCGTTTACCGGTCAGACCGCCGGCGTCGGCCTTCGCCTTAATGATCCCGAGCAACGCTCGCAGTTCGTCATCGGCGCGCGATTGCGAAACCCGCCACTTTTCGAGTTGCGAGAGGAAGACCACGTCAACAATGTCGTCACGAAATATGGGAGCAAAGAAATCAAGCTTGCCTTCCGCGACAGGGGCGAATTCAAGGCGCTCATCGAATAACCCGGGCGGAATTGAAACGAACAAGCCAACGGCTCACAGGCTACTCCCTTTCTTGATCGCGGCGGGGCTCTGCCTGCTGGCGAGCTTGGCGCTAGCTCAGCGGTCACCCAAGAAACACAACCAGCCCTCAGAACAGCCGCCAGTTTATGACGCGCCGAAAAACCAGGAGGACCTCTCCGGCCGCTTTACATTTGCCCGAATTCGCTTCGATGTCGGCGCGGACTGGGCGGGGATGCCGCTCGGCGACAATGGTCCGCCCTGGTCGCACGACTATCCCGACGCCGGTCGCCACTTGATGCAGATTATGGCCGAACTGACAAAGCTCGATGTGACGCTAGGCCGTAACGAAGTCATTTACTCCTTTGGCGACCCGGAACTATTTAAGTATCCCTTCGCCTACCTCTGCGAGGTGGGCTATATGCGTCTCTCAGAGAAGGAGCTCGCGGGGATGCGGGAATACTGCCTCCGTGGCGGCTTCTTGCTCGTTGACGATTTTAGGCTGGACGACTGGCATGTGTTCGCGGCGCAGATCAAACAGGCCTTCCCGGAATACGAACTCAAGGAGCTCGACCTCTCGCACCCGATCTTCAACTGCTTTTTCTCAATCAAAACTCTCGATGTACAGCCGCCTTATGGCAGGTGGACGCCGAAGTTTTATGGGTTGGAAGACAGTACTGGCCGGTTGATGATGATCGTGAACTACAACAATGACGTGAGCGATTACTGGCAATGGTCGGGCAATCCATTCTATCCCATTGACACCACCCACGAGGCCTACAAGTTTGGGGTCAACTACATCATCTACGCGCTCACACACTAATGACATAAGCTCGACTTTGTCCATTATGAGATCGGCGCGTAGCGCCGATCTCATAATGGACAAAGTCGAGCTCAGACACTGGCGCAAAAAGCGCTCGTCCCCCCTGCCTCCTTTGCCCAGACGTTTTCGATCCGGCTTGTGACGCCACCGGGCGTACTTTTTCGAACACCTGCTACTGCCGGTGTTTGTCAACTCAGCCTACTACCTGTACACGTTGCTGTGATACGTTGCGGTAATACAATGTAGTCCCAAATGTAGCGCTGCCGCATCCGTCTCCGGCGTCGGCCTAATGCCCGGCCGACCTGGACTTGGTGCGCCCTCATCAACTGCCGCCAGTCGGTGGTGTAGGCCGGTGAAGAGAAGCCCTTTTCAGTTCGGGCATTGACGTTTTCGTGCGCCCTATCCGGCGTTCTCTCGATTCGTTCGCTCTCAGAAAGCAGCACACCTTCGATAAATCAATCAGTTAGCCTGCGGCGCACCGTGTGGCCCGCCGAATGCAATACTCCTGAGCGAAGGCGCTGGGATGTAGTTGCCATGGTGGTAATGTTGAACTCAGCCTAAGGAAAACGAGGAGAACAAACATGATTATCAAAGCTGTCAAAACTACCGGACTTTCAATCGCTCTGGCCGCGACGTTCTTGGTCGCCGCCGGCAGCTCAACCGCTTTCGCTCAGGACTGGCGGGGGCGTGACCGTGACCGCAGCGGCTGGCAAGACAATCGCCGAGATGGCGATTACTGCGAAGACAACCGTCGGGATGATTGGCAAGACTACCATGGAGTGCGATTTGAAGAACGCAGCGGTTTCCGCGACGGGTTGATGCGGGGCAGGGAAGACGACCTTGAGCATCGCAGGTACAATCCGTTCCGCTATCCCCGCTTCCGCTTTGGCAGCGGCGACTACCGCGAAGGGTTCCGTAGCGGGTACGCCCGAGCGTATCGCCGATTCGCCGATGACTACGGCTATCGTTATGGCCGTGGCTACTGAAACAAACAGGATTCAGGTTTCCTTTGAGAAGGCCCGCTGAGCGATCGGCGGGCCTTCTTGTTCCATCCACTTCAAAGACGATCCGCAATGGCGAGAGTGGTGCGTGTGATTGCCGGATCTCGGGGTTCTGGCGACAAGTTGGTGAAGGGATTGACATGGGTGAGAAAATATCGATGAATGAAGACGTAATATGAAAGGGCGCCAAACGATAATCGGCGACC
>WNFZ01002291.1_pt1 | contig 23436 bp, 22 predicted proteins | sample 5400081 | NCBI WGS metagenome assembly WNFZ01 (sample SAMN13153365, study PRJNA577476) | soil metagenome | isolation source: 80 cm soil or saprolite under grassland replicate 1 | place: USA:California | collected 2016-06-15
GCAGACCGCAATCTGAAACGCCGCTGACTGGCGGCCAGTAACTCTTCTTTTGCCTGACGCTCTTTGCCCCAGGTGATGAAACGTTTGTGCTTATTGATCAGCCGTGTTTCGGACCACGAAAGCAGGTAACGGGAGTGACTGTCCCTATCGAAAAGTCCGTCTTTCTTTCTTTTCATACACTTACAGACATCTAAATCAGGCCAAGCAACATTGAGACACCGGTACAGTACCGCGCGCGTAAGCAAGCGGCGGACTCATCGGTCCGCCGCTTGCTTACGCGCGCGGTACAGTACCGATCTTGCGTGCTCCGATTTAGTGTTAACTGTTAACTCGCCGTTATTAACGATCCCTCTACGCTAAGTGCGAATTTTGATCTAAAAAATAGTGGTTGGGAGAATGACGAGCGAAGTTGTTGAAAATATAGGTGAATCGAGTTTTGGCGAGGCACAGGGGGCGGACGATTTCACCTTTCAATCTGGCCGCAATAACCTGACAGGCTATATCGGAATAGCGTTAGAAAGTGAGGAGAGCGTCAAAAAGCGAGTGCCGTAGACTCACCAGGAATAGAATGCGTCTTTCTTTAGCGAAGACCTTACTCGTCACTAACTCAAACTTAAACCCTGCCTGCTACCTTTCCCGATCCCACTTATCAGCGGCATCCGCACGCTGCAATACTCATACATAGGACAATCTGTCGCGTTCGCGTCACCGAGCGATTTCGGATGGAAAGGAACGATTCATGTCGATAACCAGATTTCTTGTCTTTGCTTTCTTATCACTGACAATTAGCGCGCAGGCCCAAATTCAGATCGGTACGATAAAAGGCGTGGTCACAGATCCGGCGGGCTCCGTAGTCGCCGCTGCTAAGGTATTGCTGACCAGCCCGCTCACCGGCGAGCAGGTCGAGGCGGTCACCGACAGCGCCGGCAGTTTCGTTTTCAACAACGTGCCGTTTAATCGCTATGCGCTGCGCGTCGAAGCCCGGGGATTCGCCACGCAAGCGCGCCCCGTTACGGTGAATACAAATTTGCCGCTCGAACTCGCGATTGGCTTGAGCGTGGCCGGAACTAGCGAACAGATCAACGTTACCTCGCGGGAGAATCTAATTGATCCGGCCTTGGCAGGTTCGACGACGGCGCTGGCGGCCAATTTCATTCAGCGCGCGCCGCGCGTCAACCGGGGGCGCCAGCTTCAGGAACTGATCGCGACGGCTCCCGGGATGGCGACCGAAAACAACGGACTGGTTCACGTCCGCGGAGTTGACGACGGCATCCTGTACGTTCTCGACGGCGTCCCGATCGCCGACCGTCTCGACGCGGTTTCGGCCAGCTCGTTCGACACCGATACGATCAACGCGATGCGAATCATCACGGGCGCCATCCCGGCTGAATTCGGCGGGCGCAACGCCGGCGTCGTTATTATTCAGCCGAACTCCGGCATTGATCAGAATATCAAAGGCAGCGTCCGCGCTGGCGCCGGCGATTTTCGCGCCAGAGACCTTGCGGCGGCCTTCGGCAGCGGCTTTGGAAAGAATTTCGGATTCTTCGCCAATGCCGCCATGAACCGTTCGGACCGGTTCCTCGATCCGGTTGATCCCCGCAACTTCAACAATCGCGGCGCCTCGGTCAATCTGAGCCTGCGCGCCGACTGGCATCCGACCGGACGTGACACCACGCTATTCGACCTTTCTGGCAATGGCACGGACTTCCGCGTGCCAAACGATCTACTGCAGGAAGAACATCGGCAGAGGCAACGGCAGGAACTGCGCGACAACAACCTGTCAGTCGGGTGGCAGCATCTGTGGTCATCAAATACCGTCAGCAACTTCGCATTCTTTCACCGCCAGCAACATTCGGAGCTTTTTGGCAGCGAGCATGACATCCCGATCTTTGCCGACCAGGATCGCTCGCACACCCGCACTGGTTTCATTGCCAGCCTGACCCATCAATGCGGTAGCCATACTATCAAAACCGGTATCGAAGCCAGCCGCATCGCTCCGAGCGAGTTCCTGACTTTCTTTATCACCGACGAAGATGAAGCCGAGGAGCGTGAGATCAGTGATGCGGCGCTGAAGTTTGACGAAGACGATCCGTTCGTTTTCCGTGACCGCCGCGTTAGAGGACAGGTTTCGTTTTATGCGCAAGACCAATTTTCACCCGTCCGCAATCTGACGGTCCAGGCCGGATTGCGTTACGATCACACCAGTTTGCTGATTTCCGATCAGCAATTCAGCCCGCGTATCAGCGGGGTTTATTACTTCCCGAAGACGAAGACTGCGCTCCGCGCCTCGTTTAATCGTCTGTTCCAGCCGCCGCAGGTAAACTACCTGCTGCTCTCCTCGTCGGACCTGGCGCGTAGTCTGTCACCGTTCGCAGGCGAAAACGGCGGCGGCGCGGACATACACCCGGAAAAAATCTCGGCCTACGAAGCGGGATTCACGCAGGATTTTTGGGGACGGGTTCGGCTGGACGCCGCTTACTGGGGTCGCAACTTCCGCAACGTCAATGATCCGAACGTCTTCTTCAACACGACGGTCATCTTTCCGAACAACGTTGCCAAAGGCTTCTCGCGCGGCGTTGACGTGCGGCTGGACGCGCCAGAACACAAGGGTTGGTCGGGCTGGCTAAGTTACACGAACATGCGCATCCTATATACCGGCCCGATCAACGGCGGCCTGTTCCTGACCGAAGAGTTCATTGATATCGGCCCCGGCACGAAATTCATTCCGGATCAAGATCAGCGCAACACGGGCGGGTTCGGCGTCACTTATCAGCATCACCGATCCGGACTGCTGGTGAGTTTCACCGGCCGACACGAAAGCGGGATGCCGCTTGAGGTCGAAGAGGAGCGCCTCGAAGAGCTGAAATCGGCGCCGGGCGCCGAGCTCGTGGACTTCAAGCGCGGGCGCGTCAAGCCGCGTACGATCTTCAATTTCTCGACGGGCGTCACGGTCTTCAAGAATGAAAGGATCGTCTGCGCGGCGCGCCTTGACGTTCTGAACATTGCCGACAAGTCTTTCGCTTATAATTTTGGCAATCCGTTCGAAGGGACGCATTTCGGTTACGGCAGGCGATGGAGCGGCGGATTGAAGATCGAGTTCCGTTAGGATCGCAATTTGAACGAACGAAAAACGAAGAGGCGCAGCATGAGAAATATCCGTCTCACTCACATATTCTTTCTTGGCGCCCTGCTCATAACCTACGCCACCGCCGCCGGGGTTGGAGAGTCGCTCAACACATCAGAGAGCGGAATTGAAGGCCGGGTCTCGATTGGTCCCATGTGTCCGGTCGAACGACCAGACCGACCTTGCCCCGACAAGCCTTTCGCGGCGTCCATTGAGATTCAAAATCAAGATGATCAGGGCGACCATCTGACCGTCCGTAGCGGGAAGGATGGTCGCTTTCGCGTCAATTTGGCGCCGGGCAAGTACAAACTCACGCCGATGGCGCCCAACCCCGGCGCCCCGCCGCATGCCCCACCGCCGCAGTCAGTGACGGTCGAGTCTGGCAAGTATGCTCACGTGACGATTAAATACGACAGCGGGATTAGGTAGCGCAGGTTTATGAACTCCAAAAACGTTTCGGAGATAATGACTCCTGATCCCGCAGCGAGAACGCCAGGAAAGGAGGTCCTTCATTTTTTGCGGCGCGCGGATAATTCCTCGTATATCCGCCAGGTTTTGTCGACCAATTTCTCTCCGCGCCAATGAAATGAGTTCTGCTTGATTTCAGAAAAGATCCAACGAGTGGGCGTGCCATCGGCGGCCTTCCCCTCAATGATGATTTCGTCTGCGACTTTTCGGCCGATCAAAGTACTCACCACGCCATTTACGGAGTCCATCCATGTCACCCGCCAGGCATCGATATTCGGATCGTAAAATCGGACTGTAGCGCCATACACCAATGCGTTTTTGTCCGTTCGTTCGGCTCGATCCAGACGTCCTGAATGGCGCGTCCTTGCAGGACCCAGGCGAAGTGGATCTCACCTTTGTCGGTCGGACGTGTTCCATCCGAGTGATACTCAACGCCGTCGAAATCCCAAACGCCCACGAATTGTCCAAATTCATTGTTAAGTCATATGATCTCATCGTTTCGACATTGATGTTTGCGCTCATTTAAGGACAATAGGTGGAGCTTTGCGAGAATCTTATTCGACTATCTTCATCAAAATTCAGGCGGATCAGGACAATTAGGAGAGATACCTTATGACCAAACTACTTCGTTCATGCGGGGCGGCCATAGTAGCCCTGCCGTTCTTGAGCGGAGCGATTTTCAACTACGGCCAGGCGCCGAGCGCCAGCCAAACCGCACAAACCCCGCGCCCGGATCACATCATCCTGATTTCAGTGGATGGCATGCCGCCGGATTATTACACGGCGCCAGAGAAGCTGGGGCTGCGAGTGCCGACGATGACAATGATGAAACAGGGCGGCGCGTATGCGGACGGCATGGAGGGAGTGTATCCGACGGTCACCTATCCGCAACATACGACGATGGTGACCGGCTTGCGGCCGGCGGCGCACGGCATTGTCCAGAACCGCGTCTTCGAAGCGCCGAGCGAACCGCAAACGCGCTACTGGTATTGGTACGCCAAGGCCCTGAAAGCGGAAACGCTGTGGACCGTGGCGAAGAAGGCCGGCTTGACCACCGCCGCCGTCGGTTGGCCGGTGACGGTCGGCGCGGAGATCGATTACAACGTCCCGGAGATTTACGAACCGGGCGAGAACCCGGCTACGTGGAATTGGACGGCGAAGCATTCCACACCGGGACTGCTGGAAAAGGCGCTCGGCCCCGATCTGAAGAAAGATAGCAGCGTGGACGAGCGACTCACTTCGGTCAGCGAGTTCATCATCAAAAACCACCGGCCAAACCTGCTGCTGGTTCATCTCATCGAACTTGACGGGACGCACCACCGCAACGGCCCTCGCACGAAAGCCGGCATAGAAACCGCCGAGCGAGAAGACGGTTACATTCATCGCATCGTGGAAGCGACAAAGCAGGCTGGAATTTTCGAGAAGACGACGTTTTTCATCGTTTCCGATCACGGATTCGCCGACATTGACAAGCGCTTCTCGCCGAACGTGGCGCTGGCCAAAGAGGGGTTGATTACGCTCGATGGGGATGGGAAGGCGACGGCGTGGAAAGCGGCGGCATGGCCGGCGGGGGGCTCTTGCGCCGTCGTGCTGAAAGACGCCAATGATAAGGAGACCGAGGCGAAGGTCAACGCCATCTTTTCCAAATGGGCGAAGCAGGAGCGCGGCCCGATCAAACAGATCGTCACCCGTGCGGAACTTCGCAAGTTGGAAGCGATTCCCCAGGCGGCGCTGATGCTGGAAGCCGCGCCGGGTTACTCCTTCGACGACACGCTTACGGGGGCGGAAGTGCGCGATTCTGGGGAGACGTACAAAGGAACGCACGGTTACCTGCCGACCGACCCTCGGATGCGCGCTTCACTGATTATTTACGGGCCAGGCGTGCGTAGCGGCGCGAAACTGCCTCTGGCGCGTATGATTGACCTGGCGCCGTCCATCGCCAGCCTGTTGAAGCTGAAGCTTCCACAAGCGGAGGGGAAGCCGTTTAAGGAATTACTCAACAGTGGCTCGACGAAGTGATTTCTTACGGCTGATTTCGATCGAATCAGATTGATGCGAGCGGCAGGAGCGTCGCCAGCGCTGCAATGGACATCAACATAGGTTACACAAGTGGATAATTTCAAGCTTCAGATTTGGCATTGGGGCTTACGGTCGGACAAGGGTTCGGCGGTGAGATGAAGGTAGCTGAAAAGCTAGGCGTGACGACAGAGGAGATCCTCGGGAAGCGCATGATTCCTGTCAAGATCGGCCACCGAAGGAACACTTCGTAGTAAGCGTCTCCGCCCAGGTAATGTCTAGTGTGAGAACAGATCGAGTAGGCACAGCTCGGATTGCAAACCCTGTCCGCATAGAAATAGAATTCAACGCCCCGCATTCAAATCTACGCCGCCAGCGAGTCGGGAAATCTTAAAGGCCGATCGCCAAGGGTTGCGTTAACGTTGTGGCTTCTCCCATCAAGCCTTCATCCGCTCGCAGCCTGGTTTCGGGGCGCTCGCCTCATTTTAAAATGAAGGAGAAAACCTATGCCTCTCTTACGCAAAGATCGTCTGTCCATCCTACTTGTTATCACCGCCTCTACTCTCTGGGTGGGCGTTGCGCTCTCCCAGAACAACATTTCGCATAATCCTACCTGGTGGGACAAGTACCAGTACATTGTTCATAACGGTCCAACTGACGGCGGTGGCGCCACCACATCCGTGAGTATTGGTGGCAATATTGATGTATCGAACGAGTGCGGCCCTCAGAGCGAAACATTCATTACCATCAACCCGTCTCGACCGAAGGCGCTCGCCGCGGGTTCAAACGAAATCTTCCGCCTGCCAATGCGTGGCTATTTTTCGTCCGACGGCGGAGCCAGTTGGGGCGGTGTGGATTTGCCCTTACCACCGGCAATTGGGGCTAACGGGATTGACTTCGGTTCCGACCCGACACTGGCTTTCGACACTCGTGGCAACCTGTTCTACGGCTACATTGTTGTCTTTTTCGGCAATGGTTCGGGGATCAACGGCACGGAAATGGCGGTAGCCCGCTCGACTGACGGAGGGAAGACCTATCCTTCAGTCTCATTCTTTTCTTTCGAAGGGGGCAATAATCATTTCAATGATAAACCGATGATCACAGCGGACACTAACCTGAACAGCCCATTTCGCGACAACGTCTATATCGCCTGGGACGCAGCCAGTGGTGGTTCGACCGGTGGCGGCATTCGAGTGGCTAGCTCCTCTGACCACGGCGCAACATTTACGATTACTCGGGCGGATAACCCCTCCGGGCCGGGACGATCCATTGGGACGTCTCCGGCAGTCGGGCCCGATGGCGAACTCTATGTCGCTTGGAATGACTATGCGGCTAACGTGATCGCGATTAACCGCTCTTTTGATGGTGGTAAAACCTGGGATCAGCAGCGCACGGTCTCGGCAAAGGTCGCTCCGTTTGATATCGGCGTTCCCGCAGAGTCTTTCCGCAGGGCGCTGGTGTATCCCTCTCTCGGGGTTGACCGTTCAACCAGCCCGCATCGCGGCCGGCTCTACTGCTCCTGGATGGACCTGACACCTGCGGGCACAACTGACATCTTTCTGTCCTTCTCTGATGATAAGGGCTCGACCTGGTCTCAGCCCGAATCCGTGGCTGATCAGCTAGGGCTCCCCATTGACCGATTTAATCACTGGCTTTCAGTTGACCCGGTGACGGGAGAGGTGAACATCTCGTTCTACGACACCCGAAATGACACCACAGGCTTCCGCTATATGACTGACGTGTACTTCACGCAATCAAAAGACGGGGGAGCATCATGGCTCTCTCCGAACCTTCGCGTCACGACAGCGAGTTCGAACGAGCATGACTGCAACGGCGTTTTCCCCTGTCAAGGGATCAATTACGGCAATCAACAAGGGGATTATGAAGGGCTGGTGTCGTATGGCGGGATTTCCTATCCGATCTGGACGGACAGCCGTCGCCAACTTGATCCCATCCCCGGCTGCAGCCGCGGCCTTGCGATGGAAGAAGTATTTACAGTGACGATTAAAAAGGTCCCCTAGAGCGTCACATGAAGTTTGGGAGGAGAAGCCCGTCCTTCTCCATGCAAAGAAAAGTACCGCTGGAGTCAGCGATACTCGATGGGCCAAAGGATGAGGTTTTGGCGAAGGACACCTATCTTCGAGCGCCATGGCTATCAATTCATTCCCGGTTTCTGTCATGTTTCATCAGGCCGCGACGCGACGTTTAAGCCCTGCTTCGTGATCAACGCGCCAGCGGGAAGTTCGGCTCAATATCAACGGGTACGTCCGTCAATTTCTCGAATGCTTTCTGCATCGCTGGCCGGATCAACGCGTACTTATCCAGCATCGCTTTGGCTTTCTCATACGAGCCTTCGGCTTCGATCGTCAACAGCTCGCCGGTTAATTTGCGCACGGCGTCTTTGATCTTCGCGGGGTCAACGCTGAACGTGCCGTTCGCGTCGTTGACCTTGAAAGCGCCCTCGTCCAGCAGGTAATTGAATTGCAACGCGACGCCTCTGCCGTGGGCTTCGGTGATGCCAAAACGAACGGAGCGAAAAGCGCTGGCGAGGAACGTCGTGTACATCGTGCGTTCCATTTTTTTGTCAACCAGGCCTTTGTCCATCAGGTACTGTAATGCCCACAACCCCGTAATATCGGCTTTGGCCTCTTCGATCGCGGAATACAAGTCTTTGAGTTGCTGTCGCACGGTGGCGGCCTTGCCGCCGAATTTGATGCTGTGCGGGCCGAGCCCGTGCATGAGTTCGTGCGCGAGGATGTGTGTGAAGAACGAATCGAAATCTACTTCGGACTGTTGCGCGCCTTCGAGCACGACTTTGGAAATGGGGATGAGCGTCTGATTGAATTTCGCTTCCTGCGTGTTTTTCAGCATCACGCGTTTGGCGCCTTTTTCTTTCACAACGCGTTCATCGTTCGGCAAATTGAAGGCCGCGGTCTGCACGTCGTGATTCCCATCCCCGCTGCTGAACACGAGATCCACGACACGGATCGGGGCCGCCGCGCCAAGCTTGGGATTGCGATATTTCGGATCGAAAGGGAGATTGTTTTCGAGTTCCTGCAACCAGCCGCTGAACTTCTTGAGCTTTTCGGATTCAGCTTCATCGCGCACGGTGACGTAAGCTTCGAACCCGGCTTTGAAGCCGAACAGCTCGTCTTCGTACGTCTCATACGGCCCGAACGTCAAATCGATCGGCGCATCCAATTCCATCCACGCGACATCGCTGGCGTAATAATCATCGGACTTCAATGCGTCGGCACGTTTGGTGATGAAATTTTTCAATGTCGCGTTAGTCGTCAAGTCTGCCGCTTCACGCAACAGCTTCGCGGCGGGTTCGAGGAACTCGCGGTACTCTTCGCTGTACGACACGAGCTTGAGCTTTTTGTCGGCATTGCGGCGAATGACGGAGAAAAACCCGGTCGCGCGTCGCTGTTCGGCTTCCGGCAAGGTTTTGACCCATGACTCGAATTCCTCTTTGGTCATGTCGTCGGGGTAATAATTAGCGTTCTTCGGTTTTTCGCGCGGCACACCATCAATGAACGGTTCTTTATTGTCGAGGCGCGACCAGGGGCCGACATTGATGCGGAAGTAGTGTAACTTGGCTTTGCCTTCGGGCGAGGTGTCAGCAGCGAGTTTTTTCTGCAACGCCTCATTGCCGCTCCACACCTGACGAAGAAAGAGCGGGTCAAGCAGCTTGGCGGCTTCGATGATTTTTGTTAAGGCTTTGCGGTCGCCTTCGGATAATTGCGAAATGTCCGCCGTGATCTCGGTCGGCGCAAAGCGGCGAATCTTGGCGTCGACTGAGGAACCGGGAGGCGTTTTTGTTTCTTTGGCAGGTTCAGTCATGCTCGAATTACAACCTGTGAGCGTCATCAGAACCATCAGTACGAAGGGGCAGATTCGCAGTCTATTTTTCATCCGTGCCGTCTCTCATTAAAGCCTGCATAAACTTGATGTGGCGCGTGTAGCTGGCCCGCGCAGTGCCGAACAATGAGGCGCGAATCAGCCACCCGCGCCCACTTCGTCTGCAAAGCCGGCTCGCGGTTACTTCGTTTCCTGCTGATCGAGGCCGCTCAGAAGTCATTGGGAAAGGATGGAAAATTGAACCGATTCTATCTTCATCTCTGCGGACGACGCGGACGGCCCAAAGCCAAAGTCGCAATTGCTCGCAAACTACTTGTTCGCGCCTGGATTATGGAACACTGGCGCGCATAATGAAAATGCTCTACAACCGCTTTTGGCAATAAGTTTTCGAGGAAAGGAACCGAGATAATGGTAAGCCTTCGGCAGATTGGTTTGACATCCTATTTGATGCGTCAAGCCTGCTCACCTAAGGTTCACGACAAAGCAGTGAAAGCTCTGGACGAATGGCCAATCTGGCACTACCTTAGACAATTGGTTTGTACGGACATAATCACGACTGTGAGATGCGGATCTCCGCAGCAGCGCGGGCCATTACCAGGTCGACCTGGCATGGAAAAACTACCATCTCTACGCGCGACTCTGGCTGCTGCTGAAAGCGCTCGGTCGTGTCGCTCCATCTCCAGTCGAGTCGCGCGCCACGATGCGAGCGGCGATTGAGGCTCAAGATGAGTCTTCGTGATGCCATCGTCTAACCTCATCTAACACCTTCTCTTCAGTTCTTTCTTTCCTTACTCGGAGACAAAGCTGGCGGCAGCGGTGCGCTCAAACGGCAAGTTTTTCAATTAGTTCGGGCGCTTCCTGCGCGTATATGAACTCGATACGCGCCAGGGTTTTCAAGCGTTGGCGGTTAGCGTAATCCATCAGGAAAAGCGCGGCTTTGTCGTTCCGGCGCAGGTTTCCGACGCTGATGTATTGCAGGTTTCCGCGAAAATCCGCAAAGCCGAGAGTAGTCGCGCTCAGCGCATTCAAGAATCCAGGCTTGCCGCCGCGGTATTGAATGTACGGCTGACCGTTTTCGCCGATGGTCGCAATGTAAAAGCCGTCGCGCGCGCCGATGAATTCGACTTCCGAGTCGGTCAATCCAATGTTCCTGACTCAAAGCGCGTCGAGATGATTTTGCGATATGCGCCGGTTGGGCGCCTCGGCGTACAGACAAATCGGGACCGACGGGATAATTTGGCGCGCGGAGCAAGATGAGAATGCCTGAAAGGATTGCAGACGGGGCGCCGTCAAACAGGCCGGGCATCCTGAGTGGGGCTGTGGTCGGGGCGATGCTGATGACTTCGCTGATCGCCGTCTTTTATCTGGCGTGGCGACTGGCCGGACTGCCATTCGCCCCGTTTGACATCTTCGACTGGATGGCGCGCAAGCTGCCCGGTTCAGTCGTCACATTCGGCATTGACGCGATCGTGTACGTCATTCGCGTGCTTCATCTCGGCCCGACGGCGGAGACGGCCAAGTTTGCGGAAAAGACGATGGCGATTGTCGGCTTGCTTGTCGTGGGCGCAATCTCCGGGGCCTTGTTGTTCGCTTTTCTGCGTGAGTTTCGGGGATATTACGCGCCTCTGATCGGCGCCATCATCGGAGCGGCGGTTGGCGCGCCGGTGGCGCTCATCAGTCGCAGCGTCGGTCAAACGGCGACCGCCGGCCCGATCACCAGTTCGGTCTGGATTCTTGCCGCTTTTATGATCTGGGGCGCGGTTCTGGGTTGGAATTACCGGCGTCTGAGAGCGGAATGCGCGACGGAGGCCGCAAGAATTGATCGCCGCCGATTCTTGATCCGGCTTGGTGGCGCAACCGCCGTCATCACTGTGGCCGGCGCGGTTGTCGGCGCCCTCGCCGTCGGCAGGCGCAGGCGTACGGTAGTAGAGGGTGAACGCTGGTCGGCCAATCACGCGCTGCCGAACGCAGCCGCCGAGGTTAACCCCGCGCCTGGCACGCGCCCGGAGTTCACGCCGCTCGAACAGCACTATAGGATTGACATCAACACAATTCCGCCGGCGATTAAACAAGACGGCTGGCGCTTGAAAATCAGCGGCCTGGTGGAAAACCCTCTCGCATTCACGCTCGACGATTTGCGCGGTAAGTACGAACCGTCGCATCTGTTCATCACGCTCGCGTGCATTTCGAATCCGATCGGGGGCGACCTGATCGGAACGACGCGCTGGACGGGCGTCAGCCTGCAACGCCTCCTGCCGGATTGGAAATTGAAGGTTGAAGCCACGCATCTCAAAATCAGGTCGGCGGACGGCTTCTTTGAAGTGGTCCCGCTGGAGACGGTCAAAGCCGACGAGCGGGTGATGCTCACGTACGCATGGGACGGCGCGCCTTTACTGACTGAGCATGGCTTTCCGCTGCGCATCTATATCCCCAATCTTTATGGCATGAAACAGCCCAAGTGGATTGAATCCATCGAAGCGACAGATCACTGGGAACCGGGTTATTGGGTGGAGCGTGGATGGGATGCGCAAGCGCGGATGAAAGCGACTTCGGTAATAGACACGGTCGCCGTTGACATGATGATCGTGCAGGCCGATGAGAGCACGCTTGTGCCGATCGGCGGCATCGCACATGCAGGCGCGCGGGGCGTCTCGAAGGTTGAAGTTCAGGTGGACGGAGGCGAGTGGCGCGAAGCGAGATTGCGCGCGCCGCTGTCGGGCCTGACGTGGGTGATCTGGCGCTACGACTGGCCGTTTCAGAAGGGCCGGCACACATTCACGGTGCGCTGCTACGACGGCGAGGGCGCTCCGCAGATTGTTGAAGAAGCTCCGCCGGCGCCTTCCGGCGCGAGCGGGTTGCACAGCAAGAGGGTGATGTTCTGATAGAACACGGAGAAGGGTTTTTAGCGTCGCGTTCAATCGGAGAGTAGTCCGACGACACGCCGAGCGGTCATGGAGGACTAGGTTTACGTTATGGAAGAAACAACATACCGGACCCGCCTTGAACACATTCTCGGCGTCTCGCTAGCGGAGGATGTGGTGCGCCAGTGGCCGCAGAGTGGCGAGATCATTCGCGGCAGGACGCGCATCGCCGAGGTAGAGTCACACTTCGAAGGGCTGAGGCTCGGCGTCGGGCGGAGGCTTGCCTGTGGCGACATCCTCGTCGTCGAGTGGAGCGCCGATTACGGAGACGGCCGAGTGTACCGGAACGTTACGATCGCCGAACTGCAGGACGGAAAGGCGATCCGCGTGACAGACTACTGGGGCGAGCCGTTCACGCCGCCGGAGTGGAGGAAGGCGTTGGCTGAACGCCTAGATATGACAAGCAGCGGTGTGTGGCCAGCGGTCGATACCCTAGTTCATGGCTGACGTTTAGATGTGCGGAAGCGCCAACGCGCATGCAGAACGAATTAACGGCGGAGTCGAAAACGTTGCGGCGATCTTTCTAGTTGAGCTTGACTCGCGCTTGCCGCCACAGAGAAATCCCACGGGGACCCCATTTTATTCCCGATTCTGGACGTAGTTAAAAACCAATCGCACTCCCAACTGTATATGCGGGTACAGGAACGATCGAGTATTCTTTCAACGGCCAAGCATCAAGGGAGGATCATGAATTTAAATAATGCAGCGATACTTGTGACAGGCGGCGCGTCGGGGATTGGACTGGAGACCGCGCGGTTGTTGATCTCTCAGGGGGCGAAGGTCGCCATCTGCGGGCGTAACTTGGAAAGATTGGAGGAGGCGGCGGCCAGCGTGGGAGCGCTCCCGATCCGCGCCGATGTAAGCGTGGAAGCGGACGTCAAGCGGATGGTGCAGACTGTCATTGCGGAGTTCGGCGATTACAATGCGCTTGTCAACAATGCGGGGTATGGTTACTTCGCCACTCTCATCGAACAGGACCTGGATCAGTTCAACCGCCTGTTCCTAACCAATGTGACTGGCGCGATGCTCGTCGCCCGCGAGTCTGCGCGCTACTTCATTAGCCGCCAGCGCGGGAACATCATCAACATCTCCTCAACCGCGGGATCGAAGGGGTTTGCGGGAGGCACGGCCTATGCGGCCAGTAAATTTGCGTTGACCGGAATGACCGAATGTTGGCGCGCGGAATTGCGCCAACACAATATCCGCGTCATGCAGATCAATCCGAGTGAAGTCTTGACGGATTTCTTTCAAGCCGCCGGCCTGGAGCAAAAAGCGAGTGATAGAAAACTCCGCCCGCAGGATATTGCTGGTCAGTTGCGCCACAAGCCGACCATGGTTAAATGTAGAGCTACTTAGGCCAGAACTTCCTCGAAGAAGTTCTTCATTGCGATCCAGGATCGTCGATCGGCTGTGGCGTTGTACACGAGACCTCTCTCGGGCAAATTCACCCCTGAGGCTGTGAAGGCGTGCGTCGTGTGACCATAGGCATGTAGCTGCCAGTCGGCTTTGGCCTCGGTGAACTCCCGCGCGATCGCCAGCGCGTGCTCAGGTGTCGCCAGGGGGTCGTCATCGCCGTGCAAGATGAGGACCTTGGCGGTGATGGGCGCTTGCTCGCCGAGATTCGGAGGATGAAATACGCCATGAAAGCTCACCACACCCTTCACGCCCGGCGCCGCGCTGCGCGCCAGGTCCAGCACGCACAATCCGCCGAAGCAATAGCCGATTGCCCCGATTCGATCAGGGGCGACCATGGGGCGCCTTTGGGCCGCCGCGAGCGCCGCGATGATGCGCCGGCGGAGCATCGCACGGTCATCCAAAAATGGCTGGATGAGCTTGCTGTTATCGTCTAATAGACCGCCCCGGACACCCTTGCCGTATATATCGATCGCGAAGCCGACGTACCCAAGTTGCGCCAACTGTTCGGCCTTCTCGCGTTCAGCGTCACTCTGCCCGCTCCATTGATGACTGACGAGCACGCAAGGCCGTTTCGATGTCTGCGACTCGTCGTACGCCACATAGGCTTCGCACATGATTTCGCCATCAGTATAGTCAAGGTGTTGGGTATTCATTCGTCAAGTCTAACAACTTCCTCTATAAAGTCTATGGCCGTGGCGACGCGGCAGAATCGCTCGCCAAATCCAACCTCATCCTAAGATTATTTCTTGGCAAAGGCCTTGGCCGCCGCTAAAAGAATCTCCGGGTGCATGCGCACTTTGTAGTCAGGATTGACGGGCTGGAAAAGAATCTGGCCTTGTCCACTGACAATAAACACGGCTGGCGTTGGCAAGATAGGGAAAACTTCTGCATTACGACAACAAGCGATTTAATTATTATGTGCAAGAACGCAAAGAGATTGTAGGAAGGAGCGTTGGAATATTTCATCTATTGCCGTGCCGTGAAGGTTTCAACCCGACAATGCAGCTACGCAATCAGCCTTACCTCCTCGATTCGGTCTTTGATCATCGTATGCCGCCATATTTGCTTATAAGAAGATCGCTGGTAATAATCACGCCTGCGGCTGCAAGGAAATTATCCGCTCGCCAATCGTACATCCGCATGGCGACTGATGATGGCGCGGGCGCCGGTAAAAGTAATCAAACCCGCGATCAAATCTTCTCAAACTCGTTCAGGTTCCATCCGGTTCTCATGGTTCTCATTCGGATTGATGATGTTGGCTGACTCTTACTACGATTTCGGGTGTCCTTCGCCAAAACCTCATCCGCCTTTAGTTTCAATAACTTGGGAAAACCGGATATAACATGTTAACTGGAGTTATATGAGACCACTGTGAGGCATTTGGTGTCGGGATGAGGTTTTGGCGAAGGACAAGGATCTTCGACGAATGTGGTTAATGCTCGAGGGAGAGGGAAGGGCTGCGGGTGATGAGGCCTTCGCCAATGCCGTTGAGATCTGGGCCAACTCCCCGCCCAACCACGAGCAAAGGCGCTGTCAGGTCTTGAGCGTAACTTGAATCGATAAGGGGCAAAATGTCTTCGGGGGTCTTTATCCGCCCGTCCTGATAAGTGTCCAGGAAGCGATCGATCGTCTCCGTAGCGTCCGCCTCATCCTGATATGCGCCCAAACAAACCATATGTCCCTTGTCCAAACTGACCCAGGCTCGATACAGCCCTGCGTCGTATTGCCTGATGACGCAGGCGACGAGTTGATTACGAGGGGGCATGTGGTCTTTCCTTTCTTCCATCATTCGATGGACGGTCGAGTCGGGTACACGTCAACGGGCTTGCGCGGTTGAGCGCTTCACGGAATCGGTCTTCGTCAGCTTCTGAGTTCGGGTGTTAGAGGTTCGCACTCCCCATTACGCCGTCCAGTCATCGGGGTTGCAAAAAACGTCTTCGATTGGAAGTCGCTTGAACTTAGCGGGCGCTGGGCCCGCATGCGACGGAAGACGTGATTGCGTTGATTCACGGCGTGACGGACGGAGTCTTCCGGAGCGTGGATATGATGATCCCGCGGCTGCTCGAGTTGAGGCGGCGCAACGAGAAGAAACTGGCAGAATGAAGCGTGAAGATGCATGATCTTGTCAAGACAGCCGCCAGCCGCCTGATGATTTGATGCGGCTATAGAATCCCTGATCTGGCCGCGAAAAGATTGACAGCCGATTTGCACAGGCGTATCGTTCTCGCCGACTCAGCATTGATTTTTCTGTTTTACCGTTTTCCAAGGGGCACACTAAGGCAGACAGTCATCGCCGATTACGATGCCTCAGCGGCTATAGAGTTCGATCCCTGGGAGCCGCTTCCTGCCGTGTCGGACTCGGGGAAAGAGATCAGCCTCGAAACAGCTAATGCCGGCGTACTGCCATTATCTCTGCAGGATCATACTGTACTGCGCCGATTCGATTTAGTCTCAAAGAGGAAATACGATGCGTTTCTTTGACGGACTCTATTCTTACGAGATTGTGCTGCTTGCGCTGGGCACGCTGATGTTTCTGGTGTTGCTCTTTGCCTTTGTGTATTCGTTGGTCAAAAAGCAGGCTCTAGGCAGACTCTTCGGATTCTTCCTGTTCCCGATTTTGATGATCGGATTTCCCGTCGTCAGCTCCATCAAACTCATGAACAACCTGATCGAGATCACCAAGGCGACCAGAGAGTTGGAGCAGAGGCCAACTGACAAATCGGCGCGAGAAGATTTGGCAAAAGCGGTGCAAAGCGTCGCCGCGCGCCCGCTCTTGAATCCCGAGACGCTGACCACCGTCGCCCGCGCGCAGGTCGCTCTGGGCAATGACGCTGGCGCGTTGACCAACCTCGATAAAGCTTTGCAGAAAGATCCCAACTTACCCGAGGCAGCGCAATTGAAAGGGAGGATCGAGCTAGTGCGCGATATGGATAAACTGACCACGCATGTGGAAAACAATCCTGCTGACGCCGCCGCGAAGGCGGAATTACAGAAGAAGGTCGCCGATGTCGCCAAGACTCCGATTGCGAATCCGGAGACCCTGGCCAAAGTCGCGCGCGCGCAAGCCGCCGTCGGCGCCCCTGAGCAGGCTTTATCCAATGCACAGAAAGCCTTGACCATCAATCCGAATTTAGAGGAGGCGAAACAGGTCAGAAGTCGGATCAAAGTTATGCAGGCTCAGCCCGCGCCGAACACGAAATAAACTGCGCCGCAGTTGTAGTGGGCCACAGCGATCGGACGCTGGTTATGGAAGTAGTGTTACGCTAAGCCTGTCCATCGCCAAAAGTCCGAATTTGCAGAAAACATTGGATTTCCCGGCTGGCTCCCAATATAGTCGGCGAGGTGATGAGTGGTTTAATTGCCTGCATCTCGGCGTTCTTCTCAGCCTTCAGTCAGCATCGTGACCTGGCTCTGGAGAATCTTGCTCTCAGACAACAACTGGCCATCTTCAAACGCCGCCATCCTCGCCCGAGGCTACGGCCGACGGATCGCCTCTTCTGGGTCTGGCTCTCAAAAATCTGGGCCGGTTGGCGGGAGGCTCTGATTATCGTCAAACCTGAGACTGTTATCGCCTGGCATCGCCAGGTTTTCCGTTTCTATTGGAGATGGTTGTCGCGGCGAAAAAGTATCGGTCGGCCAACGGTCTCGGCAGAGGTCAGAATGTTGATCAAACAGATGGCCCAGGCCAATCCGCTGTGGGGCGCCCCTCGCATCCATGGAGAATTGCAAAATCTCGGCCTTGAAGTTTCCGAGCGAACCGTGTCGCGGCTGATGCCCAGGCGACGCGAGGCGCCATCTCAAAGCTGGCGGACATTTCTCGACAACCATCTCGGCGCCATCATCGCTATCGATTTTTTCACCGTGCCGACCGCTTCGTTTCGCGTCCTGTTCGTAATGGTGGTGCTGGAGCATCACCGTCGGCGGATTGTTCACTTCAATGTAACTGCCAATCCGACAGCCGTATGGACAGCCCAACAGGTGGTTGAAGCTTTCCCCGAAGAGAGTGCTCCGCGGTTTCTGATCAGGGATCGCGACCAGATTTACGGGGAAGAGTTTTGCCAGCGGGTAAAGGGGATGTGGATCGAAGAAGTGATCACGGCGGCCCGGAGTCCCTGGCAAAACCCTTTCGTGGAGAGGGTGATTGGAAGTCTCCGGCGAGAGGGCCTCGACCATGTGATCGTGGTCAATGAAAATCATCTCCGCCGGATTTTGAAAAGCTACTGCCAATATTATCATCGGACCCGAACCCATTTAGCGCTCTCGAAGGACGCGCCCGAGCCGAGACGCCTCCGCTCCCTAACTCCGAAGGGAATGTGCGACAACTCGCAAACTCACCAACTCCGCGCCAATCGAAGCCCGCGGCGTCGCCTGTGTTCAAACTTGCCTCTGATGCGTGAAAACAGAAGTTCGCCACACCTGTATTTTCTAAAGTCGCATCCACAGTTATATTTCCCCCTGCGCTCAACGTCATCGTTCGCTCCCATAAAACGTAGCCCACTTGCTTAATAGAGATTCTGTGTTCTCCAAACTTGAGGCGCAATGTTGACGGGGTGCTGCCTGCGAATTTGCCATCGATTGAGATTTCAGCTCCCTCTGGAACGGATTTAATCGTTACATTTGAGAACTCAGAGTCAATCGTACTTGGCGCCTGTTCTGTCTTAGCTTCCAGCGAAGTTGGCGCTGCTTGCTCATTACTCTGTGCAAGCGGGGTGTATTTCTTGGGATCAAGAGAAATGTCTCCATTGATGTATGCGGTGATTTCTGTCCCCTTGGGAATTGTGATGTCTTTTCCTTTCATGAAAAGGAAGAAAGGGGCGGCCGGGAAAAATACAATACTTGTAGCGACTATTGCGCCTGTCATGGCCCCAGTATGTCCGCCTCCCTTAATTTCTTTGACCGCACGTAAAGCAGCCTTCTCGCCCGAGACAAGTCGAACAGAGTCTATATTGACATTTAGCTTCCCCCCGCGCGCCATTCTTCTCTTTGGCTGAGCCTCTGTTACCGTTGCCCAAGCAATTCCTCCGCGTGGAATAAGCGTGATTTCGCCGAATTTAACATCTTCAAGAACCTCAAAATCAACAGTTTCGCCAGTCTTGGCATCCGCGGAAGAGATGGTTCGGTTTATCCGCAACTTGACCGGAGTCCCATCTTCCAAGCCAAAGGCAAGAGGCGCTTTGGGTGTTTGGTTAGATGGTGCGGGAGGGGAAGATTGAGTTGAAGGCTTAGTCTGAGAATAACTTGGAAAGCAGAATGTCAAGCAGAGTGTAAGAACGAGTGTGAACCGTTTCATGGGGGAATCCTTTCGTTGTTGTGGTTTCAAATGGGGCCTCTCCGTGAGAGGTGGGCGGGCGGATTCTACGCCCGGCAATTCGAGATGTGAAGAGTAAAAAAAGCCGGCGCGAAAATAGGACAAGCCGAGTGGGCGGCTGTCAGGTTGCATCCTTCGTCCACTCGGCTTGTTGTCCTTCTTCACAGTGCTGTATGCGAGTGCAATTACCGCGCCGAAATGACGGTGTTGAATACCGGGCGTTTCGCGTGGGGCGTGTCCCGAAACGCCCCACAGGTTTTTGTGGCAGTCGGGTCCCAAAACGCCCCACAGGTTATGTTGCGCGGCGTCACGCAAACCCTCCGACTCCGCTGACACGTCATCGCCCCTGCCGCAGCGACAAACTGTCACGTCTCGCGCCCCCGTCCGAATTGATTAAGCGTCACCCTCCTTGCGGAATCAGGGATTTAGCTGAAGACGAGAACATGGCGCCCATTTTGCCGGGTGAGTTCGCATTGATACTTCCTACACCGCTTCTAAGGTAGCAACACCGTGGGCGACGGGTTGTCACTCCAACCCGGCGGCCTCGTTGTCTCGACGCTCTCCAACTCTATATTCCGCGCATTGATCCACCATCAATGGAGGTTCTATGGATGAATACAGAGGTTCTATGGATGGATATGTATACAAAGGTTCTATGGATGGATTGGCTAAGTTTCTTATCTTCTGCATCTTGATTGTCGCCATCGGCGCCCTGATTGGTTTCTGGCCGAGTGAGTATCAGTATTACAACGCTCAGGGAGGCATTCTAGTCCGCGTCAATCGCTATACCGGCGCGACCGAGCAATACCTTGATGGCGTCGGTTGGGTTGTCCCGAAACGCGCGGTTGATGCGTCTGGCAATCCACTCTCGAATAATCCTTCCGACAAACCCATACGCGAGGCCGGTGTCCCAACGCCGACGCCATCTCAGCGTGAGGATTTCGGTAAGCCGACCCCGACTTCAACAAAGAGAAAATGAAGCGAGTTCGGCCATTTCTACCGGCGACCGCCGGGCCGGTTCACACACCATGCAAAGCTATCTATTCATCGGCGGCAATCAAGACGGCCTGAGCTTCCCCGTGGCGGACGACGCGGATTTTGTGCAATGGCCGGTCGGCGTCACGGATTCCAAAACATACGCCCGCGAATCACTCAGCGTTGGTGACGCGTTCATCGACATCTTCCGGCATGAGAGCCTGACGCCGGAGGAAGTTCTTGCCCGGCTTGTCGAGCATTACAAGGCATGATTCGTCTCCGTTGTTGGCAGGGCAGGGGGCGCGGCTACGTCAGGGCCGCGATTATTTCATCAAGCGACATCGCGCTGAGTCTCTCGCGCTGTTATTCGGTGAGATGTCCACGCGTGGCCGAACCCCAACGAAAGAGCTTGTCGCAGGCGCCAAGGATTCGTTTTGCGTGCGGATTCTGCCCATTGATCAGCATCTCTTCGGTCGGCGGATCGAGGCTCATAGTAACGGCTCAAACGCCGTCCGAACTCTGACATCCGCGGTGCGACGACCTGCCGTCTCTCCGACTCCGCGCCAATCGAAGCCTGCCGCACACTTTTGTTTATTCGCCGTCTTTCGGCCATAATCCGCGCCACGGAGGACCTTTGACATGGCCGAAAAAACGCAATACAACATCCGAATCGAGGATCAGCTAAAAGAACGTCTCGCGCTTTGCGCGCAGAAATCCGGATTTGTTTCCGGCAATGAGTTCGCCGCTGAAGCGCTCAACCTCTACGCCGAGACACTCGTCGATTTGATAAATGAACTGCGAAAGATCGAAGAAGGAACCATTAAACGTCAGCGCGAGCAACTGCTCGCGAAGCTCACTCAGGGTCAAGAGTCGGGAACTTCGCGCCGCAAATGATCTACGTGCGGCGTCCTGCAATCTCACCAACTCCGCGCCAATCGGAGCCTGCAACGCTGGGAGACTCCACACAAAGAAAAGCGTTGACCGGGAAACCCCTTGAGGGTATAAACCCGCGCCAGCAAATGAATCGACCTACTCGCCCCTAATACCCGTCCCGACGCGCAATGCTTCCATTACACGTCAGACCTCTGAACACGAAAAGGAAACTTCCCCATGACAGAAGAGACTCGCAAGGCCATAGATCGCATTTGCAAATGCGATCCTATCGAATGCTCGGCCGAGGACTACCGCTCGGAAATACGTGACGCGCTCGTCCGTTTCGCGCTTGCTTGCCTTAACAACAGCGACAGAGACCGAATGCGGTTCGCGCTCGCAGAGGTGAATAGGCTGGACAGAAAGCATGGCTCTGGGCCGCCGGCTGAGTACCCCGACAGACGGTTCTGGTGCAAATAAAATTTCGACCACAATCTATAGTGGTTTAGATGGTTCCTTTTCCACAATATTTTGTATAGTCAGAGAATTTTTGCACCAGAACCTTTACGGCGCCTACTAACACTCCGCCGGTGATTACGGCCGCCGGTGTGACGCGGACGCAAGATCTTCCTGCTTCCATCGGCGCCATCGCCCAGGTCAACGACGCCGAAGACGCTCTGAACACTCTGAACGTCACCATCAACGGCGCGGCGAGCGCAACGGCGGATGGCGTGACTGTCTCTTCAATCAGCGTCGATGCCTCAGGCCAGGTCACGGCCAGCGTCGGAGCGGACTGCAACGCCTCGAACGCCAGCTTCACCCTGCGTGTCACCGACAGCGGCGGGCTATTCGCCGAAGCCACACTCAATGTCACAGTCACCCCGGAGACGATTCCGCCCGTCATCGCCTGCCCAGTGAATGTCGTCATGACCTTGCCGCCGAATACGATGGACACCGGGATGGTGGTCAACTACCCGGCGCCAACTGCCACCGACAACTGCACGGCGTCGCCGAGCATCACCACTAGCCAGGCCTCAGGCACGATCTTCCCCGTCGGCCTAACCACCGTCAACGTGACAGCCACAGACGCCGCGAACAATCAAGCGACGTGCAGCTTCACGGTGACGGTGCGCTACAACTTCAGCGGCTTCTTCCAGCCGGTCGACAACCCGCCGACGGTCAACGTGGTCAACGCTGGCCGCGCCATCCCGGTCAAATTCTCACTGAGCGGGGACAAGGGCTTGAACATCTTCGCGGCGGGCTTCCCCGTGTCGCAGCAGATCACGTGTAGTGACGGCGCGCCCGCGAGCGAGATCGAGCAGACTGTCACGGCCGGTGGAAGCAGTCTGAGCTACGACGCGGAGAGCGACACCTACACTTACGTTTGGAAGACTGAGGAGCCGTGGGCGGGGACGTGCCGCCAGTTGATCGTAAGGTTGAACGACGGTAGCGAGCGAGTGGCGTTCTTCAAGTTCAAGTAAGGGGCGTCCTTGCGGCGCCGCGGCGGCGCATCTGATTTCTTACATGAGCATGCGGCGAGCTGTCTTGATTTTTTTCATAAGCCTGTCAAGACAGCTCGCCGCATGCTCACCCATCATCACAAACACCCGTTACGGCGATTTGGACTGCGAACGTTAATATTGACATCTTTACCTGCCTGACAGATATTGGCCTGTGAGCTCTTGAGAGCAGGAAGTGTTGTGTTGCGTGCAGAGTAGTCCCTTCTTCTCGAGATGACAAAGACTGAAGATGATAAGCAGGGAGTCATGGCTCTACCGGCGCTGGCGGGAGATAGAAGAAGTAGTTTGCGTCGCGGTGGTCGAACAGAAGGCGGCCTGTCGGTGGAACAATCAGGAGAGCCGGCGCAACTAGCTATTGACACAGTCGAAGCGATCGGGCGAGACCATGATCTGGTCTTACTGGTCGAGCGCGTAGCGACTGGCGATCAATCGGCGCTAGCCGCGCTATACGATGCGACGAACCGGTTGATTTACAGCCTCGTTCTGCGAGTGCTCGATGACATGAGTTCCGCAGAAGAGGTGCTGATCGATGTCTACACTCAGGTCTGGCGTCAGGCGGCTAGTTATGACGCCAATCGCGGCGCGCCCCTGGCCTGGATGGCTACCATCGCGCGCAGCCGCGCCATTGACCGCCTGCGCTCGGGCTGGCAGGAGCAGCGGCGAAAGGAACCGCTCGACGTCCTGGGCGACGCCCCGGCAAACGCGTCCAGCCCCGAAGAGTCGGCCGCCGCTTCCGAACTCCAAAAGCTTGTTCGGGAAGCCTTGAATGTGTTGACGCCCGAACAACGACAGGTGATCGAGCTGGCCTACTACTCCGGCCTCAGTCACAGCGAGATCGCTGAGAAATTGAACCAGCCCCTGGGCACCGTCAAAACACGCACCCGGCTCGGAATGATGAAATTGCGCGATGCCCTCGCCCCATTGCTCGGTGAGAATTGAAGGATTGACATTTTCTCC